>Ga0351853_1284_pt1 | contig 11237 bp, 7 predicted proteins | sample BONcelHFGM3001C8_FD_206799 | JGI IMG/M metagenome (GOLD analysis project Ga0351853, IMG submission 206799) | Enriched cells from coal bed in the Powder River Basin, Montana, United States - BONCAT cells FGM rep2 HSBNCT.FGM.300.1.C8 ... | reverse complement strand
CGGATGCGTCCAAAACGGCGGTCTTCATACCGTTCTCCACAATATCGGCCACGCTTGCGACCAGCCAGCCCGCGCGATATGCGACGGCTTCGCCCGGCTCCAGATAGACCTCGACCCTGTATTTTGCGCGAAAAGCACGCACAGCGTCCACGAGCCGCGGGATGTCGTAGCCGTCTTTGGTGATCAGGTGCCCGCCGCCGAAGTTCACCCAGTCCATGCGTGGCAAAAGGTCGCCAAAGTTGGCTTCCACGGCTTTCAGGGTTTCCACCAGCGCGTCGCTGTTTTGCTCGCACAGGGTGTGAAAGTGCAGGCCGGTGAGCCCGTCCAGCAGGTCTGTGCGGAACTGCGCGCGCATGACCCCAAGGCGGGAGCCTGCGGCGCAGGGGTCGTAAATTGCGTGCGCCTGCGTGGAGCACTCGGGGTTGATGCGCATACCAAACGTTTTGCCAGAGGCGAGCGCTCGTTTTTGAAAGCGCAGCCATTGCGTGAAGGAGTTAAACACGATGTGGTCGCACAGGGCCACGATCTCGTCAAACGTCGCGTCGGTATAGGCGGGGGAGAAGACATGCGTCTCGCCGCCCATCTCATCCCGCCCGAGGCGCGCCTCATGCAGCCCGCTGGCCGCCGTGCCCGCTAGGTATTGCCCGATGAGCGGATACACCGCAAACATCGAAAACGCCTTCTGCGCCAGCAGCACCTTGCAGCCCGCTGCATCGGCCACGGCTTTGAGGGTTTGCAGGTTGCGGGTCAAAGCGGCTTCGTCCACCACGTAGCAGGGAGTGGGCACGCTATTCAGGTCGTTCCAGCGCGTGGCCATCAATCCACCAGCGTGGGGGCGAAATCCTCCACCCACGGCAGGCCCCAACGGTTGAGTGCGTCCATGAAGGGGTCGGGGTCAAACTGCTCCATGTTCCACACGCCGGGTTTGTTCCATGTGCCCTGCATCACCAGCATCGCGCCGATCATCGCGGGCACGCCGGTCGTGTAGCTGATGGCCTGGCTTTCCACCTCCCGGTAGCAGGCCTGATGATCGCAGATGTTATAAAGGTAGTACGTCTTGGGCTTGCCGTCCTTGATGCCGGTGAAGATGCAGCCGATGTTGGTCTTGCCCACGGTGCGGGGGCCGAGGCTGGCGGGGTCTGGTAGCACGGCCTTGAGGAACTGGAGTGGCACAATTTTCTGCCCCTGAAAGTTGATGGGCTCAATGCTGGTCATGCCCACGTTTTCAAGACATTTGAGGTGGGTCAGGTAGCTTTGCCCGAATGTCATGAAAAAGCGGATGCGCTTTACGCCCGGTATGTATTTGGCGAGGCTCTCAATCTCCTCATGGTGCAGCAGGTACATATCCTTGCGGCCGATGCCCTTGAAGTCATATTCGCGCTTGATTTCCATGGGCTCGGTCTCCACCCAGCGACCGTTCTCCCAATAGCTGCCCTTGGCCGTGACCTCGCGGATGTTGATTTCCGGGTTGAAGTTGGTGGCGAAGGGGTAGCCGTGGTCGCCGCCGTTGGCATCAAGAATATCGATGGTGTGAATCTCGTCAAACTGGTGCTTGAGCGCGTAGGCGCTGAACACGCTGGTCACGCCGGGGTCAAAACCGCTGCCCAGCAGCGCGCACACGCCCGCCTCGCGGAACTTTTCGCGGTAGGCCCACTGCCAGCTGTATTCAAACTTGGCGGTGTCCAGCGGCTCGTAGTTGGCGGTATCCACATAATGCGCTTTGGTGGCGAGGCACGCTTCCATGATGGTCAGGTCCTGATAGGGCAGAGCGAGGTTAAGCACCACGTCCGGCTGGAAAGCTTGGATAAGCGCAACCAGCTCGCTCACGTTGTCCGCGTTCACCTGCGCGGTGTGGATTTTCGTTTTGCCGCCGGCCAGTTTCGCTTTCAGCGCATCGCACTTGCTCTTTGTACGGCTGGCGATCATGATCTCCTCAAAAACGTCGCTGTTCTGGCAGCACTTGTGGATGGCGACGGAAGCCACGCCCCGCAGCCGATGATCAGACACTTCCCCATGATGGTCACGCTCCTTTGATTTGCAGAATGATTTCGCGGGTCAGCTTGCAGGCGGCGGCGGTGGATGCGCCGCTCATGTCATAGTGGGGCGAGAGCTCCACCACGTCGCAGCCGACGAGGTTGCAGGTGGACAGGCTGTGCACGGCGGCAAGCAGCGCCGTAAAGGGCACGCCGCCCGCCTCGGGCGTGCCCGTACCGCAAAAGCCTGCGGGGTCGAGCACATCCAAATCCACCGTTACATACACGGGCTCGTTCTTCAGCGCCGCCACCGTATCGGCAAAGCCCGTCAGGTCATAGCGGCGCATGTGCGTGTGTTTGGCGGCAAAGGCGAACTCCGCGCGCTCGCCGCTGCGGATGCCAAACTGGTGAATGCGCCCGTCGCCCACGATGTCCCAGATGCGGCGCATGACGCTGGCGTGGCTGAGCGGCTCGCCCAGATAATCGGCCCGCAGGTCGGCGTGCGCGTCCAGGTGCAAAATGTGCAGCGCGGGGTGTTTGCGCGCCACCGCGCGCACCGCGCCCAGCGTAATCAGGTGTTCGCCGCCTAACAGGAACGGCGTTTTGCCGTCCGCCAGAAACGCGGCCACGCGCTCCTCAGTCATGGTCAGCGCCTTTTTTGTGTCGCCAAAGGGCAGCTCCAGGTCGCCCGCGTCAAACACGGGCACGTCCTGCAAGTCCCTGTCCACATAAGGGCTGTAGGTTTCGATGCCGTAGGATTCCGCGCGCATGGCGGAGGGGCCGAAGCGCGCGCCCGGGCGGTAGCTGGTGGTGCCGTCAAACGGGATGCCGCACAGCACGATGTCCGCCTCGGCATACTCGGCGTCGCAGCCGATGAAGGTTTGCACGTTCTTATTCATGCTGTTTCAAAAGCTCCTCAACATAAGTGGGCAAAGCGAACGCCCCGCGGTGGAGGTTTACGTTGTAGTAGCGGGTAGCAAGCCCCAGAGCGCGCCAGCGGTTTGCCTGTAAATCGCGCACCGGGTGCGGGCCCTTGCTGGCAAAGCCGAACAGCCAATGGCCCGACGGATAGGTTGGGATATGCGCCTGGTAGACGCGGCACACGGGGAATGATTCGGCGATGCGCTTGTGCGCGCTCTGCATGGCTTTGGCATCTGAGGGGTAGAAGGGGCTCTCGTGCTGGTTCACAAGGATGCCGCCCTCCGCCAGCGCGGCGTAGCAACTGCCGTAAAACTCGCTGGTAAACAGTACCTCGCCAGGGCCGGAGGGGTCGGTGGAGTCTACGATGATCAGATCATACTGCTCCCGTGTATGGCGCACGTAGCGCAGCCCGTCCTCAAAGCGCAGGATCACGCGCGGATCTAAAAACCCACAGGCGGTTTTGGGCAGGTAGGTGCGGCACACGTCCACCACGCGGGGGTCGATCTCCACCACGTCGATGCGCTTGATGGACGGGTACCGGCCCAGCTCGCGCGTCACGCCGCCGTCGCCCGCGCCGATCACCAGCACGGTCTTGATATCGGGGTTCACGGCCATGGGCACATGCGTGATCATGTCGTGGTAGATAAACTCGTCCCGCTCGGTCAGCATCAGCGCGCCATCCAGCGTCAAAAAGCGGCCAAAATCAGGCGAGTCGTACACGCAGATGCGCTGGTACTCGCTCTGCTCGTCGTGCAGTTGGCGATCCACGCGGATGGAGAAGCGCACATTCGGCGTATGGTATTCGCTGAACCACAGGTCGTCCATCCCTCATTCCTCCTTTAAAATGTTCAGGCGGCTTACGTCCATGCTCTCGGGCCCGGTCAGCAGGCAGCCCTTGCGCTTGGCATAGGCAATCCACTGCACCACCTGCGCCGTGACCCGCTCGCCCGGGGCCAGCACGGGGATGCCGGGTGGGTAGCTCATCACAAACTCGCCGCACACGCCGCCCACGGCTTCAGTAAGCGGCAGGCTCACCTTGCTTGCGTAGAAGGCCTTCTGGGGTGAGGTGACCACCTCGGGCGCGATGTAGCCGCTCTCCCAAAGCGCGCTGCGCTCGCGGCCAAAGCGGCGGCGGATATCGCTTAAGGCGCTGATGAGCCGTTCGATGTGCTTAGTTTTATCCCCCAGCGAGATATACGCAAGGATGTTGCCCAGGTCGCCAAACTCCACCTGAATATCGTAGCGGTCGCGCAGGATGTCATACACCTCGATGCCCGCGAGGCCCACATCCAGCGTGCAGACAGACAGCTTGGTTTCGTCGAAGGCGAAAACGCTGTCGCCGTTGACCAGCTCGCCCGCGTAGGCATAGTAGCCGCCGATCTGATTGATTTCCTCGCGGGCATAGGCCGCGTGGCGCTTGACCTTCTCGAAGATCTCCGCGCCCTGTGTGGCAAGGTTGCGGCGGCTGATGTCCAAGCTGGAGAGCAGTAGATAACTGCCGCTGGTGGTCTGCGTCAGGTTGATGACCTGGCGCACATAGTCCGCATTGACGCCGCCGCCGCACAGCAGCATGGAGCTCTGTGTGAGCGACCCGCCGGACTTGTGCAGGCTCACGGCGGCCATGTCCGCGCCCGCCGCCATGGCGGAGGCGGGCATGGAAAGCCCAAAGTAGAAGTGCGTGCCGTGCGCCTCGTCCACCAGCACGCGCATGCCGCGCGCGTGGGCCAGCGTGGTGATGGCGCGCAAGTCGGAGCAGATGCCGTAATAGGTAGGGTTGTTCACCAGTATGGCCTTCGCGTCGGCGTGCGCGTCCATGGCGGCGGTCACATCCGCTATGGCCATGCCCAGCGCGATGCCCAGCTGCGCGCTGGCCTGCGGGTTCACATAAACCGGCACGCCGCCGCACAGCACCAGCGCGTTGATCACACTCTGGTGCACGTTGCGCGGTAAAATCACCTTGTCGCCCGGCTTGAGGGTGGCCAGCAGCATCGCCTGCACCGCCGAGGTGGTTCCGCCTACCATAAAAAAGGCGTGCGCCGCGCCGAACGCGTCCGCTGCCAGCGCCTCGGCTTCCTTGATCACGCTCACGGGATGGCACAGGTTATCCAGCGGCTTCATGGCGTTTACGTCCACGCTCAGGCACTGCTCACCCAGAAAGGCTGTCAGCGCCTTGTTGCCCTTGCCGCGTTTATGGCCGGGCACGTCGAAGGGCACAATGCGGGCGCTGCGCATAGCCTCCAGCGCGTCAAAAAGCGGAGCGCGTTCCTGATCCATGCCGTGCGCCTCCTTTTCAGTAGATGTTTACGCCGCTGAAGATCTCGATCATCTCCCGCCGCAGCGCGTTGGTGATGCCCAGCCGGATCTGGGGGGTTATCTCGTATACGTCGGCGTTAAACAGGTAGTTTTGCAACACGATGTCCTTGATGAGCATCTTGGTGTGGAAGATGTTCGCCTGATAAACGTTCACGTCGATAGCGTCGTACTTCTCCAGCGTTTTGCGCTGGATGTAGTCCTGGATGGATGCGATGGCGTGGTCCATGAAAAGCTTTTTGCCACTCATGTCGCGGGTGAAGCCGCGCACGCGGTAGTCCAGCGTGATGATGTCCGAATCGAAGCTACCCAGCAGAAAATCCAGCGTGGAAAGCGGGGTAATCTCCCCGCATGTGGCTACATCGATATCCACACGGAAGGTGGCGATGGAGGTTTCGGGGTGGTACTCGGGGTAGGTGTGCACGGTCACGTGACTTTTGTCCAAATGGCCCACCACCGTGTCGCCCAAGCGCTTCTTGGCCATGTCCTCCTCGGCGATCAGGAAGGTTACGCTGGCCCCCTGCGGATCGTAATCCTGCTTGGACACGTTGAGCACCACAGCGCCGATCATCTCGGTCAGGCGCGTTAAAATGGCGGTGAGGCGCTCACTGTTGTATTGCTCGTTGATGTATTGAATGTAGTCGCGCTGTTCGCGCGCGGTTTTGGCATAGCAGATGTCATAGATGTTGAAACTCAGCGACTTGGTGAGGTTGTTGAACCCATACAGCTTCATTTTCTGTTCCATCCGAAACCCTCCGCAACATAAAAAGGATGCGCCTCCGCGTACGGTGGCACATCCTGTAAAACATGGCGGCATGCGGGTTGCGCTTTCCATCCGGCCGGCGTTTTTGTGCAGGCGCGGCGGGGCAACCGTGTCGTCCGTTCAGAGTCTATACAGTAAGAACTTACTTTTACTACTCTTTTTGACCGTTTTACAAGCGTGCACCAAAGTACACTTGGTTATGAAGTAACCAACTGGCTATTCAGTAGCCAACTCATAAAATTTGCGCTGGCGCGCAATCAAACGTGCGGCGTTACACGCACTCGGCAGTTGACCCGGCTGTCCGTAAGGCCGTGGCTTTCCCGTGGGGAAAGTGGGTCAGTAAGCTCTTGCCGCTTAGAACGGCTCGAAACTACGCAATCATAATATATGCTGTCTTGCTTGTCAATACCTTGACAGGCATTTTTATAATGGAGCGGCAAGTGTGCGAAAATTGCGGTTGCGGTGGAAGACAATGTAGATTCGAACACGGAATGCCGACACCTAACAAATACGTAACCGCCGCACATGACAGTCATGATAACCCATACCGGTTCTGCTCGCAATGGCTAAAGGGGTTGCGTCCGCCAGCCATGGTTGCGTTAAGGAAAAATTAAGTGAGCCGCCTGAACGAATCAAAGCGACCCACTGTGGCAGGGGCAGAAGGACTCGAACCCTCAACAAAGGTTTTGGAGACCCACGTGTTACCATTACACCATGCCCCTGCGGAGCACGTGTGCAAGTATAGCGGATTTCTGGGGGATTGTCAAGCGCTCGGAAGTGATATTTCACAATCAATTGCCGCGGTGTGCGACGCTGGGGCGGCGCAGTTTGCTGGCAAGGGGCAGGCGAGTCAAACGTGCGACACACAACGCGGCACGCTTGCGCCGTGTTGTGTGTCGCACACAACGCAAAACGCCATGTGTGTGTGATGCGGCAGTGCGCTCTGCGACGGGTTGTGTGCAGTGTGCCGTAACCGGCGCTAGTCGACAGCACCGTTGCGGCTGGGGTCGCCGTATGGGATATGGGCGGTGTGGCCACCATACACGGTGTTTCTGGGGCGAGCACTTCACCATGGGTTGTGCTGCCGCCGCCATGCATACGCAAAAGAATGCGGCCGCAATCCATTACACAATGGGAACGTGAGCGTGCTTTTCGGTGGCGAAGGCGTGTTGACATCCGAATGTGTAACCGCCATGCAACCGCTGCATAAATTAGAAAGCCAAAGCACACAACAAACGCCGTTGAAAGCGAAGCGGCAATGTGGCGGAATACCAGTATTTGACGTTGAGCAAAATACATCGACCATGTGGCAATAAGTAACCGTTCAGGTAACCAAAATGTTGTTTAATAGAGACGTACCAAGGAACAAACAAGCTTTCAGAAGACCTGAGGAGGCCCAACGATGAAGAAGCTCAACAAAGCGGTTGCGATGATCCTGTCGATGGCGATGGTTTGCACGTTTACCTCTGCCGCACTGGCGGAAGAAAACGCCCAGCAGCCCGTGGTGGTAGAATCCCCCGCGCCTGTGCAACAACCTGCGCCTGTTGAAAGCAAACCCGCTCCCGAGCCCGTCGTTGTGGAGTCCCAGCCCGCCGCGCCTGTCGAGACCGCCGCGCCTGTCGAGACCGCCGCGCCTGTCGAGACCGCCGCGCCTGTCGAGACCGCCGCGCCGGAAGAGACCGCCGCGCCGGAAGAGACCGCCGCGCCGGAAGAGACTGCCGTACCGGAAGAGACCGCCACGCCGGTCGAAACCGCCGAACCTACGGAAGAAGAAGCGCTGACAGAAGAGGAAATTCTGGAAGATATTCCCGCTACCGAGGAAAGCGACATTGACCTGTCGAATGTATCCATCACCGTACGGAGCCTGAATGGCTCCCATGCCCAAATCGGCGACACCATCACCCTCGTGGCTGAGATTTCCGGCTTGGACGGCGTCGCTTACCACATGCAGTGGCAGTATCTGAGCGGCGGCGAATGGCACGATATGGGCGGCGCCAACGAAGCCACCTACCGCTACACCCTCACCGAGAAGAACGCCGAATACGCCTGGCGGATGACGATCACCATCGACTGACTCTCCGGGGCTGGAAAGCCTCTTGCCAAAGGACGCGTGCCGCGCGTCCTCTTTGGCATATGATACCCAAAAGCAGGGAGGTTCGTACCATGAAGAAGATGCTCAGCCGAGTTATTTCCATTATGATGTGCTTGGTGCTGCTGGCTGGCGCGCTGCCCATGGAAGCGCTGGCCGCGCCGCAGATCGTGAGCAACACGGTCGATATCAACGTGGAAGCACAGCAGGCAGAACCGGATGCGGGCGAACCTGCCGTTACCTTCACCGTGCGCTTTGTGGGCTTTGGCGGCGCGGAACTGAAAAGCGTGGCCGTGCCGCAGGGCGGCAGCGTTGCCACGGCGGAGTGGCCTTCTGCGGCGCAGGATGGCTATGCCTTCCTGGGCTGGGACGACGGCGCGGGCACAGTGTCCGCGCTGGAGAACGTGCAGCAGGACATCACGCTCACGGCGCAGTATGTGCAGCTGTTTACCATCACCTACGAGAACTGGGATGGTACGCTGCTGGCCGATGTGGCCAATGTGCTGGCGGGCACGCGCTTTGTTGCCGCGGATCACTACGACGGCTCCGAGGCGAACCCGACGCGCGAAGGCTTCGGCTTCACCGCGTGGGAACCGGCGGTGATCGAGAGCGTTTCCGGCAACAGCACCGTTACGGCGGTGTTCGCGCCGCTGATCCAGCGAACCATCACCATCAACTACATTTTTGAAAATCAGCATCAGGCCCACGACCCTTACGTGGCAACGGTGTATGACGGGTACCCCTTCAACGAGGTCGTGCCCTCGCCCGCCATCATGGGCTATACGCCGGATCAGCCCGCCGTGACCATCGAGGGCGATATCCGTTCGGACGTCAGCATTCTGGTTACCTACAGCTCCAACCTCGACACACAGTACCGAATCGTGCATATGCTGCAGGATGTGACCGGCGACGGCTACACCGTGGCCGCCACCGATATCCGCACCGGGCGTACCGGTTCGCTGACGCAGGTGACCGCAGCCGATGTGAAAACGACCTACACCGGCTTTGTGTCCGTCACCAGCATCGAAACCTGCAACGACTACATTGCCGCGGACGGCTCCACTATGATTGCGCTCAAGTATGACCGCGTGATTCATTTCGTGATGTTCGATACGGCGGACGGCACCTACATCGCTCCGCAGGTGGGCCGCTACGGCACGCCCGTGACCGCCCCGGCGACCCCGCCCACGCGCCCGGGGTACACCTTCAAATCGTGGAACATCACCATCCCCACGACCATCGGCATCGCGGACGTGACCGTCACCGCCCAGTGGACGGCCAAGACCGATACGCCTTACACCGTCGTCTACCTCATGCAGGACCCCAACGACACGACCCAGTATACCTTTGCGGGAAGCGAGGCCTATGCGGGCACCACCGGCACGCTGGTGAGCGCAAACAAGAGCTGGACGGACAAAACCAGTTGGTGGAAGAGCACCAACCGCATCCCCGATACGCAGGACGAGTTCTACAAGCGCGATGGCTTTGCCTATCTGGATAATGACGCGGCCATCAAAACGATCATGGCGGACGGTTCCACGGTCGTCTATGTGCGCTTCAAGCGTAACGATTACTCGGTCACGTTTTATACCAAGACCGGCAACAAATGGAACAGCGTTTATGTGATCACCGCGCCCTATGGCGCTACCATAGCCGATCGGTGGATCACAATTGCCAAACCTGGCCAGTATACGGACTATACCTGGAATATTTCTTCCACGAGCAGCGTGTTCATCGGCTTTGTGCAAAACATGCCCATCAACGGCTATAACCTGTATGGCAGCGTCAAGACCGGTTATGACTTTGCTATCATCTACATGACCGAGTGCGCCGAGGGGCAAACGCCCACCACGACCTTCGGCGGGCATAGCTACCGCCAGTCGGGCATCACGGTAGCGTTCAAGTACAACTCCACCGGCATTTACCTGACCAGCGAGGACATGAGCGACTTCATCATCAAGGGTTTCCGCTACTACGGCGTGCGCACCGGCAGCACGAACTACGTGGATACCGAGCCCTCAAACGCCACATTCACCTACAACAGCACCACGAAACGCTATGAGGTTTTTGTGTTCTTCAACCGGCTGTCCTACACCATCACCTACCACAACGGCTCCGCGACAAGCACCACCGATGCGATCCCCTACGCGTCGGACATCAGCGGCTTCAATACGGATATTTCGGGACAGCGGCCAGCCAACATCCCCGCCGATTATCTCTTCGACGGCTGGTACAGTGATTCCGGCTGTACGGTGAGGTTTGACGGCTGGGACGACGGTATGCCCGCCAACAACCTGACCGTCTATGCCAGCTGGAAAAAGCCCAGCTATCAGGTGACCTTCAACCTGAACTACGAAGGCGCGGGTGTTTACGCCACGCAGACGGTGCTCAAAAACGCGACGGCGACTGCCGTTGCCAACCCCACGCGGGACGGCTACCAGTTTGACTACTGGTACTATGAAGACGGCGGCACGGAGAGAATCTTCACCTTCAGCATGGGCATCACGGCCAACCTGTCGCTGCGCGCGCACTGGACGGCGGTCAACGTCACCTATACCGTACGCTACGTAGACGGCAACGGCAACGCCGTGCGTGATGCCGCAGGCAAAACGCTGGCTGTTAAAACGGGGCAGGGCAAAGTGAGTGCGCTGATCACCGAAACAGCGCCGGCGGCTTTCAACAGCAGCAACCAGCCGCTGTTTCCTGATCGCGCTTCCTCGTCGATCACGCTGAAAGCCAGCAGTGCGCAGAACGTGATCACTTTCACGTATACGCGCGTACCGACGGTATACTATATCGTGCGTTTTGTGGACACGGACGGCGCCGAAAAAGCGCCCACCAAGGGCCCGTTTGCCACCAGCGACGTGACCGTGACCGCGCAGTATGTAAACATCAACGGCTATTCCCCCAACGCATACCAGATCACCCGCAACTTGGCCGCCGAGACGGACCCCGGCAACATCACCCAGAACATCATCACGTTCGTCTATACCAAAAACCCGACGGGTGTCTACATCGTCAAGCGTTATCTGCAAAACCTGAACGATAACGCATACGTGTGCGACGAAAGCGCAACCGAGACCATCACCAACGCCCCGTTGGGCTCCACGGCGTATGCCCCGTCGAAGGAATACGACGGTTACAGCTTTGTGGCGGGTATTTCGACGGTTTCTGGCGTCGT
>Ga0351853_1283_pt1 | contig 11314 bp, 14 predicted proteins | sample BONcelHFGM3001C8_FD_206799 | JGI IMG/M metagenome (GOLD analysis project Ga0351853, IMG submission 206799) | Enriched cells from coal bed in the Powder River Basin, Montana, United States - BONCAT cells FGM rep2 HSBNCT.FGM.300.1.C8 ... | reverse complement strand
CCTCAGCATTTTTATTTTTACTTTTTTTCCTGCTCAAGAAAAAAACCAAAATCGCCTATATCCTTACGATAGCCTTTTTGATCTTGATTGTATTACTCACAATCATTGATGATCTGGGGTGGATTGATTTGATCGTTCTCTTAATCACGATTACACCCATTATTTTATTGATCAAAGGTCGCAAGTGGTATCTATTAAACCAATAAAGAAAATTTGAATGGTATTATCATGAATAAAATTAAAATTTTCATATTATTTTTCCTGCCAATGGTTATCCTGGTCGGATGCAATTCAAAGGAAAAAGGGATTTTACAAGGTAAAGTGATTATTGGACCATTAACTCCAATTGTCCAGGAAGGTGTACCAGAACCAACACCAGGTGCATCAGTTTATGCAACCCGTCAAATTGTCATTTTCTCACAGGATGGGAATAAAGAAATCGCAAAGGTTCCTATTCAACCTGACGGTTCTTATTCTATTGAGCTACCCACCGGCAAATATCTAGTTGATATAAACCATTCCGGGATTGATTTTAGTAAAGATTTGCCAGTCGTCGTGGAGATAAAGAAGGATCAAATTTTTTCTCTAGATATTGATATCGATACTGGTATTCGATAAATGAATTATTCTGCCAATTCAAAGAATTTTCTATCTCTTTAAATGTAAAGCGTACTTGACATTTTTAATTTATTCATTATAATGTAAAGTAAGCTTTACAAAGGAGTTGGTATGAAAAATAAGTTGGAGGAATTGCGATCCAAAATGGGCTGGACGCAACAGGAGTTGGCAGACAAAGTGGAAGTATCCAGGCAAACCATTATTTCATTGGAAAATGGCAGATACAACCCTTCGATCACCCTGGCTTTCCGCTTAGCCCGGTTGTTTCAATTAAGAATTGAAGAAATCTTTATCTATTCAGAAGAGGAGACAAACAATGAGTAATGAAAAAATTTGGGTAAACAAGAAAATCCGTTTGGGCTGGTTTTTTGTTATTTTAGGAATACTTTTCAGCCTGGTAGGAATTGCCTTCGAAATATTCCTTTCTTTTATCCCTTACAATATCAGTATCATTACCGGATTAGGAATTCTCTGGTTGGGAATTGGGATCGGCATCATTGTGAAATATTACGCTGCAAAAAAGGACGCTGTATCCGTAAAAAGATTGATGATCGAAGAACATGATGAAAGAAATACTATTATTAAGTATCGTGCAGGGTATCGTGGATTTTGGGTGTCGATCATCATGGTATATATTCTACTTCTCTGGCTTTCACTATCCACTAATGGCAGTTTACCTCCGATTGGAAAAGACCTTCTCTGGTACATCCAGGCTGCCTGTGTGGTGATTCCTTTCGGTGTTTATACTATCAGCTGGCTGATTGACCAGAAGAAGATTTAAGAACGATATAGGAAAAATAGACATTTTGAACGAAACAATATTTAAGGAATAAATAATGGAGAATTCTAAACAATCTGGTCAAGAAATTCACTTTGAGAGAATAAAAAGCAGTAATGTGTCGGATGTGTGCGAACTCAGTGACACTCTCACCTCTGTTCAACGCCGAATGGTGGCAGATAATGCCAGATCTATCGCACAGGCTCATTGTTCAGAGAATTGTTGGATGCGAGCCATTTATGCTGATAAAGTCCTGGTTGGTTTTATCCTGATGCACTTTGGCTCAGATTTTGAGGATGGGATAGATTGTCCAGGTGCATTTTTATGGCGATTTATGATCTCTTTACCATTTCAAGGGAAAGGATATGGGAAAAAAGCTTTACTCCGACTGATTCAAGAACTCAAAACAAAAGGATATAAGGAATTATTCACAAGCTGTGGACAGGGAGAAGCCAGCCCTGAAGGTTTTTATAAAGATTTTGGATTTATGCCAACAGGAGAATTCTACGATGACGAAATTGAGCTTATTATATCTTTCTTAGATTAGGAATCCATACACAGCAGGTGGTCACAAAAAACCTCCTGCTGTGGATTTCTATTACTCATCATTCGTAGTGAACTTCTTTCTTCTTTCGATTGGCTAATCATTTTACTTATACCTTTAGGTTTAATAACCATTGCAAAACGGTAGCATTCACACATAAACAAAGTTGTGTCTACTGAAAGCAATTAAGGAATTCATAGTCATTTTGACTGGCATTATGAGAAATCGAAAGCAAGACCCAGTTGAATATGGATGCAAGTATTCAATTTCTGTCCCATTGATTGGCAAAATTTCAGAGAAAATTATTGGTAACTAAAAGAGCATGAAACAGAAGTTTACACGTGCTAATTTAAAAGTCACAATGGAAGAATGAAAATTAATAAGTCAATAATAGAATGGAATCACTAGAAATTGGAATTTCAAGAGGTTACAATATATTCAATCTTGTATAGACAAGTTTCTCTAAGTTAAGTATTTCCAAAGTAATGTCACTTAAGTAATGTATCAATTTTTAGAGAATAAAAAGAATACAAGATCTGAATATGGAGGGTATTATGTTTGAGATTAAAAAATCAATTTTGATTGACGCTCCTATTGAAAAAGTTTTCGGATTTATGGAAGATCCAACCAACCTGCCCGAAATCTGGCCAAGTATGATCGAAGTTACTAATGTTAGGAAAAATGATAAAGTTTGGAATTCATTTGATTGGGTTTATAAAATGGGTGGCATGAAGATCAATGGACATTCTGAAACCGTAGAACTCACACAAAATAAATCTATTACTACCGAATCCACCGAGGGAATTCAAAGTCGTTTTGATTGGCATTTTAAGGAAATTGAAGGCAAAACCCAGTTAGAAGTGATTAGTAAGTATTCAATTCCTGTCGCTTTGGTCGGTAAAATAGCAGAAAAAATTGTTCGCAAATTAAATGAGCACGAAGCAGAAGTATTACTTGCAAATCTAAAAGCCAGAATGGAAGAATAAAATTTAATTTAAAAATAATTGATCTAAAAATATTCACGACACTTTTATCCACCATCTGGAATGGGAAAAGAGATGGTGGATAATGGTCATTATTCCAGTTGATTTTTATCTCAAACTAAATCAACCATAGTATATGTGTGTGTTTTTTTGAATTGAATATATTTTTATTTATTAGGGTGAAGGAAATAACAAGGAATCCAAGTCAGTTGGATTGCTGAATTGAATGATTTGAATTATTGAATTCCAGAGAAATAGAAAGACTATTATTCAGGTGGAACTATTCTCTATTGCGAACCTGAAATATCTATTGATATGAACATGACAAAATTCATTATTGACATTATTACGTAATACTGTTATTATAGAATTAACCAGGAACAAGAAAACAGGAAATCGAATATGTTAGAAAAAGCACGCTATTTGATTAACGAACTTGCAAAACGAGCAAATACCACGGTAAGAACCATACGTTATTACACCAGTGAGGGCTTGCTCCCCCAGCCAAATACGGATGGAAAATATGCATTCTACGACGAAAATCATTTACGCAGATTAATGTTAATCCTACGCATGAAAGAAGCATATTTGCCATTAAAAGAAATTAGACAGATCATGTTGTCACTCAGTGATGAAGAGGTCAAAAAGCGACTCGAAGAAGATAGATCAATTTTTTTATTGGATGAAGAGGATATGGCACCTCCGGTATTCTTAAAAAAACCTGGAAAATCGGATGCATTGGACTATATAAGCAATCTATTGGAAACCCAATCCAAATATCGCACTGATAATTTACCATCAAAAAGTCCACCTCAGATACAACTAAACCAGGAAAAGATGCAGATTCAATTACAGATCTCCCCAGATGATGTTGAAAACTGGCAACGCATCATTCTGGCACCAGGAGTTGAAATGCACCTTCGCTATCCCACTGACTCGGATACCAACCATAGAATTCAACAACTCATTTCGTATGCCAAAAAAATATTCTTTAAACAATAGAAGGTAAAAAATGGAAAAGAATTCACTTCAAATCTCCTTAAATTCTGAGCAGACATTAATCGCTCGGGAAGTCCCCTCTCAAAGAGTGTTGGAAATCATCGTTCAGGCACCAACCAACGATACAAGCAAATCCCGCCCACCACTCAACCTGGCATTGGTCATTGACCGCAGTGGATCCATGTCCGGTGAAAAACTTGAATACGTCAAACAGGCGGCTGTGTTTGTGATCGACCGACTTGAGGAAAATGATCGTTGTGGACTGGTTACCTACGATGACGAGGTACAACAGCTTTCCTCCAGCATAAAAATGAAGGGTGCGAATCGCAATGAAATGAAACGATTAATTCGCGATATTCGCGTCGGTGGGTCGACCAATTTGAGTGGCGGTTGGCTGCAAGGTTGTCAGGAAGTGGCTGCTGCCGCAGAAGAAACAACCATCAATCGCACACTGCTATTGACCGATGGTTTAGCCAATGTTGGTATCAGGGATCTGGAAGAATTAGCCATGCATGCCCGTGAGTTAGCCAACCGGGGCGTCACCACATCTACCTTTGGTGTGGGACTCGGTTTCAACGAACACCTCCTGGAAGCCATGTCCAATCAGGGTAGAGGCAATTTCTACTTTATCGAAACCCCCATGCAAATTCCAGATATTTTTCTGAAAGAGTTCAACGAACTGGCAACCATCACCGCCTCCGATGTTGAGATAGAGCTGGAAATCCCGGCGCAGGTCAATGTTGAGTTGTTGGGTGGATGGTCACATGAAAAAAAGGATGGAAAATTCAGGATTTTTGCAGGCAATCTCTATTCGGGTCAAACCCAAGAGATTTACCTCAAAGTGCTGACCCCGCTGGCTGCTGACAAAACTGAGTTAGAATTTTCAGCCAGGGTAATGGCAAAGGACGAAAATAGCAAGGTGATCGAGGATAAGGCTACCTGGGTGTTTCACTATGCTGATGCAGAAAGTGTGCAGCAGGAAGATCGCAAGCAGGATGTATTGGAACGTTACGCTACTGTAGAAATGGCGGATCGATCCACCGAAGCTTTGAAACTGGAACGAGCCGGGGAAAGGGAAAAAGCACATCGCTTGATGAATAATTCGATTATGGCAAATGAGGCTTTTCTCTCAGAGGATAATTTGGCCGAATACAATTTGCTCTCCAATCGTATGAAACGGGGTCTGGATGAAACAGACCGCAAAACATCACAATACAATGCTTACCGGGAAAAACGCAGACGCGGGGAATAAGAGCATCACAAGTCACGTGAAAAGGGGAAACTGCGTCAACCAGATCTGGATACTACCAGATCTGGTTGTGTAATTTTCATTACATGAAAAGGGGGAGTTTTTGGCGTGCGCCTGCACGCCAAAAACTCCCAACCGCTAATTATGTTAGGAAAACTTTAAAAGTGAACTAAACAAAACTTGAAAAGTGAACTCTAGAATTATCCTAATCAAAATCAGAAGTTAATGGATTTATTTATAGAACCTGAGGGCAGATTTATTGTATGGACCAATTTTCCCGAAGACCAAACTCGGACTTCAACATAATTTTTAGAAATGTCAGGGATGAAATGTAAATCAAGGTCAGATCTAGGTTCAATTCCAGGGATTTGAAATGAAAGGCCAGCAATCGTAATTTTCCGGTAACCATCAGCGATCCTATTATGGCGGATACAAAAGATATCCTTGGGAGAAACATAAGGGGGAGGAAGTGTAAAAGGACGAAAGAGAGAGCGCTTTTCTTTTAGAGCCTTCTCATAGCGTAAAACAGGAATTTCACGAGTAGTAGAATGAACTTGGAGATAATTGTAACGATGGACTTCTTCAAGTAAAACAGAGCGTGCATCTGCTAAAGAGGAGATATTATCAAGGGCGCAAGTACGGACAATGCGGTCTTGTAGCCAACGATATGGTCGCTCGATTTTACCTTTTGCTTGAGGAGATAAGGCATAGATTACATCGGTTTTCATTATTGACATAACCTGACGCCATTGAGTAATAACATCATCTGTACCCAGCACCATATTCTTCCAGACACTATCACGGTGCTGAATAAAACGGAAAACACGCAAATTATCAACGTAATATCGGTGTGGAATACCAAAAGTCTGCATCAAGTATTGAGCTGCCTGGATATGAGCCCAACTGGTTTCTGATTCGACAAAATTAGCATACATGATCATCCGACTATAATCGTCCAGGGAAGTGATCAGTGTCCATTTCTCTGTAGCAAATGGCGACCATTTGTGAAACGAAGCATCGTGTTGGATCAAATCACCGGTAGCTGAGGTGATCACTTCTCGATCGTGTCGATCTTTTTTCTTCTTTTTCCGGAGATAACAATCATATTGAATAGCCCTTTTTATTACTGTGGTCGTAGAAACTTGGATACCCACTTTTTTCAAACGATCCGTCACCGCAGCATAGTTATATTCAGTAATTGGCAACAATTTGTCCTCAACTAATTTTTTATCACGTTGTAATTCATCTCGAATTTTTTCTTCCGTTTCATTACTTAATCGAGGTTTACTTTGTCTGTGATACTCAATTGAAAAAGTGTCTGGATTTTCTCGATACTGCTTTAATAGGGCAAAAAATCTGGTCTTTCCGATCCCTAACGTATTTTCAATCTCCGTTCGACTTATATGGCCATTATCGTATGAGCTAAATAAGACTTTGATTTGATCGACTGTGAATATTTTGTGAATTTGTGGCATGATGGTTTCCTTTGATTTTTTTATTCCATCATGTTGCACTTTCACAGTTCACTTTTCAACTGAATACAGTTCACTTTTAAAGTGTTATCGGTTCACTTTTCAAGTTTTGTTCACATCCCAACCGCTAATTATTGAAAGGATACCCTATTTGATATAAAATCAGATCATTAGGGGTTATTTTCGAAGGAGGGTGTCATGGAATTACTCGATCGCTTTCACGGTTGTTTTTTAGGGCTGGCTGTCGGGGATGCAGTTGGCACAGCCGTAGAATTTAAGTCACGTGGCACCTTTGAACCGGTCACAGATATGAGCGGTGGTGGTCCTTTTGGTGTCCCAGCTGGTGCCTGGACGGATGACACTTCGATGGCACTATGCCTGGCGACCAGCCTGCTGGAAAAGAACGGCTTCGATGCCCAGGATCAGATGGAACGTTACTGGCGCTGGTACAAGGAAGGATATCTGAGCAGCATTGGCAGGTGTTTTGATATCGGCAATATCACGAGACAGGCTCTGGAAGAATTCCATATCACCGGCATTCCAATGAGTGGCAGAATGGATCCTTATTCTGCCGGGAATGGTTCGATTATGCGCCTGGCACCGGTGGTGATGCTGCATTACCCCGATTTGGAAGCGGTTCTGCATTATTCAGTTAAGAGCTCACGCACCACACATGCTACACTGGAGTGCCTGGAAGCCTGCCAGATATTCGCTGGCATGATCTATCGTGCTTTCCAGGGCAAGCATAAGACTGATGTGCTGGTGGAGAAAGATCTGGCTCCACTCACCTCCGAAGCCTTGAAAGAAATATCGTATGGCGATTATTTTGAGAAAGTGGAAAGCCAGATTCAGGGCACAGGCTATGTGGTGCAGAGTCTGGAAGCGGCTTTGTGGTGTTTCTGGACGACGGATAGCTTTGAAGAAGCCATTCTCAAAGCGGTTAATCTGGGTGATGACGCCGACACCACGGCTGCTGTGTGTGGGCAGGTAGCAGGGGCATTCTATGGTGAGACCGGCATCCCACCGCACTGGTTGGAAAAGCTGGTGATGCGGGAGGAAATCTCCAGTCTGGCTGAGCGTTTATATCATTGGAAAGAGATAAAATAGTCTGAATGCTTATGAAAATCATCAAACTCATTCTCAAATCATTATTAGTTGTCATTGGCGCTATCGCAATTGTTGTGATCATAATGGCAGCCTTCCTGTTCATCCAGATCAATCGTAGCGATGGGCAGATCATGACACCGGAGGGACCCCGCAATTATTTGCTGCACATACCGGAGCGCTATGATGCGGGAAAACCTACCCCACTGGTGATCAGCATCCATGGTTTTGCGGAATGGCCGGCCCACCAGATGGACCTCAGCCGCTGGAATGACCTGGCTGACCAGGAGAATTTCATGGTAGTATATCCCTCCGGCAGGGAGTTCCCATTACGCTGGCGCACGAATGGGCTGGGAGAGAGTCTGATCGATGTGCAATTTATTGCGGATCTGATCAATAGGCTGGAAGATGACTACAACATTGATCCCCAGCACATCTATGTCAATGGTCTTTCCAACGGTGGTGGGATGTCATTCCAGCTTGCCTGCACACTGTCTGATCGCATCGCTGCCTTTGGTGGCGTGGCTGGTGCTTACAGAATTGCATGGGAGGATTGCAATCCCGAACGACCGGTGCCAGCCATCATCTTCCATGGCACCACTGACCCAATTGTCCCATTTGAGGGCGGACCTTCTGAATCCTTTGATGTGCCTTTCCCAAACATCACGGAATGGGTGCAACAAATGGCCGAGAAGAATGGATGTGAACGAATTCCAAAAATTATTCCAACTCCAGGTGTAGTAAGTGGATATCATTTCACGGATTGTGACCAGAACGCCGATGTTGATTACTACATCATTGAAGGTGGTGGGCATTCCTGGCCGGGCGGTGATCCTTTACCCGAGTGGATTGTTGGAAATACCAGCGATGATATCAATGCCACCCTGACGATGTGGAAATTTTTCATAGCCCACCCGAAAAATGATTGAAACTACAGAATTGCCGTCAACGAATTGAAGAACTAATACACGAATAACGCAAAAACCTATCTTCTCCAAATTAGATTTGATTGATTGAACAGATGAATTATCATCCTTCTTTATAAAGGTCATTTCAGGATCAATTAATAAACCTAGAAATCAAGGGCTAATAGAAATTCTCCCAGTTTTGCCAGCGTATCGATATCTTCTGGTTTTTTCAGGCGGGAATTACGCAATTCGACACTCAGTCCCTGAGCAGTGCGTTTGACCATGGGAGCGTATTTCGACCAATTTAAGAGCGTGGATTCGAAAAATGGATTGATCAAGCGTATCACCAACTCAGGATCCTTCGCCCAGATCATATAACGTTTCTGGAATTCTTCGGACCCGGCTTTAACTTCTTCCAATCCTTCCGCTTCTTCCCCTAAAGCCATTTGCAGCAATTGTCGGGTGATGGTCTCTCCAAAGCCACCCAGGCTGATTTGAGTGGTACGCGGACCCACCAGCACGGTACTGCCAGTGACAGGTGCTTTCCAGACGGTCGAAGCAGTCACATTGCTGGAACCTTCCGCTTCCGGCTTGCCACTCGATTGGGTCAACAACTCGATCACCCAATCGCGATGGTGAAAACGCTGACCATAGACCAGTCGCTCTTTGACGAGTTCCAACCGCCAACCACGTTCCAGCGCCATTTGCGCCAGCCGCTTCTCCTGCTCGGAGCGATTTCTTCGTACCAGAACAAAAATGAGAATGACCAGCAGGCCTGTAGCCAGTATCACAAGCAGAGAGAGGGTAATATCGTTCATCTTCGACCACCTGACAGGAAAGGATAGGTTAATTGTAGATCAGATGTGGGCAAGAAAGCTGAAAAATGAACACTGATTTGCAGGGAAAAGGATTTAAAACACTACTCTTTATAAACAAAATGCTGCACGCCCCAATCCAGGTCGCGTAAGAGCTGTTTCGCAATTGGTGGATAGAGCAGGATGGTGTCAATTTCATCGATCGCTATCCAGGAAAATTCCAGGTCAAAGATTCTGCCGTCAAAGGATTCGCGGGCAATAAAACTGCCCTCGAGTGGAATTTGAGACTCGTCCAAAAGGTCAATGCTGTAATACAGGCAAATCTGCTGACAGGGTTTTCCCTGCCAGGGGAAGAATATCTCCCCCACCCATTTCAGATCACCCACACGAATGTCAGCATCAATTTCTTCCTTGAATTCGCGCAGCAGTGTTTCCTCGTTCGTTTCAGGATAGGTTGCATGCCCACCGGGAAAGGCATAACCTGTATCGTTGAGGGTTCGTTGCAGCAGCACTTTCCCATTATTAATAAGAATGCCTGCTAAGCGGTAACTGAAAACAAAATTATCTGTCTTGAATAATAAATCCACTGATTCCATTATGGTCCTCTTTTACTGTTAGTGAATAATCTACCCTTAAGTACAGTATTAATGATTATAATCTTTGATAAAATTATTCAATATTGGTTCGATCACCATTATAAACGACAGTGATCTATGAAAAAGATAAGAAAATTAACTCCGCAAGAATATCAGGTTTACCAGAAGAAACATGATTATGAGGATGTGATCGCAGCGAAAGAAGCCAAAATCAGCAACGAAAAAGCTTCTTATGCCAGATTACAGAAAAAAAGCAAACAACAACTTCAAAAACAAATTCTGTCTTTGAGAACAGCCATTGATCCTGATGCCATCGAGGACGATCTGGATATCCCGGAAGAAGAGCTGATAGCCAACCGCACCATTCGGAATGCCCGGACGCATAAGAACCGATTAAGCGGTCTACGTGATTATGAAGAGAATGACAGCGTGGAATGATTTTAAGTGATTTTCCCGTTTTTCAAAGCACGTTCTAAAGCAGACAATAACCTTTTTGCATTTTCAGGAGATTTCAGTAAATAAACAGTTTCAAGTAAAGAATCTAAATCCGATTTGGCGATCAAGGCAACATCTTCTTTCTCATTACGTTGAACAATGCACACGGTGTGCGTATTACTTACCTGATCCAAAATTTCAAAGAAATTTGTATTCAATTCTGAAAATGATTTTTTGATGACCTTATAATCGTCATATGTTGGATTGAGTTTTTGGTTCATATTTTTTATAAGAAAACACAAATGGTAAAATTATTTAGATTGTTAACATAACATGAAAAGTTTTTACAGAAAAGAATAAAACTCATTTGAAACATTTTGTCCGTCGGTAGAGTACCATTTTGGCATTCGTATATTCGTTAAATATTCGTTGACGGCTATTCCGGTAACACAATTCTCAATGCATGGATATTCCATTCTAAACCCAGTTTAGTATATAAGGACACGAATGATCACCTATCGCGAAATCACTATGGAAGAAATCTACCAGCACATCCTGGAGGTGGATGTCTCGGAGCATGGCGAGTTCATTTATCTCTGGCAGGATGGAGAACTGATCACCCAACCACTGGTCTGGGATCGTCCGCCGCGCACCGCTGAGACCTGGCAGGAGAATTGGGCCAGTGTACTCCCGCTTCCGGGTGTGAAAGCCTGGGGAGCCTTCGAGGACGAGGTGATGGTGGGCATCATCGTCTACCGACCCTACCTGACCGAAGACATGGCGCAACTGGACGCCCTGTTTGTGGACATGCAT
>Ga0351853_1279_pt1 | contig 11427 bp, 7 predicted proteins | sample BONcelHFGM3001C8_FD_206799 | JGI IMG/M metagenome (GOLD analysis project Ga0351853, IMG submission 206799) | Enriched cells from coal bed in the Powder River Basin, Montana, United States - BONCAT cells FGM rep2 HSBNCT.FGM.300.1.C8 ... | reverse complement strand
GAGCGCAGGAGTATTAACCTTGAGCGGATGGAGAAGATTTGTGTTGCTGCCCTAAAACAGTCTCAGAAATCACGATTACCTCAGATAAATGAGCTTTGCTCTTTTGATGCTTTCATAGATAGGCCAATCAATGGCCAGAAATTTATTGCATGGATCGACTCATCAGCTAATAAAACTCTTCAAGAAAGTTATCGACGAAATTCTAATTGCGTCATCCTCATCGGTCCCGAAGGTGATTTCAGTGCTCAGGAAGTTGAAAAGGCAAGAGCTGCCGGATATAGTCCTGTGAGCCTGGGTCAAGCCCGCCTTCGAACAGAAACAGCAGCATTGATATCTGTGCATACAATACAACTAATTAATCAGCAGGTTTTATGATCAGTAGAATTATATATTTAATTGGATTTGTGTTGATTACATTTCAGCTATCCTCTCAAAGCGATGTAAGTATTGCGCTCATGAAATACCGTGGTGGTGGCGATTGGTATGCTAATCCGACCTCTTTACCAAATTTAGTTAAGTTCTGTAATCAGGAATTGGGCACACATTTGCGCGAAGAGGTTGGAACTGTTGAACCTGACAGTCCCGCGCTGTTTAGCTATCCTTTCATTCACATGACTGGGCATGGAAATGTTATTTTCAATGCCTCTGAAGCAGAAAACCTGAGACGCTATCTTATAGCAGGGGGCTTTCTGCATATCGACGACAATTATGGGATGGATGTTTTTGTTAGACAACAGATGAAAAAAGTGTTCCCTGAGCTTGATTTTGTTGAAATTCCAATCAAGCATCCCCTTTATAATCAAGCTTTTGCTTTCCCTGAGGGTTTACCCAAGATTCATATCCATGATAATAAACCAGCTCAAGGTTTTGGTTTGTTTTATGAAGGAAGGTTGGTATGTTTTTATACCTATGAATGCGATCTTGGTGATGGCTGGGAAGATCCCCGTGTTCATAATGATTCGCCAGAAACACGAACAAAAGCCTTGCGAATGGGAGCAAATCTCATTCAGTTTGTTTTCAATCAGTAGTTTTTTACTTTTCTTTTTTATTCTTCATTCTTTTTTCAACTGTTAAGTCATAGGAAGTAGTTGTTATTTCAATGACACTATATGATGTGGAATTACTTCGTTATTGCAAAAATAATGAGCATAAATTGAAAAAGTAACTTGAAAATCAAGTGAAATGAAACCAAAAACCTATCTTTGGCGCCAGAAAATTTTATCATATGACCCAAATGAGATACCTCCGTTTTTTCTTTTTGTTACTGTTCTTTCCTTTTATTGCTGATGCTCAGTCTGAGGGACAGCTACCTTTACAGCCACTTACAAAAACTGATTCTGAAATTTTGTCCAAAATACCTGAGCTACAGCTCTCAGATATTTCGTTGCGTAGGCTGCTTCCTTCAGTTGTTGATAATTCTTTGTTGCCTTTTATGCGTCCATTAATTGGGCAGGTAGGCTTGGAATGCGGACAGGCATCAAGTATCGGAGTTATGTTTACTTATGAAATCAATGCCAAACGGAAAGTTTTAGGGAGTCTTCCACAAAATCAGTATGCGACCCACTTTACGTATAATTTCCTTAATGGTGGAAGTGATGCAGGGATTAATTATTTCGAAAGTATGCAAATTGTAAAATTTGCAGGAAATCCGAATGTGGTTGATTACGGAGGCATGGCTACAGGCGGTGCTTCTCGTTGGATGAGCGGATATGATAAGTATTTTAATGCAATGCAAAACAGGGTTGACGGTATCTATTCAATTAGAACAAATACATTAGAAGGCCTGCAGACTTTGAAAAACTGGATTTATGACCATGGCAATGGCTCAGAGTATGGTGGCATGGCCGCTTTCTACTCGCAGTTTACAAGTCCACCATCCCTTCTGCCTCCAGGGACTCCAGAAGCAGGTAAGCATGTGATTTATTCATGGGGCAGTTCTCCCAATCATGCAATGGCAATCGTAGGATATCACGACTCGATCCGCTGGGATTATAATGATGATGGGCAATATACCAACCACTTGGACATCAATGGTGACGGAGAAATTGATGTGCGTGACTGGGAAATTGGAGGCTTTAAAATGGCTAACACTTATGGCAGCATTAGTGGATGGGGTGATGCAGGTTTTTCATATATGATGTACAAAACAGTCGCCGATATTTCAACACAAGGTGGTATTTGGAATAATCAGGTGATTGTAATTGATGTGAAAGAAAATTATACACCTCAGCTAACGGCAAAAGTGAGCCTTACGTATCCATGCCGAAACAAGCTAAAGTTAATGGCAGGTGTCTCGAATGATCCTATGGCATCAGAACCTGAGTTTGTTCAACAGTATCCGATGTTTGATTTTCAAGGAGGTTGTCAGCCAATGCAAGGTAACTCAGGTGGGGCAACCATCGAGGTTGGTCTTGATTTGAATTATCTCCTTTCGCATGTTGAACCAGGTCAGAATGTTAGGTTTTTCTTTATGGTTGTTGAAAATGATGAGGGAAGCGCTTCTCAAGGAACGATAAATAGTTTCTCACTCATTGACTACACCAATGGCATCCCTCAGGAAATACCGGCAACTTTGTCAAATGTTTCAATTCAAAACAATACGGTCACCAAAATTGGTATTTCGACCCCTGTTAACTTTGAGCAGGTTGAAGTTGTAACTGATGATGTACCTCCATTCGAATTATATCAAAATAGTGAAGTTCAGTTGTTGGCAGAAGGAGGACAAGATCCTTACAGCTGGTATCTGCTCGATGCTTTTGATACAATTAATTCTACTTCAACATTTCCAGAAATAAATGGAAATCCCGTCAGTGTCTCTGGAAGTGATGAAGGAACAGGAGCTGTTGATTTACCTTTTTCTTTTCCTTTTTATGGAAAAGAATATGATAAAATTTATGTGGCTGTTGATGGTTTTATAATGTTTGAACCTTCATTGGTTACATGGCCTTATTATATTGCTGGTAAATCTTATGTAATTCAAAATAAGATAATTGCACCTGCTTTGTCAAAGCCATTTTATGTAAATGGCTCTGCCGGTGATGGTATTTGGGCAGAACTTGGACCTGATGTCGCTACTATTCGCTGGAAACTTTCGGTTTACGGACAGAGCGGAAATAGCGAGGTAAGCATGGCTGCCCGACTTCATAAGGACGGACGAATCGAGTTCTTTTATGGAACACATTTGGCAGCATCTTATATTGCAAGGTTTGCAGGAGTTTCAAATGGCGATGGTGAGAATATGTTACTTCTGAATAAAACCGGATATTTTGTGCCTTATGCTCAGCAACATACCACATTTATGCCACATGAGCGTTTCAATAACCTTGAACTAACAAAAAAAGGGTTGCTTTCAGCAACAATCGATAGTTACACTCCGGGCAGGACAATTACTGTTTTGGTAAGTGATGAAAATAATATCCGACAAACTGCTGCGTTTCCTATTGAAGTTCAGGGTGTTGTGATGGATTACAGCCTTAATGCCGGTGGCGATGAAATCGTCGAATATGGTGAAGATGTACGTTTTAACTTTCACTTTGAAAATAAAAACCCAAATAACCTTGGAGCAGGAACACTTCAGCTTACCGGAGAGGATGCTTTTATTTCAATTGTTGAGGGACAAGTTGATCTTCCTTCTCTAGCTGTCGATGAGTCAGTTGAATTGAGCGAAATTTTCCTTTTGGAAGTAAGCACCGATGTTCCTGATTTGCATAAGGCTGAATTTACATTGAACTATACAACAGCAGAAGGAAGCTGGAGCAGAAACGTTTCAATTACAGCCTATGCGCCTGATTTGCATGTGCTTACCGTTAGTGTGAATGACGGTGAGAATGGCATTTTAGAACCAGGTGAAACTGCAAATCTTGTTATTCGGATGCGAAATAACGGTGGTGGAAAACTTCAGGATGTTGATGCTGACCTGAGTACAAACGATCAGGATTTAACCATATTAAGTGGATCAGCTTCGATAAGTCAGCTTCTTCCAATGCAAATTTGGGAGGCAGTATTTCAGGTAGAATTGTCAGCCGATGCTACCCCAATGCAGGTGGTTGAGCTTTTGCTAAATGTGGTGGCAGCTAACGGTTACGCCTATCAAAAAGGTCTGCCATTGATGACATCCCTCATCGTCGAAAATTTTGAGTCCGGAGCCTTTGAGATGTTCGATTGGCAAATGTCTGGCGACGCACCCTGGACTATCACAACAGTTACCCCTTATGAAGGAACTTACGCGGCACGTTCAGGAGTGATAGGTGATGATATGTCTTCAAATCTGGTTTTGTCCTATGAGGTGGCTTTTGCTGATACTATTTCTTATTACTACAAAGTATCAACCGAGTCGAATTATGACTACCTCAAGTTTTCTGTTAATGGTGAACAACTTGATGAATGGTCGGGCGAAGTGCCATGGTCGCGGGCCGTGTATGTAGTTGATGCAGGAGAGCAAACTTTCCGTTGGAGGTATGAAAAAGACTACAGTGTTTCAAGTGGGAGCGATTGTGTTTGGATAGATTACGTGGTTCTGCCAGCGGTAAAAATTTATACAAGCGTTGAAGAGCAATCTGAAGACAAATCTTTTGAATTGTTGGTTGGCCCTAATCCTTTCAAGGATCAATTGTTAATTTCTGTCAAAGCTCATTCAAGTGAACCCTTTAGTCTTGTCGTTACTGATGCTAAAGGAAGTCACCTTTTTGGGACTACAGTTAATGCAACTGATGGCCAGGTATATCAGATAAACCCTACACATGAATTGGGAAGTAACGGATTGATCTATATTGTCTTACAAAGTGGTAATCAACGAATTGTTAAGCCGGTAATTCGCGCTTCAAGGTAATAAGGCCATTTCACTTTCTGCAACTTCTGATGAAGACGGTAAAAAATGTATTGTTTGGTTCGATCTTGTTGCTTCTGCTTTTACCAGGATTTCAACAATTTTTTAAGATCGTAAAAGAACCACCGCTTTTCGGTTCTTTTGAAAAGCTGAATAAAGTGACGTTTGATTCACTTCAGCTTTCCAATTGGCTTGATGGTAGTTTTCAAAATGCTGTCAACCAGCAAACAGAAGCTAGAATTGGGTTTCATAATACACTTGTGCGTCTGTATAATCAATGGCAATTCAGTTTGTTTTCGAAAGCCAATGCTGAAGGTGTCATTGTTGGTCAACAGTCAGAGCTTTTTGAGGAGGATTACCTTAGAGCAGCAACCGGTGAGTTTTTTATTGGAGAGGAGGTCTGGCAACAAAAGGCGGAGCAGTTAAAAGCTATTCAGGATACACTCAAGAGTTTGGGTAAGACCATCATGGTGATTATTGAACCCGGCAAAGGGACAGTTTATAGCGATCGCTATCCGAATAAGTACCAAACAGGTTCTGCAAATCAAAGCAATTATAAGTCGTTGAAGATGAGCTTTGAACAGAATGGGATTAACTTATTGGATTATAATGAGTGTTTCAGTCAATGGCGCGATACTTCAACATACCGACTTTTTCCACGAACAGGGACGCATTGGTCGTATTATGGGGCAATTCTAGCTGCCGACACCTTATTCCGATTCCTTGAAGCTCAGTACCCGGAAAGGATTCATTCATTTTCTATCTCTAGACTTCATGAAGCTGAAAAACTTAAGCATCCTGATGATGATATCTGGCTTACGATGAACCTGTTGAAGGAAGCTCCAGTTGAAAATATAGCTTATCCGGAATTATTATTTGAACCCCTTCCGGAGGATGGATTGAATTTGCTCGTTATTGGAGATAGTTTCTATTTTAACTGGCAGAATGAGAAAATAATGCTGAATACTTTTAGCGACAGCCAATTTTGGTATTATAATAAGTTGGTTCACAATCATGTAGGAGCTCAGGTTGGTTTAACAAAAGACCTTGATCTAAGGTCAGAATTGAAAAAATACGACCTCATTTTAATTATGATAACGGAAAGGTTTCACCAGAATTTTGCATGGGGATTTGATGATGAGTTGTACGAAATTTTTTATCCGGGAAAGATTCAACGAAAAAATTATTTTCTCAATCAAGTTCGAATTGGTAATCTGGAGTTTATTAGAATCTATAATGATGCCAAGGCTGCCAGAATGCCTTTACAGGAACGTCTTGCGCTAGAAGCTAAGTTCAGGATGTTTGATGATTGGCAAAAACATCCGGATCTATATACTGACAAATCTGTTGTGATTGAGATGCTTATGATGGCAATAAAAGGTTCGCCGGATTGGTATGCGGGAATACAGAAGAAAGCCAAAGACAGAAAGCTCAGCGATGAAGAAATGCTCCGGATTGATGCTGAATGGGTATATGAGCAAAAGCAGCAAAACAAAAAACCTAGTTGATAAAGTTCAGGCCGTGTTTGTAAGTCTTCGTGCTGATTTCCAACATGTAGACTCCTTTTGAAAGTTGATTAACCTGAGTAATCTGGTTTAAAAGGAATTTGTTTTGTCCTTTTATTAATTGCATGTTCATTTGAGCAACTGTTTTACCCATCGCATCACAAACACGCAGTACGCATGGTTCTTCCCATTCACTTTCAACAGTAATTACCGCATTTTCATTTACAGGAACAGGCCATAGATTCAATTTCAGCTGAATAGGTTCTTTTTCTTGTTGCTCCACAAACCCCTGATATTCATATGCTCCCATATCTGTGGTTCCATACATAATGCGGTTGTGACCTGAAAGGTCGTTGATGGGAAGCTCAAAAAAGCCAATATCGTTTAGAGCTGTATTTATTGCCGGACTACCTGGCAATAAACTGTAATCCGACAAAGTAGTATTGCTAAACATAGGATCAAGGTCGGGACAATTAAAAAATTCTCCCTGAAAAGTGCTTCCACCAAACCATGGAACGCCACCTTGTACAATACTGTTATAGAACCCTGGCACAGAATTCACATCCCATATCCACACCTGAGATCCAAGTGTGTCGTAGGCAATGTTTCCCCATAGGATGCTGTTGAAAAGTTTTGCATGAGCATATTCATTGCAATAATATCCACCTCCCATAGGTGCCAGATTATTGGTTATCGTAGCATTTGTCATCACAGTGGTGGCAGTTAGATTGGCGATACCTCCGCCGAAGAATTTCGCTTCATTACTGATGATGAGCAGGTTGGCTATCGGTCGGTCAGGTTGCGACCTGATAAAGCAAAGGCCACCTCCCAAAGCGCTGTAATTATCCCGAATAATGCAATCGAGGACGATGGGTTTGGAATACTCAAATGAAGCTGCCCCACCAACGCCGGTAGAGCTGTTCCTGTAAAAAGTATTTTTTTGCACGATGGGGTCCGACGAAACAAAACAAAGTCCGCCACCATAGCCGTAGATCATGCCGTCATTTCCAGCGTAATTATCTGATATAATAGAGTTTTCGATGAGGAGATTGCTTTTAAAAGCATAAAGTGCACCTCCCCAATAGTAGGAATAATTATGTTGTAATCGAATGTGTCGCATACTCACTTTGTTGAAACGTTTTATACGGATTGCTCCTCCAAAACAATTAAGCGAATCGCCAACTGCTTTACCATAGCTGAGTTGGCAATATTCGAATTGTGTTGAATCGTTCGAAACAGGGGTATCCTCAATGCGAATGCCATTCCATCCACCAGCATTGCTGTTAATATCGCCAAAACCTGTAGTGTCAGCAACAGTGAATAAAATGCTATCGGATGGCAGTCCAAGTGCCTTAAGAGTTCCCTGAACGGTTAGAGAATAGTAACCGGTAAAAATCACTTTTGTCCCTGGATTGATAATAAGTGTTTGTCCATCAGGAATCTGTATGTCGCACTGGACAAAGACAGTGTCATAATTCCATTCACCCGACTGGTCGCCACATGCGATATAATTCTGACTTTGGCCTGCTGCAAAGATAGCAAGCATGATAAAAATGGTAAAAAACTGTTTCATCCTAATGAAAATTTTCGAGGGAGCTAAGTTATGATTTTATATGGCAAGATAATGGGTAATTTTGAGATTCTATTGAATTAAGCGACTAAAAAAGGCAGAGTAAATATGCTATCAACCCGAAGATTAATTGGAATTTGAGTTGCAGAAACTTTCCTGATGATTTGGATTTTGAGGCGAACTGATCTACATTTGTTCAACTTAAAAATAGAAAAATCAGGTAATCAAATCAATTATTGTTAAAGGAGTATAAGTTAGCGATCGTTCATTGTTGATATGAAGAAGTTGGATGATGCTAAGTGAAAGATTTATTCCATTTCCATTTTGGCAGTTACCATTTATACTTTAGAATAATCATGAGTTAGCAAACAATGATAGGTCAAAGTTGAAAAGAACCATTGAGGTCATGTTAATAATTTTATATAATTGTAATTCAATAGTTTGTAATATAAATTTAAGAATTTATTTAAGAGAATGAGCGTTCAAAAAGACATAGAAGAACTCCTGAAAGCTGAGATAATCACGCAGGAAATCGCTGAAAAAATACTTAACTATTATAATAAGAAAGACAGCACATCCCCGAACCGTCTTTTTGTTGTTTTTGGGATATTCGGAGCAATATTAGTTGGGTTGGGAATAATATTGATACTGGCGCACAACTGGGATGAGCTTACGAGAGGTACTAAAGTATTTTTTGCCTTTTTGCCATTGCTTGCAGGTCAAGTACTTAGTGGTTTCACTTTGTTGAAAAGACAAAGCAGCATGTCCTGGAGAGAAAGCAGCTCTGCTTTTTTGTTTTTTGCTGTTGGAGCAAGCATAGCACTTGTAAGTCAGATATACAACATACCCGGTAATGCTGGTTCATTCATGCTTACATGGATGTTGTTATGTATTCCGTTAGTATATCTGATGAAGTCATCCATTACCTCACTCCTTTACATTTCCGGGATTACTTATTATGCAGTGCATGTGGGATATTGGTCACATCCATCTGAAGGATCTAATCTGTTTTGGTTTTTGTTGTTCGCAGTCTTGCCCCAATATTACAATCTTTACAAGAAAAAACCTGATAGTAATTTTTTGAATTTCCATCATTGGCTTGTTCCACTTTCTGTAATTATTTCACTTGGGACTGTGACTGAAAGAACTGGAGAACTGATGTTTATATCATATTTGAGCCTTTTTGGATTGTATTATTTAATTGGAGACTTGTATTTTTTCAAGCAACAAAAAATAATAAACAACGGATATAAAATTTTAGGGGCTTTGGGCACAATTTCGTTGTTGCTTGCCTTAAGTTTCAATTGGTTTTGGGATGATTTAATAAGTAAGGATTTGACCTTAAATGAACTATTTACATCATCTGAGTTTTATGTATCATCAATCATTTCCATAGCAGCAGGAATAATGCTTTTTATGCAACATAAAGGCAAGGCTCTCAGCGCCTTTAACCCATTCAACTATGTGTTTATTCTGTTCATAATTGTTTTCTTTACCGGGCTATTTTCACCTATAGCTGTTGTCCTCATCAATATTCTTGTTTTTACTATAGGCATTCTTATAATTAATGACGGTGTTAAACAAGACAATTTGGGTTTATTGAATGCGGGATTGCTGATCATTGTTGCCTTGGTTGCCTGCAGATTTTTTGATAGCAACATTAGCTTCGTGATCAGAGGGTTATTATTTGTAAGTGTTGGATTCGGCTTTTTTGCAGCTAACTATTTGATACTCAAAAAAAGAAAAAGAAATGAATAGCAAATACAGTTTATTGACAGCTTTTATACTTGTTGCTTTGGCACAAATATACGTTCCAATCAGAATGATTTTGGACAAAGAAAATGTATTAGCAAATGGTACGGAGTATAAGTTTAAGACTGCTCCTGTCGACCCTGTTGATCCATTCAGAGGTAAATACATAACACTAAATTATGAAGGGAATACAGTCGAAATTCAGAACGAAAAAGATTGGATGATTGGAGAAAGAATCTATGTTTCCCTAATGGCAGACAATGAGGGTTTTGCTCAGATAACTTCTGTTTCAAAAGAAAAACCTAAAGATAATCAAGACTATATAAAAGCTAAAGTAGATTTTGTTACAGATGATGGTTCAAATAAACTTACCATTTTCTACCCTTTTGACAGGTATTACATGGAAGAAACGAAAGCATTAAAAGCCGAGCAGACATACATACAAGCACAGATAGACACGAATCAGATTACCTATGCTTTGATACGTATTAAAGATGGTGACGCAGTTTTAAAGGATGTGCTGATTGATGGAATTTCAATAAAGGAAATTGTTAAAACTAACCAGGAAGTTGATAAATAAAGGTCTTGCAAAATTCTATTTTTTTGTAAAAACCTCTAAAAGACTAACTTGGATAAGTTAACCGAGATATCTTGCTTTAATGAATTTACTATCGCGCACTTTTCACTTTCTGCTGAAATTCGGTCAATGATTGCTGTATACTTTTTGCTTGTTCCATCAACTGTGGAGGATATTTGCCGGTATATAGCAGCTCACTGCATTCCTCTAAAAGTTTTTCAGCTTTTGATAAATCACTCAAATTGATAGGGTTAGAGGCTGATCGCTGGTTCTTATTGAATGATTCCGCATAGCTGTTGTAAGCACCAACAGCATTATTAAATTTATCTGAAATAAGGTTCAGTAACCGAACAGCATCATTGTATTGCGAAATATTCAGTGACTGCTGCAAAAAATTCATCCGTTGCACCACAGCTGTGTACTCATATTTTTGAGCTTGAAGTCTGTCAAGTTCAAGCTGGTTTTGTTTGGCAGGATCAGCCTCTATAAATGATTTCAAACTGTCAGCATGATGTTTGAAATAGTGCTTTAAAGTTGCATTCATCTTTTTTGAAACGAAAGCTTCATGGGTATAAGGCGATGGTAGAAATTGCCACAAAGGATCATAAGGCATATGAGTTTGAATCATTTTTCCGGGATTAACTAACAGAAAATCAGGGTTATATTCCTGAACGAAGCGATTATTAACCATAGCCCCTGCCCCAAAAGTAGGGTCGGATAAAAGCCAGTTACCGTTAATGTAAGATGCAACCCATACATGAGGTGTAGGGTCGATTTCGCCTAAAATTCGTGTATAGCCGCTAACCAAATGAGATGGTATTTTTAAAAGACGCGACAAACTGTCCATAAGGCCGGCATATCCTTCGCAAACAGCTCTTCTTGATTTAAAGGTGTTTTCAGTAATCGTTTGTTGTGAAAGTGACAGTTCATTCGAGTTTGCTTGTTTTAAATCATACCGAATGTTGTTCGTAACCCATTGATAAACTGCAGTTATACGTTGTTCATCCTTTGAATATTTTTTGCTTATTTCATTGGCCAGCATTTGGATGGAACCAGGTTTGAAACGGGCAATTGGATCAAGGTTTTTTTTGTCATTTTGACCAAAAGACCCTGAATTAAACAATAAAAGAAAAATTATACTGAAGTATGATTTAAAAAAAGGAATTTTCATGCCTAATTAACGAAAGAAATGAGAGAA
>Ga0351853_1036_pt2 | contig 11501 bp, 4 predicted proteins | sample BONcelHFGM3001C8_FD_206799 | JGI IMG/M metagenome (GOLD analysis project Ga0351853, IMG submission 206799) | Enriched cells from coal bed in the Powder River Basin, Montana, United States - BONCAT cells FGM rep2 HSBNCT.FGM.300.1.C8 ... | reverse complement strand
CAGCTACCGCTACCAACGGAATATGCAGTTCTTCTTGTTCGTTTCTGGTAACTGTGAATGGGACAGGGGGAGGCACCGCAGGCGAGATCGAAATAAAAGGAAACAATGTTTCAATTGCCAACGGCGACTTAATAGCTTCAACTACAGATCATACCAATTTTGGAAATGTAAATGTTTCTTCCTCATTCGAGCGCACATTCACCATCAACAATCTTGGAGGCAGTGTATTGAATATTCAAAGCATTGGCACAACTGGTGTGAACCATGGAGAGTTTGTTGTCAGTGGCATCACTTTGCCGGCAGCAATACCTGCCAGTGGCTCAACCACTTTTACGGTAACCCTGACCCCAACGGCCATTGATATTCGGAGTGCACTTGTGCAAATGTCAAGTGATGATTGCGATGAGTCGAATTTCACTTTTGCCATTCAAGGTAATGGTCTGCAAACAGTGGTAAGCAATCCTACTTCTGTTAGTGTCTCTGCTTCAACTATTTGCAGTGGACAAAATACCCAACTCACCGCTAATGGTGCTGAAGGCACAGTGTATTGGTATACAGGCAGCTGTGGAGGAACACAAGTTACAACAGGTAACCCAATAACAGTTTCACCTTCAGCTACAACTACTTACTTTGCCCGGAATTACAACAATAGCCAATTCAGTGCTGGTTGTGCTTCTGTAATCATTACTGTAAATCCACTATTGCAATACCGCACTGTTCAAAGTGGCAACTGGACCACACTAGCCAATTGGCAACAATTTGATGGAACTTCTTGGATAGCCGCAACGAGCTATCCCGGGCAAATAACCAACAGCTGTTCAAGCCCTTTGGTAACAATCAGAACAGCACATCAAATGCAATTGAGCGAAACTGATATCACTATTCCGAATCTTAAGGTTGAAGGAACAGGAAAACTAACGATAGAATCAACGGGAAAGATTTTTGTAAGCGGGCAGTTGCAGTTGGATGAAAATACTAGTGGGGCGATTGTGGTCAAATGATTTGATTGAATTAAAAATTTAAAACTTATTAAAATGAAACGATTTATATCAATAACTATTTTACTTTTTTTATCTGGGAGTTTAACCTTTGGACAATCAATTGCCTCACCAGGATCAAGTGTTTTTGCCTTAAATACTTCCAATCAGGATGCCGGTAACTTTATGGTATCCGGATTTGGTGGAAGTGATAACTTGCTTGTATCCATAGGATTAATTAATCCTCCAACAGGAACAACACTTAGACTTGCAACTACAAGCGGAGTTACAGCAAGTACTGGCTATATTCTTACCAATAATTTTACGCGCGTCAGTTTTACCGGAACACAAGAGAATGTAAACACGGTTATAGCTTCTTTGCAGGTAAACACAGCCTCGCAAGCTGGGTCAATTAACATTTCAGTTTCTACAACCATTAATCCATCTGGTTATTACTATTTACCTACCAACGGGCATTTTTATAAACCGGTGAGTCCTTTAGGTGTGAGTGGTGGAGCCGAAGCCTTTACAACCCTGAAATCCAATGCTTCCGGTCAATTATTCAAAGGGCAAAACGGTTATCTTGTTACAATCACTTCTCTGGATGAACAGGATTTTATACACGCCAATGTACCTGGTGACAATATTCTGATTGCTTTAACAGATAAAGACACTGAAGGGATTTGGAAATGGGATGCCGGTCCCGAAAGTGGTAATGTCACAACGTACGAAAAATGGTGTAGTGGCGAACCAAATAATGCATCAACAGGCGAAGATTACGTAGTTACTAAATGGAATGGAGGGAATTGCTGGAATGACTATGGGCCACCAGCATCGAATTTTCCTGCCTCCATCAGTGGGTATGTTGTAGAATTTGGAACATGGAGCGATCCGGGCAGTCAGACCTTTACTGATTTTTACTCCAATTCCGTGAGTCATCGGTCTCTTCCACCAAATCTCACGGGAATAACTGCAACTGCATCAACGATTTGCAGTGGTAGTAATACTCAGCTTACAGCTTCGGGAGTGCAAGGAACAGTTTATTGGTATACAGGCAGTTGCGGAGGAACGCAAGTTACAACAGGTAACCCAATAACAGTTTCACCAACAGTATCAACTACTTATTATGCAAGGAATTATGAGAATGGACAATATAGTGAGGGTTGTGCTTCGATAACCATTACCGTAAATCCATTATTGCAATACCGCTCTGTTCAAAGTGGCAACTGGACAACCCTCTCCAATTGGCAGCAATTTGATGGAACTTCTTGGATAGCTGCCACGAGTTACCCAGGGCAAATAACCAACAGTTGTTCAAGTCCATTAGTAACAATCCAAACCTGGCATCACATGGAAGTAAGCGAACTTAATATCACCTTACCGAATCTTAAAGTTGAAGGAACAGGAAAAATAACGATTGAACCCACCGGAAAAATTTCAGTAAACGGACAGTTGTATTTGGATGAAAACTCTGCAGGGGCAATTGTGGTTGACAATTCGGAGTCAGTACCCCCTCCATTCACCTGTGGCACCAGTCAGGTTGCCTTTACATACAACGGATCTTCAGTTACTTATGGTACCGTTGTAGGTCAAAACGGTACTTGCTGGTTCGATCGCAATCTGGGGGCCTCACGTGTGGCTCAATCCAGTACCGACTTAGAAGCCTATGGTGACTATTTCCAGTGGGGGCGTGCTGCAGATGGGCATCAAATACAAACTTCTGGTACGACAAATGTTTTAGCTGATACCGACACACCAAATCATGCCAATTTTATTACAATCAATAGTGGATCGTTTGACTGGCGAAGTGATAATAATAACGGCAGGTGGAACGCTTCGCCAATGATAAACAACCCTTGTCCAGACGGATGGCGGGTGCCAACGGCGGAAGAACTTGAAGCGGAACGTCAGAGCTGGACAGGAGGGAACAATTCAGCCGGAGCCTTTGCCTCCCCCCTTAAATTGCCTGCTAAAAACTACCGCAACAACAATGCATTCTATGGCACTGACATTGGTCGCTATTGGTCATCTTCAGTGGTTAATATGGGCATCAATTACGCAGAGTGCCTGTTATTCGACAGTTCAAGCGCAAGCATTAACTCTAGTACTATAGCGCCAGGTTATCCAGTGCGTTGTATTAAAGAATGACATTTTACCTTTTAATCTGCCCGGATATCTAAGTCTATAAAGGGCTGAATCTGAGGAATAGCAAGCATTATAAAACAGAAATCAAACTGAAATGAAAAGTATAAATGGACTCAAAAATGTCAAATCATTCAATAATTGTAATGGAATTAACTAAAGTAAATACTTAATACGGCTGTTTTTAAATATGAATGAGCCGCCCTTAACAACTAAAACATTGTATCATGGAAGATCAATCAGCTGTAACAGTAAGGTTTTTTAAAAACAGAAATCTTGCTTATTGGCGCATTTTTGGTGAAATAGATGCATTGCGCCTTAAATATTTATGCAGCCAAATGGCTTTGTTTAACTATCACCATCACATCCGGTATTGTGTATTTGATGTATCAAAAGCAACTATTCAGCTCAACCGGTTGGTGCTCATAGAAAAAATGAAAAACACTATTTCTGAGTCTGTGGAATTGTCCTTTCCAAGGTTCAATATTGTTTTTCCTGAGCAAGATGAGCAAGATAAAGGAAGCAGTACAAACCTTATTACGCATAGAGTTACACAACTTTATTCCGCAGCATATTAATTAACGTTTTTGTGTTGAATAACAAATTGGAAATACGAGTTCGCATCCATAAAATGTGTTACGAATCCGGATTAAGAAAAAACTTCTACAATCAGGAATCATGAAATTTAAAGATGTTTGGATCATGTTGATTACACGACAGAGCTATCCCGATATGGAATGTTGGTGGCTATGTCACGATGAAAAATCAAATGTAATTGTAATCCGTAATCATAAGAAGCGGGGTATCTTGAATCTTGGAATAAAAATCTGGCACAAATCGGGAAGGCATTTTTCTGCAACAATTGCGAAGTTGCGAACTGATGGTTCGGCAGAAATAAAACTAAATGATGTACCTCAATGGCATGAAATGCCACCTGAAGATGAAGTTGCTGCTGTTGAATTATATGCAGGTAATAAATCGCTTTGTTTTAAAAACATCGCTGGTAAACTCATTTTTACCTATAGTAATTCCAGTCAAATCATTCGTGCTTGCCAATCAATAAATTGAAAGCATTATCCAAAACACTTAAACATGGATAAAAATGTTTATAATTTAAGTTACAGTTCACTTAAAAGGTTTGAGCCACTATGACTTTAAAAGTTGGTAATAGAAATTGAAAATTGAATGAGAAACATTTCAATTAAGAAAAATTTAAAAAAATATATTATGAAACGCATCCTATCATTTTTTACGATTCTTATACTGAGTGCAAGTTATAGTTATGGCCAAAGTGCGGTCGATTTCGATGGTGTGAACGACAATGCCACAGCCTTGGCTGTTATGACTCAAACCGATAATTTTACCCTTGAAGCCTGGGTAAAACCGAGTGAGGCCAATAGTTATAACTGGATTGTATGCTTGGATATTTCTTCACTTGCAATAGGTACTTCAGGCGGATATCTTACTTATCTGGTCAATAACGGTACGGGCGGAGGGATATCCACACAAATGCTTACACTCAATCAATGGAGTCATGTTGCACTTGTCAGGCGCAGCGGAACCTATGAGTTGTATTTTAATGGAACCAATGTGACGCCTTCAAGTTACTCAGCAGCTCCATCAATTTCAACCGGCAACCTCAATATCAGCAGAGAATCCGGTGAAATATGGCAGGGCGGTATTGATGAGGTTCGCATTTGGAGCGTGGCCCGGACAGCAGCAGAGATTTCAACTAATTATTTGTCAGAACTTTCTAATCCCACAAGTCAAACGGGATTAAAGGCTTATTACAAAATGAATGAGGGAACACCCAGTGGGAACAATACGGCTATTTCACAACTTATTGATGCCTCAGGCAACAACAAAAATGCTACTTTAAATAATTTTACCTTGTCAGGCACCACCTCCAACTTTATCACTGGTGCCATTGGAGGCACTGCGTCAGTTCTTGCTACCTTTGGCTATACTGGTTCAGTTCAGAGCTTTACTATCCCATCATCGGGCAATTACAAGCTTGAAGTTTGGGGTGCGCAGGGAGGGAACGATCTTGCAGCACCGTCGGAACGATTTGGTGGCAGGGGTGGTTACTCCGCAGGCGAACTCTACTTAACTTCTGGTACAATCCTCTATTTATATATTGGTGGGCAAGGAAGTGGATGCACTTCGTCGACCTGGTATTCTACCGGAGGAGGCGGAGCCACCGACATACGCTTGGTGGGTGGAGAATGGAATAACAGCAGCGGATTGTATTCAAGAATTATCGTTGCCGGTGGAGGCGGAGGGAGGCATGGGAAGGGCTATGAATCTCCGGGCGGCGCATATGTTGGAAACGATGGAGGTGGAGCTTCCTCACCTTCATTTACCACAAACGGATTCACGATTACCGGGTCAACCGACCAAAACGGTGGTTCATCAACTTATACCGATAATGTAGTTGCCGGCTCTTTTGGCTATGCAAACACTACAGGACAAACTAATACTTGTTCAGTAGGTGGTTACAATGGCGGTGCAGCGGGCAGTGATGCCTGGGCCAACGGGGGTGCCGGAGGTGGCTGGTATGGTGGTTGTGCCAGTTGGCCAACAAGCGCCGGTGGCTCGGGTTATGTGCTTACTTCCGGCTCATATAAACCAGGTAGTTATACTCCCGGAGCGGCTTATTATATGACGAACGTAAGTCAAATTGCTGGTAATGCCCAAATGCCAAATCCTTCGGGTGGACTGATGACCGGAAAAACTGGGGATGGTTATGTACGCATCACACTTTTGGGTTGTGCTAATCCTTCGGATGGAGGCACGATAGCTTCAGCACAAACCATTTGTTCAGGAATTGTCCCGGCAGAAATTACCCAATCTGTAGCTCCCGGGGGTGCCCTTAATGGCACATTAGAATATAAATGGCAGGCATCGACAACAAATAATTCGAGTGGTTTCAATGATATTGAAGGCGCTACATCAAGCAATTATCAAGCATCTGCCTTGACGCAAACCACCTGGTTAAAGCGTCTTGTAAAAGTAGACTGTGAGAGTAACTGGCTGGAATCTAACGTTATAGAAATTACGGTAAATCCATTGCTTCGCTACAGAAGCAAGCAAAGCGGCAATTGGACAACAGCCGCCAACTGGGAACAATACAACGGATCAACTTGGGTGACAGCAACAAGTTACCCGGGTCAAATAACAAATAGTTGTCTTAGTCCGCTGGTTACTGTACAAACCGATCACACGATTGAAATTTCCTCTCCCACTATGATCGAAATTCCTAATCTTAAATTTGAAGGTACAGGCAAAACCATGGTCCGTGCAGGCGCAAAGCTTACTGTGAACACCCGATTGGAGATGGATCAGAACATAGGCGGAGGTATTGTCAAAGAATGATTGTAAACATGTTAGTTCTATAAAACTAAAGGAAACCCAAATTAAAATGAAAGCGATAAAAGTTCTTGCCGTAGCAGTGCTCTTTTTAATTGGAGCAAATGTTTATGCCGATAGAATTTTGGAGTACAGTTTGCATAACAAAACAATAAAGTTTGTTGAATCGCCTGAAAACGATGGTACAATTGACAATACCATTGACATTACCTACAATAACGACATCGGGGACACATTTGCCGGAATGATTGGTGAGAATTTTACGGCTACAGATAAAGTATTAATTACCAATCTTCCAGCTGGTTTGACAGCACGCATTCTCAAGACAGGTGACCTCACCCTGATAGCAGTTCTCACCGGTACAGCCACATCACACAGTAATGCCAACGATATTACAAACCTCACTTTTACATTTAAAAATGCCGCATTCAGCGCTGGTGATGCTACAAGTGTAACAAACTATAACAAATTCATACCGGTTGACTTCATACAAATTTTCAACGTTGGTTCCACCGGCGATTGCACTACCATTGCTGCTGCTTTGGCAGTGTGCGATGATGGTGATATCATCAATCTGGCAGCTGAAACATTTACTGAATATAACTTGGTAGTGGGCAATTCGGATACTTACAATTTAACCATTCAGGGGCAAGGTCCGGGCCAAACCATTGTTCAGGGAGCAAGCTCAGCAGGAACTACTTCCGGAACGGTTTTCACCTTATGGGGTATTAATGCTACTATAAAAGACCTTACGGTACGCTATGGAAAACACAGTAATAGTGAGTGTGGCGGAATTCACTGTGTTGGGGAAGACTCGCGACTGATCAATCTGGATATTTATGATAATACAACAACAAATTTAACTGAAGGCGCCATTCATGTGTCTGAAGGATGTTCTGTTTCAATCGAAAAGTGTTCGATTCGTAATAATACAGGTCACGGTTTGTCAGTTTTTGGAACTGCTTCAGTAACAAATTCAACCATCGCAAATAATACACGGATTGGTCCCAACGGAGGTGGTATTTACTGTGATGCGGGTACATTGAACCTTGTTAATTGTACTGTAGCTAATAATACAGGCGATGGACTTTATGCTAATGCCGGAAATATTTCTGTCATGAATACCATCATGGCCAATAACAGTGCCAATGATTACTGTGTTAATTCCAATGTTTCATTAACTGACAATGGGTTTAATGTCATCGAGGTGCAATCTGCTTATAGTGTGAGTGGTAACTGGCGTTTTACCAATTCAAACGATATTTTATACAATTACAAAGCCGATGGAACCTCCAGTACCCAATGGACCAGAAATAACGTGGTTATGTCCAATCAAAACCTGGATCTTGCAGTCCATCTTGATTTCAGTAATATAAATGTTACACCAACATTGCCTGTTTCACCAAGTAGTTTTGTGATCAATGCCGGTACAGACACAGGGGCTCCAACAACTGACCAGCGTGGATTGTCGAGAAATGGGACAACAGATATAGGAGCTTATGAGCGCAGCGGTTTAAATTCTTCAAAACCAACGATAACAACCACTACAATCACTACTTTCAACAGCACATCTGCCACGCTGGGCGGCAATGTTACCGCCGATGGAGGCGCAACAGTGACCGAGCGTGGGGTGGTTTATTGTTTATCGGGCACGCCAGATATTACTGATGCCAAAGTGCAGGTGGGAAGCGGAACGGGTTCGTTTTCGCAATCGGTTACCGGATTATTATATAATACAACATATTATATACGGGCTTATGCAATCAATTCAGCAGGAACGGCCTATGGAACATTGCAGACGTTTACAACTTCAATGCCAAACCCGGTAATTAGCAACCTGAATGGTGATACGGGTTCATTCAAAGTGGGAGATACTCCACTGCCAATTGATAATGGGGCAAATGCAGCGGTTACTGCTCCGATATTCGGTTTTGATGGAGGCACCCTTGATATTACTATCAGTTCTGCTGAGGTTTACGAGAACTTATCTATTAGTACTTCAGGCAATATTTCCCTGAGTAATGCGATGAATGCCGGAAGTTTAGTTACAGTAGGAAGTACAACAATAGGAACTATTGATGCATATAATGGGCAGAATGGAAAAATCTTAACAGTAAATTTTAACGCAAATGCAACAGGCGTCCTGATCAGCGCACTCCTACAAAACATTACCTATTCATACATTGCGTCAGGTTCTCTTGGAACCCGGACTGTAACGGTCCATGTTTTGGATGCTGCTGGCCTGAACAGCAATAACGCTTTTGTATCAATCATTGCAACAAGAGAAAACCCTGTTATCAGTAACCTGGATGGTGATTCTGGCTCATTCAAAGAAGGAGATGATCCTCTGGCAATTGATACAGGAGGAAATGCGACGGTCTCCAATCCAGTTTTCGGTTATAATGGGGGAAACCTTACTGTTGCTATTGCCTCTGCTTCAACCAGCGAAGTTCTATCTATCAGCACCTCAGGAACCATTTCCCTGAGCAATGGAATGAACGCCGGAAGTACAATAACTGTCGGGGAGACTGCAATTGGCACCATTGCCACCGGGAAAGACGGGCAAGACGGCCATGATTTGGTCATTTCATTAAATGCCGGGGCCACCGATGCCCTGCTCAGTTCACTCATACAAAACATAACCTATTCCAACAATTCCCAGGTTTTGCTGGGAATCCGCACCCTTTCCGTCACGGTATTGGAAGCTACGGGAAAAACAACCAATACTGCCGTAATATCAATTAGTACGATCGTTGTCAATGATCCACCAACCTTGACAATGGATGCCAGTGTTGTGAATCAGGTATACTTTGCAGGAAACCTTGGGGTCAAATTATTCTCTGGAGAAGGTATTGCTGCAACAGCATCAACAGTAGAGAATGGACAGACGTTTACAAGCTTTACCCTGACAGTGACAAATGTTTCTGATGGCGCTTCAGAGCAACTTATGATTGATGGGGGTGACGTTTCATTAACCAACGGCACATCAGGAACAAGCATTGAAAACAGCCTGAATTACAGCGTGTCAGTTTCCGGATCAATGGCCACAGTGACTTTTTCCGGAGGTTCATTGTCTGATGAGGAATTAGAATCGATTGTAAACAACCTAGGCTATTACAACAGCAGTGATAATCCGACTTTAGGAAGCCGTGTAATAACAATTATCAGCTTGACTGACAGCGGCGGAACTGCCAATGGCGGAAATGATACCGCAGTATTGTCTATTTCTTCAACGGTTACAGTTGCTTTCACCGATACACCAACGGTTATAACTTCACCCATAACAACCTACGGTGCCCATTCCGCTACCATGGGTGGCAATGTAACTTCTGACGGAGGGTTAGCCATTACAGCCCGTGGTGTTGTCTATTCAACAACCGACAATACACCTTATTTGAATGGATTTGGTGTAACCAAAGTAGCCTATGTACCGAATGGAACCGGGATTTTCAGTTGTTCAGTCCTTAAACTTAGGGATGGCCAAACATATTATGTGAGGGCTTATGCTAGCAATTCTCAAGGAACGAGCTATGGTAGTACAGTCACATTTAAAACAACCTCTTTGCCATTAACAATAATCTCAAACCCCAAAACAGTTGTGGCTTATGGCAATCCTTACTCTTACGTTGTAGGGGCAGCAACGGCAGGCGGGCAGACGGGAACGGTTACGGTCCCAACCTTACCCGCATGGCTGAGTTTCACTGACGCTGATCCATACCAGGTAACAATCTTTGGTAATGCTCCGGCTATCATTAACTGTATTGCTTCGGATGATGAGGGCAACATCTATGCGGTTACCGGCAATGGCAGCAATATTTATAAGATACAGCCTGATGGAACAACAAGCCTTTGGGGGTCAGGTTTTGGAACAGTGTCTTCGATCGTTATTGCTGACGGATTCATGTATTTTAGCACGACATCTCCGACTGCTAACGTCAATATCAGAAGGATTCCCTTGAGTAATCCTTCTGCAACACAAGAAACCTTCGCTACAATCCTCTATGGCGTACAAGCACTTACTCACAAAGATGGTTGGATCTATGCCGCAAATTATTATAACCATAAGATCATTCGAATCAATGAATTAACAAAAGTTGTTGAGTCATATATTACCCTGTCGTCCGAATTCCACCCTGTGGCACTAAGCTTCGACATGGATGGAAATTTGTTTGTTTCAGGCTTGTTTTTGCCCTCTACTAAAGCTATTTATAAATATGTGGGACAAACGTTAGGTACAATTATCAATGTGGTTCAAATTGATCCTTTCATTCAACATGATGCTAATGGGAACGCTTATTTAACATCCGATTATGGAACTCGTCAATATAATAGTGATTTTTCATCCTATAATTATCTTCCATTTTACTTTAATTCCTTATTGTTTACTGCTACCGGTGCCTTGGTTTCCCCCTATGGTACCAAACTTAAACGCATACAGCCCTGCGCAAATCTGGCAGGAATACCATCCAAATCGGATTTGGGCATACATACTGTTGTGGTAAGGGCATCCAACGATCTCGGTTATACAGAGCAATCGTTTACCATCGAGGTAATAGATGCGATAAAACCCCAGCTCACAGTTTTGTCGCCGGCAAACGGAGCAACCGATGTCTCATTAAATCCTTCCATGTCGGTTACATTTGACGAAGAAGTGAGTCTGGGAACTTCTGGAACATTGACATTGAAGAGTGGAGCAACTGCGTTAAAAACTTTTGATTTATCGAATGAGAGTGACCGGAATGCATTGGCCTTATCTGCCGATCAGAAAACGCTGAGTTTTTCGCTGACTGATCTACTGCCTTCCAACAGTGTGATAGGAGTGGAAATCAGCGAAGGATTTGTGAAAGATCTGAGCGATAATGGTGTCGCCGGGATAACCATTGATTCAGGTACATGGAGCTTCACCACGATTTTCAATGCTCCGCCAACCGTTTCAACAACTGCCATCACTACTTATAACAGTACTTCTGCTACAATGGGCGGTAATGTTACTGCCGACGGCGATGCTACAGT
>Ga0351853_1270_pt1 | contig 11751 bp, 10 predicted proteins | sample BONcelHFGM3001C8_FD_206799 | JGI IMG/M metagenome (GOLD analysis project Ga0351853, IMG submission 206799) | Enriched cells from coal bed in the Powder River Basin, Montana, United States - BONCAT cells FGM rep2 HSBNCT.FGM.300.1.C8 ... | reverse complement strand
TATTTTTGATCTTTTAATAAGTTGGATAAATTAGGGCGATTTCCTAAAGATAATTATTATTTTAGGTCTTCCAACCGCACCTTTTTCCAGGATTTATCTCTTGCGCTCGTTTCAATTGCATCCATAACCAACATGCCATAATGACCATCTTCAAAGGTTGGAAAATCAGGTTTGTAGGAATAATCACCTGCGAGTAAGTATTGATATACTCTCCTGTACATTTCGTTCATCGTATTTGCATATAGTTGACTGTGGGATTCTCGCGCGGAATCATTTTCCGATTTCTTCTGATTCTCCTGTTTGGGTTCTGCCATGAGGATTTGGTTGGGTTTATCACGATGACCTACCCATAATTCATCAGCCCGTTCTCCAATCCAAAACAAAGACGATTGACTGGCATTAATATCAAAGAGTATTTTGTACTTATGCCCAGCACACATTTGTGAAAGAGTGAGAACACCTTGGACCCCATTTTCAAAGTGAAACAATATCGCCGCGTAGTCTTCAGAATGGATGTCAATTTCCTGAATCGAAGATTGATTTTTTTTAGGAATGGTTTTGGATATGGCAGGTTTCATGCGTTTCTGGTGAAAGGTTTTAAAATCGGCAAACACTTCAGTAATCCGTAACCCGCAAATGTAGGATACTAAATCGATCCAATGTGAACCAATGTCTCCAACTGTCCGCAATTGTCCACCCATTTTTGGATCAAGTCTCCAATTCCAGTCAGTAGGATACAAAAACCAATCTTGTAAGTATGATCCTTGTATGATAAACAGATCGCCAATCTCACCATTTTGAACCATACTGCGGGCTTTTTGAACCATCGGATACATCCGAATATTGAAATTCACAGCATTAACCAAATTCTTCTCTTGAGCCAGTACGAATAATTCTCTGGACTCCTCCGAGTTCATTGTTAACGGTTTTTCGCAGGCAACGTGTTTTCCCGCCAGAAGAGCTGCTTTGGCGTGTACATAATGGAGATAATTGGGCGTCGTCAGGTGGATAAAATCAATGGTGTCGTCAGCCAGCATATCATCAAAGGATTCATAAACACGATCGATGCGCATATCTTCTGCAAATTTTTGTCCTTTTTCTACACAGCTGGCAAGAATGCCATGAACTTGAATCCCATTTTCTCTCAGCGCATTGGTATGGTCAACCCCCATTAGTCCAGTACCAACAACTCCTACCCCAATTGATTCACGTTTTAATTTTTTCACGATTGATTCCTTTACTATGATTTCTTGTATCATCTCAATAAAATGGGGGGCTGGCTGTTGTTTTTTAGTAAGTATCACCATCAAAAACAACCTGGCCGCTATGATGATAAGATACAATTTTTTCCCATTTTTATTTTCGCTTTAAAGAGAAGAGATATAAAAAAACACTATGCTTTTCACAATTTGTTTTATGAGGTTAAAGATCATGACCGAAATGAAGGCTTTTGTGTTCTGAATGAATATTAATTCTTTTGAGTTACTCAACTGGTTTCGGTAACTTTGTGGATACCGCGTGGTTGTTCTGTATCATACCCCTTCGCCACCGTCAGATGGTACGTGAATAATTGCGCTGGCAGAATGCTGATCAATGGTGAAACCCATTCCGGGATACCTACTGGAAGTGAAATGGGAGATTGGGCTACCTGCAGGGCTGCCTGGTCGTTTGATATGACAACAAGCTCCGCATGAAATTCGTTTTTTAGTTTGGCTATCATTTCCAGCGATGGTTTATACACAGCCCCCTGCGGGGAAACCACCATCACAGGAAATCCGCGTTCCACCAGCGCGATCGGACCATGCTGGAAATCAGCATATGAATATGGCACCGCGACGATATAAGTTAACTCTTTGAGTTTCAAAGCCCACTCGAACGCTGTGCAATAATTGAATCCCCGTCCCAGAACCACGGTGTGATTGATATAACGAAAACGCTGCACAACATTTGCGATGTGGTCGTCCAGCTTTAGGACCTGCCGCATCCATCCTTCGACCCTGCTCAATTCAGCCCAATTGTTTTCCTCACCAGCCATCGCGGAAGCAAGCATGGCAACTGCCATTAATTGTGTAGTGTAGGTCTTTGTCGCGGCAACAGCCTTCTCGTCTCCAGCATGGATATCGATTACAAAATTGGCAGCATTTGCCAGCGGAGAATCTGGTTCATTCGTGATGGCCATTGTAAGGCAGCCCTGTTTATTGCCTTCCTCCAGGACACTGATGATATCGGGAGATTGGCCGGATTGGGAAATGCCAATCACAAGGGCATTTTTTAATAGGGGTGGTTTTTGATAGTACGTGAAGAGGGAAGGTGTAGCCAATGCCAGCGGCAACCTGTTCATTGCCCCCATTAAGTAATTGGCATAGCGCCCGGCATTGTCTGAAGTACCGCGGGCTGCCAGGAACACATAACGAATATCACGCTTTTTAATCTCCTCTGCAATGTGTTCCACGTTGGAGCGTTGTACTTCCAGGAGTGAATTCACCCTGTCGGGTTGTTCCATTATCTCGGAATAAAGTGTCATGTGGCCTTTCTATCGATAGTTATCCTGCATCTACACGGATTTGTGTATCAACTTAATAAACCAAGGGTTATTGGGTGTTTTTGGCAGGGCTTTACCCGCCAAAAACACCCGAACAGCTAATGATTGAAAGAAGGAAAAAAAGATCAACTCATCCTGTTTATTCGGTTGGTGACATCTTTTTCAAAGCGTTGAATAAACTCGTTTATGTAATCAGATGGATGAAGGCTGTTATCCTCCATCAATGGTGTCAGGTCGATAGCAAACGATAATCCGGTCGCAGTATCCACACCATGTGATTCAAAAAAGGTGGCATTGACTTGCCGGCGGCCCATGGCTGCCAGATCATAGCGTTTACCACCGTTAATCTGGGAATTAAAGACGCCCAGTAATTCATGTTGCAGATTGGTGTGACTCGACACATCCAGCACAACTTTATCGGGGTCATTGATCCAATCCAATGAGCGCCACACTTCACAACCCAAGACTTTCTCCGGACGTTCATTTTGATCGAGACTTCGTAATGCTTTGATAACCCGCAATGCGACCCCAACGTGGGTATCATGTTTATCAGCCAGATTATGGGTGTAAACAAATTTTGGACGAGTAATACGCAGGATTTGCAGGAGATCATCGACAGGTTCTTCTTTGGTGCCATCCTTGATCTCTGTACTGGGGTAATCCAACGAAATTAGGGCTGAATATTCGCCAATAACTGCCGCTTTACATTGTTCAGCAAATCGAATCAAGCGCATATCTTCATCGGTTGTGTGTAGATAGGCACCTTTCCGTGGTGAGCTGCGACCGTCCGTCATAATGACACCAGTAAACCACTTGTCTTCGTTCTGGAAACATTCGATAATGGGTTGGGCTGACATAATTTCAATATCATCCTGGTGCGCAGCGATACACAAATGCGTTGTTCTGGATAAGGCTTCGGTTTCATTTGTTTGATCTGGGATGAAGATTTCAGCAGTCTCTTTATGCAATTTCATCAGGATTCCTTTTAACTTCCTTTAGGGGAGATCAGGTAAACTTGCTGCTGCAACGGATTGACCTACCCGGCGAATGGTTTCATCCGGTAAATGCAGTTGAATACGTGATAATAATTCCGGAAATTCCGTAGTAAATACTTTTTCGATACCTTCCAACAGTAGGTTTCCCCCTCGTCCGGAAGTACAGCGGCCTAATATGAGAACATGGTTGATGTCATAAAAATCTGCGTAATGAGCTAATCCATACCCTAAATAAGTGCCCATTGTTTTCCAGATATTGACTGCATTGATGTCATTTGTTTCCAGTTTTGCCTGGATGTATTTGAGTTTTTCTGCGTCCTGCAAAGTATCTGGAACATCGATTCCTGCAACCTGTGCCAATCTGAATACACATTGCTGTGAAAAATACAAAGCACCACAGCCTTTATCACCAGACCATTCGTCTACTGGCGCATCCGGATTGTAATCCACAGGCGCGAAGGCCAATTCGTTCAACCAACCCATGATATGACCATCGGTATTGACATACCCGACCGCCTCACTGGAACCCAATGCAATACCCAGAATGCCATTTTCACCAATCGCCATGCAGCCAGCCAGTGCGGTCACATCGCCATCATTGATCACTTCCAGCGGAACACCCAGTTCCTCCCGAATACGGATAAAGATATTTTTGACTTTGTGGTAATCATGCTCCGGTACACCCCGAAATAAAGACGCAACCATCGGACGGTTATCAATGATGATGCCTGCCGAGCTGCCGCCGATGGCATCCACGTGTTGTATTTTTGAGGCTGCGGTGCGGATAGCGCTCATGATTTCACGGTAGTGATAATCCGGATCGGGGTTATTGCGCGGCTCCCAAATTTTTTCCTCACTGAACACCGGTACACCATTCACAACTGCACTGACCTTGCGATCTGATGCACCCAGGTCGAATCCAATGCGGGACCCATTCAAATGCCCGCCTAATTTTTTGCCGGTCTCATGCGAATGCGGGATATCCTCTTCGCTGCAGGCAATCACCCGAAATTCCTTTTCGTACACCTGGTTGCCAAAAAAATGGTGGTCGAAAGCTCTATCTCCGTGTGGATCGTAAATCTTCGAGAGGAAAGCAGCGATTTGCTCTGAACCACTGAAATAAAGGGTGTGTCCGCCGCGCTGCCAGAGCAAAAATTTTACGATTCTTTCCACATAGGGAAAGTTTCGTGAAAACGATGGGTGATGATCTGGGAAGAGCATTAATTCGATGCGCGAGGTTTCATGCACATTTCTTTCCAACCCGATGACAGCTTTGACACCACAGGATTCCACATCTTGCCGAAATTGCCGGTTAAATAAAACAGCTGGCATGAAATCCGGATCAAGCGGGGGAATTACCTGGGGTTTCATCATCAATTGCAACATGGATCAGTTATCTTTTGTATATAAAAGCGAATAATCATTGAGCAACAAGAATGCTGCTGCTCCCAACACACACGCATCATATCCAAGCCTGCCAACTTCAAGACTGGTGCTTTGCGACATGGGGGATAACGCGGCTTTCTCCATTGAAGATTTCACAATTTCGAGCCAATCCGCACCAAATCGGACCACATCGCCTGTCAGGATGATCTTGTGAATATTTAAAACGCCGATCATATTGGCAAGTGAAACCCCTAGATAATGGCCAGCTTGCAGGACAATTTCTCTGGTCTGTGGATCATTTTCTGCAAAGGCTGTGATCGCATCTTCGATCGAGGATTGTTTGATCTGTCTCATAATGGCGCGCATACTCGCAATGGTTTCCAAACAACCGCGTTTTCCGCAGCGGCACAGCTCACCATTTTCAATCGCAACCACATGTCCGATTTCACCTGCTCCGCCGCCATCCCCTTGGAATAAACTGCCATTAATCAAAATGCCAGCACCAATACCCTGATTGATATTAACGACGATATAATTTTCTTCTTGCTCACGATTTCCGTTGTAAACATATTCTCCAATGGCGGAAGCCTGGCTGTCATTTAATATGGATACCGGAATGCCGTATTTCTTTTCCAGAAGGTTACCAAGTTTCAAGTCATACCAATCCAGATTAACGGCGTTGACCACCACACCTTCCCGGGAGTTGATCAATCCAGGTGCTCCCACACCGATAGCAACAATTGGCGTGAGCTTCTTGCTAATTAGCTCGTCTAGTATCTTGAATACAGACTCAAGCGCTTTTTTTCCGTCATTATCATCGACAATAACCTCGATTTTTTCCCTGATCTCGCCGCGCAGGTTGACCACCGCACCAATAAACTTATTCTGAGCCAGGTTTAAGCCGATCAAATAGCGAGAATCTGGTGCAATACTCAACAGGATCGGTGTTTTTCCTCCTATGGATTCCCCTCTACCGACTTCTTCAACCAGACCTTCGTTGAGCAGACCATTGACCATATCAGAAACAGTTGTTCGCGTGAGTTTGGTCACACGGGCTACTTCAGCTCTGCTGATGGAGGTGTTTGCAAAAATTGTGCGTAAAACTAAATCACGGTTATGAAGCTTGGTGTGCAAAGATGTTGCTTTTTTCATTTCTTAATCCTTATTAATGGAATGTGGAAATGTCGTTTTGAAAATCTTTGTAAATCCATTTGACTTACAAAGGGAATTATACATAAGATAATTAAAAAATACAAGTATTTTTTTAGAAATACTTGTATTATCTCATTAAATAGGGGTAGAGCTAAGTTATTGGGAGGGACCATCCCAAAGTGAGATCATTAACCCGTAACAAAACCAGGTCAGCTAAAGGTTGAATTTGGGTAGTGCCGGAAATACGGTCAACGAGATAGTGGTAGAAACTTACGCCCAGCTTTTTTGCCGTCTCTGCAAGGGTCGCAAAAGTATCCCAAGACTTCACTCCATTCTCAGTACGTGGGCCGAAACTGACTTCCCGTTTTCGTACTCGCTGCCGTACTCCCAGCTCAGACGCGTTGTTATTGAGCGGCAGTTCGGAATATTGCAATACCAATAACAAACTGTCCTTCTTAGCTTTGGTATTTACAATTTTTTGATCCAGTCCGTCATATCCGGTTTGGTTTGTGAATAAATCATCAAATGCAGTCTCTAATCGCAGATGTTCTTCCACTGTCGGGTTTTAGCGGTAGTCCAACAACTGGTGGCCCCCATAAAAGACTCGGTCTGCACTGATCGAGTGGTAGTAGTTCTCTAACTATCCATGACTTGTGCTGAATTGAATGAGTAGATTACTCCAATCCTTCGCGAGCAGTCCATTTTATGTATGCTCCACTGTCAACCAAAATGCCGCCCACTTCTACCATCAGGTAGTTAACTTGAAGCGACCGTCCTGGTTGGTTGGAGCGCTTGCTCCAACAGGGCGACATCTTCTCGCAGCATGCTCGGGTGATCTTTGGGATAAATTCCTACACAAACGGCATCGTTCGCTCGCATTTTTGAAGCAGCAAAGGCAAATGCAGCGGCTGGTTCGTTGCGACCGCCAGCCATAATTTTGTAGTGAATGACTGGCCTGGATAATGTCCCGATCAGGTCGGTCATGGCTGCGCGGTCTTCCTCGCCGAAGTATTCCTCGGTGCCGGCAACATGCTCGGGATTTTTATGGCGCGGGATGGGGTTATAGTAGCTACACAGGTAATAATCCAGATCCAGATGATCTTCCGCCCAGGCGATCACCTCCGGGTTGTGGGCAGCGATGCCAGCCAGCATTCCTTTTTCTCGGATCATGTCCACCGCTGCCGGGATTTCGTCCAGCTTGTCCAGTGCGTACAGGTAATCCATCACACCACCGTGGATATGGCAGGCTACGGCGCCATAATTCCTGGCACGCTGGATGCAAGCCGCATGATCGCCTACTTCAGGACAGGTTTGCGCGAACCACTGGATGCGCCCACCTTCATCCCAGTATTCCATCAGTAAGCGCATCATGTGAAAGTCAGTTCTGGCAAGGAGGGTATTGACCCCCAGAGTTTCGGCTTCATGGTTAATTTGCTTGATGCGCGCGGTCGTAAAGTAATGGCGCATTTCCTCATCAGTTTGTTCGCTTTGATGTGAATAACCGGCGAACGTATTGCTGCCAAGGATAAAAGTACTCACCTTCAAATGCTTGATCTGCGAGTAAAACATGATATCTCCTCCAATGATCCTTTAATGTATCCAGATTTTCTGTGTAACTATCTAATAATCACGGTAAAGTGCCCGAGTTTGCGAGATTTTATCCCCGCTACCTGAGATGATACAAAATTTATTTTTATTATAGAACATAAAGAGAAATAGTCAAACCTTGGACAGAATAAATCCATAATACTCATTACCCAGAGAAGTTTCTTCGATAAACGATAATTGATTGTATGTATGTATAATTCAAGATAATTTCGGAACCTTGAGATGGAATGAAGGTAATATCCAATTTTCCATCAAGTTCTTCAGTGCGTTGTTGCATAATTAGCTGTCCAAAATGGCCTTGAATTGATAAATTGCTGGGGTCAAAACCATTTCCATCATCTTTAAGTATAATAATATCCAGGAAATAAACTTATGGCAAACAAGTTGATTGTTTACCAAAAGTTATAAAAAGATATAAATTAATTCTCGGAAATAGTTAATGTGACTGAATTTCCTTTTCAACCACTCTATTGCGCTGATCGAAATTTGCATCCATACACCGCCAGCTTACCCACCATTGACCAGGAAAGTCGCTCAACCATATTCCACCAAATCCCAGGCACTTCGTACCACTTCGCGTCAGCTAAATCCTTTGGAATATCCGGATCAGCTACAGTTCCACGAGCAAGAAACCTTCGATGGCTTTTGGTAAAGAAAGTGATACTCTGGGTTTGGATTTCACAGCGAACAGCGATTCACACGAATGTGCACAAACATGTAAGAAATTCCTCTATTTCGTAAAACGTCCCTTAGGGAGGAAAATAAAATAACTATGTGCCGGGGTTGCCATACATCCCTTTGGGAAACGAAAAACCAGAGTCCGTCGAGCTCTGGTTTGCTCTTAGTAGCGGGGGTTGGATTCGAACCACTACCAATACGAGTACTTTGTGACCTCCGGGTTATATCATGCCCAAGGGTATGAGCAAAGATCCTGAATCCGTACCACATCGTCCTGTTCTTTAGGATTTGTGCGGTGGGCTCTGCAAACACTTGCACATGCTGCAAGTGCAGGTGTCAGCTAACCTGACGAACTCTGGTTCTAGCTTCCTCAAGAGGATGCTTCGCGATGCCGGGTAGGCTGCGATCCCACAAAGGGATGATATCCCTCAAGGGGATGATATCCCTCAAGGGGATGATATAGATATGGGAAAAATCCTTTCAATCTTAATTTACAAAAAGAAATCAGGTACCTGGTTGAAAAATTGGATCATTCTTTTTTTAAACAAAATCACTAAATTCGCAATTTCATTAGACCCGTTTTCAAAATTAACTCTTTGTAGTACAATAAAGTAGTTTCATTATATAAAACTTTGTTTTATCAAGTGAAATCTTTCTTGTCGCAGAAGGGAAAGCAGTAGTGAAATCAAGCCGTTTATCCAATGATCCGAACGCACATTATGCAATTCAAGACACACCGCTTCCATTCGATTCAAGCCTTGTCAAGAGAAAATTTCTCCATCCCCCCTACGCCACGCTCTCATTCTCGCAAAAACTAGATATTCACCTGCCCCATGAGGGTGATGAGCCATTTCCAGTAATCGCAGGAATTAACAGTGATGCCAATTTAGGTTGGGATAAAAGCGATATGCATGTAGCTCCTATGCCAAACGGCATAATTGAAAATGCATTACATCCTGTTTCCCCTTTCGAGTCAAATGAAAATATTGATAACAGATCAATTCATTAAGACCGTTTCGGCATAATAAAGGGCTTGATTTTTAACATAAATATCATTATTTTAAGTAATAGGAGTTGTAGAAGTGATTACCATCACCAAAGAAAACGCACTTAAATATCATAATTCTGGCCATCCGGGGAAATTTGGAATTGCCTTAACCAAACCGCTAGATACACAGGCACAACTCGGTTTAGCTTACACACCTGGAGTCGCATTCCCGGTGATTGAAATTGCTGATCATCCAGAAACAGTATATGACTACACCAATAAAGGCAACCTGGTTGCAGTAATATCAAATGGAAGCGCAATTTTGGGACTGGGTGATCGTGGAGCGTTGGCTAGCAAACCAGTAATGGAAGGAAAAGCAGTCTTATTTAAAAAATTTGCAGATTTGGATTGTTTTGATATCGAGTTAGATTCCAGTGATCCCGAAACCATCATCAATGTAACTGCAGCAATTGCCGGCACATTTGGCGGAATAAACCTGGAAGATATCAAATCTCCAGAGTGCTTTTATATTGAAAAGAAACTCCAATCCATGCTTGATATTCCCGTTTTCCACGATGACCAACATGGAACTGCAATTATCCTGGGTGCTGCAGTAATTAACGCTCTTGAAATTGCGGATAAAAATATCAATGAAGTCAAGATTGTATTTTCAGGGGCAGGCGCAGCTGCGATTGCCTCCGCCAACCACTTGGTAAAATTAGGTGTACCAGTCAATCATATTTGGTTTTGCGATCTACACAGTTTAGTCTACATAGGGCGAAGGGAAGAAATGTTCCCGGAAAAAGAGGGGTTTGCCCAGGGATATGAACCGAAAACATTGGCAGAAACACTGGTAGGGGCTGATATATTTATCGGTTTATCTGTGGGCAATATTGTAACAGTGGATATGCTCGCTGGTATGCGCGAAAAACCGATCATTTTTGCCATGGCGAATCCCTATCCGGAAATTGATATCGATCTGGCAAAAGCTGCCCGTCCTGATTCAATCGTTGGCACAGGGCGATCAGATTATCCTAATCAGATTAATAATCTGCTTGGATTTCCTTACATTTTTCGGGGTGCGCTCGATGTGAGAGCTAAAGCCATCAATGATGAAATGAAAATCGCAGCGACGATGGCCCTCGCCGCTTTAGCAAAAGAACCTATACCTGTCGAAGTTTTAAACGCATATGAGATTAAGAATCTCGAATTCGGACCCGATTATATCGTACCCAAACCATTGGATAGAAGAGTCTGCTCATGGGTTGCATCTGCCGTTGCGAAAGCAGCCATCGATAGTGGAGCAGCCCGGATCAACCTGAACATAGATGAATACAGAAAAAAACTTTGTAATTATTAAACTAATTCGTGAAAGGAGCATGCAGAATGAAGGACCTTACATCAGAAATTCTTGAATTAATCCGGTTTACATCAACCAATTTGCCCGCAATTGTAGAAAAAAGATTGCAGAATGCTTATCAGAATGAAGAACCAGGTTCCGCTGCCCAGGGTGCTTTGGAAACAATCTTAAAGAATATCGAAATGACCCGAAAGAATTCCACGCCAATTTGCCAGGACACCGGCACACCGATTTTCTTTGTCCAACACCCTGCAGAATTTGATACAGGTGAATTAACCAAACAGATCCGTTCTGCAGTCGCGTTAGCTACAAAAAAAACATATTTGCGGCCAAACGCGGTCGACTCATTGACCGGGAAAAATACTGGGAATAATCTTGGAGACGAGCATTTTCCAACAATTCATTACACCCCGGTAGAAGAAAGTCAACTTACCATGGATCTCATCTTAAAAGGGGGGGGATGTGAAAATGTGGGGGCACAATATTCACTGCCGAATAATCGCTTATCTGCCGGCAGGGATCTTGAAGGGGTTCGGAAAGTAGTCCTGGATGCTGTGCAAACAGCGCAAGGAGAAGGATGCTCCCCAGGTTTTCTGGGTGTCGCCATTGGCGGTGATCGCGGCACCTCCTATACTGCATCTAAAGAAGTACTCTTAAGAGATCTTGAAGATGAAAACACAGATGAAAATCTAATGAATCTTGAGAATAGAATTACAAAAGAAGCTAACGAATTGGGAATCGGGCCAATGGGGTTTGGTGGAAATGCAACGGTCTTAGGAACAAAAATCACTTCAACTCATCGACTTCCAGCATCATTCTTTGTCACCGTCTCGTATATGTGCTGGGCATATCGAAGGCGCAGAATGATTCTTGCTGACAACGAAGTAACCTACGAATAGTCTGGAGGAATGAATGAAAATCGAACTTACAACGCCAATTTCAGATAATGACATAAAGAAACTCTCTGTGGGTGATACCGTCTTACTTTCAGGATTGATGATCACAGGAAGAGATGCTGCCCATAAATGGATTGAAGATAACT
>Ga0351853_1263_pt1 | contig 11822 bp, 10 predicted proteins | sample BONcelHFGM3001C8_FD_206799 | JGI IMG/M metagenome (GOLD analysis project Ga0351853, IMG submission 206799) | Enriched cells from coal bed in the Powder River Basin, Montana, United States - BONCAT cells FGM rep2 HSBNCT.FGM.300.1.C8 ... | reverse complement strand
ACAAAGTGTCTTTTTCACGATTATATGCAAACAAACCTTGGTATTGATCACTAATCCATATTAGATTTTCATCTTCAGAATCTTTGAAAATTGCCTGAGCCCATATGGGCTTTGACTTGATACCAAACTTATCATTAAGCGTAATCCAGGAGCTGTCCGATAAGTTTATTTCATATGTAGGAGCGTTAGAATTCAATGTCCAAATTTTGTTTCGCTCGTAAGGTGAAAAAATAAAATTACTGATATTTACACCGTTGTTTTCGAGTTTCAGATGATCTTTGATAGCGATGTCGATGTGTGTGTCTGTGTTTTTTTGGAGGTAACAGCCTTGTAAGCTTAGGCACAAAACAGCATTGAGAAGCAAGAGCAGGTTTTTCATAAATTGTTGTTAGATGGTGTTTTTCATTGCATGCGTCCTATTTGAAATGACAGATTGTTTGCCTTGTAAAATTAACCATCATATAGATGTAGGACTTGATCCTTTCCTGTCCTTTCCCTTGATGGAAAGGACCAAAGATCAAGCGCGATTAACGCTGTCAGCCCACAATGAAAAACCGACGGAAATCTATGCAAGGTCCTGTAAAGCACAATGCATTACCTGATTCCTTCGATTGGGTTTGGCAGAGCAATTTTTCTTTGGTTGGGTCTTATGAAGCATTGTGCTTTACAAACAGCACCGCTTTGAGGGCGGCGCTGCCTTTCAAGATTTCCAGTCGTTTTTTCATTCTGCCTGCCGCCGGCCCGCTAATCGCGCGGGCTCACGCACCCAGCCCGGGATTGGGGTTGTAGGGGAGCTTTGATTGGGGATTAATTCAAGAGATTTTTTAAACACCTCGTTCAGTGTAGTTTACAACTAAGCTGTCACAACATTTCAGTCTCCAGACCGGATGAAATTCAATAAGTGTGATTTAAAGTATGGTCGGGAGAGGTACCGTAATGTTCGCCACTCATTAACCATTAATCATTCACCGTTAACCATTACCGGCTTTCTTAGGCACAGCCCCTGCTTCATGGCCAAAGAGTTGTAACACCTGATTTACTTTGTCCAATCGCAGGCTTTGCTTGCCTTGCTCAAGTTCGCGCATGAAACGCAAGCCCACGCCGTCCTTTTCAGCTAGTTCAGGCTGGGTGAGTTTCACTAATTTTCGTTTTGCTTTTACAAAGTCTGCAATGTTCATATTTGTACCCTTTAGGGTGTAATATTTTTAAATGACAAGAAATTATACCCAATAGGGTGTATTTTTATCGATATAGAAAAATTTGCTGCATAAAAATGTGCGTTTTTACATAAAGTCGTGGGAATTTATGTAATTTAGCACAAAAAACACCATGAAACGTTTTGCGTTGGATGAACTCATGCGTTGGAAAAACGCTTCAGTTCGTAAACCATTGATTATACAGGGAGCACGGCAGGTGGGAAAGACCTGGCTGATGCGAACTTTTGGAAGCGAGGCCTATGAGCAGGTTGCCTACATCAATTTTGAAGCGTCAACATCGCTTAAGACCATATTCAAGGATGACTTCGATGTGAAAAGACTCCTTACAGCTTTCGAAATTGAAACACGGATCAAAATTAAGCCAGAAAATACACTCATCATTTTGGATGAGATTCAGGAGGCAGAAAAAGGCATTACATCACTGAAATATTTTTTTGAGACTGCACCTCAGTTTCATATCATTGCAGCCGGTTCGCTGTTGGGCATCAGCTTGCACCAGGAACATTCATTTCCTGTGGGTAAAGTTGATTTTTTGACACTCAACCCCATGTCGTTCAAAGAGTTTCTTTGGGCCAACGGACAACAGCAGCTTGTAGAATTGTTGAATCAAAGGGACTGGAGTCTGATCAAACAATTTAAAACGAGATTTACAGAGCAGCTGCGTTATTACTATTTTGTTGGTGGAATGCCGGAAGCGGTAAAATCTTTCAGCACCTACAACGACTTTGAAAGTGTCCGAACCATTCAAAAAAATATTCTCACAGCCTACGAACTTGATTTTTCAAAACATGCTCCGGCTGAAATCGTTCCGCGTATCCGCATGATGTGGCACGCCATTGTTACGCAACTTGCAAAAGAAAACAGGAAGTTTATCTACGGTCATGTGAAACAAGGTGGCAGAGCAAAGGATTTTGAATTGGCACTAGCATGGCTTACCGATTGTGGACTCGTTCATAAAGTGCACCGGGTAACAAAACCTGCACTTCCATTGGCGGCCTATCAGGATAATGCTTCATTTAAATTATTTCTGGTTGATGTCGGGCTGCTGGGAGCAATGGGTAGTCTGAGTCCTCAGACGATACTTGATGGAAACGAAATTTTCAGCGAATTTAAGGGGGCTATGGCCGAACAATTTGTTTTACAGCACCTTATGAACGAAAAGAATGTGAGCGTTTTCTATTGGTCGTCAGACACTTCTCTGGCTGAACTCGATTTTGTGATTCAAAAAGGAGACCAGATTATTCCTGTGGAAGTGAAAGCAGAAGAAAATTTGCACGCCAAAAGCCTGAAATCTTATTACCAGAAATTCAACCCCATCATTTCGGTACGCACCTCACTTTCGGACTACCGTCAGGATGATTGGTTAACGAATATCCCCCTGTATGCCTTTGAGAATCTGCCGTTTTGATGAAATTGCGGATTATATTTATTCATTTTGTAGCTCATAAGATAAATGTCTGCGAATCATGAGATGAGTTCTATCCGGGCATACATGAGCTATTAGCTTCTGATGACAATTTAAAAAACGCATTGCCTTTGTGCAACTTGACAAGAAGAAGCCTGGGTGGTTAGAAAAGTTTTTGAATGTTGCTGGTGGATGAAAATGGAAATTCTGTTCATGGATCAAGGTGTCTTTTGCATTTGCTTTGCTATCTTTGTTGTTCTTGTTTTACAGAAGGCCTTTTTTATGAAAACGATCTTATTCACATTGATGACGACACTTATGGCAGCTTCAGGCTTCACGCAGGATAATGAAATCCGGCTTTTGGTACGTGCCGACGATATCGGCTCTTTTCATGCAGCCAACGAAGCTTGCATCGAATCTTATCAGAACGGCATTGTGCGTTCGGTCGAACTGATGGTTCCCTGTGCCTGGTATCCCGAAGCAGTTATAATGCTGAACGAAAATCCGGGCCTCGATGTTGGAATCCATCTGGTGCTTACCAGCGAGTGGAGCAATGTGAAGTGGAGGCCACTCACTCATTGTTCGGGCCTTGTTGACAGCGACGGTTATTTTTTTCCGATGGTTTGGAAGAATGATAATTTCCCGCCAGGAAGTTCGCTTTCGGAGGCCAGCTGGACGATGGAGGAAGTGGAAACTGAACTGCGTGCTCAGATTGAACAGGCACTGCGGCACGTGCCACAAATCACACATCTGAGTTGCCATATGGGTTTTACATATCTCGATCCCAGGCTTCAGGCATTATATGTCAGTCTGGCGAATGAATACAAACTCAGCACCGAAGCCACCGGACTGGAGTGGTTCACCGGATGGGGAAAAGATGTAAGGCCCGAAGAACGTATTGATGCTTTTTGCCAAAATCTCGAAAAACTGGAACCGGGCAGCTACTTTTTCCTCGATCACCCCGGCAAGGCCACTGATGAAATGAAAACAGTGGGCCACAAAGGCTATGAAAACGTTGACATCGACCGAGAATGGGTTACGCGTGTTTTTACAAGTGAGAAAGTGATGGAAACCATCCGGAAGAAAGGAATCAAACTTATTAGCTACGCTGATCTGATGCAGGAACTAAACAAATAAAACGTTTGGGAACAATGAAAAACTGCTGAATCTGGTACTTACTATAACTTCCCTGCGTGACTCTATTTATTGAGTTGCAAAAGTGACTCGTTGCATCTTCAAGCCGATGCCAGCATGTGCTAAATTGGTTCGCATTCCCCCAATGAGCCTGCTAACATTTGTAATGACCCTGGAGATGTTTCAAATCAATAGTCAACACTCTGCGTCCGTGGTTAAGGTAAATCTTCATGCTTGAACTATGATTCCTTACTGAATGCTATTTCGTCAATTCTTCATATACTAGCTCTTCAAAAAAGCAGCTTTTTTAGTTGTTGGTGGCAGGTTCATTTGGGTTACTTTTGCAAGCACAAAGCAAACGCCCTTACTTATGAAAGCTGTTGAGACCCTCCACCTTTTTGAAGATTTGAATCAGGAGCTGATTTATTTTCTTGCCGACCTGCGCCCTGATGAATGGACGCTGCCAACAGCCTTACCGGGCCGCACGGTTAAAGACCTCGCGGCACATCTGGTGGATGGCTCCATTCGCCGTATATCGATGCAACGCGACCACTATTTTGTAGAGCATGGCCGCGACCTGAGTCAACTCAACACCTTGATTGATTACATTCAGCTTCTTAATAAGGAGTGGATACTGGCTATGCGCAGGGTGAGTACGCGCGTGCTGGTGGATATGATAAAACGCTATGACAAAGAGGTTTTCGAACTTTTTTCACGCCTGAAATCCGATGATGAGGCGTTGCACCCTGTTGCCTGGGCGTTTCAGTCAAGCTCGCCCAACTGGTTCGATATTGCCCGTGAATATACCGAGAAATGGCATCATCAAATGCAGATGCGTATGGCCACGGGCAGGCCATTGCTGATGAGCGAGCGTTTCCTGCTGCCGGTTTATGAAACTTTTTTACTGGCACTACCTGCTCACCTCGATCGTTGTGCCCGCCTCGAAGGGAAGCACCTGCTCGAACTCGAAATTATTGGCGATATCCGACTTCGCAACCGTTTGCAGTTTATAAACGGTAACTGGAGTTTTGTTCCAAACGACGCAACAATACCTCACACCCGCCTTCAATTACCTGCAAGTATTGGTTGGATCCTCTTCACTAATACCGACAGAAATGTTGCTAACTACCTTGATAACATAAAGATAGAAGGCGACAGGGAACTTGCAATGCAGGTGCTTAACATGAAAACAGTTTTGTCGTAGCAACTTCATCCTGCTTCAATCAGGTATGCGAGTATTGGATTGAAAGCTTATTTTTGCCTTTTACGAACCTTTTCTTAGCCGTTAATCATCAGGCAGCGGGATGAAAAGGTTTGGCCGAACAATTGAATAATACTAAAAAATAGAATACTATGTGTGGAATCGTAGGTGTTTTTGACTTGAAGTCTGATCCGCAGCAGATCAGACCACAGCTGCTCGATATGTCGAAGAAGGTGCGCCATCGCGGTCCAGACTGGTCGGGGATATTTTATGGTGAGAAGGCTATCATGGCTCACGAGCGCCTGGCTATTGTCGATCCCATCTCTGGCGGTCAGCCACTCTACAGCGACGACCGTAACCTTGTACTTGCAGTGAATGGTGAGATTTATAATCACCTCAGTCTTCGCGAAAAACTCACTCAGCCTTATACCTTTCAGACACAGTCGGACTGTGAGATCATTCTGGCACTCTACCGCGAGAAAGGGGCTGATTTTCTTGAAGACCTCAACGGGATTTTTGCTTTCGCTCTCTACGATAAAAATGCTAACACCTACCTCATTGGCAGAGATCATATCGGTATCATTCCGTTATATATGGGATGGGACACCCTTGGCAATTTTTATGTTGCTTCGGAGCTCAAAGCCCTCGAAGGTGTGTGCCCAAAGATAGAGGAGTTTCCTCCCGGTCATTATCTCCATAGCTCTAATGGCCAGCTTCGCAAATGGTACAGCCGCGACTGGACCTCTTTTGAACATGTGAAAGACAACACAAGTGATATTGAAGTGCTGCGAAAGGCCCTCGAAGATGCGGTTCACCGTCAGCTGATGTCGGATGTTCCTTATGGTGTGCTGCTCTCCGGAGGATTGGATTCATCGATCATCTCGGCTGTGGCAAGTCGTTTTGCTGAGAAAAGGGTGGAATCGAACGACGAGCAGAAAGCCTGGTGGCCTCGCCTACATAGCTTTGCAATTGGTCTGGATGGGTCTCCCGACCTTGCCGCTGCCCGCAAAGTTGCCGATCACCTTGGTACAGTTCATCATGAGGTGAACTTCACCGTTCAGGAAGGCCTCGATGCTTTGCGTGATGTGATTTATCATATTGAGACCTATGATGTGACCACGGTGAGGGCCTCTACACCGATGTATCTGCTGGCCAGGGTGATCAAGTCGATGGGAATCAAAATGGTACTTTCGGGTGAAGGTGCTGACGAGGTTTTTGGTGGTTACCTATATTTTCATAAAGCTCCCAATGCAGCAGCCTTTCATGAGGAGACAGTGCGTAAGCTGAGCAAGCTGCACCTTTACGATTGCCTCCGTGCGAATAAGTCGCTGGCCTCGTGGGGTGTTGAAGGACGCGTTCCATTCCTTGATAAGGAGTTTCTGGATGTGGCCATGCGTCTCAACCCACAGGATAAAATGCCTGGCAAGGGGAAGATCGAGAAGTGGATCTTGCGAAAGGCTTTCGAAGATTATTTGCCTGCGAGTGTGGCATGGCGTCAGAAGGAGCAGTTTTCTGATGGCGTGGGCTACAACTGGATCGACAGTCTTAAGAAGCTTGTCAATGAGCTTGTTACTGATCAGGAGATGGCACAGGCGCGTTTCCGTTTCCCGATACACACACCACAAAGCAAGGAGGAGTATTATTACCGCAGCATCTACAGCGAACATTTCCCTTCGGATGCAGCAGCGAGCTGTGTGCCTTCGGTACCTTCGGTAGCGTGCAGCACACCCGAAGCGTTGGCTTGGGATGCCTCGTTCAGCAAATTGAACGACCCCTCAGGAAGAGCTGTTGCTGGTGTGCACGAGCAATCGTATTAGGGATTCAAAATTCAAAGATTCAACGACTTTCTTCGGAGCTGCAATTTTCAACTATTTGAAAATTATTGGTTTGATAAAGGCTGCGTCAGCCTAAACAAATCAACAAATCAACTTTCATACGATTTGAGAATTCCTGATTTGAAAATCATTGGCTAGATAAAAGCTGCGCCAGCCTAAACAAATCAACAAATCAACGAATCAACAAATCAACAAATCAACAAATCAACAAATCAACCTCCGCAAGTGTTTTTTCACCAATTATTTGGAATTGATATAAATAGTTATAGTTTTGCCGAATATCTTTAAATAACAAATTTACTATGAGAACTTTTATTTTAACGCTTATCATCGTTTTGGCTGCTTCAACTTTTACGATGGCTCAGACTACGCTTACAATTACCAATAAAACGAGTGTGGATCTTTACGGACTTTATACCAGCGGAACCAAAGGCGATTTGTTGCCGGAGGACCTTCTCGAAGTTGGGTCTGAAGCCTATATCACTTACCCTGAGGGTTATGACTGTGAAGTTGTTATACAGATTACCCACGATAATGCAGGGGAAGAAGAAGTGGCTTTTGAGTTTGAACTGGATATCTGCCAGACCGAGACACTTGTCATATACGAAACTTATTACCTCCTCAACGGGGTAAAGTTTAGGTATGATGAGTAAAAAGCAAATCAGAAAATGATTGAGATTACTGCATGTGTACCTTTCGTTGGTAGATAAGCAGTTGAGCGTGGTACGATTGCCCCGGGTGGGATAATGGTATTTTCTATAACATAAATGGGTTTCGAAATGATGGCAGCGGTGCCGATCAGGACATTATTTCCTATTTCAGCACCGCTGCTTATACGCACACCCGGCATCAAGGTGCAGAAATCGCCTGTGATGGTATCATGACTTATACTTACAGCAGGAAGCAGGAGGTTTGATTTCCCAATTTTGATATTTGTGGTGAGGATACAACCTGCTGCAATGTATGCGCCTTCTCCTATAAAGATGTCCTTTACGCTGTCAATTTGAGCAGTAGGATGACTAAGAGCAGGAAAGACAACACCTGCCTGGCGCAGTTTTTCATACAGTTGCTTCCTTATCTGAGGGTTTCCAACAGCAATTACAGCCATAACGGGGACTTGCTGCATCAACCATTGCTGGTTTCCGACAACTTCGATGCCATTAACCATGGTGCCTAAAGGTAAGGCGTCGTCAATGAATCCACCTATAACGAAGTGTTCATTTAGTTTCGTAAAAGATAGTGCTGCTGCAATTTCTCTTCCCAGACCGGCACCTATGATGTAGATGAATTGTTTCATGCTTTTGGCTTTGAAAGTTCCCTGGTGCACATATAGGGCTTTTATAACGGGCAGAAATAAGTCACTTCTTGAGATGAATTACTCAACAAATCTCCCAATCGACTATCTGAGAAATCAACGAATCATCTTTTAAAAATGGACTAGGGGTGAGGGTTACCTAAAGTCACTATTTACATATCGGCGCCAGCGAGGGGACTTGGGTTTTAAATGGCACCGATTACAAATCGGCGCCAGCGAGGGGACTTGGGTTTTAAATGGCACCGATTACTAATCGGCGTTAGTGAGGGGACTTGGATTTTAAATGGCACCGATTACTAATCGGCGTTAGTGGAGGGATTGGGATCTAAAATGTCATCAATTACAAATCGGCGCCAACAGAGGGATTGGGATTTTAAATGTCACCGATTACAAATCGGCGTCAGTGGAGGGATTGGGATCTAAAATGTCACCGATTACAAATCGGCGCCAGCGGGAGGCTTCTTGAGGATAGATATCCCCAACAAATCAACAGATCAACGATTTCTATTTGACATCGTTTGACTATTGACTTCATCAATACTGGAGAACATAGAGTTGTTGCTTATATATTCAGGTACCATTTCTTTCATAATGCTCACGATAAGGAAGATGTCTTTTTCCAGGAGGCTGTTGGCAAGACGGGTAAGGCTTTTCTTTAGTAGATCCTTTTCGCACGTTTCAACTCTGGCACGCATGATTTTTGGATGATGGGTGTGAAGGGTATTTTCACTACTCGAGAGTAGCTCTTCAAAGAGTTTCTCACCGGGGCGTAAACCTGTCTCGATGATCTTGATATCTTTTTCGGGAATGAGACCTGATAGCTGAATCATTTTTTTTGCAAGGTCGTAGATACGAACCGGTTTTCCCATATCAAACACAAATACTTCTCCTCCCTGTCCCATCGAACCGGCTTCGAGGACGAGGTTACAAGCCTCGGGTATTGTCATGAAAAAGCGAATGATGTCTTTATGTGTGAGAGTGACCGGCCCTCCCTTTTCGATCTGTTTACGGAAGATGGGGATGACCGAGCCATTGGAGCCTAATACGTTGCCAAAACGAGTGGTAATAAACTGTGTGTGTGTTCCGGATAAGCTTTGGGTGTAGATCTCAGCAATTCGTTTGGATGCACCCATCACATTGGTAGGATTGACGGCCTTGTCGGTGCTGATCATTACAAACTTCTGTACCTTGAAGTCACAAGCCAAATCGGCAATAGTCTTTGTTCCAAAAACATTGATTAGCACTGCCTCATAAGGATTTTCTTCCATGAGTGGCACGTGCTTGTAGGCAGCAGCATGATAGACAATTTGTGGTCGGTAGGTATCAAAAATTTGTTGCATTCGGAAACGGTCTTTCACATTGGCAACGATAAACACAACTTTTTCCAGATGCTTACTTAGGGGGGGCTCAGATTTGATTTCCTGCTGAAGATCGAACAGGGGTGATTCGGCTTGGTCAACGAGGATAACACGGGCTGGATTGTATTGAAGAACCTGCCGGACTATTTCACTACCGATTGAGCCGGCAGCACCTGTGATGAGAATAACTTTGTCGCGAAGATCGTTTTTGACGAGTTCGTTATCCAGATGGATGACATCGCGCTCAAGCAGTTCTTCGATTCGAACTTGCCGCAGTTGAGCAGAGTTGAGCTGACCGTTGATCCATTTGTCAATGCCCGGCAAAACCTTGACTTGCAGCCCGATCTCGAGACCTTGCTCAACAACTTCGCGGCGAAGACTGATGTCGAATTTCTGAATAGCAATGATAAGTTGTGTCACTTCATGACGCCGGACATAGCTTTCGTTAAGGCCCTTTTCGCGGGATATAACAGGAATTCCTTCGAGTGTTTTGTTTACTTTGGAATGGTTATCGTCAATAAAAGCAATGATTTCGTATTGGAAATAAACGTCTTGAAGCAATGCGTTGCGGGTGAGCATTCCTGCCGATCCTGCTCCATAAATCAATACCCTGACTCTTTTTTTCCGTTCACGGGTCACAATATTGTTGTACATTGATTTGATAACAAAGCGACTTCCAATAAGAAAAAAAGGTGTTAGCAGAAAATGAATGACGATAACGGATAAAGGGGGGATAATTTTTCTTGACCAAGGGTAGGGAAGTGTTATAAAATAGGCCGAAAGAATGAATATGAATGCTGCTCCTGTGGTAGTAAATACACGCACAGCATCGGTAGTCCCAGTATGACGAATAATGCCGGTATATGATTTACCAATAAAAAAGGCAGCTACATACACGATCATCATAACAAAAGACTGTGTCTCCATCTGATAAGGGTTGATGGAGAGGTACTCGAAATTGTGACGTATGAGGTTGGCAATGATGTACATGCCGTAAACCACAGTAGCATCAAAAAGCAACACAATCCAGCGGGAAAGGAAACGTTCGGAATAGCGTGCAATTAATCTATTGACCATTGCTGTTTTTTTCTTAATAGAGGGTTAGTTTTTTTTGTAGTGCAAATGTAGGTATTTTAATGTAGAAAGCAAGTTATTTTTTTGTCTTAGAAGGTCTTGAGTTGGGCAATTTTTAGAAATTGTCGTCCATTTAAGCCTGCCAATAAGTGTTCTCTAGTTAACTTCGATCTACTCCTGTTTCACTAATAATTCATAAATTAGAAGGTCCATTGACGACGCGGAAGGTTATATCGCAGAGCTGCACCAATAAAACTGTTGTTGCTGTTGCGGCTGCCTATATCACTTTGCAGGCTACGGTATCGAATGTCGAGCTCGAGAAAGAGGTTGTGCCGAAGCTGATAGCCAACAAGGGCCTCAAGCAGTAGCAGCTGCGTACCAACTCCTTGACCAACTGTATTTCCTAGTTCGCTTTCATACGTTCGGTAATCGAGGTAGATGTTTCCCCCCCAGTTGCTTACGGAGCTGTCAGCACCATAATTTGCATATGTAAGCATAAGTCCTGTTGTGAGTCGCGGAAATGGTTGGGCAGTTAGGTGCACAAGTATCTCGCTCAGGTTTGCACCGAGAGGATGTGCAAGAGGCTGATTGTAATGGCTATAACTATTAACTGGATATAGATCGTTTGGCCCTACAGCATAATGGGCATAGGCATAAGGACGGATGCGGTTGTATTCCAGCTGAATATCAAGGTTGGGGATATTAAAAAGATTGGTATAATAAGCGTTAAGTTGATAACCAAATTTGTTGGCAGCATGACCGTTACGGGCGATAAGGTCGGCGAATCGGAATTCATTTAGCATAAATTGCCCCGAAAGTTTGAGGTTTTTCACCGGTAGCCATGCGAGGTCGAGGCCTACCATCATCTTATCCGGGTCGCCAAGTTGGTGTTCTACGGAGCGATAAAAGATGATGGGGTTGAGGTAATGAAAATCGAAGCCTCTTCCATCGCCGTTATTATCGTGAAAGGTCACCGATTCAAACAGTCCAATCTGCAGACGTGGCAGCAGTTGCATGCTGAGGTAATGCATGGCAAGATATTTAGCCGGGTAGGGTCGTGTTGAGCCTGTCCCTGTAACATAGCCATAGCGGTCGGTGAGGCGCGCAAAGAGGTTCATATAGTTGATTTTCCAAACGCGTGTGTTGATCTTTAAAAAAGGATAGTCGGTGGCAAAATCGGAGAGCAACAATGAACGCATGCCATGACCTATGAAATTACGGTCGTTGCCAAACTGCATGCTGATATATTTAATAGGGCTGAAGGTGATATAACCCCTTGCTTG
>Ga0351853_1262_pt1 | contig 11827 bp, 7 predicted proteins | sample BONcelHFGM3001C8_FD_206799 | JGI IMG/M metagenome (GOLD analysis project Ga0351853, IMG submission 206799) | Enriched cells from coal bed in the Powder River Basin, Montana, United States - BONCAT cells FGM rep2 HSBNCT.FGM.300.1.C8 ... | reverse complement strand
GAGCAAACTCGAATTACGGACGACGATCTGGCGCAACTGCAGCACATGCCGCGTCTGGAGAGGCTTTATCTGGCAGGCACCTCGATCACCGACAAGGGCCTCGAGCACCTCCGCGGGCTCAAACATCTAGAGCGACTGTCTCTGTGGGGGACGGAGATCAGCGACGAGGGAATGCAGCCTGTCGGCCAGCTTGACGCATTGAGAGTGCTCGACATCCACACGGTAGCCACGAAATTCTCCCTCGGTTCCCACGCGAGTCAGGAGGCCCTGCTGGTTGATCACCCACCTCGCGTCGTTGTGGGCAATCTGACCGGAGAGTGCCTGAAGTATCTGACAGGGACCGCCAACCTGAGGGCAATCTACTTTTCTTTTGCTGTCGATGACGAAGGTCTGGCTCAATTGGCGGCGTTGCGCAATCTGCAGATCCGAACCTTGGTGCTCCGCGACGTGACCGCTGCAGGCATGTCGCGGTTGCCGTATCTTCGCCGATTGGAGACCCTTGTGATCGAAGGAGCCTCGGTTGGCTCCCACGGCCTGCAATACCTGGCATATCTGCCCAATCTTCGTTGGCTCCAACTTCGTGACGTGCAAGCGGCCGAAGGAGGCTGGCAGGCGCTGGGTGAATTGCCGCAGCTCCAGAAATTGTCGTTGGCCGGTTCCCCGATTGACGATGCGGGACTGAAGAACCTCGCCGGGCTGAAGCGACTCGAGAAGCTGTCCTTGAGAAGCGGATCGGTGAACGATCAGAATGTGGTCCACCTTGCGGGTTTGACGACCCTGCGTGAGTTGGACTTGCGAGACACGCTCGTGACGGCAGACGCTTTGGACAAGTTGAAGAATCTGGTGCATCTGGAGCAGCTCGGATTTCAATCGCCCTTGGACGACGATGCGGTGCGGTGCCTCAAGGATCTGCCGAGACTGAGGCAGCTTCTGGGGCCAAACAACGGTTTCTCCGAATTCTACTTGACGGATGCCGGGGTGGCAGAGTTTGCGAAGCTTCGGGTCTTGAGGGGTATGACGGTGCACGATGCTATCGTGGGGGCTGAGTTGAAGGGGGTCGATGTGCGTCCGGGCGACGGAACGATCACCAACGTGGGGCTGGCTTGTTTGTGGGATGCTCCAGCCATTGGCTCCGTAACCGTTTCCGGCCGGGAGATTACGGATGCGGGCCTGCGTTGGGGCCCACAGATGAGCGGATGGAGTTCTATCCGCCTGATCTCGCCCCGTCCGTTGTCCGAGGTAATCACTCGAACACTGGATGTGGGGGCAGGTTCTGCGACGTTTGGCGATCGGAGTTTGAGCCTTCGGGCGTACGGCGGTATTGGGCCGCGAAGCTTCACGTTGTCTCATTCGGGACTCGAATGTCAGCTCGAAGTGTTGCGTCACCTGCCAAAGATCGAGCGGTTGAAGCTGACCGAACACCTCCACCAAGAGTCCACGGCTTGCGACTGGGACCACCTGCGGTTTGTGCCCGCGCTGCAGGACTTTGAGATGTCAACAGGCCTGTACATCGACGCGATCGGACTCAGTCGGCTTGGTGAGATGGAAAACCTCCGCCGCCTGATCTGCAACTTGTCAGACAACGTCACTGCCGAGGATTTTGCCCCCTTGGGCGGCCTGAAGAATCTTGGATACCTGGAATTGCACAGCGTCGGACTGAATGCCGACTACATGCGTGTTCTGGGACAACTCACTAACCTGCAAGAGCTCCGAGTCTTCGAAACCGCTGCCAATGTCAGCGAGGCGCTTGGCGTCGAGCACCTTACAGAGCTTGGACGGCTCAAGACACTGCAACTCCACCGGGTCACCGACGAAGACATGCCGTCTCTGGGGAAAATCGAGGGTCTCACCTGGATTTCGTTGAAGAATCACAAGATCAGCGATGAGGGCTTCGAGCATCTGAAGAACCTGCCGGCGTTGAAATATCTCGCAGTGGACGTCGGCATGACGACCGAGCGGCTCGAAGGACTTGCGGCACGATTCCCCGGTGTCAGAGTTCGAACCAATTGACGATTGACGGCAACACGCGGCGGTCGATCGGATTTCGGGTTGCGCCAGGTCGCATCGTCCTCCGTTGCAGCAAAGCTGGACGTTCCACTCAAAAAAGCGGGTATTGGTCCGGTTTATTCATGAGCCCATCGAAAGAGCGACGCGTAAGCGAGGGCGAAGAGAGGAATTGTCCTCGCTTACGCTTCGGGTTTGGACGAAGCAGGTTGTCGCGAAATCCCGGGCTCATGAATAATCCGGGTTGGAGAAACCACGGAACGTCGAGGGCCCCAATAGGCTGGCGGCAGGTCTCACCGAGTGGATCTCAGCGTTTGAAGTCCCTTGCAGCCATCGATCCCAAGGAAAGAGGGCTGTAAATATGGGAAATATGGAGAATGGGGGGCATGTGTGACGATAAGCTAAAAAGCCGGATGGATCACGGCCTGCCCGACTCGTATCGGAGGTTATTTCCTCTTTGCAGGAGGCATTTCGTCGAAAACTCGGTTCATTGCTGTTGATTTCACCATGAACTGCCTCAATCGACCTCACTACCTGCTCATCTCGGAATCGAGTCAACTGATTGGGCCGGGGCGCTGGCGTTTTGTACTGCGTCCGGCGGACGGTGGAATGCGCATCGTGGCCGACGATGTCGACCCGGACGCCCGGGGGGATCGGCTGGAACTGTTGACGGTGGTTCGCGGACTCGAAGCCCTGGAACAGCCATCTCGGGTAACCTTGTGGACGCCAAGCACTTACGTCCGCGAGGGAATCCGACACGGTCTGCGCGAATGGCGCGAAAACGGCTGGCTTTGGGAGTACTTCGGTCGAATGGTTCCGGTGAAAAACGACGATCTCTGGAGGCGTCTGGATCGAGCGATGGAGTTTCATCAAGTCGATTGCCGAACCTGGCGAATCGATGCTGCGCACAACCCAAAAGTGGCAGACGGCCAAACTCAGGAGGACTTGACGGTTCTCGTCACGGATTCTGATGCATCGGAAGTGTCGAAAACGGAGCAGATTCGCGAGAAACTGCGGCTATGGAGGGCGTCCATCACACACTGTTTGAACAACCCTCACGGGGCGTCGCGGCTGGCGGAGAGTTCGTGAATTAGCTAAATTACTGAAACTACGTAGAACCGAAGATTTGACTCCGATTGCCGTTCGGTGTGCGGAGTTCGTTTCCCGGTTCGAAACGGAATGAGGACGGAAGGAGACGTAGGTGCGTACGAGCGTTCTTCTGGACAAGGTTGGACTACTGGTAGACGGGCAATACGAGAACCCTTTTGAGTTGTTGGGGCCCCACGAAGTGGAGGTGTCGGGTCGTAAGGCGCTGGCAGTTCGGGCCTATTTACCGCAGACCGAACAGGCTTGGGTCGTGGACGGTCGCCACGAGATCACACGGCCGATGCGTAGGATTCACCCGGCCGGTCTGTTCGAAGCGATTTGTCCGCGTTCCGAGGACGAGAGCCGCCCACGTTACAAGCTCCGCATTGCGGAAAACGGTGGAGAAAAGAGAGACATGCACGATCCGTACGCATTCCCGCATCTGCTATCCGATTACGATCTTCATCTCATGGGCGAAGGAACCCACTGGCGCTGCTACGAGAAACTTGGGGCGCAGTTACGGACCATCGACGGGGTGGAGGGGGTGAATTTCGCCGTCTGGGCGCCGAACGCATCGAGCGTGAGCGTGGTGGGCGATTTCAATGCATGGGACGGGCGGCGCCATCCGATGCGGAAGCATATTCCGAGTGGATTCTGGGAACTGTTCGTGCCGGGCTTGAGCGAGGGCACGCTTTACAAGTACCAGATTCGCCGTCACGGTCAGATCTTCGAGAAGTGCGACCCGTTCGCTTTCGGCGCCGAAGTGCCGCCGCAGACGGCGTCGAAAGTGATCGATCTGAATCGCTACCATTGGCACGACTCGACTTGGATGCTCAACCGGCCCCAGGCCAAATGGCTGGAGAAACCGCTGGCAATGTACGAAGTCCACCTGGGAAGTTGGCGCCGCCCGGGCGACGACCCGACCCGTTGGCTCACGTATCGCGATCTGGCTCATCAACTTGTCGAATATGTTCAGGAGATGGGTTATACCCACATCGAGTTGTTGCCGGTCAGCGAGCATCCCCTTTCGGCAAGTTGGGGGTACCAAACGGTGGGCTACTACGCCGCCACATCGCGCTACGGCACTCCGCAGGATTTCATGTATCTTGTCGACCTTTGCCATCAGCACGACATCGGTGTGATTCTCGATTGGGTTCCGGCCCATTTTCCGCGCGACGGCCATGGTCTGCGGCGTTTCGACGGGACGGCGCTTTACGAGCATGAAGACCCCCGGCAGGGCGAGCACCGCGACTGGGGCACGCACATTTTCAACTACGGGCGTAACGAGGTCTCCAACTACCTGATCTCGAATGCGTTGTTCTGGATGGACAAATACCATATCGACGGAATTCGCGTCGACGCCGTCGCATCGATGCTCTATCTGGACTACAGCCGCGAGGACGGCGACTGGATCCCGAACAGGTACGGCGGCCGCGAGAATCTTGACGCGATCCGGTTCCTCAAGGAGTTCAACGAACAGGTCCACCTCCAGTTCCCCGGCGCACTGACGATCGCCGAGGAATCGACGGCCTGGGCGGGTGTGTCGAAGCCGACGTATCTTGGGGGGCTGGGATTCAGTCTCAAGTGGAACATGGGTTGGATGAACGACACGCTCCGCTACATGCGGCACGAACCGATTCATCGCAAATACCACCACGACGAGCTGACGTTCAGTCTGATCTACGCTTTTCACGAGAACTTTGTGTTGCCCTTCTCCCACGACGAGGTCGTTCACGGCAAGGGCTCCATGCTGGACCAGATGCCCGGCGATCTGTGGCAGAAGTTTGCCAACCTGCGGCTCTTGTACAGTTACATGTGGACGCACCCGGGTAAGAAGTTGCTCTTCATGGGCGGCGATTTCGGCCAGTGGCTGGAGTGGAACTTCGACACGAGCCTCCAATGGGACCTGCTCCAATGGGAGTCGCACCAGGGGCTCAAGCGGTGCGTCGCGGATCTGAACCAACTCTACCGCAACGAACCGGCGCTCCATCGCTACGACTTCGACGGGCGCGGCTTCGAGTGGATCGATTGCCACAACTGGGAAGAGAGCACCTTCAGCTACATTCGCAAGGCCGAGGATCCCAACGATTTTCTTCTGATCTGCGCCAATTTCACGCCCGTACCGCGACCGAGATTCCGCGTGGGAGTCCCCACGTTGACGACGTACGACGAGATTTTCAACAGCGATTCCAAGTTCTACTCCGGCGGAAACGTGGGCAACGGTCCGGGGAACGTGGCGGAAGGCATCTGCGCCCACGGCCGTCCCGCCTCGTTGGAAATCACGATACCGCCGCTCGGTGTGACGGTGCTGAAACCGCGGCGGTAGGTGGAGGAAAGCAGGTCGAATGGAGCGAGGAGGATGGGGTGTATCTTGGTAAGTGCCCTGACCTCATCACTGGAATTCACGGCGACGACCCGGTTCAAGTTTATTGCGAGTTGTGCAAGGTGGTTGCGGACGTTGCAGTTCGCTTCGAGTCCGGGCGTCGCACGCTGCCGCCGCCTTGTGTCAGGCCAATGCGGGAGGTTGTGTGAGGAGCCGGAGTTGCAGTAATCGGGCCCTACGCATACCCATGCTCCCGAAACCAGGCCCAGGCGTCGCGGGCCGATTCTTCCACGGGTCGCGTGGTGTAGCCGAGCTCTTTTTCGGCCCGGCGGCTCGAGTAACTCTTGGGGAGCCGGGCGACCCGGATGGCGGCCGAGTTGACGTCCGATTCCCGGGCGGTGAGGAGCGTGGCGAGGTCGCCGATCCAGCCGCCGATCGTCGAGAGCACGGGGCCCGGGCTGCCGAGCGGTCGGCGCCCGCCGGTGACGTCGGCGAACATGCGAAACGCTTCGAGGTAGGAAAGAGTCTTGCCCGCGAGCAGATAGCGCCGGCCGCATTGGCCGCGTTCGATCGCCGAGAGGATTCCCTCGGCGACGTCGCGCACGTCGCAGACGCTGAAGTAGCCCTGCGGCGCCACCCAGGCTCTGCCCCGAGCGACTTCGAGAAGCATCCGGCCTGAGGACGGCTTCCAATCCCAGGGCCCAAGCATGAAACTCGGGTTGACGATCACCGCGTCCAATCCTTCGGCAATCTCTTCCTGAACGACCTGTTCCGCCTCGCGCTTGGTGATCGTGTAGGCACAGCCGCCGTGTTCGGCCGGCGGTGTGTCTTCGTCGGCGGGTTTCGTGAGACTGCCGACTCCGGCAGCGTCGGAAGATGAGATGTGGACCACTCGGGCGCCGGACTCGCGCGCCGCCCGGGCGACGTTTCGCGTTCCTTCGACATTGACTGCCCTGTGCAGGTCGAGCCTCGAACGACCAATGTGAACGTATCCGGCTGCGTGGACAACCGCGCCGACGCCTCGGCATGCGCGCCGGAGGGACTCGAGTTCGCAGATGTCGCCACAGACACGTTCGACATTCAGCCCCTCCAAGGGCCGAGGGTCGGAAGATTCGCGGGTGAGGACACGAACGGGCGTGCCTCGGGCGACGAGTTGGCGCACCACGTTGTTGCCAACGAGGCCTGTTGCGCCGGTGACGAGCGTGAGGTGGGAATCCATGGCAGACGATTCTGTTCCAGACCGCGATTCCGGTAGTAGCCGCCATTATACCGAGGCGGCAGCGAGCGCCCAACGGGATGGGGCAATGGTCGAGTCGAGGGGGCGAGAGATGCCGTCCGGGGGCCGGGACCTACAGGAAGGGCCAGTGGCCGGCGAGTGCGTCACTTCGAATCTGCGTCAACCGGGCGGTTTCCAAGCATACAACGCCAGGGGGCTGGTGTGACTATTGGGGTCGTGTGCGGGGGGGGTTGGCCCCTGATCACTCCATGAATCCATGTGCCGGCAGCAAGCTCCATCGGTCAAACGGATCATCCATTGTGGCGAGTTTTCAGCAGCCGCGCTGGGTTCCGAGCAGCCAGGCGAGAATGCCTTTCTGGGCATGCAAGCGATTGCCCGCCTGGCGAACGATCACGCTGGCTTCGCTGTCCATGACTTCGTCGGTCACCTCCTCACCGCGCCGGGCGGGGAGACAGTGCATGAAGACGGCGTCGTCGGGGGCCTTGGCCATCAAGTCGGCGTGGACCTGGTAGGCGGCAAAGTCCTTCTGCCGCTGCTCCGTTTCCGCTTCCTGGCCCATACTCGCCCAGACGTCGGTGTAGACGGCACAGGCGTCGGCGACCGCTTCAGCCGGATTGCGGGTGACCAACAACTCGAGATTGGGGACGTCTCTTTCCAGTTTTTCCACGAACGGAGCGTCGAATTCGTAGCCTTCCGGGGTGGCGATGGCGAATCGCATTCCGACCTTGCCGCAACCGAGTGCCAGGCTGCGGGCGACGTTGTTGCCGTCGCCGATCCATGCCAGCGTACGGTCTTTGAGCGAGCCGAAGGTCTCGCGGAGCGTGTAGAGGTCGGCCATGGCCTGGCAAGGGTGTGCGTAGTCGGTGAGGCCGTTGATCACCGGACACGTGCAATGGGCGGCCAGGTCCACGACCGTCTGATGACGTTTTGCACGAACGACGACGACGTCGACCAACTCGCCGAGCACGCGGCCGAAATCGGACATGCTTTCGCGTTTGCCGAAGCCGGCATCTTCGCCGAGGAACATGGCGCCGCCGCCCAGGTGGACCATTCCGGCTTCGAAACTGACCCGGGTACGGAGCGACGGCTTCTCGAAGATCAACGCCATGACCCGGCCGGGTAACAGGGGTTCACGCAGGCCTTTTTCGTACTTGCTTTTGAGGTCTTCGGTGATCGCGAAGATCCGTTCGATCTCTACGGATGTCAGATCGCTCAGCGTCACAAGATGTCGCATGCTACTCTCCCCTTGCCCAGGTGTGAGCGAGAAGTGTCGGTTTCATTGCGTGGTTTGGCCCTTCAATACTTCAGCCAGGATGTCGCATCCCTCGTTGGCCTGTTCCACAGTCAGATTCATCGCGGGCAACAACCGCACCACGGTTTGATGGGTGCAGTTGATGAGCAGGCGACGATCCATACATTCCTTGACAATCGGCGCCCCTTCGATCGACAGCTCGATGCCGATCATGACGCCCACGATACGGATTTCCTGGATGATTTCGCATTCCGCGGCGAGGGCTTCCAGCCGTGTGCGGAATACTTCGCTGATTCGGCGCGTGTTCTCGAGCAAGCCTTCTTTTTCGATCATCTCGAAGGTAGCGATCCCGGCGCGCGCGGCGAGGGAATTGCCGCCGAAAGTGGAGGCGTGCATTCCGGGGCGTAGACTGGGAGCAATCTCGGGGGTCGTCAGCATGGCCGCGCCGGCCACGCCTCCGCATACTGCCTTGGCCAGAGTCATCACGTCGGGCGTGACTCCGAAGTGCTGATAGGCGAACCAGTCGCCCGTTCGGCCGCAACCCGTCTGGACTTCATCGAACACGAGGAGCAGTCCGTGTTCGTCGGCAAGCCGGCGGAGTCCTTGGAGGAAGCCGTCCGGGGGAATCCGGACGCCGCCTTCGCCCTGGATCGGCTCGATCATGATCCCCGCCGTTTCTTCGTCAATCAGTGCCGCGACGGCCTCCAGGTCGCCGAAAGGGGCATAGACAAAACCGGCCATCAGAGGACCCAGCCCTTCGTGATATTTGGGCTGCGCCGTCGCGGACGTGGAACCGAACGTCCGGCCGTGAAAACCGCCTTCGAAGGTGATGATCTTGTAGCGGTTTTTCGGCGTGTGCAGGCGAACGAGTTTGATGGCTGCCTCGTTGGCCTCGGTGCCCGAATTGCAGAAGAAGGCCTGCCCGCCGAAGCTGCGCCGGCTGAGAGCCTCTGCCCAGCGCCCCTGCGCTTCGGTATACCAGGTGTTGGGAACGTGGATCAACCTGGCGACCTGATCCTGCACCGCTTCGACAACCGGAGCCGGGCAGTGTCCCAGGAGATTGCAGCCCCATCCCGGGAAGAAGTCGAGGTAGCGATTGTCCTCGGCATCCCACACCCAGGATCCCTCGCCGCGCACCAAAGCCACCGGATAGCGGCGGTAGTTGGGTATCACATATTGCCGGAAGAGGTCGATCGTCTCCGGGGAGCCTAATGGGCTGTCGCTTGGCACAATCTTGTTCTCCTCTGAGTGGGGACAATCGTTCTGGAAGAAGCTTCAATAGACAGGGCGGCCTCTCGGGAGGTTCGGCCGGTCCCGGATCAGCCTTGGGCGATCTCGGTTCCCACACCCTCGCTGGTATAGACCTCCAACAGCAGGGAGTGTCGCAGTCTGCCGTCGATGATGTGGATCTTCCGCACGCCGTTCTCCAGCGTCTCCAGGCATGCCTGGACCTTGGGGATCATGCCCGACTCTATGGCACCCGAAGCGATGAGCTGGCGGGCTTGGGCGGGATTCAACGAGTGAAGCAGGGAACCGGGGTCGTTCTTGTCTCGTCGCACGCCGTTCACGTCGCTGAGAAAGACGAGCTTTTCTGCGCCGAGCGACTGTGCAACGGTTGTCGCCGCCGTGTCCGCATTGACATTGAGTTTCTGCCCGTCCGCAGCCGCACACATCGACGGGATCACGGGCACCACCGAGCGGCGGCAAAGCCCTTCAATCGTCTCCTGGTCGACACGAGTGACCCGCCCGACATGGCCCAAATCGATGTCGGCGCCGTCGGCGTCATTCAGGGTGATCCGCTCGCCGAAAAGCACGTTGCGAGTCTCGAAATTGAGTCCCTCAGCCCGACCTCCGAGCCGGTCGATTTCCTCGACGATTCGCCGATTGACGCAACCGGCGAGGACCCGCTCGACGATTTCGAGGGTCGCATCGTCGGTGTAGCGGCGACCCTGGACCCATCGAGGTTCGAGCCCGGCTTCGGCCATCCCCCGACTGATCGCAGCTCCGCCTCCGTGAACAATCACGGGGCGCATTCCGACGGTCTCCATGAAAACCACGTCAAGAAGAAGGCTCGACATGGCCGCCTCGTCCTCCATGACGCTGCCACCCAACTTGATTACGGTGACCTTCCCGCGAAATTGGCGGATCCACTGCATGGCTTCGATGAGCGTGTCGGCCTTCTGAATTGCTTCAAGCAACGCTGATCAACCTTGTCTGGAGAAAAAAACAGCCCCGAGCAATGCGAACGAACTGCTCGGGGAAACGGCCCATTGTATCGCGCACGACTGCGCTGTCAACGGGAAGCACGCAACCCATTGGAGTGGGGCATGACGGCCCATCCTGGCGATGCCCCCTGGCGTATCCGTTTGATTCGTGCCAAGATATGGAACTCGCCAAGTCTTTGGTGGTTCGGCTCAGGTGCTGAAGTTTTCTCCTGCGAGCACCGATCAGTAAAGGATTGCTGCCCTGGCCAGGGCTTGCGAAATATGGGGAATGTGCGCGGGAGCGGATAAATGGACAAAAAAATCGGGCTCGTTATGGCGGCGGGCAAGGGCACGCGAATGAAATCGGACCTGCCCAAGGTGCTTTTCCCCGTTTGCGGCAGACCGATGGTCGAGTACGTGCTGGATGTGCTGGAGGAAGTTGGTGTCGATCGGATCGTCGTGATTGTGGGCTACCGTGCGGAACTGGTCAGAGAGGCCCTCAGGACGAGAACGGGGCTCGAGTTCGTGGAGCAGACGGAGCAACTCGGCACGGGACACGCGGTGATGGTTTGCCGCGACCACCTCAAAGAACACGAGGGACCGGTTTTTGTCATCGCCGGCGATTCCCCGATGATTCAAGCCGATTCGGTTCGTGCTCTGTTGGAAGATTACGAGCGGAAGCCGGCTGCGTGCATCCTGGGGACCGCCCACAAGGACGAGCCCTTCGGGTTGGGCCGGATCGTCCGTAGCGCCGACGGGCAGTTTTCCGGGATCGTGGAAGAGCGTGATGCCACGGAGGAGCAGAGGCAGATCACGGAAGTCAACATGAGCTACTACGTATTCCGTTGCCCCGATTTGCTGGGGGCGTTGGAGGAAATCCGTCCGGACAACTGTCAAGGCGAATACTATATCACGGATGTCCCCGGGGTACTTCTGAAGGAAGGGAAGGCCGTGCGGGCGTTGCCGGTATTGAAGCCCTGTGAGGTGCTGAGCATCAATACGGTGGACGAGTTGAAGACTGTCGAAGCCGCTATGCAGGAGGCCGGCGGCGTCGAGTGACGAAGCCCGCCATACTGACCCTCAACCCGGCGCAGGGGGGAGTCATTCCCGATCATGAACGACTTGAAGGTATTCAGCGGCCGGGCTCACCCGGAACTTGCGCAGCGGGTCTGCGACTATCTCGGTTTGTCGCTCGGCAAGTTGAGGATCGATACGTTTCCCGATGGCGAAATCTGGTGCCGGATTGAGCAGGACGTGCGGGGACGCGATGTGTTTCTCATTCAGCCGACCTGTCACCCGGTCAACGAGAATCTGATGGAGCTGTTGATTCTGATCGACAGCTTCAAGCGAGCCAGTGCCGAGCGAATCACCGCCGTGATGCCCTACTTCGGGTATGCGAGACAGGATCGGAAGGACGAGGGTCGGGTGCCGATCACGGCGAAGTTGACGGCCAATCTGATCACTCGTGCCGGTGCGGATCGGGTCCTGGCCATGGACCTGCACGCCGCTCAGATCCAGGGGTTTTTTGACATTCCGGTCGATCATCTGGTTGGGATTCCCGTGATCGACGCTTATTTCCATGAGATGAACTTTCCGAAAGAGGATATCATCGTGGTCAGTCCGGACGAAGGAAGCATTAAGCGAGCCCTGAGTCATGCGGCCGACCTGAATGCACCGGTTGCGATCGTCGACAAACGTCGGTCCAGCGCGCATTCGACCCA
>Ga0351853_1195_pt1 | contig 11900 bp, 7 predicted proteins | sample BONcelHFGM3001C8_FD_206799 | JGI IMG/M metagenome (GOLD analysis project Ga0351853, IMG submission 206799) | Enriched cells from coal bed in the Powder River Basin, Montana, United States - BONCAT cells FGM rep2 HSBNCT.FGM.300.1.C8 ... | reverse complement strand
TTTTCAAGAGAGAATAAAAAAATAATGGAATAAAAGAAAATGGCTAAACTTCTTCTGAAGATAAGCAGAATTATTTTTTAAGTAGATCAAATAACTCATGTGTTTGAGCAGAGGGTGTAGCATTTATCTCACGTTCAAATGTCTCCACACACCTTTGGTATTGTTGAACTAATGCAGCCCGATTTCCCTTAGCAGCAAAAATGCGCATAGCTTGCCGATGGGCATCTTCAAACAAGCTGTCTTCATTAAGTGCCCGCTGACAATAATCCAATGCTAAGTCATAATTGGATTGATTAAAATATAATATCGATACTTGAAGAAGTATATTTAAGTACAATTCTCGAAGATATTCACGTGGACTATGTACCCAATTTTGGTCTATATCAGATAAGTATGATCCACCGAAATATTTTATTGCCTCGCGAAAGTGAGTCAAACTTTCTATAGGATCCTGTGTTTTTGCAGCTAATGCATTTTCTTTCAAGAATAATTCGACATCATACTCATAATCTAATTTATTATTAAACATATATAAGTTTTGCTCTAGCAAGATGGTATCTTTACCGACTGCTCTTCTCAAACGATAAATTGTATTCTTAAATCGAAACTTTGCTTCATTGTTTGAAGCATCAGGCCAAAAAACAAGACTAATTTCTTCTTTAGTCATTCCCGCGGGATGTGCTAACAGCATAAAAAATAAATCCCTTGCAGCTTGGGTTTGCCAATCAGAACTTGTAATAATCTGATTATTTTTCAAAACCTGCATTCTGCCCAAAGAACGAATTTTGATGATGGATGGTATCAATGGAATTATATTAGACGATTCTCTTAATTTTCTCCGAAGAGAAGGTAAAGATTTTTGAAATGTTTCAACGCGAAGAATGAACTGTTCATATTCTTTTTGCATTAAGAATGGTTTATAAGTCTTCAAATGCTGTATAAAACGTGAAGAAATAGCTATCAAACTAGTTGGTGAGTAAAAATTTTCCATTGTGGAAAAAATATGTAATAGATGTTGAATGACTTTCTCATGCTGTTGTAAGGAGAGATTAGCCAAAGCTAATAAAAAATGCGTTTTTTCCACTTGTATTTTATGTCCTTCAGACTCAAAAAAAGGTAATATACCTTCCAATTTGGATATTACCTCATGAGGTTTGTTATTAAGGACTCGTAAACTGGCAAGCTCTAATTCAACAAGTTTATGTTCCATTTCCGGACCATTATTACCAATCAAATCTTTAGCCTGGTTTAGAAGCTGAATTCCAATATCAAAATCACTTCTATAACCAACCAAAGCTGCCTTTTGAATTTTTATGTAAACCTGTAGAAAATGCTCCTGAACTCTCTCGGAAATAACCTCTGCCATGCTATATACTTGTGAAGCCTGTTCATCAGCTTGAATTTCTAAATAGATATCAGCTAATCCGGTTAGGATATATGCTTCCATACGTGCATACCCTATTACTCGAGCATGTTTCAATCCTTCCTCAAAGGATTGGATTGCACCTGAATAATTCCCCATCAATTGTTGTAGAACCCCAAGGTTATTAAGGATGTTAGATAACCAGTAGGGATTGTGAGCTGATTTCCAATATTCTAAGGCTGACAAATAAAACGATTCAGCCTGTGAATAATTGCCCTGGTTTTCGTGAATCAAACCAATTTCCAATTGGATAATAGCTGCATTCTTTTGATCTTCTGTAGATTTCATTAAATCCAGCGCTTGTTCCAAACCTGTTAATGCAAGTTGTAATTTTCCCTGATGAAAATTACACAATCCAATGCATCTCAATGCTTCGCTTCTCATTTTGATAAAATTCTTATCTTCATCAGCGATTGATAAGATTTCTGTGGCATCTCTTTTGGCTTCATCCAATTTCCCAGTAACTCGTAAACCTGCTGCCCGCATGGATAGAGCTCGAATAAGAGGTAGTTTATCACTGGAAAGACCAAGGGATTCAATAGCATGATTATAAAGAGACATGGCAAGTATTGAATTCCCTAAAACCATAGCTATATTCCCTTGAAGAGCAACGATATATGGATTTGAATTTAACACTTCTGCAGGTAGAGAATCAAGCCAGGCTGAGAGAGTCGATAGTCTACCATTTAAAATCATTTCTAAACCAACTTGTTCAATTAGTTGGATAAGGTCTTTTTGAGAACCCAATCTTCGATAGATGGAAAAAGCTTGATCCCACTGATCATTTTGGATGCTCATTCTGGCAAGATTATTAAGGATAGCTTTGGCAATTTCAGGTCTTTCAGCAATTATGGTATTCTGTAAAAAATCAAGGAACAGTGGATGATATCGCAACCAGTCTCCCTCTTCTCCAACTGGCATCACAAACAAATTATATTGTTGAATCACATTCATCCACTTTTGCCAGGGAGCATTCTCATCAGAAATAACTGGACCAATCACCTCTGCACATCGATTTGCATTAAACTCTTCCAATAAACTGGTCCAAAGTAAAAAGGAATTGACCTCCTCAGGTAGTTGTTTTATTACCTGTGAAAAATAATCTTGCAACGAGAAACCTGATACCCGACCCAATCTTGCCTGGAGTGCAGAAAGCTTTTTGTCCACCTGGCTACTCAGAAGAATTCCGGTTATCCATCCCTCGGTATTTTGTTTGATTTCATCAGCTTGATCAAGGCTAAGAGATAATTGTTGGTTTTGTTGAAATAGAGCTTGAATTTCTTCTGATAGGAATTCTAATTCCTCATAACTCATACCATCTACTTCGGATCGTGCCGCCAGATTTGGCAAAACCGGAAGTGATAATAGTGTTCGTGAAACAAAAATAAAATGGCAATTATCATCCAGATCCAATAACAACTTGCTTATGAAGTTTTGAATTTCGATACTATCATTAACCAGATGATAATCATCAAGGATAATTAAGAAATGTTCGGATATATTTTCATAAATATCAATAATAAATACATTTGCAATATATTCGCCATTAAATTTTCCCTGATCGCCAGTTAAAGCTGCAAATGTTCTTTGACCGAATGACCGAAATTTCTGTTGGATGGATGCTGCTAAATATGTAGTGAAGCGTAATGGATCAATGTCCAATCGATCGATTGAATACCAACAAACAGGTATCCTTGAATGGGATACAAAGTCTACTAATAAAGACGTTTTTCCATATCCAGCAGGGGCAGAAACCAGTACCAGTCGCTTTTCAATCATTTCTTCCAAAAATTGAATAAGCCGTTTTCGCTCTACGAGGTCTTTCCTACGACGTGGCGGGGTTATTCTTGTTTGGATGATTGATTGGTTGCCTAACATGGGATTCTCAATACACTCAATTGGGTCTTTCGCTCTGGATTTTCATTAATCACTGGATGAATGATTATAATATAAACCATAATCCGCAAAATTCACTTTTCAATTAGTATATATCAAAAATTGTGCTTAATTATCAGCGAATAATTACATGAACCGGACTGTGTTTGGTTTATATCGCCATATCTGTTTCCATTTTGGGACCAGAATTAATTAATTGACTCCAGAACAAATACATTCTCAATCAAATATTTTGAATTTTCTGTATTTGGTTCAAATCGTACCAGATCATAATTAGTATCCGGTCGTTGGATCCAGCATGAAATTGTGCCATCCGAAAATAAATCAGGACAAGTCAGGATCGAGCCTTCTTGATCTTCCCAATAGACAGATCCGGTTTGTCCAAATTCATGTAAGCTATAGAAATCTATATAATCTTTTTCATTATTCGAAGCCAGGAAATGGATTAGTATTCCTTCTGTATAAAATCGCACATCACCATAGAAGTAATCCCAACCTTCTTTTATCGGTAAAGAAAATAACTCAAGATTTTCAAACGCATCATAAATAAAATAGTGTGATCCTGAAATTGATTTCAGCAAAATATAACGTCCATCATCTGAGATTGGGTATTGAAAATAATCCAAAAATTTTTTAGAAAATATTCCTATCAATTCTGCTGGTTTTTCTTCGCTCATCAGGAAAACAGGAAAATCAACATCATTCAATTCTGGAAAATCATTCCGTGTTTCTGGGGCGTCAAGTAATTGAGAGGATGCAGCACCCATCCAAAGCATATTTTTATTGGGTAATAATTGGGTACCCAAACTAATAAATGATTGAGCAACCCATGGTAAAGTGTAATTGTGAAGGATCTTATTCGTCATCGGATCGATAATCTCGATATCACATGGACCCTGGCAATTTTTCGGATAAATTACTGCCTCCCCTCCCCGTAATAATCTCAATTCAGACTCGGAGTCTGTAATGATTACACTTTCCCCTTCCACATCAACGACCACATTCGAATTGGTCAGGTGAAAGATTTCGCCAAAGATTGAAGAATTCACCCGGGAGGGTGAACCATTAGAGCTAGTGATTGTTCTGCTTTCACCAGTTTCCAAATTTAATTCTCTAACTAATAAATTATTATTATTTTCACTGAAATATCGTGTGAAATGTCCGTCTTTTGATTGTAAGAATAATAATTGATCATCATAAAATGGTTCATGATAAACCTTTTCATCCACAAGACTAACATGCTTTGAGAGGAGATCGATTTTGTAAATCGGTCCTTTTTCTGGATAATAATTCCTGTCCGTCTGAGAGCTTTGTTCTGTTGAAAAAATGAAATAGGCTTTATCATCTACTACCCCAATCACATCCAGTGAATTAATAAACAAATTCTCATCATAATAGAATGAAGCCGGCAATTTAATTGCTTGGATTTCTTTCAAATCAAGCAGATATAAACCAGGTTTATTTTGAGAAAAAGTAAATAATAAAACCTGATGATCGCTTACTGACAATAATCTGTAGTTATCGATATCGAGTAAATCAATCTCTCCAATACTATGTACTTCTCCTGATTGATTGACAACAAAGATCTCAGAGGTTTCGGGTTTAAATGCCCAATGCCATCGATTTTTTTCTGGAATGGGGGTATTGGTTGGCATCAAGGTAGGTGATGCAGTCTCAGAAGCCAAAACAACGGGTTCTGGATTTGTTCTATCTTGTATTTGTATTTCCACTGTTGTTGGAGTCACACTCACTTCAGGTGCAGGTAAATCAGTATTCTTACTAACTTGTGTTGCTACATCAATAGCGGTTGGAGGTGTGCCACAGGCGAAAAGAAAAAGCATGATTAACAATAAAGAAATAATAGATTTGATCATGTAACTCCCTGTCGAGAAAGATAAATTTATAAAAAAACTGTTCAAACAATCGAATTATGAATACTATAAATTTGGATGATGATTAACACAAAGTTTTGTACAGATTTTCAGTAATGTGGATAAAAAAATACCTGATCAGGTTACTTATTGATCAGGCTCAGGAAGTATAAAAAGAATTAGTTTATTGAATGAGTTGGGAAAAGCAAAGGGTATGGATGGAAAATATCAACCATACCCTGTAATTATTCTTAATAGGATGAATTTGAGTGTGAGATCTCCAGATCATTCACCCGTATGAATTTCGGTAAAACAATCGCCACCGGGTTGCGGGCTCCATAACTGGCTGAGGTGTTGTAAACAGTCTGCTGTTTCGACATCCAGGCAACTTTATCACCAAAGATATCCAGTAAACTTTGTGTCACCCGGACATTGAAAGGAACCACAATGGAGCCATCTTTCTTAAGCAACAAAGCTCCAAAACGGGAACTGGCTGTCACCAGGGCTTTGGATGGGTTGACGATGTTCATGTAATGCAGGAAAGGAATGTAAAGGATATCCTTATCGCGTGGTAATTTGACGAGCTCTGCGAGGCTGTTTACTTCCATATCCCCACCACCCAGAACCAGGCTTTTATGAGGAATACTATGCCCGGTAGGTTGCGCTCCAAATTCATCTGCATCATCCTGGTACCAGGTGAAATTCTGGAAGACCCCGTTTACAAAGAGTGGAAATGGAAGGCGAGACATTCCCATCAAATCACGTGTTAATGGATATGTCTCAAGTCGGGTTGGATCATCGGTCAGATTGAATTTTTCTGAAAAGACCTTTTTACCAATTTGGTCTTCTTTCAAGAAAGAATAACCACGTTTCATCAAACCACCGTTAACACCAATCCAATTCATGAAACTGATCATCTCAGCTGTTGCTGCAGATCCGAAGACAATATCATAATTCCCGACTGGTATCTGTTGGGCAGGATCATTTGTATAGCGTTCAACCAGGAAGGACAATTCACTGTGTAACTCCTCTGGTTTCAAGTCTGCTTTCTTCTGTGCCGATTGCTCTGCCGTTACTTCCCATTTCAAGTTGGAATGGGCTAAAACAATAGTAACCTGAGCATCGGAAGTTTTAAAATATTGGGTGTGTTCAGAAAGTGTGGTTATTTGCGCCAGAATGTTGGTGCCAGAAGAGAAAATACCAGAAAGAGTGATTTGATCTGACTCTAATCCTTTAACAGCTTCGTTAAAATAGGCAAGTCTTTCTTCACCGGACATGCTTGCTAATTCAGAATCAAAGCCTTTCTCATCATTAAAACTTTCTTTTAAATGGGGAATGCTCGGTTGATAATTGAGTGGCATGGCATATTTGACCATTTCAACTGCCACATCCACGCCCTGTTTCATTTCCTCCAATTTACTTAAATCCGTGATCATTTCGTAGCTGGTTCTACATTTGTCATCAAAAACAGTGATTTCCAGACGGATCAGGTGTTCATTGGTATTGAGAGATATGGCAGAATTGGCAAAACGCATCAAATAACTGTCTTCTTCATGATACATAAAAGCCGCGGTAATCCCCTTCGACAATGCATATTCGCGTAAAGCTGTCAGTGTCTGTAGAATTTTTTCTTTCATGATCATTCTCCTATTCTCACATTGTCAAACCGGCAGACCGGGACACCATGACCCAATTGCATGATTTGATTGGGTTGACCTTTGCCACAATTATCGACATAATGCACCACCCAGGTGGATTTATCACCTACAGCAGAAAGCGAATTATAAAACTTGACCGTATCGCCTTTATAAGTGGAATTCTTTACAACTTTTGTTACTTTACCATCATCCACCAGCCAGCCAATATCACAGGAAAAGTGGAATTGCTCACGGTTGGATCCGATCGACCAGCTTTTATCGCCATCCAGAATAATGCCTTTTTCGGTATTTTTCACAATATCATCCAAAGATCCATCTTCTCCTGGATCAATGTTGATGTTTGTCATGCGCTCGATTGGAACCCGATAGAAAGCGGTCGCCCGATTGGCTCCACTACTGCCGTCAAAGATCTGGCGTTTCGCACGTGCGTTGGCTTCTTCCACCATTTGACGCCCGGTAATCGCTCCCACCAAAATACCCTTGTCAATCAACAGATTATCCTGGGCAGGGACTCCATCATCATCATACCCAAAACTACCAGGGCTATTGACCAGAGTTGCATCCGCTCGGGCTGTCAGTTTTTCTGATCCGTAGCGCAACTTACCAAAATCATCCAATGTGACAAAAGAACCACCGGCAAATGCCAGTTCGTATCCCAGGATTCGATCCAATTCCAAGGGATGTCCGATGGTTTCGTGAGTTTGCAAGAACATAATACCAGGCAACAAAATAACAGAGCGATCTTCTTTGGGACAAGGATCAGCTACCAAAACTTCATTCAATTCCCGAACAATGCGATCTGCATTTTCATTGAAAAGCTGCATATCCAGTGTTTCCCAACCACGCGTAGTACCCAACTGATCGGGGGAAAACTTGCGACCATGCGTCTCACCTGTGGAATCTACACCCATCACCTGGATGGAGGGAAAAGCTTCAATGATGTTTTTCTCAATTTCGCTGCCTTCTGAGTCCAGAAAAACGATTTGTTTGCGGACAAACATCATTTCACTGGCACGTTGTACCACACCAGGTTGATTGAGTTTCTCATCCATGGTTTTCAAGAAATCAACCTTGTCCGCTAATGAAACCGTAAAAGGATTGATTTGATTGGGACTCTTGAAACTTGCCTGAATGGCATCTTTTTCTGCCAGTCGCACTGGAAACGTGACTCGTTCCGCAGCCACCCTGGCATTGTCAAACGCTTTATCGAAAAGTGTGCTGATGTTGCTCATGTCCGATGAAGCTGAAAAACCCCAGGCATTCTTGTACAGAACACGAACACCTAATCCACTTTCGCGGGAAGATGTTGTTTCTTTAAGGTTGCCATTCCACATCATCAAATAATTGGCTTCTTCCACGGGATACCAGCGCGCATCTACATAGGTGGCGCCAGCCGCTTTAAGCCGGTCAATATGTGCTTTTAATTGTTTTTGCATAGAAAATACTCCTTGATGGAATTGGAAATTAATCCATGATTGAGTGTAAATCGAATGGAAAAAACATGCAAGTGAATGGTGTCATGCATTGACGACTATTTAAAGATTTCAATATCCCATTAATTTACAGGCAGTAAAAAGGAATCCATTGAATCAATTGTCAGAAACCAGTCAGTGAGAAATTTTATCACCCGATTTTTGTTCCACAATCCGGGCAGAACTTCGCTCCTTTGGTTTCTGTTCCACAATTGGGACAGTGGGTTATTTTTGGTTTCTCTTCCATAGCTGTGCCACAATTAGGACAGAATTTTGCTCCATTCACATCCTGCCCACAATTCGGGCATTTTTCTGAAGCAGGTTGTACCATTGCTGTCCCACAATCCGGACAAAATTTTGTACCAGCAGCAGCCAAACCTTCGCAATTTGGACAATGCGCTGCCTGACTGGCTGCTGTTTGAGCTGCCTTTGCAGCTTGTTGAACATTTTTGACAACATCGCCCAGTCCAAATGCACTTGCCAGCCCTTTCAATGCGGCTCCAGTTTGTTCACCTCTGGCTTCGGAAATTTCATTGCTTCGTGGGCTATCCTCCTTGCAAAACCCTGATTGCATATCAAAATCAGATAAACACACAATTCTTAAGCATGTTGGACATTCCCGAAAGTTTACCTGAACCTGTTGCCAGGCTTTTTCAATTTGTGCAGGGGTTAACTTCATACTATATCGAGGATCTTCGCCCACAACATTATTGGCAACCACGTTTCCAAACAAAGGCACTTTTCTCAATAAGCCACTGGCTACCTTTTTGCCAATATCTTGCGTTACTGTACCAACCATATCTGGTTGACTGCGATACTCTCGACCACAGGTTTCACAATAGAAAACACAATACGGTCCAATTCCATCGTTACGGATATCATAATTAGGCATTCTCGTATAATCAGACATTTTTGCTCCTTACAAGGAAATAAAAATTATAGTTTTTCAGATAAAGAATATTATAGAACCAATCGAAAAATCAATTAAAAAATTGGTGATCCAATTGGGGAGTTTTTTTAGTCTGCTCAATTTTTTGGTAATTCGCAAGAAAAGTCATTTGTTAGCACGTTTTGAAATAATCCAGCGTTTGATAGGCGGTATGCGCATCAATAACAAGAGGAAAACGATTGATCCCATTATTATTGGTCGCATGATATCCCCACTAAGTGTTGCTATTGATCCTTTTACCGCCCAGGCATAATGTAGAATCACCAACACCCCGACCAGATAAACTGATTGATGCAGCCTTTTCCATTTTTTCCCAAGAAATTTCATCCAATATTTAAACGACGTTATTGCCAGTAAGAGCAACATCAGGCCAGCCAAGGATCCCACGATTATGAATGGCTTTTCTGTTGTTAATCGCAGGATTTCACGATAATCAAGTCCATAATCAACTACAGCAAAAGTAATAAAATGCAACGCAAAATAGAAAAATGCATACAGCCCCAATGCTCGACGATGTCTACCTGGCTTTTTCCAACCTGTGACCGTTATCAATGGAGTAACTGCAAGCGTGACGACCAACATATTTAATGCTGTTCTACCTAAGAATTGTTCAATAAATTGAATAGGATTGACGGTGAGTTGATTGGCAAATGCTTTATATGCAAGTTCAAAAAGAGGGAACAAACTGATCGTATGGACCCCAATCCGTAGCCAATTCAATGATAATTTCGATTTTTCTTTATTTTTAATAATTATTTGCGGTGTTGCACGATTGATTGATCTCATGAATTTTCTAATAATTCTCCTTTAAATCCATACCATCATAAAGATAAGCTACCTGGTCTGCATACCCATTGAATAGAATTGTGTCACGTCGATCAAACTCACCTATACGGCGTTCGGTTCGTTGACTCCATCGGGGGTGATCCACCTGCGGATTTACATTCGCATAAAACCCATATTCATTCGGGGCAATTGTGTTCCATAAGGTTTCTGGCTGGTAATCGGTTAACTCAATTTTGACAATCGCTTTGATGGATTTGAATCCATACTTCCATGGAACCACCAACCGAATTCCTCCACCACTTTGAGGGGGAAGTTCATTTCCATACAATCCGGTTGCAAGCAAGGTCAGATCATTCATTGCTTCATCAATCCGCAAGCCCTCCTGATATGGCCATGGGTAAGAAGATTGTTTTTGACCCGGCATTTCTTCCGGATTAAAAATTGTTTCAAAACGAACATACTTCGCAGAAGAAACTGGCTCAATTTCAGCGAGTAATTTGGATAACGGAAAACCCATCCATGGGATAACCATGCTCCAGGCTTCAACACATCGTAACCGGTAGATTCTTTCCTCCGGATGAAATTTTTTTATCAATTCATCCACGCTAAATCTTCCAGGTTTATTTACGAGACCAGAAACCTCAATATCCCAGGGGGAGGTTTTATAATTTTCTGAAAGTACGGCAACACGTTCTTTATTGGTTGTAAATTCGTAATAATTATTGTAATTAATTATCTCCTCTAAGGAATTTGGAGTCTCTTTGAGAATGGCTGGTTGTTCTGTGTTTTTCTGTAAGCCAGCTTCTGTTGGAATTTGTGAGACTCCACAAGCAGCCAAGGTTAAGCTTCCAGCTACCAAACCTGCTGTTTTCATAAATTCTCGTCGACTGAGATAAATATATTTTGGTGTTATTTCAGATGAAGGAATAAGTATATTTTTCATGTTTTTTCTCCTAATTTTCTGGTTTATCAAGAAGGGTGCGTGTGATTTAAACTGGTGTTTCTCCGAGATCAGACAAAAACTTTTGTTTGAAATCTGGTCGGATGTCATTTTTTAAGCTACATTACCTACAATCAATGCATCCAGCATAATCATTAAGAAATAAAAACGCACAACATACCTCCTCTAAAGATATGTTGATTCTATTCTGTTGATATTACGAAAATCTTACAGGTTGATGAACGAATAATTAACGCTTTGGTAACGTAAATGTAAAGACTGTTTCCTGTCCAGGTTGACTCTCCACAAAAATATTTCCATTGTGAGCTTCAATAATACCTTTAGCAATTGCTAATCCTAATCCCGCTCCCCCGCCAGATCGATTTCGGGATTTTTCTCCTCTAAAAAAGCGCTCAAAAACATGTGGAATATCCTCTGGTAAAATTCCTTCTCCTGTGTCCCGAACCGAGACCGAAATATTATCTTCATCACTTTTTGCATATATTGTGACGCTTCCACCAACAGGCGTATGCCTGATTGCATTGCTGACCAGGTTGTTGATCGCTCTTCCCAACCACAAAACATCAATATTAATTGGATCAACATCTTTACCAGCCGAACCACTTAGGATAATTCCTTTTTGGCCCGCTATCCCCGAAAAACTCTCTAAAGTATCAGAAATCAAATCTGAAAGCGAGGATGGTTCAAGTGTTAGCGGAATCCCACCTGCATCTAGTTGGGAAATCTGAAATAAATCATCAATTAGCAGAGAAAGATTATCGACATGTTTTTTGGTTTGTGTCAGGTAATTCGTAATCACGACAGGATCTGTCACAAACCCATCTGATAATGCTTCTATTAAAACTCGAATGGATGAAAGTGGTGTCCGCAAATCATGACCTGCC
>Ga0351853_1260_pt1 | contig 11940 bp, 8 predicted proteins | sample BONcelHFGM3001C8_FD_206799 | JGI IMG/M metagenome (GOLD analysis project Ga0351853, IMG submission 206799) | Enriched cells from coal bed in the Powder River Basin, Montana, United States - BONCAT cells FGM rep2 HSBNCT.FGM.300.1.C8 ... | reverse complement strand
CAGCTTCAGTTTCAGACGAAGGTTCCCGACGCGGGCATGAAACTGCGGATGACGGACCTCGACTTCCGCTTCCGGGCTAAATTCTCGGGAGACCTGCCGGAGGCCTATCAGCGGCTTCTCCTGGACGTCATGCAAGGCGACGCCAGCCTCTTCTCCCGCAGCGACGAGGTGGAACTTGCCTGGGGAATCATCGACCCGATTCAGCACGTCTGGGATTCTACTTCCGCGCCGCCGCTCGGCCTCTACGCCGAAGGCGACTGGGGGCCTTCCACTTCCGCGGCCTGGATGCAGCAGCAGGGCCGGCAGTGGTTCGATATGTGCCCCGTGCTGCATTGAAGACAAGCCAAGCACGCCGTTGGATATCGATAGCCTCGAGTGAGGAGCACTTCCATGCTTCGGAATTGTACTTGGGTACTTCTCCTACTACTTCTGCCGGCAGCCGCGGAAGCTGACGTTGCCGAGGAGTCGAAACGATTCGAAGAGGTGGCCCAACGAATCGTGCAAGCCATCAACGCCCAGGACTTCCCCGCCATCCAGCGAGAATTCAACCGGCAGATGTCCGAGGCGATGCCCTTGGAGGAGTCGAGCCGGTTCTTCTCGGGTCTGGTGAATCACTTTGGAAAGATAGAGACGCTGGAGTCGCCACGATTGGCGGCCCCTGATCGGGCCGAAATCCTCGCCCACGCGACCCGGAGCGACCTGGAATTCACGAAGATCACCGTCACTGGGGACGGAAAGAGCTAGCCGCGAACGACCTACTCGCCGGTGAAGGGTGACCATGTTGCCCGGGAATAGGAAAGGGAAATGGGCCCCGTCAACTCCAACCGACGGTTCGTTCACGCCCGAATAAAGATCTGCCGCCGATACAGAAACCGGGCCAGCAGAATCACGAGCACGATCGTCAACACGTGCAAAACAAGCACCAGCAACGGCCCTGTCGTTTCTTTCAGGTTCGCGCCCGTGAACCGCTCCGTGAGCCAGGCAAGATTGCCCAGCCCGGCAATGATATAAAGCGCAATCGCATTCGTACCGATCCACACGAACATCGTCGCCCAGCGGCGGCGTTTCCAGACGTCGAGGACGAGGTAGAAGATTCCCAGCAAGATCGCGCTGTACCCGCCCGCCACCAATACATAGGAACTCGTCCAGATCTTCTTGATCACCGGGAACTGGAGCCCCCAGACATAGCCCACGACCACACTCGCAGCGCCCGCAAGCAGCAAGACCGCCACTTTTCGATAGGGCCCGACGGCGTCGTTCTTCAGCAGCAGTCCGGCCAGAACGCCGAGCAGGCATGTGGCCACCGCCGGAAGCGTACTCAACAGGCCTTCCGGGTCGTGATCCCCGTCCCACTTGAAACCGGGCAGGAATTTCGCGTCGATGTAGTTGGCCAGGTTGCGCCCCTCTGCGAACGAGTGCGGCTCGACGCCCGGCACGGGCACGAAGCACATCAGTGCCCAGTACGCGACGAGCAGCGTCACCAGCACGGTCACTAGTCCGCGCAAACGGAGGAAACAGAACAACATTCCGGTGAACAAGTAGCAGAGGGCGATCCGCTGCAACACCCCCAGCAGCCGAACTTCGCCGAGGTCCACGTAGTAATAGATGAAACCCAGTGCGTAGAGGACAAACGAACGAATCAGGACCCGCTTCAGCGCCCCGCCTCGGCCCTTATTGGCAATCAGCTTGCCGAGCGAGAGCACGATCGACACGCCCACGATGAAAACAAAGAGCGGAAAGATCAGGTCCTCGAAAACAAACCCTTCCCAATCCACGTGGGTGAACTGTGTCTTGACGGCCTCGACTGCGGGTGGGTCGTAGATCTCGCCGAAGGCGTGGACCGCTTCGTCCACGCCGAGGATCCAGAACATGTCGAACCCGCGCAAGGCATCCACCGACATCAGGCGGCCCGCGGGATACGCCGGACGATCGACTTTCGTGGCAGAATCGCTCATGGTCACCTCGAATGGTGGTAGTTTACGCCAATTGGTACCGCAAAACGGGACATCCCTCGTCGCCAACCTCCTCGAGATTAGCGATCACGATCCGGCCTCGTTGTTCGAGATGCTCGACGCGCGCGCCCACGTCGGTCAAGGCGAGCAGGGCCGGGTAGCCTCGTTGACGGGAGTACATCCGTTCGCTGATTTCGTCGACCGTCATCGGGCGGGGGGAGTTCTGGAGGATCTCCATGAGACGGGCGAGACGGCGAGCGTGGGCCTCGTAGATCTGGTCGAGCCGCTCCCGAAGATCGTGGATCACCGGTTCATGGCCGCTGAGGAGCAACTCGTAGGGGCCGCTTCTCGCCACCTTCTCCACGGACTGCAGGTAATGGCCCAGTCCGGTCCACGCCGCCACGCTTTCGGGCCAGAGTTGGGAAACGGTACGCGAGAGGATATGGTCTCCGGCCAGGAGCAAATTTCCCACGGCCAGACAGACGTGCCCCGGGCTGTGCCCTGGCGTATGAATCACCCGGATGCCGTCGAGTGTCTCGCCGTCTACCAGTTCGCGCGTCACGGGAACGCTTTGGATGCGGCCCTTGAAATAGCCGAATTCATCGAGCACGGCGGCGCGCCGTTGCGGCTCAACTCCTGCCTGACGCAGGAACCGATCGAACGCGTAGCGGCTTCGCACGGCCCGTTCGTCGTAGGCACTCACGGCGCGCTGGTCAAGCTCGTGGACGGCGACTTCGGCCCCGGTGCGCCGCACAATCTCGGGCAAACCTCCGAAATGATCGACATGGGCATGGGTCAAGATGACGCGGCCCAGATCGGCTAACTTAAACGGTTCGCCAAACTCGCTACGAACCTGGTCGAATCCCTCGTGCAATTGCCGCATGCACGTTTCCGCATCGCTGCCCGCATCGATCAGCGTAGGTATGTCCAGCCCGAGCAGAAGATAAACGCGACCCGAGAGGCGGGGAAAGACGTCGCATGGGATGCGATAAACTCGGACACCGGTGTCCGAGAGAAACTGTTTGACAGGGGGAAGAAGCGGCATGTTGGAGGCGAAAAAAAGAGGAACAGGGATGGATGGCGGGAATAGGTATTCGTCGCGGGACGGCGATTCCTTCATGTTTATCCGCCGCAGGCCGACAAGGCAAGCGGAGGTCGACCGCCTCCTTGATGGGGTGGTTCGGCTCGGCTAGACTGTGTTCACTTCAATCCAAGGAGCCAATCTCGATGGGAAATGTGATTCTCGCACTCGACCAGGGCACGACTTCAAGCCGTGCCATTGTCTTCTCTCATGACGGCACAATCCGAGGCAGTGCGCAACGGGAAATCAGTCAGATACTTCCGGAGCCCGGCTCCGTTGAGCACGATCCGATCGAGATCTGGGAGTCCCAGATTGCTGTAGCTCGCCAGGCACTCGAACGCTCCGGTGTTGGGGCGGACGAAGTAGCCGCTATCGGGATCACGAACCAGCGAGAAACGACGATCCTCTGGGATCGCACGACCGGAAAACCGGTTGCCCACGCGATCGTCTGGCAGAGCCGCGCCAGCGCTCCCATCTGTGCACGCCTGAAGGCCGAAGGATATGAGCAGACCATTCGCGAGAAGACCGGCCTGCGGCTCGACGCCTATTTTTCGGGCACAAAGGTCACCCACCTCTTCGAGCAGCACCCCGAGCTTGTCGAGAAAGCGCGGACGGGCGACATTCTCTTCGGAACCGTCGACTCCTGGCTGGTGTGGAAACTGACCGGCGGCCAGCTTCATATCACGGATCCGAGCAACGCAAGCCGTACGCTCCTCTTCAACATCCACACCATGGATTGGGACGATGAACTCCTGGATATCCTCGGAGTTCCCCGTGCCATGCTGCCCCAGGTGAGACCTTCGAGCGAAGTCTACGGGGAGTCGGAAGCCGAGTGGCTCGGTCGCTCGGTGCCGATCGCCGGCTTGGCAGGCGACCAGCAGGCGGCCACCTTCGGCCAGGCATGTTTCGAGGCAGGCAGTGCGAAGAATACCTATGGAACCGGCTGTTTCCTCCTGCTCAACACGGGCGATCGCCCGGTGCGGTCGGAGAACAACCTGCTCACGACCGTCGGATGGCAAATCGGCGACAAGGTCACCTACTGTCTGGAAGGGTCCGTTTTCATCGCGGGCGCGGTGGTCCAGTGGCTGCGCGACGGGCTCGGCATCATCTCTTCGTCGGCGGAGGTCGAGCGACTTGCGTCCACCGTTCCGGATTCGGGGGGCGTCTACTTCGTGCCGGCTCTGGTCGGGCTCGGCGCTCCCCATTGGGACTCGGATGCCCGTGGCACCATTCTGGGGATCACCCGCGGCACGACCGCCGGGCACATCGCCCGGGCAGCCATCGAGGCGATGGCCTACCAGACGGTCGACCTCGTCTCCGCCATGCAACGCGACGCGGGCATCGAACTGCAGAACCTGCGAGTTGACGGGGGCGCCTCGGTGAACAACCCTTTGATGCAGTTCCAGGCGGATTTGCTGGGTGTCAACGTACGCCGGCCCGTAGTTGCCGAAACGACCGCGCTGGGCGCCGCCTACCTGGCCGGCCTGGCAGTGGGCTACTGGAACGACACGCAGGATGTCGCCCGAAACTGGGCCCTCGACAGCGAATTCAAGCCCCGCATTACCGCCGAGAGACGCGATGCCATGTGCGGTCGCTGGCATGAGGCCGTCCGCCGGAGTCTTGGGTGGGCCCAGTCCCGAACAAACGGCGAGTGACGCTGCTCGGTAGATAGGCCGCGCTACGCGTTCAACCCGGACTGGGCGAGGTTTCGGGCGAGTTTCGGCCAGCCCGCGGGGGCCAGGGTCTTCGAGGAGCATCTGAGAACAACGAGGGTGTCGTTATCGAGGCCGAAGGCGATCTGGCCGGGGGCGAGGAGGGTGGCGGCCGAGCGGACGGGGGATTCGACTTTGGCTTTCCACCGGGCTTCGCCGGAGGAATTGACGGCGTGGATTGCGCCCGAGTTGTCGCCGAAGTAGATCAAGCCGTCGTCGCCGATCGCCGGGGTGGATTCGATGGCGTCGTCAGCCGCGTATTGCCAGCGGATTCTGTGGGAGTTGCCGTCGACGCAGACGAGCGTGCCCCTGGCCTTCTGCCCGCGCGGGGCCTGGGTGACGCCGATCAGGATGTGGTCGTCGGGACCGATGACAGGCGAGCCGAGTAGTTGGCCGGGGAGTCTGACGTTCCAAGCTTTGGCGCCATTGGGGGCAAAGCCGTAGAGGTTCTCATTGCGGGCGGCGACGACGATGATTCCGCCGTCTTCCGAGACGGCCGGGGCCGAGTTGATGAACCCGCCGGCGTAGCCGAACTCCTGGGAGTGGTCCCACAGGTTGCGGCCCCGGTTCTCGTCGAGACTGATGGCAAAGACATAGCCGTCTTCCGAGCCGACAATCAGCACGTTTTCGAGAACCACGCCCGTCGAATCGAACTTGCGGCGCGAGCGGAAGAAGGAATGCCGGTCGGGCTTGCCCTCGCCGTCGACGCGAACCAGGCCGCCGTCGTAGGCGCAGATGTAGGTGTTGCCGCGGGCGTCGAGAACCGGAGCGGCCCAGCCGAGAGGCTCGCCCACGTCGGCCGGTGTCCAGTGCTGCTTGCCCGAGGAGTTCACGCAGTGGAGAAGCCCGTCGGCGGCGTGGACGCGAAGGGTGCCGTCCTGGGCGACGACCACGGGACCTGGGACGTGCGTTCCGATCACATACTCCCACACAACTTTTGCCTTGCCGTCTTCTTTGATCAGAGCATAAAGACGTCCCTGCGTGCAAAGGTAGATGCGGCCTTCGGCGTCCACGGCCGGGGCGTTCCTGGCAGGTCGGGCCTTGTCGGAGAACGGCGGTTCGGGAGGGAAGGCCCACAAGAACTGCTCTGGGCGAAGCACCTCGGGACGTTTCCGCGGTTTCGGCGCCGGCTTGGGTGGCTCGGCCGTGGCAGCCGGGCGGACGGTCGAACGCTTGCCGCCCGGCGGCTTGGCGGGAAGAAGGGTTCGAGTCGGGCTTTCGGGAGCCGGGGCAGAGGGTCGTTGCGGCCTGGCCGGGGTGGAGGAGGTCGGACGCTGCTTGGGTGGTTGCGGCCGCTGGGGAGCAGGAGTCGGTCCCGGGGCCGGACCTGCGGGTTGCGGCGGAGCCGATGTCGCAGCAGGCGGCGGGAAGCCTGGAGGTGGCGAAGACGGTGGTTGAGGAGTGGCTGGTGCGGGCCCCGACTGCTGCGGCACGGGTTGCGCGGGAGAGACGCCCTGCGGTTTCTGCGGTGTGTAGGGTCGGTCTTGAGGCGGCGTTTGATAGGGAGTCCCCTGCTGCGGGTGCGGCTGGCCGCTTTGCTGGGGTGCCTGGGGTGCGACGCCGTACGGCTGCTGAGGCTGCATCGGCTGTTGAGGCCGCTGAGGCGCAGCCGGGTAGCCGGGCCGGCCGACGGGGGATTGGGGCGGCACGCCGGAGGGCGGCCTATACTGGGGTGCGCCCGGGGCGGGCGGAGTCCCAATGGGATGAACGCCTCCATGTCCGGACTGCTGGGCCGGATAGCCGCCGGGTGGCGTCCCATAGCCGGGAGCCTGGGGATACTGCGGTGCCGCCGGCCGCTGAGGTATGCCCGGCTGTTGGGGCATCGGGGAGCCCTGGCCATAAGCGGGTTGTTGCGGTTGCTGGGGCGGCGCGGACTGCTGCGGATACTGAGGCGGCGCCGCATAGCCCGGCGTCTGAGGTTGCTGCGGCTGCTGATACTGGGGCGGCGTCTGGGGCTGCTGGGACTGAGGCGCCGCGGCGCCCTGGGGAACGAGTTGAAAAAGTCCGACCGCCTGCGTCCCGCATTGGGGACAACTGTACGGCTGGGTCGGCCGCTGGACATGGTATCCGCATCGTGTGCAGCGGAAGGTGTTCATGCTACCGGACCTCGACGGCTGCCTTTGTGTAAACTTTGCCGTTATCCCGGAGCACGATCCATCCGCGGACCTGAACGATCTCGACGCCGCGCGACGGGGCGTTGTGGCGGCCGGCGTCGAATCGCTCGCCGGGATGGACCAACTCGATCGAGTTGTAGATCCCCGCGCTCTCGCAGGTTCGCCGGAGGTAGTTGATCAATGCTTCCTCAAACGGATCGTTGCCGGGTGCCGTCTTGGGATGCCAGCGGTAGTAGGCCTCACCCACATCCTTGAGCAACTTGGGAAGACGTTCCTGTGCCGCTGATCGGAAGACGAGCAATTGGCCGGTGAGCCCCTGGGCGGCACTGTCGCCGGCCAGAACCCCTTCAAGCAACCGCCGGCTCGCGGCGCCGCCCGCGGCCAGTTCCGGCCCGAGCACGGCGGTGAGCCAGTCGCCGCTGACGGCCGAGGTTTCTTCTTCCTGACGTTGGGGGACAAGCAATTCGGCCAGGCTCTGCACACCGCCGTCCACGTGCGAGCGGAGTTGCTCCATCGCCTGATAGAGGGCCGTGTTTTGCTGGTCGAGAATATCGAGCTTTTCGCGAATCGGCCCCAGGAACTCGCCGAGTTGTTCGGCCGAGACTCCAGGGCACGGTAAGGCAGCCGGCGCAAAGGGCTCCTGGGGCGTCTTGATTACTTGATCGAGTTTTGCGACGAGTTGAGCGACCTGCTCCGTCAGTTTGGCGGTGTCGGAGGGCAGGGTCGCCGCGATCTTGCCGCGTTGGGACTCGCGGTGGACGAGGTAGTCGACGATCTGCCGGTTGGCCTTCTCGAACAATCGGCCCAGGTCGGCCAGTTGGTCGGTCAACTGCTCGAGCTCGCCGTGAACGGGTTTCTTGGATTCGCTATCCACGGGATCCGCTTCCCTTCGCCACGAAGGAAGATCGCTGTATTGAGTGTTGCCTCGCAGGACAGGATTGCATCCTGTCCACACACGTTACAAACGTATCCCACGCGACAGGTTACAAACCTGTCCTACAGGGTTTGGTGCTCATTGGCTTACTTCAATGTTATCGAGTCCGCCGGTATCGAGGTAGTAACGCTCGTCGGCCAGGGTGCGCCAGGTGAAGTGGACGTTGTCGCCCAGAATGGCGTCGTCGCCGGCCACAATTCCGATAACCGACTCGACTTCGAGACATTCTTCCGTCTCCCCGGTGGCCCGTTTGCGCCTGATTTTCACGGCAATCTCCGTCTTGCCGATGCGGTCGGCCGTATCCGTTTTGAGCACGTAGACGGGCGAGGCCTGGGCCTCTTCGCCTTCGGTCATTTTGCGGCCGATGATCACGCGCTGGGAACTGGTGGAGAACTCGGTGATCTCTTCCTTGGCCTGTTCTTCGGCCGGGTAAAAGAGGATTCTTTCCTTGCGAATACCGCTGGTCGCGTCGGTCATCACGCCCCAGTAATAGGTGTTCTCCTTGGCCTTCCCTTTCATTTCGAACTTGAACTGGGGCAACATGCCGTGCTTGGCCATGAACTCGATGGCCGCCCCGACGACCACGGGGCTCTTGGGATCGACGATCACGCCCGGGTTGCGTCCCTTCTCGTCCTGGTAGGGGTACCAGTTGCCCGCATAGTGTTGATGCATGGGCACGATCCGCGAGGGAGAGAGGGGAACGTACATGCGAACAAGCCGTTGGATGTAGTCGAGTTTGGAGGGCAGGCCCGCGAGGAGGACGACGTCGGTGTTGTGTTCGACGATCCGCTGGCAGTAGTCGAAGAGCAGTTCGTCGAAGACGTCGTGCACCACCCCTTCAAATTCCTCCCGATTGACGTAGAGATCAAGCTCCTGCTGGACCGTGTAGTAGCCGGGACCACGGAGCTTGTCGAAGATTTTCTGGAGAGAATCGAGCACGGAGGGATCGACCACCTCAGGATCGGTGTGCGAGATCGGCTCGTCGGTGACGTTATCGACGGCGTTGTTCAGATAGGCCTGGGCAAGGGGCACGAAGAGCCGGTTGATCCAACTGACCCGCTGGGAGCGGAACTCGCGATTCCGGGGCACTTCGGGACCGAAAAGGAACTGGATATCTTCGTCTTCGAGGCCGACCGCATCGGCGAAGGTGGGCACGATGATCGTTTCCAGGAGCCGTTTGACCAGTTGGTCACCGCCCAGAGCGATGCCGTCCTGGTGAAGGATGGCCCCGCGGATGGCGTCGTCGATCTTCGACTCGAAATTGTACTTCGCGATCATCAGGTCGGTCGTGCCGCCGCCGACGTCGATACAGGCGATGCGGATCTCCGTGGCCGGGTCGCCGAACGGCTCCGATTCGACCGGGGGGCCGGGGCGCCGCTTGAGGAGCGGAGCCGGCCCGCCGGGACGCCGCAGGCCGGGACGCGCACGACGGCGTGCGGCCGGAATGGCGGCGGGGCCTTCGTCGGGTTCTTCTTGTCGCGGGGGCAGAGTCCCGCGGTCTTGCCTGAGCAAGGCAAACCAGAGCCGGGGGTCCTGGCCGAGCAGTCGCAATTCGCTCCAGATGTAGGTGAGGTGGACGGCGCTGGCTTCATCGATGCTCAGGTTCAATTCCGGTTGGACGCGCTGGTGTTTGCCCAGGGTGAGATTGAAGATGTTGACGGCTTTCCGGGCCTGTGCTTCGAGCCGCTTCTGCTCCTCCTCGATCATCCCGCTGGGGAAGGTGAGGGTCATCGTGCGAATTTCGCGAGCCCGGCCGGAGTCGCCCGAGGCCGCCCGGTACGCCTGGGAGTTGACATACATGTAGGCCTGGGTGAGCATTTCGTAAAGAGCGGCCGTCATCATGCAACGGGGGGCGTGGCGGGGCTTGTGGGGAGCGGTTGTGGCGTATTCGGACTCGCGAGGCTTGTGCCCGGAGAGGAGGAAGTCGCGATCGTCCTCGTGGACGAAACGAAGATAGGGCCCGCGCAGGGGCGAAGCATAAGTGCCGCTTCCACAGCGGTCGGCCGGATCGGCCATGTGCCAGTTGGCGCCTTCGAGCCAACTCGAGTCGTCGGCCCACAGGTAGCGTTTCGGGGAGCTGAGCCCGATGCGGATATCGCCGTCCGCTCGCATCACGTGGGCGATATCGTCGCCCTCGCGTCCGAGGCGAACCATGGAGAGGTCGTCGAACAGCGTCGGGGTCACGTTCACTTCGACCTTGTTCTGCTTCAGCTTCTTCTTGTCGCGTGCGAACCAGCCGCTTTTGTCGTCCGATTCGACGGTATGGTATTCGATTTTCTTCCGGGCAAACGGGGGAAGGTAAGGCGTATTGGACCAGGTTGTCTTGGACGAGAACCAGCGGGCGGAGGGCATGCTCTGGTACTCGCCTTCTTCGTCCCAGGCGTCGAAGTGATAACGGTTGAGCAGTTCGAAGGGCATCATCTGGGGCGTCTGGGTGATCTCGCCGGTCATTTCCAGCAACAGGGCCCCGGTTCGGCTGTTGCCAAAGTCGATGATCATGTGGACGTGTTTGGCATCTCCGGCCGTGGCCGCGGCCGCGCGGATGCAGAGTTCCACCGAGGGCACACCGCGCAGGGGGCTCCCTTGCACGTCGAGGATGCCGTCGATACGGATCGTAAAGTCCTTGGTCAAGGCGCCGGGATCGCAGAAGTAACCCACGTCGGGGTCGCCGCAGGTTGTGTCGACGGCCAGGAACAGCTTGGACGTGCCCGACTGGATGATCTGCCACTGGATGTAGGGATACTCGCGCGCCGGCGGACCTTCGGCCCCTTCCTGCTGCTGGACGCCGCAGCGGCAGCGCTGCCAGCCGTATCCGATCTGGGCGGCCTGGTAGCGGCTTCCGCCGCGCATGGGAACACAGATGACTTGGACGCCCGTGTTGGCAAACAGTACGTGCATATCAAGTTTTCAGTTTTCAGTTTTCAGTTATCCGTGGATGAGCAACCAGAATTCGGTTGTTTCCATGATTGCCGAAGTCTGGCGACTTCGGCTACGTTCTGTCTCATTCAAATGGTTCGAGGACTTTGATCAGTTCGGCGTTTCCGGGTGGGATTTGCACGTGTTCTCCGGCACCGAGAGCGAGGGCTTGGGGGAGCCGCTGCGCCCAGCGTTGGACGAAGGAGGCCATGAGGCCGAAGCGTTCAAAATCCTCCTGCTGCATTTCGGATTCATCGGCCGGTGGCGAGTGGATGGGGTTGCCGTCTTCGTCGACCGACTTCTGGGGCGATTTGATTGGGGTCATGCTCGGCCCGGGGTTCATGACGAAGTCGTTCATGATGATCTGGACGTATTTGCGCCGCGCGCGGCGCCGTGCGGCCTCGTCGCGCGTCTTGAGATGGACGACCGGTCCGAGCCGCTCGGCGAGGACGTCGAACACGTTGGACGACGTCAGATAGTCTCGCAGGTAGCGGACGAAGGCGTTCAAATCGTTGGAATCGAGCCAGGGGCCGCCCTCGGAGTTCTGCGAGGTGAAGTCCTCCCAGCGTTTCGGCACGGTCACGGTGGCCCACTCGTGCAGAAACACGCGGAGACTGCGGGGAAGTGGATCGCCGTGGCGTTTGCTGACGATGTCGGCGCAGTCCGCCAGGCTGAGTTCGTCGCCCGGCTGAACGCTCAGAGTATCCTGGATCGCATGGACTCGGTAGTATGCCTGCTGCTCGTCCTGGATGAGCCAGTCGACGACCCGCCGGGCGGTCCGAATCCTCTTTTCGCGGTCGACGTTGGCATCGGGATCAACGACCCAGTCGCGGGAAAGCTGGAGCAGGCGATTCTTGATCTCGAGAATCTCCTTCTGCAGTTGGTCTTGTTTATCCGTGGCCGTGGTGACGGAACGGATCCCGGCGCTGATCAACGAAAGTCCGCCATCGTCGTCGCGCATGGCGGCATCCCAACGGAGTTCGGCTGCCTTCATGTACTCGTTCACCATCTCCGATTCAAGGAAGGCCTTCTTGGCGCGGACCCATTTCTCCGGATCGGCTTCCTGCCGCTGCGGAGCGTTGGTGTCCCAGGTGCCCGGGTAGCGGATCGGGTAGGTGTTGGCGAAGGTCTTGCCCCTGCCGCCAAAGTCGTTCATGACGTTGCCGAGCGCGTCGACCAGTTGACCGAGTCGCGTGTCGTAGAGGCCCTTCTCGGCATATTCCTCGCGGTT
>Ga0351853_1259_pt1 | contig 12016 bp, 6 predicted proteins | sample BONcelHFGM3001C8_FD_206799 | JGI IMG/M metagenome (GOLD analysis project Ga0351853, IMG submission 206799) | Enriched cells from coal bed in the Powder River Basin, Montana, United States - BONCAT cells FGM rep2 HSBNCT.FGM.300.1.C8 ... | reverse complement strand
CAACTAAGTTTTGATAATAAGGTGGATAAGCAGTTGCTCCAGAGGTGCCATCGTCTTCGATAAATGTTGCTGCAAGTGGACGCCCTGTTCCGGCTGTATTGTCATATAGGACAGCAAAGTTTTTTGCTTGTGAAAAAAGTTTTCCATAAACCCCTGAACCGCTCAGGTTATCTGCAGTAGCAGCCATTCCAATTGCAAGCGTAGAATCAGCAGTTGTCAGGTAATTTACAGCTGTTGTCCCTCCTTGTCCGTCGTTAAGACGAATACGCATGAAAACATGATTTCCAGGCGTAAATCGTGCATTTCCGGTAGGCTCCGTAACAAACCAACCTGTGAAATTACCATTAGCATCGGTAACAAACTCTCCATGGTTTTCAGGCGTTGAGAAACTTGGGGAACTGCTTCTGTAAAAATTTCCAGCAGAATTAATGAAAATAATATTTCCAGCTCCACTCACATTTGCAGCATCAGCGGTTATAACAACTTGATTGATAAACTTGTAAGTTGTATTTGGTATTAAGTTACTAATGCTTGCTCTGTATGCATATGGTACACGATGATTTGTTGGATTGTTTCCAACAACATATTTAGGCAATAAAGAAGTTGTAAGAACAGGCTGATTCATTATAAATATTGCTGTGCTTGTTGCACTGCTTAGTCCAGATGTAGTTGCAAGAATTGTATAACTTCCAGTAGCATCAAATGTAATATCATTAAAAGTAGCAACACCTCCAACAGCTTGTTTTGTCAAAGTGCCTGTGATTGAACCATTACCGCTAAGTTTTGCGATCGTTATATTACCGGTATAATTTACATCAATACTTTGGTCGGGCCGACGGGCTTCAACCATAAAGGTGCCAACCGGAAGGCCAATCTGTCCATAGTTAGGGAAAGAAGTAATAGCAAGGTTTGTTGCAACAGACATCACATCAAAGGCAGCACTTGTAGCTGGTGTTAATGTCATTCCATTGGTAGCAGTTGCCAAAAGCTGCACTCCTGTTTGAGCTGTATTGTAAATAAGATTATTAAAAACAACTGTATTTGTACCTTCCAGAATAACACCTGTTAAAGTGCCGGAAAGAACGCCAGAGCCGTTTGCAAGTGACAACGAAACAGTGGTATTACCAAGGACATTTGCTGCCTGATTACTTTCATCAACCGATTGAATTGTAGCAGAAAATGGAGTGTTTACAGTAGGAGTAGCTCCATTGTTAATATTCAGAAAAGCTAATTTAACAGGAACATTTCCTGAAATAACATCTCCAGAGATAGTTACGTTTTGAAATCTCCAGTTTCCATCACCGCTATATGGATCACCACCCGAAACTCTTGCTCTGTGATAAGCACTATTGGCAGTGAATGTGTTGCCTAATCCATCATCAAAAGCAACCGGCGAGAAGAAAGAAACAATCCTTAGGCCGAATAATGGATTGTTTGCAGCTGCAGTAATATTTGATAAATCGAATGTAAATTCATAGTAAGTGTCGTGAGGTGAAAGTCCACCCGCATTATTGGCAGCTATTTGCCAGCTGGTGCCTCCGTTTGTAGTGTATTGTATTTGCGCCCAGCGCGACATGGTGCCTGATGACCGATGTAAATAATTCAGCTGAATATTTTGATAGCCAACTGTGCTTAACATCAGCTGTAAACCTGCTGTTCCTGAAGCTGTTGACTGTGCAGGGAAGGTTGTTATTCTGAGAGCGTCAGCTTGAGAAACTTCGGTAACACCACCTATCAAACTTGCTGTACCTACACCTGTCGTTGGATTCAGGTCGCCATCAACATTGAACAGCCACTGTGTGATAATATTTGATTGTGTTCCTGTGATTTGAATATTATCAACCTGCCAGAGACGATAAAAATCAACATTGTAATGATAGCGAAGCGCGAGGTAAATGTTCTCGCCACTGATTCCATTTAGGTCAATTGGACCAGAACTAAGCCAAACTTGCTCATCTACAGGCTTTTCAAAGGCAAGTTCAGTCCAGGTTGCCCCGGTTGGATCGCCAAATCCCGGGTAATTTGATGAGTAATATAATTTCAGGTAATTATTGTCATCTTCAGCCCCATATCTTTTCCATGTTTCAAAACTTAAAACAACGTTTTCGTATGAATCCTTGTTGAAAGCAGGTAAAATTAACCAGTCATCTTCCAATACACCTGTGTTGAAACCATTCATGTAGGCATAACCACTCGTACTGTATTGCCAGAATTTATCATTACCAGTTGCACTATATGCATAAACATCGCCTAATCCGGTGTCAAAGGTTTCTGAATAGGGGAGTGATGTAGAAGCCGGATCGCGGACAACATAAGAAATTGGTGCTGAGGTTTTTGTAGCTCCACCATTATCCTGGGCAAAAACAACCATATAAACAGTAGTACCATCAGCCTGAGCCGGAATTGAGGATGTTGTTGCATAGTTGCCGCCCCCTGAGGATGTCATCGGAATAGTTGAATTGTAAGTTCCGGCAACGGTTCCCCAACGTAGTTCAACAAGGGCCACTGTGCCATCAGTATCAGTCACATTAGCGCTTACACTAACAGGAGTTGATGAATTTATTTCACCAGCTGGTGTCCTGATAATATTTGTGATTGATGGAGGAATGTTTCCGCCTCCGGTGAAATTAGTTAATTCTATATCATCAATATTCAAACGACGATTTGCAGTACCTGTTTCGGTGGCTCTTTTAATTCGGATGAGTACATCTCCTACGATATTAACAACTTCGGAAAATAACTGTACATCATCAGAAGCAGGAGCAGTAAAACTTGCGCCAATCTGTGACCATGAGCTCCCACCATTGGAACTGTATTCAACCTTCCAATCTACTTGAGCGTCAGTGCCATAACGTCTGTAATAAAATGATAAGGTGCCAATCCCACTGCTTTTATCAGCTAACATGGTCATCGTTGTTGTTGCATAACCACGCAAACGGGCTGATTTTAATCCATTTTTCCAATCGGAATCAGAATTACCGATAAGCGCTTCGGTCATGTCCCAATCAATTCCTGAAAGGTTAACTGTTCCAGAAGCATAGGAAGGTTTTAATTCTGTTTCGCCTTCAAAATTCACAAGATACTGCGCTTCCGATTGAAAACTAATTGCAAAAATTGCAATTAGCGTTAACGCAAAGTTGTAGATAATTTTCATTTTAATATCATATAATTAGTTAATAATCAATTTTTTAGAATAGGAATTCCCGCTTTTATCATGAATTGAAACAATAATCATTGCTGATGGTAATTGCATTGAGACAGCAAACTGATTTCCATCAATACGTTGATTATGAATAAGTCTTCCATGAATATCAGTTATGGTCAAGTCTCCGGTAACCGACTGAGGAAGTTGAATGGATAGTTGCTGATATTGATAAATAATTTTAGCATTAGCCAGATAATTTTCAATATTTGAAGTAATCAGTGAACCAAAAATTGAAACCATGTCAAAGCGGCTTGTTCCTGCAGGTCCATAACTACTTGTTGATCGGGCAGCTAAGTATGCTCCGGCAGTAGGATCAAAATCAGAGACAACACGAAAACCAGCGTTTGCATTGTTATTTAAAGCAGAAATAGCTGTTAGATCAACTGTTCGTTGGTTGAACCAGGTATCTCCTGTACCAGTTGGCTGAGGAACAACAGTAAATAATTGACCGTCAATCCATTCTGGAGTTGAGGCGTTAACGTCAGTGCAATATTGCATCATCCAGGTATTAGCTGCAGTGTTACTGAGACGTTGGTCGAAAACAAAAGAGATATGTTCATAACCAAGGGTACTCACATGAAATTGAACTCCTGCTGTTTTTGGCAAGGTTCCTTGAGCAGGGTAAGTGCTTGAATTCCAGCCATAATTAGGTGGTGAGGTAGTTTCAGGGTCGGATGAACCTCCTGATGCAACTCCCGAAGCGAATGTAGCTGTCGTGCCACCGGTAAGAGCAGCAACACCAACTCCATTTTGTGTTGATGGCGATTCAGCGCCTCCAGGAATTTGATCAGCTGCCGGGCCGTTGAAGTTCCAACGCGTTATAAGATCTTGTGCGTTTAAACCTGTTGAAATGAAAATTCCGATGCAAATTATCAGAATCATTTTTTTAAAAAGAGTAAAGTGTTTTTTCATAGCTATTTGTTTAATTTTAAATAATATGCAATTTGTTGTTGTTAAATGAAGGGTGTAGAAAAATGTTTAGTTCATTATTTACCCAGCAATAAACAATTTCCCCTTTTTTCGATACATGTGGGATAGAACAAAGGGAGTGCAAAATAACAAAAAACAAGCATATAACGCATTGATTTAGCATTAAATGTTTGTAAAAAATCGACAAAATGCTTCGTATGTGTTACTTTTTCTGAAAATCTAAAGTTTAATTAATTCTAAATCGCTGATCCCATTTCTGTTTAGGACGATGCGATAACGATGGTAAGAAATATCATTTTCCGATTTCAACTGCATGATCAGGTTGAGGTAATAAATTTTCTCTCCCGTCAAAATGGAAAAGGTTTTATTTTTCTCGGTATGATAGAGCTGAAATTCAGGATTATCCATTTTCATTAACATACCAGAAACATTTAACCTTATGATATCGTTGATTCCGGCGAAGAAATAATCGCCACATTGGTCGAGGCTTTTGCGGTTAAGTTGAATGAGTTTTCGGTAAAGGATAATTTTTTCATCGTTGTTTCTGTTGTCAGCTTCCAGAATGGCTGAACGATTTCTGTACCTGAGAACTTCTGTTGGGACTTTGCTTTCTGAAATAAAATCCATGGCTTCTTTACTCCAGCCTATAGCGTTGTTTTTGAGACTTATACTAGTTTTGTGATCAAAATAGTTTCGGCCGAGTTTGTAGGCAAAATAGTAGCGACCCAGCTCTTTTATACGATCTTTAAGCATATAGCTCACAACAAGAGCAACAAAGAATGGCATTGTAAGATTGCCATATTTTTGTTGGAAAGAAAAAGCAATTGCAGTAGCAAAAATCATGCTTACACCAGCAGCTATTGAGTAATAGATTTGTTCCTTTATGACACCGTCTTTCTTTTTGCGTGTAAAGAGAAAGAGCACATCTTCGGCATATTTTTTAAGAAGACCTAGCCTGTGAACTAATTCTCGATTCTGCATCAGGCTATTTTTTTCAACAATAGCATAGCCATTTTCTTTCTTATACTTGAATTCAGTTTTAATGACGTTTAACAGCGATTTTGCTGTTTCATTCTGAATAGGCTCCCCAGGTTGATTGTATGAGCGAAGCAATCTAAAACAATGTTGTTCAATGATATTGCTTAAAAATTCATCTCCAAACCGGAAATAATTGATCAAATTTTGACCCACGGTTGGGGCATTTATTGTGTTCCAAAGCTGTCGGTAAGCGTTAGCAATATGTTGAATATTTGTAATAAATGCTGATGTTAGAAACACATTATCCTCAGATTTTTCCGACTGCAGTATATGATTGGTTTCGTTTCTAAGAGCACTTTTGATAATAGAGAGAAACATTTTTATCTGATGCTCATACTCAGTTATATTAGTACGTGTTGGCTCGGAAGCGAGTTTTCTGAAAGCATTTTCGAGTTGTTTGAGTGGTGATTCGTTTCCGGATGCAATATCGCGCAAAAGATAAACAGGTGTGATTAGTCGGATATTTGATTTTAAGTCACGGTAGAAATCTTTTTTATCATAATTAGATGGATTGATATCCAGACTATTAGGAATGAATATCCAGGTATTAACTGCAAACTCACTCACTTTTTTCTTTTTTCTGGCAAGAAAACTCAGCTTAAGTTCTATAGAAAAACGGTTGTGTATTTTTACATTCTCTTCAATCATAGTTCGCTGTTAGACACCTGGTATTAAATAATTTACTTTCTTAAAACAATCCGTTTGGTGTGATTTCAAGCACTCTGAACCATGTTTGACCAGCAATGATTATAAAAAACCATGCAATGACCATCATTGTGATGCCATATTTAAATGTATCGGCATAAGTGTATTGATCTGTTTCATATAAAAGAGCGGCAGGTTTGCTATTAAAAGGTAACACATACACATGCTCAATCATAAAAGCGACAGGCAAAGCCAAACTGATAACATCATATCCAAATCTTCCGGCTACCCCAATGGCGATAGGAACAAAAATCATGGTTCGCATCGTCTTAGATTGAAAAAGTAACGCGCTGAATGTCATAACACCTGTTAACAAAACATAGAGAAGCCAAAAAGGAGTGTTTGAGGTAATATTCAAGTGATCAAAAAAGGCATTAACGCTAATAGCCGGCAAATCGGTTGCTTCAAAACCTGTTCCAAGTGCATAGGCTCCTGCTGAAAACAACATCAGATGCCATGGGATATCTACATCATTCCATTTTACGACCCCGATGCGGGGTAGCAATGCAACGATAGCACCAACAAATGCTACAGCTGTTGCACTTATTCCGTGTAGTTTATCAGTGGCCCAGAATCCCAGAATTAAAACAAAAATAACGACTGATTTGATTTCCAATACATTAACTTTGCCAAGTTTCTGATACTCCATCCTTAAGCGATCCATTCCTCCTTCAATTTGTGGAAGTCGTTCTTCTTTGGAAAGCGGAAAATAAACTTTCATGGCCAAAATGTATCCAATAAACATTAACCCAACCATTACAGGAAACATCGCTGTCATCCAATCGGCAAAGAAAATGGTTTGGCCAACAGCACCACCTATCAATGCAGCAGCAAGTAAGTTAGCTCCCGATCCTGTTACAAATGCACCTGCTCCAATATTGATATTCAAAAGATTTTGAAGCACAATGCTTCGACCGAAATTATTTTTGTTTTCGCCGCCTCTTGCACCATAAATTGCTGCAATAACCATAAAAATGGGCAGGAGTATTGCCGCTTTTGCTGTTGTTGCTGAGATAAAGGCTGATAGAATAAGATTTATAATGATAAAACTTATGAATATTGAGCCAGCGTTTTTCCCAAAACGAAGGATAAACCACAAAGCAAAACGTTTGGCAACACCTGTCGCTACAAGCATGCTTGCCAATACGAATGACATGATATTGAGCCACATAACAGGGTGACCCAACTGAGCATAAGCTTGCTTCTCGGGTAGAACTCCGGTTAAAACCAAACTAATGATTAGAATCAATGAAGTAAGATAGTTTGGAATGGCTTCTGTAATCCATAAAACAATGGCTGCCATGAAAATTCCTAACATCAGGTGGTTGTTTCTAGAGAAAAGTTCAGCACCAGCTTTGTCGTAAACTTTTTTTGCTCCTGTAGTAAGGGTCTCGTAATCAATATTTTTTAGAAAATCAAATTCCATTAGATAGCCAAAAACAAAAAAAGCAGCAACAGAAAGTGGAATCCCTATAATTGCGAGTGCTTTTTCAAGTTTGGATTTTGTTCTTTTTGGGAGCTTCTCGATGCGGTAGTTATTCATATCGAGAGGATCGAAGACCTCTTTAGAAACGGTGTTTTTGATTTCCATAAATTTACAGGTGTTTCAGACAAAAATAGTCATTCTTTACGCAGAAAAATGGTTGTTAATAGGATAAAGGGAATAGTAAAAAAGAAAACTGACTCCAATTTTTGTATATTGAGCAAAATCAGAGTCAGTTTTCATTGAGAAACTACCACTTTTTAAATGGATTTTTCATCAACATTGAGTTGTAATATTTAACATCTCCGGTAACTTCTTGTCCAAGCCATAATGGTTTTTCGAAGCTTTCGTCCTCAGCAGATAATTCCACTTCGGCTACGGTAAGGCCTTCATTTTCACCATAAAATTCATCGACTTCAAAAGTATGTGGGCCGGCTTTAACCAGAAAGCGTGTTTTATCAATCACACCAGGTTCGCAGATTTTGAGCAGTTCATCAACTTCGGCAACCGGGATTTCCTTTTCCCATTCATAACGACTTGCTCCAGAATCACTTCCTATACCTTTAATAGTTATAAAACCTTTATCACCTTTGATTCTAACCCTAACCGTACGTTCAGGGGCAGAAGAAAGATAACCTTGTGTGATACGTGTAGCTTTTTGAGCTTCACTTTTATAATCACCTTTAACCAAAAATTTGCGTTCAATTTCCTGTGCCATGGGTTTAATTTGCTAAAGGTTTGTCAATCATACCAATAACTCTTTTAATTGCCTGTAAGTAGTTAATATTTTCTACTCCTTCGAGTCCAACATCTTTTACAGTCTTGAGGATATCTTCAACTTCGGTTGATTCTGAATTGATAGTAACAATTTTCGCACCGTTGATTAGTACTTCACCAAATTCACAGATAGTGTTGTTAACCATATAACCCAAACGTTGTTTATGAACTTTAACTGCTGCAAGATCAGGGTGTTTGCGAATCATCTCAATGAATTCTTCATAGGTTACAATCTCGCTTTCTAAAGTTGGCATTTCTACCATAAATGCTGGAAATACTTCGTTTATAAGTACTTCTGCTTTTATTGGAAACTCACCTTTCATAAGTGGATTCCATTGTTCGAGTCCATCAACGGTTTGAACGTACGTTTTGATATCCATTTTACCATCGCGTATTTTGGTGTTATTAATATCGTTGGTACGTGAAATGATATATATCTCGTCGGAATGGCGTTCCCAAACTTTTTCAGGAATCGGTGCTGAAAGGCGTGCCATCCTGAAATGAGCATTATCAAATTTTTGTCCGAAGGATCTAAATTCAAAACGTGGTTTTGAGATTTCTCCAATTTGCATTTTTTCTTGTGTCATATTTGTAAAAATGAGTTCAATTCAGAACGTTTCAAACGCCCTGAATTGAACGTTAAATAACTATTTACCTTTTTTAGCTCCATTATTAGATGTGCCACGTGTAATGGTTTCGAGCAATTGCCAGCTATCCGTTCCATCAGGTTTACGACCGTAGGATTGAGTTTCAGTCATGGCTGGAATTACAACATGGTCGATTACAGTTCCATCAACTTGTTCGAACCAAACCTCATCACCACCACTTGATAATCCAAAACCTGATGCATCGTCATCATCAACAACAATAACGAAGAATCCTTTTGATGGAATGACAGTTCCTGCAGGAAATTCTTTTTTTGGTTTCGTTCCTGACTGACCACCAGCATCATAGATCTTGAATCCGCTAATGTCGGCTTCCACATTGGAATCATTATAAATTTCTATCCAATCAGGATTGTCAGCCACACCACGTGAATAGGCTTCGTTCATCAGAACGATGATTCCTCCAGGCGATGCGTTTGAATTAGCTGCTCCACGAGTTACTGTCATCATAACTTGCAGATTTTCACTTCCGTCAGGATAACGCCCAAAAGAGGTGTTTTCTTCCATCGCAGGGAATTCGATGCTATCAACAACTGCCCCTTCAAGGTTTTCGAACCAAACTTTTTCGCCACCTGAGGAGAGTCCAAAACCGCTGGCACTGCCATCATCAACTGTAATCACAACAAAACCCTTTGAAGGAATAGAAGTGCCAGCTGGGAACTCCATTTTAGGTTTTGTACCGGCCTGCCCACCGCTGTCATAAATTTTCCAGCCTGATAGGTCGACAGAGGCATCACCATCGTTAAATATCTCAACCCAATCAGGCGATTCGGCTGTTCCACGTGAATAAACTTCGTTCATAAGAACAGCGACCAATTGGGGCACACTGTTGCTATTTGGGGCTCCTTTAGTAACTGTTTCCAGTATTTGAATGTTTTCAGTACCATCGGGATATCTTCCAAACGACTGATTTTCAAGTAGAGCAGGAAACTCTATACTGTCAACCGCCATTGTCGTGTTATCGAGCCAAACCTTTTCGCCGTTGCTGGAAAGTCCGAAACCTGTAGCAGTTCCATCATCAACTGTAATAACAAGGAATCCTTTAGCAGCGATGGTTGTGCCAGCTGGAATTTCCATTTTTGGTTTTGTGCCACTCTGACCGCCACTATCGTAAACTTTCCATCCACTCATATCGACAGGAGCATCACCGTCGTTGTAAAGCTCAATCCAATCAGGTTCTTCGGTAGTTCCCTTTGAGTAGATTTCATTTAGGACAACTTTTATAGGTGTTGGGATGAGGTCGCTATTTGGAGCTCCTTTGGTTACAGTTTCAAAAATCTGCATTGTTGAAGTGCCATCAGGGAAACATCCATAGGATTGGGTAATTGTCAAAGCTGGAAATGTAACATCTTTTGCTACAACACCTTGTGGATTTTCAAGCCAGATTTGTTCACCATTTGATGACAATCCGAACCCTGACTCAGCTTCATCATCAACAACAATTACAAAGAATCCTTTTGCCGGTACTTTTGTGCCAGCAGGAAGGTCTTTCTTGGGTTTACTACCCGATTGTCCGCCACTATCATAAATTTTCCATCCGGTGAGGTCAGCTTCAAAAGGAGAAGCATTATAAATTTCAACCCAGTCAGGATCTTCCGTTGTGCCTTGAGAGAAAACTTCATTGATAAAAAGTTCAGGCAATGGAATCTCAGAAGAATTGGCAGCTCCACGGCTAATGGTATTCATAATTTCCCAGGTTGCACCGCCATCAGGAACTCTTCCATAGGATTGTGTTGGCTCAAAAGCAGGAAAAGTTACATTGTCGATGAGATTGCCAGCTGCATTTTGGAACCAAATTTGTTCCCCGGCACTCGACATCCCAAATCCACTTTCAGTACCATCATCAACTACAAGTACAAAGAAGCCTTTTGCTGGAATTACAGTGCCAGCGGGAACTTCTTTCTTAGGTTTTGCGCCCGACTGTCCGCCGCTGTCGTAAACTTTGTAACCACTTATATCTGCTGGTACCTCAGATGCGTTATAAAACTCAACCCAGTCGGGGTCTTCAACAACACCTCTTGAATAAACTTCGTTCATTAAAACGAGAGCAGCACCAATTGTATATGCTGCTGTTGAAGTTGGAGCGCCATCAGGAGCAACAGAGGTTAATCCTGATTTGTTGGTTGCTTCAACATAATAATTGACAGTTGCACCGTCAGCTTGGCCAGGAATTTGTCCGCTGTACATATTTGCTGTAGCCGAGCTGCTCATAGCAACAGAAGTGAAACTACCACCATTGGCAGAATAATAAAGTTTTACGCCGGTAACACCATCTAAATCAGTAACTTTTGCTGAAACAGTGACTGTTTGATTTGCAATTGGAGCCTGTGGACTAATTGCCAGATCAGAAATTGCCGGAGCACCTTTATAGATTTCGTCCTTCACACAGCCAGTAAAAAGGTTAAGCAGGACCATTGAAAGAATAAATATTTTCGTTTTCATGTTTTAAATATGTTTTAAGATTTAGAAATCAACTTCAAGTCGAATAGCGATCATATGAAAATCTTCGCCGGCTTTACCATCAGCATCAACAACTACCTTCGGATCTGTTGTAAGGTTTCCAGCTGCATCATAACCAATGAACAATTTACCTTTACCATTGGCATAACGATCATGATTTAGGTAAGCGTAATTGAGCATGATCTTTATATTATTGTTGGCATAGTAGTTTAGCCCAAGAGTGTAGCCTTCGCCAGCACCGCCGGTAATCGTTCCATCGCCTTTGCTATTGAGACTAAGATAGTCGTAACGGGCTGCAAGTTCGATGTCACCCCATTTTTTACCACGGGCAACTTGTGTGAATTCACCTTCAGAGGTATTGTAATTATATTTTCCACCAAAAAGTATCCAGGTGCCCATAGCATAAAATCCATCGAATTTTTCTGTTGGTAAATCATTGGTTCTATGAATGCTACTCATTACATATTCGCCTTGTAAACGAAGGTTTTTTCTATATCCAGCAAATTCGAAACCTGTAAGTGTGGCATAATCAATATTCCCGATCAGATCGGTGTCAATATATTTTTTACGATTGATTGAAGTGAGTGAGCGGGTGGAATAACGCATGGTTTGTCTAACCTCAGCATCCGTTTTTGGAGTTCTGTATGAGCCGGCTATTCCAAAATGTAAGCCTTTGTCAACATCTTTATGGAAAGGCATAGCAACAAGTTTTCCGGTGAAAGACACTCCTTCATCAACACCAAAATCTTTGTT
>Ga0351853_1155_pt3 | contig 12054 bp, 13 predicted proteins | sample BONcelHFGM3001C8_FD_206799 | JGI IMG/M metagenome (GOLD analysis project Ga0351853, IMG submission 206799) | Enriched cells from coal bed in the Powder River Basin, Montana, United States - BONCAT cells FGM rep2 HSBNCT.FGM.300.1.C8 ... | reverse complement strand
GCTACATGCGGGAAAATCCTGTCGAGCGCTGGTTCCGCGATGCGCGGACATTGTCGCTGCTTGACGGTGTAGTCGGAATTTGAGTGGGAGCGCGACACATGGTTGATTTCGATCTCACCCCGTTTGATCGGGAAATGCTCCGTCTGACGCATGAACAGGCGCTCATCGCCCGAACCCATGCGCGCAGCTATGACGGACTCGATGAACTGTACGTGCCCGACGAACTGCCTGAGGCGAAGGACCATCCCAACGTCCGGCAGGTCATCAAGGAACGCGTTGGCGAAGCCAGCGGCGCGGCCATACTCGACATCATGATCTACCTTGAGGAGATGTGGGGAACCATTCCGTTCCGCAAGGGAAGCAATGAAGCTACCTTCCTCGGCAGCAAACTGGTCGAGGTGCTCGGCTCGCCGGAACAATATGAACGCTGGAAATCCATGGGCATGGCCATTGCCCTCACAGAGCCCGGTGCCGGTTCGGATCCCAGCCGCATTCGCACCATGGCTTGCCAGGATGAAGAGACGGGGGAGTGGGTCGTCAATGGCGAGAAGATATTCATTTCACTGGCCCACTCTTGTCAGGCGATCGTCCTGTTCGGCCTTGCCAGGACCGCAGAGGGCATCGTCCCGGGCATATTCGTGGTGGAGAAGGGCACGCGCGGTCTCAGCATCAGTCCTCAGTTGAAAAAGCTTGGGCAGCGTGGGTGGGATACGGCCAATCTGCACTTCAGCGAGTGCCGTATCCCTGCCGGTAACCGCCTGATGGGCAATATGAAGAATATGCTCCCGCCCTTTAACGTGTCACGCCCGTGGGTCGCGGCCATCGGTCTCGCATTCGCCCGCGCTTCGCTCGACCTGACGCGTGACTGGTTCGAGAAGAAGGGAATGATGCCTGACTATCGCTTCGATGCCGCTCCGGCAGACTGGCGGACGCATCGTTTCCTGGAACTGGAAGCCGAATACGAAGCGTGCTGGCTTACCCTCCTCCACACAAAATGGATTGAGGACATGCGCGGAGCGGACAAGCTCGAAGCGGCGATGACCAAGGCGCAAAGCGGCGGTGCGACCAGACGGATCATCAACGGCTGCATGGAATTGCTGGGGCCGGAATCGGCAAGCGAAGCGCATTTGATGGAGATGTGGCTGCGCGACAGCCGCGTTTGCGACATCTATGAAGGCGCGGGTGAGGTGAACCGGCTGATCATCGCCCGCGACCTGCTGGGCTATTCCCCCAAAGAGCTTGCTTGAGTGCGAGTGGACTTTCACAGGAAACAACCCGCATGACCGAGAGTGCCACATTGCCCTGTTCGGGGCTGACAGTCGTCGAATTGACCACGACGATGGTGTCGGGCCCGATGTGCGGTCAGATACTGGCGGATATGGGGGCCGACGTGATCCGCCTTGAAGGGTTGCAGGGCGAAATGATGCGCTTCATCCACCCGGTCCGGGGCGGCGTGGCAGCGTCCTTTGCCCAGTTCAATCGCAATAAGCGCAGCATCGCGGTCGACATGAAAAGCGACAAGGGGCATGAAATCGCCTGGAAACTGATCGAGAAGGCCGACATTCTCATCGAGAATTTCCGTGCCGGGGTCGCCGACAAGATCGGTTTCGGCTATGAGGCTGTGCGGTCCCGCAATGAACGCTTGATCTATGTTTCGGTCAACGGATTCGGGTCGAGCGGACCCTATGCCGATCAGCCTGCCTATGACATGACAATCCAGGGGCTGGTCGGCTTTATGCCGATTCAGGGAACGAAGGACGATCCGCGCGCTATCCGCAGCGTCATTGTCGACAAGGTCACCGCCATGGCCGCCGCCAACGCTGCGCTGGGCGCTGTGATCCACCGCTTTTCCACCGGCCGCGGACAGAAGGTGGAAGTGGCGATGATGGACGCATGGGCCGCTGTCGTCCTGCCGGAAATCATGGCCACCCATGCCTATTCCGACGATCCCGAGCCGCCCGCCGAGGCACCCGATGTCTACCGCCCGATTCGGACCAAAGACGGCCATATCATCGGCTTCATCGGCCAGGATCGCCAGTTTGCGGCCGTATGCCGCACGCTTGGCCGTGAAGATCTTCTGGCGGAACCGCGTTTCGCTACGCCGCCTATGCGTATCAAGCTGATGAACGAGATCATCGGTGAACTGGAAAAGAAGACGGTCGAGTACAGCAGCGAAGACTTGCTTGCACTGCTGCGTGCCACGGGCGATGTCGTCGTTGCGCCAGTCAACAGCATGACCGACTTTTTTGTTGATCCGCAGGCCGTGCATAATGGCACCATCTACGAGATCAATGATCCTGAACTGGGGCGGCTGAAGCAGATCAAGCCTATGGCCAATTTCATGGGCGCAGCGCCGTTCTCAAAACGGCGCGCGCCCAGGCACGGCGAACAAAGCCGCGAATTGCTTGCCGAATTTGGCTATGGCCAGGAAGAGATTGCTGCCTTGCTCGACAACGGTGTCGTGCTGCAGACCTTCGACGGTGATACAGGCAGGCGCTGATTGATTGGCAACGCTAGACAATTTGCAACGCAGAAAATCGCGAGAGCGCATGGCCGATAGTGGTCGGTCGGGCACCTTTGTTTCAGTGTTTACAGAAAGAAGCTCTAGGTGTTCAATTCCGGCATTTGATTGAGCATCAATTCCTTCAGCGGCACACTGATATCGGCCAGTTTCGCCAAATCCGGGCTGACATGTGCTTCCACCAGCTTGCGGCCCTGAACAAAATCTTTGACCATGTTGACGCAATCCAGTGCAATCATGCGGCCATTCTTGAGATAAACCACCGAGAAGGCACGATCCTCTGGACGCCCACGGACCACCGTCTGGTCATAACCAACCGAAAGCCCGGCGGTTTGCAGCCGCAGATCATACTGGTTGGACCAGAACCACGGGAAGGCATGATAGGGTTTCGCATGGCCGCATATCGCCTTGGCCACACAGGTCGCCTGATCGTTGGCGTTCTGCACCGATTCCACGCGCATCATCGTACCATCGGCATAATCGCAAGCGAACGTGGCGCAATCGCCGAGGGCATAGACGTCTGCCAGCGAGGTGCGGCAGTGATCGTCCACATCTACACCGAGGCTACCGCTGGCCCCCGCCGCCAGCAGTGGCCCCACCGAAGGGACTATACCGATGCCGACAATCACCGCTTCCGCCGGGATCACGCTGCCGTCTGCCAGCCTCACACCGGTAACGCGGCCCCCCATCGCGCCTTTAACGCCCTCCAGCGAATCGACGCTCACGCCTGTGCGCAGATAAACACCATGATCGCGGTGTTCCTTTTCATAGAAGGCGGAAAGTTCCGGCCCGGCAACGCGCGCGAGCACGCGGGGCAGGGCTTCCAGCAGGGTCACCTTGCAATCCAGCTTGGTGAGCACGGCTGCTGCTTCCAGCCCGATATAGCCGCCGCCGATCACCGTGATATTATTCACCCCGCCGTCGATCTCGCCCATCAGCCGGTCGCAATCCTCACGGGTGCGCACCGCGTGGACACCGGCCAGCTGTGCGCCGGGGATCGGCAAGCGGCGCGGATCGCCGCCTGCGGCCCACACCAGCGTGCCATAGGTGAAGGTCGAACCATCGGACAGCGTCAGAGCCTTGGCCGCCGGATCAATCGCAGTTACTTCGGTACTGAGTATCAGCTTGATGTCCTTTTCCCCCCAGAACTGGGGTGGGCGGATGTAGAGCCGGTCAAAGGTCCTTTCGCGGGCGAAATATTCCTTGGACAAGGGCGGGCGCTCATAGGGCGGTTCCGGCTCGCGCCCGATCATTGCAATGCTGCCGGTGAATCCCTGTTGGCGCAGGGCGATGGCGCATTGCGCCCCACCATGGCCTGCTCCGACGATAACGACATCTGCTTTCATCATGGTGGGCTTTGGCACCTCATTTCCGGGATTGAGCAAGGTCCAACGCGACATCGACGATCATGTCCTCCTGCCCGCCGACCATCTTGCGGCGACCGAGTTCGACGAGGATTGCGCGGGTATCGAGTCCGTGTTCCTCGGCGGCCTTCTCGGCATGGCGCAGAAAGCTGGAATAGACCCCGGCATAGCCCAGCGTGAGGGTTTCGCGGTCCACCCGCACCGGGCGATCCTGCAGCGGGCGGACGAGTTCCTCGGCAGCATCCATCAGCGCAAACAGGTCGCACCCGTGGTTCCAGCCCATGCGGTCGGCAGCGGCGATGAAGACCTCAAGCGGGGCATTGCCTGCACCCGCGCCCATGCCCGCCAGCGAAGCATCAACCCGGATCGCACCGTTCTGCACCGCGACAATTGAGTTGGCGACGCCCAGAGACAAATTGTGATGCGCGTGGACTCCGCGCTGGGTTTCGGGCTTGAGCACCCGGTCGTAAGCCTGACAGCGCGCGGCATATTCATCCATGTTCATCGCACCGCCGCTGTCGGTAACATAAACGCAATGCGCGCCGTAGCTTTCCATCAGCAGTGCCTGCTGCGCCAGCGCATCCGGCTCGCTCATGTGGCTCATCATCAGGAAACCGGAGACATCCATGCCCAGATTGCGCGCTGCTTCGATGTGCTGTTTGGAGACGTCCGCTTCGGTGCAATGGGTGGCAATGCGGACCGAGCGCACGCCAAGATCATAGGCGCGCTTCAGATCATGGACCGTGCCGATGCCGGGGAGCAGCAGCGTGGTCAGCACCGAGTGTTCGAGCACTTCGGCAACCGCGCCAATCCAGTCCCAGTCGGTATGCGCGCCGAAGCCATAGTTGAAGCTGGAACCCTGCAAGCCGTCGCCATGCGCGACTTCGATGGCGTCCACCTTGGCCTTGTCGAGCGCGCGGGCAATGGCCTGCACATGGTCCAGCCCATACTGGTGGCGGATGGCGTGCATGCCGTCACGCAGGGTGACGTCCTGAATGTAGAGCTTGGTCGCTGTCGGATCGAAAGTCATGCGGCCATCCTTTCGGCGATACGCTCGGCTGTGCGCAGCGCAGCCGAGGTCATGATGTCAAGATTGCCCGCATAGGCTGGCAGATAATGCGCCGCGCCTTCGACTTCGAGGAAGACCGAGACCTTGAGCCCGGTGAACTCGGTCTTTCCGGTTTCGGCCATCTCGGGAATGTGCAGCGGGCGGTTGGAGCCGATGTGTTCAAACTGCACCGCCTGCTTCAGCCGGTAGCCGGGGACGTAGGTTTTTACCTCCTCGACCATGGCCTCGATGCTCTGGCGGATGGCGTCCTGATCGGCCTCTTCGCACAGGCAATAGACGGTGTCGCGCATGATCAGCGGCGGCTCAGCCGGGTTGAGCACGATGATCGCCTTGCCGCGCGTCGCCCCGCCGACGTCGACGATGGCCTGGCTGGTGGTTTCGGTGAACTCATCGATATTGGCACGGGTGCCGGGGCCTGCACTTTTCGACGCAATCGAGGCGACGATTTCGCCATAATGGACTTTGGCAACGCGGTTGATCGCCGCGACAATCGGGATCGTCGCCTGCCCGCCGCAGGTGACCATATTGACGTTGGCGGCATCAAGGTGGTCAAGCCCGTTTACCGGCGGAATGACATAGGGCCCGATCGAGGCTGGTGTCAGGTCGATCACCCGCTTGCCGTGGGTCTGCAGCACCGCATCGTGATGCTTGTGTGCGCCCGCCGACGTCGCATCGAACACGATTGCGATGTCGGCGAATTCGGGCATCGAAACCAGCCCGTCGATACCCCCGGCGGTGATCGGAACGCCCATGCGCTCTGCCCGCTTGAGGCCGTCGGATTCAGGATCAATGCCGACAAATGCACCCATTTCCAGTGTCTTCGACAAGCGCATGATCTTGATCATCAAGTCGGTGCCGATGTTGCCCGAGCCGATGATGGCTATTTTTGTTTTGCCACTTGGGGTCTTGCTCATGGGTTTCAAGCCTTTGTGTAAGTGAAACTGGCTTCGCCCAGCCCGCCGACAATCGCGCGGACATGGTCGCCGGGATTAAGCGCCACCATCGGGCCGAGTGCACCGGCAAGCAGGATGTCTCCGGCCTTCAGCGGTTCGCCGCGGCGGGCGAGTGTCTGGGCCAGCCATGCGGCGGCGTTAAGCGGGTGGCCAAGCGCGGCGGCACCAGCACCCAGCGAGACTACCGCCCCGTTGATCTCCATCACCATGCCGCAGGTGAACAAATCCAGCCCAGCCAGCGGCTTACCCTCCTTCGCGAGCACGAAGAACGCGGAAGAGCCGTTGTCGGCCACTGTGTCAGCAAAGGTGATCTTCCAGTCGGCAATGCGGCTGTCGACGATTTCTATAGCTGCATGGACAGTGGCCACGGCATCGGCAAGCATCTGCGGTGTCGTGTCGGGATCGGTAAGGTCTTTCCCCAGCACGAAGGCAATTTCTGCCTCTGCCTTGGGCTGAAGCGCGCGGGCAGGGTCGAGTGTGCCGCCATCGGCCACAGCCATGTCATCGAATAACACCCCGAAGTCCGGCTGATTGACGCCAAGTTGCGTCTGAACCGCTTTTGCGGTCAGTCCGGCCTTGCGTCCGACGATGCGGCGGCCTTGCGCTTCCCAGATCCGGGTGTTGATCGTCTGCACCGCATAGGCACCATCGGCATCGACCGGGTCCAGCCCGTCGCGCAGCGGCGGCACCGCGCCGCGCGAATAGGCATCGCGCAATCGGCGAGCGAGATCTTCGTGGGTGGGGGTGGTCATGGTTGTGATCCTCATCTGTCACCATGGCTGATACGGCGTGATAGGGCTTGGCACCAGTGTCCCTTTCTTCTATCTTCTCACGATATGAGAGATGGAACACCGCATATCCTCTCGCTCAAGCGCACCTTGAGCATGCTCGAAGCCGTTATCGCCGATGGCGGACGCAGCAATATGTCTGGGCTTGCACGTCAGATCGGCATGCCGATTGCCACGGCGCACCGTCAGGTGACGACGCTGGTAGCAGAAGGCTATCTTACGCCATCGGGCGGTGGGCGGCATGTTGCAGGCTCGCGGCTGCTGGGATTGCTCCACCGGCTCGATGAGAAGCAGATCGTCGCCAATGTCGCAGCGCCCTTGCTGCACCAGCTCGCGGCCCGCGTGCGCAGCGTGGTGCAGCTCGGCACATTCGAGAATGACATGGTCACCTACTGGATCAAGACCGGGCGAGGGGCGAGCGATCTGTTCACCCGTGTCGGCATGCAGATGGAAGCCTATTGCTCGGGCATGGGCAAAGTGCTGCTGGCGCATCTGCCAAAGGGCGAACGGGAGGCCTATCTGTCTGGCGGACCCTTTGTGGCACTGACGGAACGCACCATCGTTGATCCTGATCGGTTGCGCGAAGAACTCGATGCCGTTTTCGAACAGGGCTACGCAATTGACGACGAGGAGATTGCACCCGGCCTGCGCTGCATGGCGGTACCGCTGCGGAATAGCAATGGCACGGTGATCGCGGCGATTTCGGTGTCGCAGGCACTCTCGTCCCGTGGGCTTCTGAACGATCCTGAACTGCTGGAGCTGCTTAAGGAAGCGGCATTGGCAATCGAGAATGAAGCTTTTGCCTGAGCCTAGAGTCGGTCATTCAGAAATTGTAGAACGGTATTGGAAAAGATCGTCGGGTGCTCGATCATCGCCCAATGTCCGCAGTGCGGGAGAATAACCCCTGTCGAATTTTCGAGCAGTTCGAGATATTTGAATGCGTGGGCACCGGGAACGATCTTGTCATCCTTGCCGTTGATAACCAGCGTGCGGTGTTTGACCGTGGCGATCTCCTCATCCTCGATCCACAAGCCATGGCGGAGCTTCAGCGCCTTCATTGTCGCGCCGAAAGCGGCATTCTGCGGGGGCAGACAGGAGAGTTCGAGCCGGTACTGGACCATTGCCGGATCGGGCACATGGCCTTCATTGGTCAGGGCGATAACAATCCGTTCCATGCCTTTAGGCCACCTCGAACAATCACGATTTTCGGCTGACTTTGGGCGTTTGATCGGGTCGTCGCGCTTACCGGGTCGAGGATTTGGGCATTCGACGGTGTTTGAGGGCGGTGGCGCCAGGGCCGTGTGATGGCCTTTTTGGTGGGCTTGCCGTCGTTACGTCAGCCTGTTGCCACCGCGATCCTTTCGAGGACAACCAGGCGGCGCATGTTGTAGGCCAGGTTCTGCATCCCGATCTTCACGGCGGCCCGGACGATGCCGATGGTGCGCACGAACTTGCCGCCCATGCTGTTGTGCTGGTTGCCGAAGACATGCTCGACCCGTGCCCGAACCTTTGAGCGGGTCTTGTTGGCGGCTTCCTGTCGCGGCGTGAGCGGCTTGTGACGCGAACCGCGCCGGTGGATATGGCTCGTCATCGCGCGTGCGGCGAGCTTTGCCTCAGTCTCTGCGCTGCGATAGGCGCTGTCGGCCCACACGCCGCTGGCGGTGTTCTCGGGATCGAGCACATCGTCGAGCTTCTGGCTGTCATGCACCGACGCCGTGCTCACCGCGTAGCGCCGCACCAGCTTATGCCGCCGGTCAATGGTGATGTGGTTCTTGTACCCAAAGTGCGACTTCCCATGCTTCTTGGTCCAGCGTGCATCCTTATCCTTTTGGCGGTTCTTGGCGGGGTGCACCTCCCATTCCGGCGGCGTCCCGCCCGCTTTGACCGTGGCATTGTCGTCGCGTGAGTTGCGCTGGCGCGGGGCCGGAACGATGGTCGCGTCAATAATCTGTCCCCCCATCGCCAGATAGCCCTTGGCCTTGAGATAGCCATCAAACAGATTGAACAGCCCCTCGACCGCGCCCGCTTTGGCCAGCGCCTCGCGGTAGAGCCACAGCGTTTTGGCGTCAGGAACCGCGTCTTCCAGACCCAGCCCGGCAAACCGCATGAACGACAGGCGGTCGCGCAGCTGATATTCCATCGCATCGTCCGACAGGTTGTAGAGCGCCTGCAACACCAGGACCTTGAAGATCAGCACCTCATCCCAAGGCTTGCGACCCGCCGCGCTCTTGCGATCATCTTCCGCCCTGCGCAGCCCGCCCTTCACCAGCGCCGTCTTCAGCTTGCACCGGAACAGCTCAAACGGAACCGCCGCCAAAATCGCCACCAAAGGGTCGCTCTTCGCGTCCAGCCCCTCATACCGGCGCTGCAAATCAAAAAATCCCGGCTGGCCCATCGCGCAAACTCCCTCGCTAAGTCACCAACCTTGAATCGGATCTTGGCCGAAATGGGAAGGCGCTATTTTTCGAGGTGGCCTTTATAGGTAAAGTCATATTCGGTCAGTGCCGCCAGTGCAGCGCCAACTCCGCCGATTGAGCTGGCGAGCAGGAATTTCTCCCACAAGCTTCGGCGCATGTCTTCTGGCCGGGTGAAGCCAATTCTGGCGCTTTGTAGACAGGTGGCGAGCAGCTCAGCTGCTGGCGAGGGCAACCCTTCCAGCGTGCCAAACGCCAGCGACGGCTCGACGCCTAAATGACGAACGACGTCGCCGTGGAGTTCGAAGAAGCCGTGGACGCGGCCAGCCAGCACCTGCACGCTAGGCAACTTTACCGCCACCAGTTCGGGTGCCTCGCCCCCATTTTGAACGGTGACGACGCCAAGGTTAGGCGAGGCATGGGGTTTCAGTTGGCTAAGCACTTCGTCAAGGTCTTGTGTCTTGGTACACAGGATAACCAGGTACGGAGCGGGCAGGGCGCTGAAAGTGGGCTCCGCCAAAACACCCACCGCGAGCGGACTGTCCGCCTTGATCAATCCGCCCAGCCGCCGGATACTCTGAAGCCTCGAACCCCGTGCAACCACGCCAACCGCATATCCGGCTCTGGTAAATCGGGCAGCGAAGAAACTGCCGATTGCTCCTGCGCCAATCACAGTAATATAGGTAGGTCTTGAGGTGCCCAGTAACATGGACGGCACTTAGCCTTTAAAGGACAGCGACGCCAAGTCGCGCAGCATTTTTCAAACTGACCTACTACCGAATATCTCCGCCATGTTTGCGGTTCCGCCTTACGGCATGGTGTTGACTTCAACGACTCCATCTGGTTTTGAGAAGTGCGCAATCTCATTATGTCAGCACGCTGCAAGGAGGTGTGCTGTGCGTTATCTCAATTCGGTGTTTTTTCCACCATTTCAATAGTCTGGTCATTCAGTGCCCAGGCCCGAGAGGCGGATCTTCTGGACTTTTCGAACAAGGCAGCTGCGGTGCTTCCTGCCAGTGCGTATGATCTATTCGAAAGCAAATTCGCAATTGATGGCGTTACCCAATCCATGCGCGCGCATTTCGAGCAAAACGGAACTGTAGCCGACATACAAGGCAAGACCTCATTCGGCTTTGAACTCGGTAATCTTCCGACCAGGGGGCTCGTCTTCCCCCGCTGGACGCGTGGCCGCCGAACTGAGTCACCGACCATACCGAGCTTGCCGATTGGGTTTGAAGGCGGCTTGGTGCGAGGAGCATTCGAACACTGCGCTGGCGTGCGCTACGTCCCAACATGGTGGCTATCACGAGACGTCGAAAGCCGCAGGGCCTTGCACTACGACACTGTCGCCGCGATCGCCTGCGAGTTTAGAATGCCGACAAGCCTGCTCGACGCGGTCATCGCGCAGGAATCCGGCTACAAGTTCTGGGCTGTAAGCTCTGCGGGTGCGATAGGAATGATGCAGCTCATGCCGGGCACGGCGCGCTTGCTCGGACTGGCGTTTCCCTTCGATCCGATCTCAAATATGCGTGCTGGCGCACGCTATCTGCGTCAACAACTTAACCGATTTGGCCGGATCGATCTCGCCCTTGCCGCCTATAATGCGGGCCCCGAGCGCCGCTCGTTGCGCGAGGGATATATTCCCGCCATCCCCGAAACGCTCAATTACGTGCGGACAATCCAAACGAACTGGGCGCGCCTTGCCCCGAGCGGCGTTGACGTTAGCTCAGCAAAGGCACGAGGCGCTGCCGCAGCGGCGGCAGTTCGCAATTCAGGATACAGGGCTGTCGAACTCGTCAGCTATGACGGGTCGAACGCCGCAAATCCGATGTGATAGGCATAGAACACGGCAATCGCCATGATGCAGGGAAACCCGCAGTAATAGCTGAGCTGGAAGTGTAGCCAGATAAGGGGAAGATAGACAGCCTTCTGGCCGAGCGTTGCGCTTGGCGGCGCAAGTGCCCCACTTCGAATGTCGCAGATGGTCTTGATGATGGCGCATCCGGCACAGATCGCAGCCAGCAAACCGACGCCTGCGTAAAGCTGTGTCCAGGCCAGGATCGCCGCGTGTCTCATAGCTGATCTGATACCACTGCCCGATTGATATTTCGAGCAATGGAACGCCTCGGATTTCCGCTTAGAGCTGAGGATCAGCGTGCAATAGGCACCCCCTTCGTGGGGTGATCGGCGTGCAAAAAGGACCCCTTCATCCCGGGGATTTAGTCGGCCGACTGGTTTTGATCAGTTGGCGAGAACGGGATGTTGATCGTGGAGACAGTGGTTCGGATTCGGCGTGAGCATGCAGCGGGTAAGGCGATCAAGGCGATCGCTCGTGACCTTCGTTTGTCGCGGAAGGTCGTCCGCAAGGCGATCCGGTCGCCGGAGGCGGCGTTCAACTATCAGCGCAAAGTCCAGCCGCTGCCGCGGATCGGTCCTTATCAGGATCGTCTCGATGCGCTGCTTGAGGAGAACGAAGGTCGCGGCCGCCGCGATCGGCTACGGATGACGCGTATCCATGACCTGCTGGTGCGCGAGGGGTTCGATGGATCCTATGATGCGGTGCGCCGCTATGCGGCGCGCTGGCGTGCTGCGCGGCGGAAGGATGCTGGCGAAGGCGCACCGGCGTTCATCCCGATGACCTTCCAGCCGGGTGAGGCCTACCAGTTCGACTGGAGCCACGAGGATGTGGAGATCGCCGGCAAGCCGATGCGGGTGAAGGTGGCGCATATGCGTCTCTGCGACTCGCGCGCACCCTATGTCCGGGCCTATCCGCGCGAGGGCCAGGAGATGCTGTTCGATGCCCATGCCCGGGCGTTCGCGTTCTTCGGCGGTGTGCCGCGACGCGGTATCTACGATAATATGAAGACGGCGGTGACGGCCGTGTTCACCGGCAAGGAGCGTGTGTTCAACCGCCGCTTCCTGATCATGACCGATCATTACATGGT
>Ga0351853_1253_pt1 | contig 12102 bp, 12 predicted proteins | sample BONcelHFGM3001C8_FD_206799 | JGI IMG/M metagenome (GOLD analysis project Ga0351853, IMG submission 206799) | Enriched cells from coal bed in the Powder River Basin, Montana, United States - BONCAT cells FGM rep2 HSBNCT.FGM.300.1.C8 ... | reverse complement strand
GGCTGATAATTTTCACAAAATCCCAGACATTGATGGGGGATGCAAATCTGGCTGATCCACTGGTTGGCATCACGTGACTTGGACCGGCAACATAGTCACCAAGCACTTCAAAAGAGTTTTCCCCGATAAAGATACCACCAGCGCAGGTAATTTTTTCCACCCAGCACCAGGGATCTTCCACAGCGAGACAAAGATGTTCAGCGCCGTATGCATTCGCTAATGTGATTGCTTCTTCTAAATCTTTCGTAATGACAGCTCCCCCTCTGTTTAGAAAAGCAGAATCAATCATTTCGGTTCGGGTTAAATTTTTGGTTTGCAGGATGATTTCTTCGCCAACTTGTTGAGCCAATTTTTGAGATGGTGTTAATAAAATGGCAGATGCTAACAGGTCATGCTCTGCTTGCGCCAATAGGTCAGCTGCGACCCAGGCTGGTTTGGCATTTTCATCCGCAATGACCATGGTTTCTGTTGGCCCAGCCAGATTATCAATCCCTACAGAACCATACACCTGTTTTTTTGCCAGCGTTACAAATAAATTGCCTGGTCCGAAGATTTTATCGACGGGTCGGATGGTTTCTGTGCCATATGCGAGGGCAGCAATAGCCTGGGTACCCCCAATGGAATAAATTTCCGTCAAACCCAACATATTTGCTGTAGCTAAAATTAAAGGAGAGACTTTGCCTGTACTCCGTTCCGGTGGCGCAACCAGAACAATCTCTTTGACTCCTGCTACCTGAGCAGGCACAGCTGACATAATCACACTGGAAGGTAGGGGAGCAGTACCGGCTGGAATATATAATCCAACCCTGTGGATTGGGCGGATCAATTGTCCCAATGTCCCACCCAGGTCATTGCTAATCCAGGATGAGATTGGTTGGTGCTGATGAAATGTACGCACTCGATCAATACTTAGTTGCAATGCTGCTTGTATTTCCGGAGAAATAGAATGGATGGATGATTGTATTTCTTCCGCGCTGATTCGAAAATTGGTCACGGAGGTTCCATCCAGTGTGAGAGTCCATTTTTTAAGTGCTTGATCTCCGTTGGTCCGCACCTCTTTGATAATTCTGGCGACTGCCTGATCTGGTGTTAGATTTTCACCAAAAAATTTCAGCATGTTTTGTTGCATGGATTCCGGAATATCATAATCATCAATGGGTTTTCGTTGCAAGATGGTCTTTCTGGCTTCTTCCGGTTGATAAATTCTTAACATAGTTCCTCGCTTAATCGGTGATTTCTAATTTTTGCAGCAGTTTGCGATAACGGGGTGGCTCTTCATCAAACACATAACTGACCGGGATAACGATCACTCCACTACCGCCAATGGCTCTCAATTCGCTAATGGCTTTATACATTTCTGTCTTTGAGACGATGATATTGACTGCAAACCAATTTTGATCGGCATTTTTAACAATCACCTGTGAGATTGTTGGTCCCTGTAGTCCCTGGATGGTTGTGCTATCGAATATTCGTTGTGCAATGGCCTGGGGGTTTTCACCACGCATGTTAGCAAAGACAGCCAATTTGTCCTTTCCGATCAGGTGCGCTTCAAAAAATTCAATCAGTATTCGGGCGGTTTTCAATGCCTCAGGATCAGATAATAACGTTTGCTTATTCCCAATTAACACTGCCTGTGATTCCAGGATTCTGCCACCTTCAATCATGCGGAGACGATTATCACTCAAGGTTAATCCAGAGGAGACCACATCACAAATCATATCCGCATATCCAATTGCTGGGGCAATCTCGACTGTTCCCTCCGAGGAGACTAATTGAAGATCAAGGTTGGTTGGATCAAAGAATTTTGTTACCAGGTTTTTATATTTTGTGGCAATGCGTAAAGGTCGATTTAATTGGTTTGCATATTCAACCAGACTTGCCACCGAGGAGACATTTTCCCACCCTTCGGGAATTGCCAGGTTGAGGGAGCAAATACCGAAGCCCAGAGCATCATGTATGATGACAAAATCCTGATCTTCACCCAACGATTCAGCGACCACATCATATCCCGTGATACCGAAATCAATGCTGCCATCCTGGACACTAGCGACGATATCGGTAGCTCGTTGAAAAATTACGGTAACCCCTGGCAGGGCAGGAATTGTTGCTTCATACTGCCGGGGATTTGGCTTATAGATTTTTAGTCCGGACTCTTCCAGAAAGTCCAGGCAGTCTTCAGCCAGCCTTCCTTTTGAGGGTAATGAAATTCGGATGTTTCTTTTTTCGGGTTCTGTACTCATATAAAAATCCTATCTAAGATTAAAATAAAAAGCCCCCGTGACTGGGGGCTTTTGTGTTTTTGTTTGTTTACTCCATCAACATCAAATTAAACCGACTCAGTCAGGTTGGGTAAAATTTCTATGATGATGATGAAGAGAAAATCGTTTGGTTAGCATGAAGAGAAGTTTATTCATGATGCCCACATTTGTCAATACCTTTGTATCAATTTCCCGGGATGAATTCCTTCCTATTTTAGAATTTGATAAGTTGGGAAAATTATTGGAAAAAATCAATAAATTAACCAGGATAAGTTTAGTCCAGGGTATTGTGATTGAGGTCAGATTATGAATTAAAATCACCTGAAGAGGTGTGAAATGTGAATATTAAGAAGAGATTGATCTGGATATTCAGGAAGTTTCAGATTCGATGAAAGCACAAGAATAATCCAGATCAACCCGTGGTCATTCAGTTAAGACTATTTCTTGAGAAAGCCTTTGACCAATAAGAACAGGCCCAGTGCAATGATAACGATTGGCCAAAGTATGAATGAATCTACGCCAAAGAATCTCGCTCCACCAAAGATGAAGAATAAAATCAAGCTGATCGAGATCAATATGAGACTGGCGGAGAGCCCATCCGGATTTTCCTTTGGAGAAATGAGCGATGCCAGTCCAACACCCACACCAACAAAACCAGGAATTAACGACCAGGCAAATGCCCAGGTTTCCCAATTCCCTGTCAGATTTTGATAATAAAGTATGGCACCAATCCCGCCAACAATACAACCGGGTATGGCTAATCCACCAGTTTGCGTGAATATCGCTAATAAAATAAATACGACTCCCACTCCCATGACAATCCAGGGCCAATCAAAGAGTGATTGTAAACCTGGAACCAATTGATTTGCCAATAACAGGGCACCGAATAGGATCAGTATGATTCCCCATGCGAAGCTAGACTTCTTGTTTTCCATCTTAAACTCCTTTAGATTGATAATAAATAAATTTTTTATAGAAAGGTTTTGACAACCTTTTATTCTTTTGGTTTTAATAATATTGCTGATAATTTTCCGATGGACTGCCCCAGAAAATAATAAAAATGAAACAAACCTGGTAGAGCCATCAGACCGAGCATACATAATCCGATTGCTTCGCTGATGGTATCAACTTTCCAAACACCAAAATGGATGGGGTTCCAAGATATGATTAATGGAGAAAATATCATTGAAAACAAGACAGCCAATCCAGTTACGAGTACAACAAATGAGATAATTCCAATCGGGAATTTTAATAAGATGAATAATACACCTTTCCAGGTAGCAGGGTCGGTCAAAAACAATTTTAATTTTTGCCAGAGTGAAATGTTTTCACTGGATACAGGGGAAGTTATTGGAACTGGAATCCCCAAAAGATGGGTGGTTTGTAATCTTTCAAAGGAGATGAGCAACCAGATGGTTGGAAAAAGCAATGCCAGAATTATCAAACCAACCCAAATGATTATCAAAGAAAATCCCAGTGAAAAGCCTACGACCAACAAAACAAAATATGCTAAACCAAGGGGAAATGCTAGAAAAAGATACAAAAGGGTTAAATACATTTTTGGTTTTGCAAAGATCGTAAAATAATTTGTTAAAAATTGATCCTGTGGCATAAATCCTCATTTCTTGATAATTTCATATACAATATACGCCTTTTTTCTGGAAAAGTTGCAAATGGTAGAAAAAAGGGATCTTTAATAAATTAAATAAGGAGGTCGGCTTTTAGTTAGGGCAACCTCTCATTTAATAATTTTTTTTAGGCTTATTGTCTAATCAGTTCAATCTCAATGTTGACAGATATTTCATCACCAACCAACACACCTCCGGTTTCAAAAGACTGATTCCAGGTTAGCGCCCAATCTCTGCGATTGATTTTTGCTGTGGAACTGAAGCCAACCGTAATTGAATTAGGAAAATATACCAAATATTGCCAAAAATCCTGGAATGGATATGACCAATGCTACCAACAGATGAGCCCAGAAAATAAAGGTAGGTTTTCCTTGCTTGCGGAATTCAATCCAGGATGATACAAGACCGCCACAGGCTGCTACTAATAAGGCAATCCCATACCAGGTGTTGACAGCAGTTCCATCTGGATTGGGTTGCAAATTGGACACCAGGGTTATATTGCCAACAAGAATCACAGCAGCTCCCCAGGAAAAAAACCATGGATGTAGCGCTCGAATTATCCTGCCAGATCCTTTCTCCTCGTTAACAAAACCAACCACCAACATGGAAAGTCCCGATATTATGATGACAACCGGTAGAATAATATTCCAATTCAGACCCAAAAGCAGAATCACACATATCGCGATGGGAAAAATGATTCCTACCATATTACTCGCCAGCGAGAATGTGAATCCTTTTTTATTCTGAATCTCGGTGAATGAATTATTAAAGGAGGCGATAGCTGGTATCAAAAAGAGTAAAGCCCACCAATTCTTCAGCCATTCCAGGTTAGTGCGCTGGACAAAAACAATAATGAGAAGCAACGCCAAAATTGCTGCCCCTGTAATTCGATTGGTTTTTTGCGTTGGATTCTTTTTGATATTTTTTTTCAATACTTTACAGCACCTTCCTGGTCTCGCTGAACAATTGGTTTTCCTGGTTCACTTTTGTTATGTTTTCCGAAGAACCTAACACAACAACACTGGCCTGTTTGTTCAACTCCTCCAGAATTTTGGCAAGATGACGGAAATCAGATTCAGAGGTGGACAACAATTCATCCCGGAATTTCTGACGATCTTCATCTGTAATTCCCAAAATGTACCGCACCATGGATGTGTAGCCTTTTGCATCCGGTAATTGATAGGCATCCAACTCACCAATGGCACCAATGATGGATTTGGTCAATTCTGATTCACTTAGTTCAAAATTTTTCAGGAATTGGGCGGTTAGATCGTAATTTTCAAGTGTACTCAATAAATTCGGATCACGATAAGATAGGAATGTGAAAATTCCAGAGAGACGATCAAAAATGCAAAATCCGCCATAAGCTCCACCCTGGACACGTACCTTTTCCCACAACCACGTGCTGCGTAAATATTGCAGGATTACATTCATAGAACCGTGATCTTTATACCCAAGGGAGTACAAATCTCCACCTTTTCCAACAAAATTCACCTGACTTGGCACCATCAAACCCTCATTGATCAGCTGACTTTTCTGAATCCAGGATTGATTCGAAACCAAAGATTTGGGCAAGTCTTGTACAAATTGGTTAATTTCATTTTGAACAGAGTCCCAATGGGGTTGGTCTATGGTTACATTGACGATCAGGTTGTTTTGATTGAACAAACTATTTTTTATTTCCTCAAAAGTGGTGGAAATTCGTTCCCATTCCTGATCAAATTGATTGATGAGTGATCGGATGAAGAACAGATAGTCTACTCCACTCATTTGTTCCGTCATCCAGGCAGATGTAGAATATTGAGATTTAAGACGGTTATTGACAACCCGATGACCGGATGGAATTAACCCGGCTTCCATACCTGATTTTTCTTCTAATAAGATTTGTCGGAAACGTTCCTTGTCACTGAAATTTGGGATCTGCAAAATGTCCGATAATATTGACAACAATGCAGATATCTTATTCACCATCACCTTTGAGCGCAGGAATAGATAAGCAATGGAGCCATTTTGTTTGGCTTTTTCGGAGGTATAAAGCGAATGATGAATACCACCAGTCTCTCTGCCAATATGTTGAATCAATTCTACGAAGGATTCTTTTTGGGTACCCATTTCCAACATAGCTCGCATAAACAAGCGCATGAAAGGAAGTTGCTCAGGTGATAAAGGTGAAAGATTAAAACCCAAATCTACATAAAGGATTTGACTGGTAAAGAGGTCATGGAACAATATCGTTGCAGGTTCTTTCTGCATGATTTGTAAAGGCAGGGCTTTTATGCTTTGATCCAGATCGTCTTTACCCAGCATAGGTATGGTTGCCAGCGCTTCAGGGGAGTCAGGTGTTTCCTGCCGCTTTTTTAAATCCAGTGTATCTCTTATGATTTGTTCCAATTTTTCCTGAGAAAAATTGAATTGCGCTTGTTTCAAACGATTTTTTTCATTTTCAACGCGTTGTGCACCAATGGCTGCATCAGGAGTAAGAATCACCGTAACACGATGCTGGTTATCTATCAGATATTCGCGGATCAGGTTTTCAAATCGAAATGATCCATCTGATAATTTTGATTTGATTTCATCCAAAGGTTTTTGAAAGGCAAGCGGTGAGATGGGATCACGGTCATATAACCAGGTGCTGAGGGTACGCAACATAACGATTAACCCACGTGGATAAGGACCTGTATTGTTTTCTCTTAAGCTGAATTCGATTGTATTAATGGAGGCTTCAATTGTTTTCGGATCAATCCCTTCTTCAGTAATTCTTTCAAGCGCAGTGAGAATGAGCGATTCAACATGATCGAGGTTTTTTGTTTCAATTCCACGCATGCCGGTTGAGAAAGCCATCTGACGTGTTTCATCAGACAATCCTCTACCAACGACATCCTCACCTAATCCAGATTCGATCAGAATTTTTCGTAAAGGTGAGGCAGGTGTGCCTAACAAAACATGTTCAAGAATCCCCAGACTGAGTACCAATTCGGGATTGGTGCCTTCTGGTAAAAGCCAGTTGACTGTTAAATAAGCTTTTGAGTTTTCGGTCTCTTCTCCGCTATCGTAGGGAATTATCTTTCGTAGTGGTTTGGAAAATTCCGTTTGTAATGCTGGCAAGGAATTTACTTGAATTGGTTCAAAATACTGAAGATATTCATTGACAAGTTGCAAACGTTTTTCAGGGTCATCATCCCCATAAAAGAAAATTTTTGCGTTGCTGGGGTGGTAAAAGGTTTCATGGAAGTTTTTAAATTTTTCGTAGGTCAGGTCAGGAATGCAATCCGGATCACCACCGGATTGATACCCATATGCGGTGTCCGGCATCAATTGCATTTGACTTTCATCCCCCAAAATATCATCAGGAGAAGAATATGCGCCTTTCATTTCATTGAAAACGACACCTTTGAAGGATAATTCATCATCCAGGTTATTCAATTCATAATGCCAGCCTTCCTGCATCAGAGTTTGTGGGGTGATGAGTGGATAGAAGACCGCATCGAGGTAAACATCCACCAGGTTGTAAAAATCCTGTAAATTTGTGCTTGCTACCGGGTAGCAAGTTTTATCTGGATACGTAAAGGCATTCAAAAAGGTATTTAATGACCCCTTAACAAGCTCAACAAATGGTTCTTTGACAGGATATTTTCTGGATCCACACAAAACTGAATGCTCCATGATGTGCGGTAATCCAGTTGAGTCAGATGGCGGTGTTCGGAATGTGACCCCAAATACTTTATTTTCATCATCGTTAATCACTGACATTAATTCTGTCCCGGTTTTAATGTGGCGATACAAAATCACTTTACTGTTGATTTCAGAAACATCGACTTCCTTAACGAATTTAAAACCGTATAGGTCTTTCATGGTCCTCCGTGGTAAATATTAAATCCTTGCTTGTCAATCATTCAATTGATAGGTATTATACGTGCTTTTACAGGGTGATCCCCAGGCTGCATGCATCTGATGATTGGTTAAATCAATGACCATTGACATAATTGTCTTTTCACTATTTAAAATATTCTTGTCTATTCCATGATTACAAATCGAATCCGGGTAATTGATGTGGTCTTTTTGAATTCTCTGGAGCGTTCTGATGGTATGTTTGTCGGTTTGCTTCAACAACCTTAATGCGCGATAATAACGGACTCTGGCACTGATAAGTTCATCTGGTTCATCTTCAAGGGTACGCATCAAAGGATCCACGTAAAAATTCGTGTGTACCAGATAGCCATCCTCGCCATAGATCATACCAAATTGTCTGGCAGAAACTTCGATGTTGTACATTTCCCCACTTTCATGAACGATCAAATGATTGTAACCAGCAGCCCTTTGTGAAATCAGTATCCGTCTGATCGCATCTGCAGGCGTGGTAGCAGCCAGAACTGCGCGCGAATAAATAATACGGGGCACACCCATCCGGCTGTCATTGGGATAGACCGAGTCACAACATTGGGAAATACCGTTCGCATTAAAACCAATATTCGGTAATAGACCACCATAGGTCATGGCCAGGAAAGGTGGTTCATCCACAGGTTTGGCATGTACCAGATAGACATCCGGTTCCTCATCTGGCGTCCAATCTTCATTATGAGCAACAAGCACATTGCTATTGGCTGTCATGCTTTGATTAACTGAGAAGGATGTGCATTTTGTTAAATGAAGGGCATCACTTGTGACCGCTTCCATTGCATTGACGACCCTGATTTCATCATAAGGAACATTGGCTCCTTCTGCTATGCCTTTCATTTCATCAACATATTGAGGGTAGCGTTCTTCTGCAAAAGGGATGTATTTTTTCGCCTGGATGATAGCGCCTTCCCATGTTAACTGAAGTTGCTCGAATGTTTTTTGTATCATGACTTTCGCATTCTCAACGCCATGCTGAATTTGAGGACGCATACTTTCTCCAATTTGTCGTCCAATTTCAGAATGTGAACCCTGAACGTGGATCATTGGAATTTTATCTGACATGCAGAAATCCTTTCTACCCCCCTGAAAAACGATCTATTTCTCCCTGGGAAGCGTTGAAAACACATAATCCCACATCGGTGAACTGACACCGAACAATTGATCGGGGTACTTGTAATGGTGTTGCATATGCAGCCGCTTTAATTTTTTCCAGATTCCTTTGCGCATAGGAAAGTGGTGAGTAGCGTAATGCATAAGATCATAGATCAAATAACCGGTTAAGAAACCAGCAAAAGCCGGGTACATCCATTGCCCTGCGTTCAAAATTAGTTCAAAAACCAGATAAAAAAGACCATAAAATATTGAAGCTAACGGGAACCCGACAGCCGGTGGCATTACCAGGCGGGTTTTGACTTTTGGTTGTGCATGATGTATGCCATGAAACAGAAACGCGACTCTTTCCTGCCAGCCATTATGAGGTTTGAAATGAAAGAGAAATCGATGGAGAATATATTCTGAAAAAGTCCAGATAAACAGACCTATCAAAAAACCAATTACCGTGACCGACCAATTACTTTCTGGATGCAATGAGCCTAACCAAAAGCAGATAGCCAGAATGGGAACCCAGATGGCGAGTATGGCGATGGGGCTGATGTGCGTAAAAAACTCCAGAAAATTCGATTTAAATAACCTGATAGGTTGTTCATCGTGATTCAGTTCTACATGAGACATGGAACACTCCTAAAATGACACTAACGAATAGCAATAAAAGCAAATAACACACTGATCAAATATAAGAGAAATAATGGCAACATGAGAATAGCCATATTTATCGGATCTATGGTAGGTGTTATTGCTGCTGAAACAACCGAAATAATAACAATCGCAATTCTCCACTGCTTGAGCAATGTTTGGGGAGTAACCAGATGAAATTTTGCTAATGCGAAGACAACAATTGGTAATTCAAACCCAATACCCAGCCAAAATATCAAACTGGTTGTAAATTTTATGTAACTTAATAAGCGAGGGGTAGTTGGGACTCCCAGGAAGTTAATCAGGTAAGGTATCGCGACGGGAAGCATGACAAAATAGGCAAAGGCAGCCCCTGAAATAAATAAAAATGTTGCAACTGGAATGATGATGAATATCCAACGTTTTTCATTTTTTTCCAATCCTGGGGCCAGGAATATCAATATTTGAGAAAGAATGATGGGAAAAGCGAAGAGAAAACCTGATAGAAGTGAAATACGCATAAAAACGCCGATATTCTCGGTTATTTCGATGGATTGAAGATTCTCAATTCCTCCCACGGGAACCGTTATAAAATCCAATAAATAAGGTACGATAGCAAAGCTGATTAATGTCGTTACACCCAATGAAATAACTGCGATAAACAAACGTTTTCTCAGTTCATTCACATGATCCCAAATGGACATTGTAGGTGATTTTTCAGCGCTCATAGATTTTAATAAAGGTTTGAATTAAGTTTCCAGATTTTCTGTTGTATCACTGTTGTGTGGTTCAGGCTCGATTTTCTGGAGGGTCTCGGAAGCGGGTGAAGCGTTATTTAATTCTTGTGTTTCTGCGGGTTGTTCGGGAAGAATTTTATTCGTTTTTTCTTTGCTATCTTTTTGAGTCAAATTAATTGAAACTGGATCAATAGGAACTGAAAAATTACCGACATTTTTTAAAGAATTGGTGGTGGACTTAATGTTTTTCAAATCCTCCTCAATCCCCGCGTCACGAATTAAACGGGTTGGAATTTCCCGTATTTCTCGTGAAGTATCCATCACTGTTGCCCATAAAGGAGATTTGACGATTTTTCGAAGGGTGAGACCTAATTTCTGAGCACTAATCACCATGTTTTTGGGACCTAACACCAAAATCATGATAATTAAAATGAAAATAAGTTCCATCGGTCCGATGCCGAAAAAGCTCATAATAATTACATCCTGCTTTGAAGGTTTATAAGGATTTTGTTATTATTCTTCGTCTTCTTCTTTTTTGTCGCCAGTCAAACCATCTTTAAAGGAACGAATACCGCTACCCAGTTCACCAGCAATCTTACTGATACGACCTACACCGAAGAGTAATAATATGATAACAAGGATGATGATTAATTCAGTTGGTCCGAAACGCATTTTTTACTCCTTTGATTTGTAATAGCTGAATTATAGCACGCAATCAATGATTGATTTTGTTGACTAGTTAAATTTTAATTCATAAAAATAATTTTTTACTGCGTAAGCGAATTTATTTTTCCATTATTCTCAATGAATATAGATTGTGTGGGGTAAGCGAATTCAATTTCATTCTTAATAAACTCTTCAAAAATCTCAAGAAGGATTTTTTGTTTTACATCCATATAAAGTGCATAATCGGAACTTTCAACCCAATAGACCAACTCAAATTGGATTGAAAATTCTCCGAACTCCGATAAATGTATTCGATCCAGAGTAATATCTTCATATTTTGAAAAAATATTTTTAACAATTTCAGGGATCTTCCTTAATTGCTCTGGTGTCGTCTGGTAAAGAACACCTAATTTGAGCAAATTCCTGCGTCTTTCCAACCTTTTGAAATTTTGAATCCTGGAATTTAACAGATCAGAATTAGAAAAAATCAATTGCTCCCCAGATAGACTTCTGACGCGAGTACTTTTTAAACCAATTTTTTCAACAGTACCAACGTGATTATCCACCTGTATCAAATCATTTATGATAAAAGGTTTATCCAGCGTAATAGATAAAGAAGCGAATAAATCGCCCAATACGTTTTGCAAGGCCAATCCAACCGCTATACCACCAATTCCTAAACTTGTGATGAGAGCGGTTATCTGAACACCTGGAATATTATCAATCACAAGAATTAAAACGATGCTCCATAATACAATCCTGAGGACAGTCTTCAACGCATTCAATGTAGTTTTATCTTCACCATTTGTACCTTTAAGATTCCGGTTATCGATAAATTTTGTGATTAGATGATTAACCCATATACCCATTTGAATCCAGAACACAATCATGAAGATCGTTTTTAAATAAGTATCCGGTTTTTCAGATAAGAAAACCCAAATTGAAGCGATGTAAAGACTCAAGAGGAGAAGAAAAAAAATTTTCGTGTGATCCAGGAATGTCAAAATATAGGAAGAAGATAATTTATCATTTTTTTTCAAAAAGGCTTTGAAACGATTTTTCGCTAATTTTAATAGGATAACAAGAAATAGGTAAATTCCAACAAATGTAATGAGTGCACGCAGCCAAGATAAAAGCGAATTTTCCCAAATGACAACATCAGTCATTATTCTTTCCTCCGTTGTA
>Ga0351853_1251_pt1 | contig 12277 bp, 10 predicted proteins | sample BONcelHFGM3001C8_FD_206799 | JGI IMG/M metagenome (GOLD analysis project Ga0351853, IMG submission 206799) | Enriched cells from coal bed in the Powder River Basin, Montana, United States - BONCAT cells FGM rep2 HSBNCT.FGM.300.1.C8 ... | reverse complement strand
TGCTGAAGGTAGAGAACCTTGGCATCGCGCCCGTGACCCTTGGCGACAGCGACGTGCTCAGCGTCGGCGATTGGGCGATCTGCATCGGCAATCCGCTCAGTTTCAGCGGCACAACGACCGTCGGCATCATCTCCGCGCTCAACCGCGAGGTGACCAGCCAGAACTACGACATCTACGGCCGCCGCGAGGATCTCAAGAACTACATGATCCAGACGGACGCGGCCATCAACGCAGGCAACAGCGGCGGCGGCATGTTCAACATCGCGGGCGAACTGATTGGCGTGCCCAGCCTCAAGTACACCGGCAGCTATTACTCCGGCACCTCTGTGGAGGGCATCGGCATGGCGATCCCGATTAACGCCGCCAAGCCCTTGATCAATGATGTGGTCAGCGGTAAAACCGCCTCCGCAACCACAGAGAGCAGCGCCAGCGGCAGCACCAGCGCCACCAAGCCCCGCATCGGCGTTACGGTGACCAACGCGAGCGACTACTTCGCCACCCCCGTGCAGCAGGGCGTGTTGCCGGGCGGCGCGTATGTGACGGACGTGGAGAGCGGCTCCCCCGCCGACAAGGCCGGTATCAAGCCCGGCGACATCATCGTCGAGGCGGATGGCACGGTCATTACCTCCACATCGCAGCTGATCAAAATCCTGCAAAGCAAGAACGTGGGCGATACCGCGGCCATCAAGCTCTACCGCTCAGAAGGGCTTGCGGACGCCAAAACCATGGACGATATCAAGGATGGCGCTTATCAGGACGTGACGGTCACCCTCGCGATTCTGGACGCTGTTAAGCAGTAACGAGCTTGGCTGCCGGAAACCGCGGCTGAAACAAGGCAAGGGCGCAGGGTTTTCCCCGCGCCTTTGCCTTTACCCATTTTCCAGTCCTATAAACGCCGCCGCGGCGAACGAAGGCGCTCATAAGCAGAACCCGCATAAAGGAATGAACAGGAAAAGGCGCGGTGATTTCTCTCCGCGCCTTTGATGATACCGGTTTACAGCTCTTCCCGTGCCCACTGCTCCAACCGCTCGATGCGTTCGCCCTCGTCCTTGGTCACGGGGTCGAAGGCAAACTCATGCAACTGCTTGCAGGGGAAGCGGTCGCACTGGCCGCAGTGCGCCTTGCCCTTCTCCTCGCAGCAGTTCTTAATAACGCATTTGGGCCCCCAGAAGGGCTTTTTGATGGCTGTGCAGCCGCCGCACTTCATGATGTCCTTCCACTTGCATTCGCTGCATAAAAGGCCACACCGGGATTCCGCCATGTTGCGCGCCTCCTTGCGGCCTGCGGTAATGCCGCAAAGTCCGTTCGCGTATCATACCAAATAACGGCGCGCCTGTCAAATGCGGAACCGCCGCGCCTTGCCCGGCGAGCGGGCGGTCCGGCACCGCTCCTGCGCGGGTTTCCTTTGCTGCCGCGCATGTGTGACAAGGCGGCTGCGCACATATCGCGTTGGCCTGTCCAGACCACTTTAAGCGTGGTATACTGTGCGCGGGAGGTGGCGTATGACGATACAACTAGCATACACAGAGCGTGGCACGGGCTTTCCCCTGATTCTGCTGCACGGCAACGGCGAGAGCAGCGCTTATTTTGCGAACCAGATTGTGCCGCTTGCGCAGGTGCGGCGCGTGATTGCCGTGGATACGCGCGGGCACGGCGCGTCGCCGCGCGGCAGCGCGCCCTTTACCCTGTCGCAGTTTGCGGACGACCTGCTTGCCTTCATGGACAGGCTGGGCATCGCACAGGCGGACATGCTGGGCTTTTCCGACGGCGGCAACATCGCGCTGCTGTTTGCGCTGCGCCATCCCGTGCGCGTGCGCCGCATGGTGGTGAACGGCGCGAACCTGTACCCGCGCGGCATCGCGCTGCCCGCGCTGGTGCTGATCTGGGCTGTGTATACCGCAACTGCCTGCACGGCCGCCCTGCTGCGGCGGGGCAGGCGCACGCGCGACCTGTTCCGCCTGATGGTGAAAGAACCGCACATCCCGCCTGCAGCGCTTGCGCACCTTACCATGCCGGTGCTGGTGGTTGCAGGCACGCATGACTTGATCCGAGCGCGCCATACGCGGCGCATCGCAACCTCGCTGCCCGATGGCAGGCTGGTTTTTCTGCCAGGTGGTCACACGGTGGCACAGAAGGACCCGGACGCCTTCAACCGCGTAGTACTGGCATTCCTTGCAGACGAACCCAGCCCGTGAAGCTGACGCACAGCGCGTAACCGCATAAAAAACACCACAGCGCGCCCTGCCGATGGCAGGGCGCGCTGTGGCATATACAGGTAACAGCCTGATCGGCGTTACAAGTCCTGAATGTGTTAAAGCGCACAATTGGTTTGCCCCAAGGCGAGGAGCGGAAGCGAATGCATTTCAATACAACGTGGCGCTTTCGTGACAGGGCAACGGCATGAAAGTACCGCGAGGCAAAAGCGTCCGTGCGTTGAAATCGGTTCAGCCCTGCGCCGCTTCCCGCCGCATGTGCTCCGCCAGCGCGGCCAGCACGCGGCTTCGCGCCCGCATGATGGCCTGGGTATCCCACGTGAAATCGCGGAAGCTACGCACCACGCTGCCCGCCAGCGTATAGGCCAGCGCCGCGTCGCGCTCGGCCAGCATCCGAAGCAGCTCGTAATCCTCCGCCGCGCCGCGGGTTGCGTCCAGCCGCGCGGTTTCCAGCAACGCTTGCCGCGCGCGGTCGGGGTACACGATGTAGCCGTCCCCCTTGAAAAACGCATCCGGACGCATACCGAACCAAACGTCGTTTGTATCCCAGTAGTTAAAGCCCCAGTGCAGAAAGCCCGTGAACCCCAGCGCAAAACACGCCCAGCCCAGCAGCCTGCTGTGAAAAACAGGCCGGTCTGTAAACTTGTTGAGCCAGTTGGGCGTGTTGGGCACGCAGCAGGTGTATGCCCACCGCTCCTCCCCCACGCGCTGGCGGTGGTCGTAGAAGGCGCGGTTCTCCTCGTAGATATCGGTGCGCGGCACCCACAGGTCCATCGCGTTTTGGAGGCCCGGCGCGGGGCGCTGGTTATCCACCGCGTCCAGGCAGCGCACGCCGGGCATGTGCCTGCGCACAAACGCGCGCCCGTAGCGCCACGGCGCGGCGTCGGCAGGCTCGTCCTCAATGTGTTGCAGCCACAGGCTGTCCCAGCCCATGTCCTTGAGGTGCGCCCACAGCGCGGGCAAGAACTGGTCAAGCCACGCATCCGCCTCCGCACTGCCCAGCGGCACATCCTCGATACGGTTGAGCCCGTCCGGCCCTTTGCCTACGGTGTGCACAAACCGGGCCTCGGTCTGCTGGATGAGGTGGAACCCCGCCAGCCACTTGGTACCACCGCCCTCCAGAAACAGCCGCACAAAGCGGTCAAGCACGCTGAAATCAAAGCGCCACTGCCCATCCGCGTCGCGCGCGGTATCGCCCGCCGCCAGCAGGTCCTGCGTACGCACATAAAGCACGTTGATGCGGTTTTGCTTCATCACATCGCGCACATGTGCGGCAAACGACCACCACGCCGGTGTGTAGCGCTCGATGCCGTACTGCTCGCGGATGAAATCGCGCTGCTGTTCCGCCTCCGGCGAGCGCCACCAGAAGCCCGTGAGGCTCACCCAGTATTCCACGCTGTAGGTCGCCTGCCCCGCGTCGGGCAGGCAAATGGGGTGTACGGTCACTGTCACAGGCACCTCGGTCAGGCCGTCGTCCGTAATTAGCATCACCGTGCCCGCATATGTGCCCGGGGGCGTGCCCGCCGCCGTGCCGAAGGTGACCCACACGCTCTGTACGGTGTCCTTGGGCACCGCAATTGACGCAAACGGCATAAGCGCATCCGGCCACACGCTGCCGTCGGTATAGGTTTCAAAGCGTTGCAGCCGCACCTCGGGAGCCAGCGCGTCCAGCCCGTTTACGCGCACGCCTTGCAGCGTAAACGCCTCGCCGGCCGCAAGTACCACCTGCATGCTTTCGCGCGCGTTCTGCACGGTTTCCACGGCGCAGGCCATCTGCGGTTCCTCCGGCGGCCGAGCGTCCCGCTTCCATGCCGTGAGCGCGTCCGATACCCAATATCGCATGGCGTTCTCCTTTACGCTTCGTCGGTTGCGGCAGTATCAGCGGCGCGATCCACCAGCAGCTGCGTTCGCGCCAGCGCCAGAAAGCGCGCGGCGGTGGGCACCATCGGGTCGCCCGCCATGCGCGCCGGGTCGGCTGCAGCGGCGGTCAGGCTTCGTACCACCGGTGCTTTCAGCGCGCCTGTCACCTGCACCACGATGCGGCGCGCGGCCAGCAGGTCGCGCAGGCCCAGCGTGATGCCCGCGCGGGGCGGGGCCTGCCCGCCGAAGTACTTCTGCCCCACCGCCTGCGTGACCGCGTCCAGCACGAGGCTATGCGCGCGCTCCGCGGTGTCTGCGCCAGGCTCGTTGAAACCCACGTGCCCGTTCATGCCCACGCCCAGCATCAGCAGGTCAATGGGCCCGTTTGCGTCAAGCCACGCGTCCGCTTGCGCGCACTGGGCGCGCAGGTCGATGGCCGTCGCGTCAAAGCCACGCACCTGTTCGGGCGGTATGGCAAGCGGTTCGAAGAGCTGCGTGCGCATGAAGTGCCCGCAGCCGCCCGCGTCCGAATCCGAAAGCCCCACCCACTCGTCCAGCAGGATGAAGCGGGCTTTGTAAAGCCGCGCGCGCCGTGGCCCGTCCCACAGCCGCAGGGCCGCGAACATAGGCCGCTGCGTATCGCCCGCGCTGATGCACAGCAGCGCGTCCGGTTTGCTTTGCAGCATAGCGTCAATCAGGGTTGCGCTGTAGGCTCCCAGCGCTTCCGGTGTGTCGAATACCAGCTTTTCCAATTCCGCACCCTCCCTTACAGGCAGGGCCGGATGTATGCACGGTTGATTTCAAACAGCTCGTCCACGATGGCCACGGCAGCTTTGGTGTCGTTGATGGTGGGGTCGCACAGCAGGGCCTGCAAAGCAATCTCCTTGCTGCCCCTGAGCGCCGCCAGCACGGACAGCCGCTGCGCCGCCACCTGGTTTGTCATCAGACCGATGACACCCTCCGGCAGCGTGGGCATGATATGGCGGTGGATGCCGAACGCGTCCACGGTCACGGGCAACTCCACAGCCACGTCCGGCGGCAGCTGGCCGATAGCCCCGTCGTTTAATACGATGGCGCTGGGCAGGCGCACCGGCGTGCCGAAGTGCAGCGCTTCAATCGCCTCTACAGCTTTCTCGCCGGATTTCAGAAACCATTGCTGCACATCGCGTTGGCCTACGATCACATCCGCCACCTCGGCCTTCATGCGCTCGCGCTCGCCCGCGTCCCACGCAAAGTTGTAACCCTCCTCGCCAGCCTCCCAACCGTAGGCCTGATACTCGCCCAGATGGTCGTCCGAGCAGGTGGGGTAGAGGCCGAAGCGGTGGAACATAGCGCGTGAATACGGCATGAACGACGCGTCAAACGCCGCCTCCGCTGCTCGGAAGGCCGGATAGAGGTTCTCACCCGTCTCACGGTCGCGCATGGCCATGATCCATTGGAAATGGTTCATGCCCGCGCCGAACAGCTCCACCGTGCCGTGTGGGCGGCCCATGATGTTTTCAATGTCGTGCTCCGCCATGAAGATGCCGTGGCACAGGCCCATGCAGCGGATGCCGGTATACCGGCTCACCGCCAGCACGATGCGCGTTTCGGGGTTGGAGAAATTCAGGAAATACGCCTTGGGGCAGAGCTCCTCCATATCGCGGATGATGTCCATAACCACGGGAATGGTGCGCATAGTGAAAAACAGCGCGCCGGGGCCGCCGTTCTCGCCCAGCGTGTGGCGCACGCCGTGCCGTTTGGGCACTTCAAAATCGTGCTTCCACAGCTCGCACCGTTCGATGGCGATGGAGCTGATCACAAAATCCGCGCCGGATAGCACGTCGCGCCGGTTCGCCGTGCGCTCGATGGTCATGCCCATGCCGCTGGCCTGATTGAACTTTAGCGCCAGCTCGTACATACGGGTCAGGTTGTCGGGGTCGATATCCACCAAAGACAGCGTTGCGCCTTTGAGCGACGGCGTCGTGAACAGGTCTCGGTAGGTGGGGATGCCAAAGGACATGCTGCCAGCGCCGATGAATGCAATTTTGGGGGCTCTCAAGGGTATTTGCTCCTTTCCGGTCGTACGCGGGGGCCGCCCCTGCCGGAGCGGCCCCGCTTCGGGTTGCTATCGGTTAGAGAATGTTTTTAAGCTGTTGGTTGGAGGCGATCATCGCCGTGCCCACGATGCCCGCAAACTCGCTGCGGCATTTTTCCACCCGTGCGGGGAACAGCGTGAGCCTGCTTAGCATCTCACGGTACAGCTCGATGAAGGGCTCCCCCAGCTGGCGCGTGGCTGTGCCGCCCAGCACCACCTGCGGCAGGTCGAGGGTGTTGACGATGTTAGCGACAAAGGGCACGGTCTGCTCCACCACGTGGCGCATGTCCGCTTCGGTCGCGCCGCCGCTGTTGATGCGCAGGCCAAACTGCGGGTCGGGCCCCTCAGAGGAAATCTGCCGTTCCAGCCAACCCACCTCCTTGGAGGTCACAGGCTGGGTGTGCTCCATGACTGAATAGCCAATCTCCCCGCACATGTAGTTGGGGCCGTGGCGCAGCTTGCCGCCCAGAATCACACCCGCGCCCAGCCCCGCACCGATGGAGACGTAGAGCAGATCGTCCTTGCGGTCATAGCGGCCCACATAGTACTCGCCGATGGCGCTGGCGTTCACGTCGTTTTCCAGAAACACCGGCTTGCCGAAGCGTTTTTCGATGCCCGCAATCATCTCGGAGATGTCGGTGGGCTGCATCACGCCGATGTAGGGGGCCAGGTAGATGACGCGCGTGTTCACGTTCATCGCGCCCGGGATGCCAAGCCCGATGCCGTAGTAGTTCTTTTTAATCTTTTCCAGCTGTGTCTGGATGCGCTGGATGCTGCCCGCAAGCACGTCGAAGAACGCGGGGCCAAAGCGCGACGGAATGCGCGAGAGGATTTGAAAGGAGATGTCCCCGTCCAGATTGACCACGCCCACGGACAGACAATCCCCCTCAAACTCAATGCCGATGGATAGCATCACATCCGGGTTGAAGCGCAGCCGCAGGGACTTGCGCCCGATGGCGGTACTTTCCGCCATGCCTGCGGGCACCAGAATGCCACTTTCGACAAACTCATCCACGATGGTCACGATGGAGGGGCTGCTCATGCCCGTGAGCCTGCTCAGCCCCACCCGCGTGATCTCCCGCTCGCTTCGTACAATGTCGAAAATCATCTTCCGGTTCAGGTTTTTCATATCCGCAGCGCACAGTGCCTTCACCCGCTACCACTGTCCCTTCCCGTACGCGCTGTGCCGCTGCGTGCAGGGCAAGCCCGTTATTTACTTAAAGAGCTTGGCCTTATTGCTCTCCAGCCTCTCCTGCCGGTAGGCAAGCAGCTGGGCATAGCCCAACGCGTCCCGCTGGGTTACATAGTTCTGGAAAGTCGCGTCGAATTCCTCTTCCGAGGCTGCGCGCAGCAGCGCGGGCAGCGTGGCGCCCCACAGCAGCTTCACGTCTGCGTTGATCTGCGCCTCGTCGCTGTCGGTCGGCGGGTCGATGTTCTCATACTGCGCAAAGCTGACGATGTAGGGGTCTGCCCAGTCATACATCTGCGTCAGATAGGGGGCGGGTTTTGGGGCCCAGAGGTTGGCCATCAGCGGGTTGGCCAGCATCCACAGCGGGTCTGCGCCGGTCACCTCGTAGTACTGGGTGGCGTTCTGTTCGTACATCTGCTGATATTCGGGGGTCAGGCTGGGGTTGCCGTCCGCGTCCAGCTGCAGGGTCACACCCTCTTCGCCAAAGGTGCAGTCGCGCGTGCCCTCCGGGCTGATCCAGTAGCTCATGAAGCGGATGCAGCGGGCGGGGTCCTTGGCGTTCTTGGTTACGCAGGTCATGGTCCAGCCGTTGATGCTCTGGCCGGGCATCACAGGGGCGTTACCCGCGCTGGGGCCCTGAATGGCATAGAAGATGCTCTCTGGGTCCTTTTCGTAGAGCACCTGCTGCTCGGCCACAAAGTCGCAGTTTTGGAACAGCAGCGCAAAGTAGCGGTTCTGGGCGATCTTCTCTTCCACCTGCTGGCGCTGGTCAATGAAGATATCATCCGACAGCAGGCCCAGCTCGTAGGCCTTGCGGAAGGTCTTCAGCCACGTAAGGTAGCCCGCGTCCTCGCGGCGGTCGTAGAGCTTGCCGCCTAACTCCATGGGCACGCCCAGGTAGTTGAGCAGGTAGTCATCAAAGGAGAGGTTGCCCGTCTCGGTGAAGTCGTGGAAACCGATGGGGATCAGCGGCTGGCCGTCCACGGTGGCATACATTTCTTTTGCGGCCTGCAAGGCGGCCAGGAAGTTTTCCGGCGTATCCATCTTGGGCTCGCCCAGCGCTTCCCAATAGTCCTTCTTGACCTGGAAGGTCTGGTAGTTGACGGTGTTGATCTTGTCAAACATCGACGGCGTGATGGAGGCGTTGGGGTAGCCGTAGGTCTTGCCGTCGTCGCTGGCAAACCAGTTAAGCGTTTGCGACTCGGTCACGTCATAAAAATAGGGGTCGTACTGGTCCGCAAGGTCGTTGACCGAGTAGAGCAGACCCGCCGCCACCATCTGCTTGTAGGCGGGGTCGGTGGTTTCCAGCGTAATCATGTCGGGCAGCGTGTTGCCGGCGATCATGGTGTTGAGCTTCTCGCTCTCGTTGCCTGCGGGCACGATGAAGTTGATCTTCACGCCTGTCTTGCGCTCCATGTACTGGGAATACAGCGCAGTATCCCAGGTGGAGACATACCACGAGTAGTTCACATACCAGTTGATGGTGATGGGCGTGGTGTCAAGCTTCCAACCCGGCTCCGCCACGGCGGTTGCGGCGGGCGCCTCCGCCACGGCAAACCCCGCCAGCAGCGACACGAGCAGCAGCGCAACCAGCACCATGCTGATTCCCCGTTTTCCCAAGCTGAACATTTCGTTCCCTCCTATTCTATTGATGAGCCGGTCAGCCCTTGACTGAGCCCAGCATCATTCCCTTGACAAAGTACTTTTGCAGGAACGGGTAGATGATCACCACCGGCACGGTGGTCACCACCATGGTGGCCAGTTTGATGGTGGTGGATGTGACCACCGACATGCGCACGCTGGCGGGCATTTTCGCCATCATCGTGCTGGAGGACGCCTCCGCCACCGCGCGGTAGAGGAAGGTCTGGATGGGGGTGAGCCACGTCTCGTTGGTGATGTAGATCACGCCGCTGAAATAGTCGTTCCAGTGCGCCACGCCGTTGAAAAGCGCGATAGTCGCCACAACCGGCATGGACAGCGGAAACACGATGCGCAGGAAAATCACAAACTCGTTGGCCCCGTCGATCTTCGCGCTCTCCTCCATTTCGGCTGGCAACTGGCGGAAGAACGTGATGAAGATGATCGCGTTGTAGAAGCTGAACAGCATCGGCCAGATATAAACCCAGAAGTTGTCCAAAAGCCCCAGCCCCTTGTAGGTTAAAAACGTGGGGATCAGCCCGCCGCCAAAGAACATCGTAACCACGCCGATCAGCATGAACACCTTGCGGCCCCACAGGTGCTGCTTGGACAACCCGTAAGCAACCATGGCCGTAAACACCACGCTAGACACCGTGCCGATGACCGTGCGCACCACCGTGACCCCAAACGCGGTGAAGATGTCGCTGTTCTTGAACACGGCCTTGTAGCTCTCGACGCTGAACATGCGCGGCCACCAGTAGATGCCCCCGCGAAGCGCGTCCTGCCCGTTGTTGAGCGAGTTGACCACCGTGAACCAGATCGGGTAGAGCATGATGAAGCAGATCACGAGCATGATGAGCGCCACTGCCGCGTCAAACAGGCTGATTCTGGCAAAACGGCGCTTGCGCAGCACTCCGGCTTTCATGTTACTCCCCCCTTTCCTAAAACAGCGACGCGCCTTGCAGGCGGTTGCTCATGGTGTTGGCCCCCACCAGCAGCAGAAGCGATATGACCGAGCGGAACAGCCCGATGGCCGAGGCATAGGAGTAGTTGGTACGCGAGATGCCCGTTTGGTACACATAGATGTCGATCACGTTGCTGGCGGGCAGGTTCAGCTGATTCTTGAGCACGAAAATCTGATCGAAGTTCGACCCCAGCAGCCCGCCCACCGCGAGGATGAACAGGATGGAGATAGTGCCCGCGATGCAGGGCAGCGTGATGCTGAAAATCATGCGCACGCGGCCCGCGCCGTCGATGGTGGCCGCCTCGTAGAGCGCGGGGTCAATGCCCGCGATGGCCGCCAGGTAGATGATGGCGCTCCAGCCCAACTCCTTCCATACCTCGGAGATAACGGCGATGGCCCAGAAGTACTTCGGGCTGGCCAGATAGGCGACAGGTTTTTCGACTGCACCGATGCCGACCAGAAACGTATTGACAAACCCCACATCCGACAGCCAGTTGATCATGATGCCGCCCAGCACCACCCACGAGAGGAAGTGCGGCAGGTAGCTGACCGTCTGCACGACCTTTTTAAAGCGCTGGTTGCGCACCTCGTTGAGCAGCAGCGCAAACACGATGGGCAGCGTGAAGCCGAACAGCAGCTTGTAAAAGCTGATGCCCAACGTATTGCGCATCACGGGCCAGAACTGCGGGTCGCTCAGGAACCGCGCGAAGTACTTGAGCCCCACCCACGGGCTGGTGCCCAGCGCCTGCGTGATCTTGTAATCCTGAAACGCGATTTGCAGGCCCACGATGGGCAGGTAGCAGAACACGGCCATCCATACGATGCCGGGCAGCACCATCATCAGCAGGTATTTTTGGCTGCGCAGGGTTTTGCCGAGCGTGTGGGCAAGGGCGCGCGTCGCGGTGCGGTCGATGGGGATCAGCCTCCTTTGCCGTTTTCGGCGGGCCGTATTCCTTTACGCCTGTACGGGGTTTGGGTCATGCGCCGCCATGAAGCGCCAAAGCGCGGGGAGGGTCGGGCTTTCGCCGGTGGCGACGTAGCAGCTTGCCGTCATGGTACCCAAGCGGAGGGTTTCCTCCGGCGGCAGGGCTGCCAGCAGCCCGGCGATTACGCCCGCGTTGAAGTTGTCGCCCGCGCCGGTGGTCAGCACTGGGGTTGCGATATTCACAGTCGGCAGGCTCATGAACCGTCCGCCGGTCATGCAGTGCCCCACGCCCATGAAGTGAAGGTACAGCACCGTGAGCGAAAGCCGCCCGCACAGCGCGCGCGCGGCGCGCTCCGGCTCGTCCTCAGGCAGTGCCAGCGCGCGGCACACATCGTGGTACTCGTTCTCATTGAGGCTCATCACCGTGCGGTGGCGCGCACCGAAGCGCCCGATCAAGTCCAGCGCTTCTGTAAGCGCCGCGCCCTCGCGCGTGACCGTGTCGGACAGGTCAAACAGCATCCACTTGCCCGCGGGAAGGCGGGGCTCCACATCCCGCAGGAACCCTTGCCAGACCGCCGTTGCGTAGGGCATCTCGCTCCAGTTGAGGAAGGCAGCCAAGTCGCACGCCCCGTAGCGCTGGGCCAGCGCATCCACGCCCACGCGGCTTGTCAGCAGTTCCCACGTGATGCCGCCGAGCGCCTGCCCCATGCCCAGCATCAGCTTGCCGTCCGCAAACTCCAGCGCGACGCACTTGGCCGGTTCGCCGATGCTGACCAGCTCGCCGCAACGGGTGAGCTCCTCAAAAACCGGGTGCGTCACAGGGTCGCCAAACCCGCCGATGCAGGTGGTGTGCACCGTCAGGTTGTTCAGCGCGCGCGATAGGATGGGCACGTTGCCACCCAGACGCTCCTGCACGTTATCCAGTTGCAGGGTGCCGCTCTTGCCCGCGCGCTCCACAATGAACGCCCCCATTTCGGCCATGGTGTCGTAAAACTGCACGGTGCCGTCGGGTCGGCGGGTTCTGACCGGGCGGGCCAGCGTGTCGATAAACGCATCAAACCCTGCCACCACCCGTTTGCCTGTGAGCGCCTGCCCCATCGCTTCCAAACTTCCGTACAAGCGTATGCCCTCCCGTATGCTTGATGGAGCCGTCGCATAGTTAAATAAGTAAATGAGTTTATTAACGTGTCCTTACTATACACGATGCAGGTGATGGTTGTCAACTAGTTTTTTCTCCCATGAAATCGCGCTGGAATCGGCCTTTTCCGCCGATTCTCACACTTCCCTATTTCTAATGTTGACTTAATAATTCGTTCGTGATATGGTGTAAAAAACTGGGCAGGCCCGAGCAGCGCCTGCCGATCCATGAAGGAGCAACCCGATGAGAGACCTTCGGCAACTGGTATCACAC
>Ga0351853_1250_pt1 | contig 12362 bp, 14 predicted proteins | sample BONcelHFGM3001C8_FD_206799 | JGI IMG/M metagenome (GOLD analysis project Ga0351853, IMG submission 206799) | Enriched cells from coal bed in the Powder River Basin, Montana, United States - BONCAT cells FGM rep2 HSBNCT.FGM.300.1.C8 ... | reverse complement strand
TTTCACAACCTCAGATGAATAATCAATTTCAAATTAGATTGATGATCGGTTTGATGATCGATGAAATAATAGAATTTGAGAGCGAACAATACCTTCAACAATTAAACATTTTGGATCAAAAGTACAAAAATGCGACAGTGGAAAATGGTTTTATTTGGGAAGGTGAATTAGCTGAGATTTTTCCTCCGGTTAAATATTGGTATTTGTATAGGAAATTCGCATTGCCAGGAGAGAAGAAATGACCTTTTACACCAAAACTGGTGATGATGGAACGACCGGATTGTTAGGAAAAGATCGCGTAAAGAAATATGATCTCCGTATGGAAACGATTGGGAGTCTGGATGAAGCCAGTGCAGCTTTAGGCTTATGTAGAGCTTTTGTGTGTTCGATAGAGATCCAGGAGATCATATTAAAGGTTCAAAAACAACTTTATCTTGTAATGGGAGAAGTAGCCTCAGAAAAAGACGTAGCTGAAAAATTCCGTGCGATCAATCAGGAAAGTGTTACCTGGATTGAAAATACCATTGAAAATATAAGCCAAAAGACAACCATTCCCACTGAATTTATTGTTCCAGGAGATACAAAAGGGGGAGCATTCCTCGCATTATCCAGGACGATTGTCCGCAGGGCTGAGAGACGATTGGCAGAGCTTCTTGACCTTGGCTTGATTGAGAATCAGGAGTTATTACGATTTCTCAATCGATTATCCTCACTGTTATTTATTTTAGAATTATACGAAAACTTCATCGTAGGCAAAGGTGACCAAACATTGGTGAAGTGATGCATCTAACCGGAACTATTATCAACGTCGCTACAATTCTTCTGGGGGGATTTTTTGGTTTATTGTTAGGAAATCGATTACCTGAAAAAGTCCGTTATACGGTGATGATGGCATTGGGGTTATTCACATTCGCTTATGGTATTCGATTGTTCATGCAAACAGGAAATGCGCTGGTCGTATTAATCAGCATGTTAATTGGGGTTTTATTGGGTGAATGGTGGCGAATTGAGGATGGATTATCACATCTTGGTATTTTTCTCGAAAGAAAGTTCAACAGGAATAAAGGAATTGAAAGTGCAAAATTCATCCGCGGGTTCCTGACAGCTTCATTGCTTTTTTCCATTGGACCGATGGCAATACTGGGGTCTATTCAGGATGGTCTCACCGGCGATTATAATACGTTGGTAATCAAAGCCATCATGGATGGATTTGCAGCCATCGCTTTTGCATCCAGTCTGGGAATAGGGGTGTTATTTTCCAGTCTTGTAATTCTCGTTTATCAGGGAGGGCTATCTTTATTAGCTACTCAATTGCAATTCATTATGTCAGAGCAGGTGTTAGCAGAATTCAGTGCTATTGGTGGAATTATGTTAATGGGGATTGCCGTAAGTAGTTTATTAGAAATCAAAAAAATCAGGGTAGCTAACTTCTTACCTGGTTTTATTATTTTACCTCTGGTTATCTGGGTATTTAAATTACTTGGATTATATTAATAAAAAAATCAGGCCTGATAATTTCTTTTCAGACCTGATTTTTTTATTTTTTATTTCCCTAATAATTCATCAATTGTTGAAAATAGAGCGTCGCTGTAGACCAATTTTCCATTTACCAGGAATGTTGGTGTGGCATTGACACCTGAGGTCCTTCCATAACGTAGAACTTCCTGAACATCATTATTGTAACGATTACTGTTCAAACAGGTTCTGAAACTGTTTTCATCTAACCCCAACGAACCGGCAAAGGCTACAAGACGTTTATCACTGAAGTTGCCTGCATTTTCACCGTTCCAATTCAAGAACAAGGTGTCATGATAATCCCAGAATCGTCCCTCATCTTCAGCACAATATGCAGCTTCAGCTGCCTGAAGCGATTCATTACCAAGGAAACTGAACGGTACATACTTGAACAATACATCACTTGTTGCCACATAGCGATTTATAAAGTCTTCTTCATAATTCTGCCAAAAGTTAAAACAAGCAACACATTGAAAATCTGAAAATTCTTCCACAACGATAGCTGCATCAGGATTACCCATGCTTAATCCATCCGTCTCCGGACGGGTCTTCTCTTCAAGCATTTTTATTTCCCCAACTGGTTTCTGAGATTGATAAATTACAAATGCTGAAATGAGAAGTGATACAGCAATTACACTGATTAATACAATGCGTCGTTGATTTTGTGTTTTTTTAATTCTCTTATTTCTGATTTCTTGCCTTTTACCCATTTTAAATCCTCCAAATAATAGAGAATTTTAAGTGAAAATGAGATAAAGTCAATCTGAAATGTAAAGTTAGGATGAAAATCTGTTAAATTTCTCGAATTAAAACCGGGTATTTTTCTTCAGTCAGAATAAAACCCATGTGAGAATACAGCGATTTTGATGAAAAATTATCATCCTGTGTATTCACAGTAATTTTGTAAATACCTGCTTCTGAATAATGTGAAAATAAATCAACCAGCAGCGCTTTTCCAATATTGTTACCCTGAAAGTCGGGATCAACTGCCAATCGCGCCAGATGTGCTGAAGAATAGGAAGTTGTAGTCATCTGATATCCAATGATTTTTTCCTGATAAACCGCTACTGTTGTATAACCAGACTGTTGAAAAGCTTTTTTCAGGGATTGTTCTGGCAATTGCCACAATGGAGCAAAACAACGGGCATCCAGAATAGCAACTTTACTCAATTCTACGAATTCTGCAGGTCTGATGATTAAACCTGGTAGTGATTGTGGCTGAGAATCAATATTATTAAACCATTCAAGCACAATAATATTTTGATGTACTGTAAATGATTGTGTCAACAACAAATCGACAAACCATTGATGAATACCAAGTACAGCAATCTTTGATATTTTTCCCTGGTATGAAGTGATAATTCTGTCAATCAGCAGATTCCAGATTTCTGTTCGCGAATACAAAGATGAACAGGCAAATAATCGTACCCAGGCAACTTCGTTTACTTCGCTAGGTGCAGCCAAACAGGCAATAATTTCACCATCATGTATGACCAGATAAAAGGGTTGGAATCCCAACCAATCCAGAACAGGCTGCCAATCCAGATGTTGATGAATAAAAAATTCATATCTTAAAAAGAAATTTAACTTTTCTTGATCACTTTCAGTCGCTGGGCGAATTTCAAATGAAGAATACATTGGTAGAGAAAATTTTTATCGATTACCAATTTTCATAACCAGGTCGGTTAATTTTTTTAGAATTTTTTCTCTTCTGGAAAGTTTCGGTAGATTGTGCAACGCTGCTGTCATACTTCCCAAGGCGTCGAGTTGTTCTCCCCTTTGAATTTGAAGGGCTGAAATTCGTTTAAGCACATATGCTCTGGATTCTTTTTCACCCGCCAGTCTTAGTTTCTCAGCAGCAATTTGATAGAAATCTAAAGCCAGGTCTTTTTTACCTAAACTTTCCAATGCAGAAGCCTGATTTCCCATTGCCAGTCCGTAATTTTTCCAATCTTCAGTTTCTTCAAAAATTAGGTGCGTGTCTTTTGATAAATCAAAGGATTTTTGAGAATCACCTGACATCAGGAAAGCAACACTGGCGTTGTTCTTCATCTCAGCTGATTGACTAACTTCGTTTAATTCCTGAAATGCACCTGCAATCGTTTCAAATAAACCGCCAGCTTCTACATATTTTTTTTGTTTGAATAGGTCATTTGCTCTGGATATTTCAGCATTTATGTTCATAGGTATTATAAAGTTATTTCTAACAGTCCTTCTGCAACCAGACGTAATTTTTTAACATCTAATTCACTTAATTTCATTGCCAGATCCAGATATGGCGCATTAATTGGTTTGGTAATGAACTCTCTGAATTCTTCAGGAAGTTCTTTCAGGCTATTAATTTCTGCATTTTCTTTGCGCCAGGCACCAATTTTTCCCTGGTTATCAAAGAAATCTTCAATCTGGCAATTCAAGCATTTGGCAATGATCTCAAGAATGGGAACTGGTATTTCTGCTTCACCATTTTCAAACCTTGACAATTTCTCATGATCAATTTCGCATTTCTCAGCGAGTTCCTCGCTTGTAATCTGGTTATCCTGACGCTTTGATTTAATATTCGTACCAATGATTTTGTTCCTGATCTTCATTAATGTTTGAAATTTTTCTTCTAATTCATCATTTTTATCTGATTTTAAAATCTGTTTTCCCCAAAAATGCTCCATGGGTAAATTATATGTGTATGCCAGAATTTCTAATTCAGGTAAGCTGGGGGATAGAGAACCATTTTCAAATTGTATCAATCGATCTTCAGCAATTCCTGTTTGTTTTGACACCTCAAGGACCGAGGTTTTTTTTGAAAGACGAGCATCCATTAACAAAATTCCTAATTTTTTACCTCGAATTTGTACGTAAAGTTGATTATTTTTCATAAATGGGCTCCCTATTCGTCAATTAGAAAAACGTATTAAAAAAATTATAGCAGTAAATTATCGTCGTTGGCGTCCAGAAGCTAAAATTTGGGCAACACTGGCTCCAAAGACTTCAGGGCCGAGATTAAATCCATTTTGTTCGAGACGTGGTGTGAAGAATGGACGAATTCCTGTTGGCTTAAGCTCACCGATCACTTTTCCATCCGGCGTGATACCTGTTTTTTCAAATTTGAAAATATCGGTCATCACGATCGTTTGACCTTCCATTCCGGCAACCTCGGTTATGGAAGTAATTTTTCTACTTCCATCACTCAATCTGGATTGTTGCACGATTAAGTCTATCGCGCTGGCAACCTGTTCACGAATTACGCTGATCGGTAAATCCATCCCTGCCATTAAACATAAGGTCTCCAATCTGGACAGCGCATCGCGAGGTGAGTTAGCATGTAAGGTTGTTAAAGAACCATCATGACCAGTGTTCATCGCCTGCAACATATCCAACGCTTCTCCACCTCGAACCTCACCAACAACAATTCGATCTGGACGCATACGCAAAGAATTCCTCACCAATTCACGAATGGAAACCGGATATTTCCCCTCAATGTTTGCAGGTTTTGTTTCCATACGGACCACATGATCCTGCTGTAATTGCAATTCAGCTGCATCTTCAATCGTTACAATTCGTTCAGTTTCAGGGATAAAGCGTGATAAAACATTGAGCAGCGTAGTTTTACCAGAACCTGTACCGCCAGATATCATAATATTTAATCGGGAAATGACACAGGCTTCCAGAAATTTTGCCATGTTTCTGGTTATGGATCCAAATTCAACCAATTGGTCAATTGACAGTCTGCCTTTTTCAAATTTCCGAATCGTAATCGTTGGCCCATCAATTGCTACAGGAGGTATAACAGCATTTACACGTGAACCATCCGGAAGGCGAGCATCAACAGTTGGGGTATCTGCATCAATTCTTCGACCCAATGGCATAATGATCTTTTCAATAATCCTCAAAACTGCATCATCATCTTCGAAGGTGATTCCGGTCTTGACCAATTTCCCTTTTTGTTCGATGTAAACAGAATTTGGCCCATTTACCATCACTTCGCTGATGGTATGATCTTCTAGAAGCGATTGAAGTGGACCAAAACCCAAGATATCATCTAAAACCTCCTTGAATAATTGATCCTGTATAGTTTGAGGTAATTTTATATTCAATGACTGATAGGCAAGATTGAGCGTGGTTCTTACAAATTCATCCCGTTCACGATAAGGCGGTCGTTTACTTTCAAGCTCTCTAGCGATCATCGTCAGTATATGTTGTTTTAATTTCATGAAGTCGTTAGGGTTCATTTATAGTTCACCATTATTTCTCAACAATTTCATCTGTGGGTAAGATCCATATGATTTGGTCTGTGTTGATGGCAAGAAAATTGGATTTATGGAGAATTATTTCATTCCCATCCAATATTTCAACATCTGTCAACGCTAAAAAATGATTGCTTTCATTTAATTCATCCAAAAGACGTAAATCCGTTTGTACATGAAAATAGCCTCTTATCTTTTGTGAAGTCGTTTGTATGAGGACTTGTCTTTGGTCTTTGGTTATTTTGGGGGTAAAGATTTTTCCTTTTTCTTCAAATTGGGTGATCATTTTTTCCTCTTTTACTTTTTCAATGTGTCCATTGGGGGCATCAGATAACCAAGACCCGAGCGTGTTACGATGTGATTGGGACTATGAGGATCTTTTTCAATTTTTTGTCTCAGTCTGGCAATACTTACCCAAAGAATCTCTTTATCCTGCCGATATTGTGGTCCCCAAATAGCAGAAAGTAATTCCTCTGCTGATAAAACTTTACCAACATTATGGGCGAATTGAATTAATAATTTATATTCTGTTGCAGAGAGGAAAATTGGCGATTCTTCCCGCCAGATTTCTGCGCGTGCCAGATCAATTTTTAGATCCCCGTGTTCAAAAAACCGGGTAGCTTTCGATGTCTCTGTCGTGAGTGATCTTCTTAAAACTGATCGAACCCGGGCAATCAATTCTGTGGCTGAAAATGGTTTTGCCACATAATCATCAGCGCCAGAATTGAGACCTTTTACTCGATCTTGTTCCTCGTTTTTGCCCGTCAACATGATGACAGGAACTTCGCTGAATTGGCGAATACGTTCCAGGGTGGAAAAACCATCCAATTTTGGCATCATCACATCAAGAATGACAAGATCGGGATGTTTCTTTGATACCACGTCAAGACATTCTTCACCATTTGTTGCGGTTAAAACTTCATATCCTTCAGTACCTAAATTAATCTCAAGTAAATGCCGATAAAGTTTTTCATCGTCCACTACTAAAATCTTTGTACCTTTTGTCATAAGTACCTCCAGAAGATAATCTTTCTAAATTTCATTAAAAGGGAGAAAAACATGAATTGTTGTTCCCTTGCCAGGGATGGATGTCGCATTGATTTGACCTTGGTGTGCTTCAATAATTTTTTTGCAAATAAATAATCCTAAACCGGATCCACGTGTGTCCTGGTTATGTGCCTCGGATCGATAAAATCTTTCAAATACCTTCTCCAGATCTTTTGTTGGGATTCCTGGGCCGGTGTCTTTTACATCAACTGTTATGCCTTGAGGTTCTTTATAGATTCTAAAAAGCAAAGGTTTCCCAGGGGCATATTTTGCTGCATTGGATACCAGGTTATCAAATACCTGTTTCAATCGTCTGGGGTCTCCTTGAAGCGTTGGCAATTCCTGACGAAGGTCAAGATTGATCTGAAGGTCTGGATGATGAATCCTCGCATGGGAGATTACATCATTCAGCAGGGCATCGATTCGTAATATTTGAACATTTAAGGTTGTGTTGCCTGATTGAAACCGAGAGGAATCTAACAGATTATCAATCAAATCCTTCAAACGATCAGTCTCCTGGTCAATGATCTGTAAAAATTCATTTTGATTTTCTGTACTCCAGATTGTGTCCTGGCGGAGTAATGTGGTTGTGTAACCTTTTATGAATCCAATTGGATTTTTCAATTCGTGTGACAGGGTAGAAATAAAATCATCCTGGATTTGCAGGGTTTGAATATGTTCCTGTAACTGGTCGATCATAGTCTCACGTTCTTGCCTGAGAATCATCGATGAAATTTGCGAAGACATAAACTCAGCAAAATTTATGTGATCTCGGGTAAAGATGGGTGTCCCGAAGCGGATAATTACAACGACACCCAACTCAGCCTTTTTGGATTGTAAGGGAATCGCCAGTATGTGGGGTCGTTTTAATCGATCGGATTCTTCTTCAGATGGTTCGGAGAGTTTGGTGCGGTTGTCCTTTATGACTTCCAGAATGATACTCTCACCCCAAGCGACATCCGCTTCTTTGTTTTTTCCACGTCCTGTTGCTCGGGCAAAGGCAATCTCCAGGTCAGAATGGGATTCGTTATATAAATAAACAGCCAGGTTGTCGAAGATAAAATATGGCCGGATTTCACTGCAAATCACATCCAGAGCCTGTTTCCAATTCGAAGATTCCCAACATATTTTACTTAAAGAATACAGGGTATCTGTTTTTATAGGTAATAAAGGCTCAATCATTTTAATTTTTTTAATCTTTTTAACGAAAAATCAAAAATACTTCCTACGTCCAAGTTGGAATCTACATTAAGTGTAGCACCATGTGAATCAATTATCTTCTTAGCAAGTGCAAGTCCCAGGCCAACTCCACCAACTTTCCTGGTGGAGGAGCTATCTAATTGATGAAATGGCTCAAAAATTTCGTGAATTCGCTCCTTCTGAATGCCAATTCCATCATCTTTAACTTTAAGAGTGACAGTATCCTGTTTCAATAAAATGGATATGTCGACATTTGCTTCTTTTTTAGAAAATTTAATCGCATTATCAATTAGCTGGTTAATTACCCAGGCTATCTTCTTTTGATCAGCAAACACAAAAGCGGATTTTGTTTCTGGGTAAACATTAAGCGTAATTTGTTTTTGCACGTAAGTGGTTTGGAAATGGGTGGTTATTTCCTGGGTGACTGCCACCAGATCAAATTCACTGGGAATGATAAGTACCTGCTCATGTTCAGCAAATGTAAACATGATCAGATCTTCAATTAATCTTTCCAGACGATTTGTTGCTTTTCCCATGATTTCCAATACCTGATTTTGATCTTCTGATAAAGGACCCAGGTCATTCGAAATCATCAAATCCAGATATCCCTTTATGTGGGTTAAGGGGGTTCTTAATTCATGGGAGATGTTGGAAATAAAATTATTTTTAAGTTGGTTTAATTCATTAATTTTGTTCAGGGCATCTTGCAGTTCGGCAGTTCTTTGCTGTACACGTTGTTCCAATTGCTGGTTGCTTTGTTCGAGAGCATCACGAAATCGAATCAGTTGTTCTGTTATTGCTTCATCCAGAGTCTCTTGATCGATCAACTTCATCTCCACCATAATTTTTCCGAGTGGGATTTCCTCACCCTCTTTTGCTTTTTCCAATTGAATGAACAAAGCTTTATTAAGTTCTGGAAGGGTAATAATTTTCTTTTGAACTAAATATTCACCAATTCTGGGAACTAATATTTCAGGGGAAACGATTTTCTTACTGGAAGCCATCACAATTCATCCTGTTTCCAGACCCATTGACCAGCAACCATGGTTGCAATTGGTAATAAATCTTTTAATTCATAGGGTGTTATTTCAAAAGGATTGGTCGGTAATACAATTAAATCAGCAAATTTACCGGTTGAAATACTACCGATTTTGTCGTCCCAACCAGAGATAATTGCGGGATTCATCGTATAAGCAGCCAGGATATTTTCCAGGGAAATTTTTTCTTCAGGATACCAGCTTCTGGATAAATTTGGATCAAATTTAGATCTGGTCAAGGCTGCATACATGCCGAAGAATGGGTTGAATGATTCGACAGGGGAGTCAGATCCAAAAATGAGACGAGTTCCATTTTGTAAAAGACTTTTGAATGCGTAGGCATAACGTGATCGCTTACCCCATAAACGGTCTGCTGTATCCATATCAGAAACCAAATGGATCGGTTGCATGGAAGCGATGATATTATTTTCAGCCAATCGATTGAGATCTTTTTCCGCAAGAACCTGAACATGTTCAATTCTATGATGTAACCCAGGTAAATGATGATCCCGTTCAAATTGCCTTATTTCTGCATAAGCATCTATGACTTCCCGGTTGGCTTTATCACCAATGGCATGAATCGCGAGTGAGAGGCCATTTTGGGTAGCAAGCTTCCCGTAGTGGATGATTTCTTCCCTGGAGAGCATTAATATTCCAGTATTATCACGATTCGTTTCATACGATTCCAACATGGCTGCCGTTTGAGGGCCAAGAGCTCCATCCGCAAACAGCTTAACCGAACCGATACGCAGGAAATCAGATCCAAAACCTGTCCGTAGTCCTGTTTGCACGGCGGCTTCCAAGTTTTGTAATGGCAGGCTTTTAAGAATTCTGAGTTGTAATTTATTTTGATCTTCTAATTGTTGTAATGCTGTAAAACACTCAGCACCGTCAAAATCATGAACAGAGGTAATTCCAACTTTCCATAATTCTTTTTGGGTTGCGTGTAGATTATCTACGAGCGTTTGACCAGTATGAACGGGGATGAATTCATGCATCAATCCCATTGCATTTTCAAACAATAATCCGTTTGGATTACCTTCGCCATTTCTGCCAATGATTCCATCTTGTGGGTCAGTTGTATCACGCGTGATACCTGCAATGGCTAATGCTCTTTTGTTTACCCAGGCAGCATGTAGAGACTTGGCTGTTATATATATGGGATGTTCGTCAGACACCTGGTGGAGTAAACCAATATCGTTAAATCCGCCAGCCCATTGATTCTGATTCCATCCATGACCAAGGATCCATTCACCAGCTGCGGTTGTGTTTGCTCTGTCTTTCAATCGATCATAACAATCCTCGATATGATCGGTTTCACAATCCACCATCGTGAGACTTCTACCCAGATGTTGCAGGTGAATGTGAGAATCAGTGAGTCCAGGCAGGATTGTTTTACCATGCATATCCAGAATTTCTGAATTTCTATCTGCCAATGATAAAACATCTGCATTACTACCGATAGCAACTATGATCCCGCCACGGAATGCCAGAGCTTCAGACATTCCTGAATGATTTTCGGATCCTATAATTCTTGCATTCTGGAGAATTAACATAAAAAATTAATCCTCTATAAAACGGTCTATTAACGAGTTGAGTTCCTCATTGGAATAATAATGAATGATAATTTTGCCTTTATCCCCGCGATGATCCAAATTCACTCGCATACCCAATTTGTCTTGAAAGCGTTCTTCTAATGCTTTGATTTCAGGATCTTTGACTTTTCGGGGAGATTTCATTTCCCTTTCGCCAGTGTATTTTTTTATCAATTCTTCGGTCTGTCGAACGGAGTAATTATTCTTAATGATGATATCGAGTACAGCTGATTGAGACTGAGGTGTTGCCAAGGCTAGAATTGCCCTGGCATGTCCTTCAGAGATGATATTTTTTGCCAACGCCAGTTTTACTTTTTCTGGCAATTTCAATAATCGAAGGGTGTTTGTAACTGAGACCCTGCTTTTTCCTACCCGTTTCGCAATTTCCTCATGCGATAAATTAAATTCACTGTTTAATTGTTGGTAAGCATCAGCAGTTTCAAGAGGGGATAAATTCGCTCGCTGGACATTTTCAATCAATGCCAATTCAAGGTGTTCCTGTTCGTTGGCTTGCCTGAAAAAGACTGGTACCTTTTGTAAACCGGCCAATTTTGCAGCCCGCAATCTGCGTTCACCGGCAATCAGTACGTATTCGTCCCGATCGTTTTTTGGAATGACGAGAAGCGGTTGAATAATGCCATGTGCTCGAATGGATTGTGCCAGTTCTTGCAGTTCTTCATCATCCATGATGGTACGGGGTTGATGTGGATTAGGGAGAATTTTTTCGATGGGTAATTCAGAAGGCTGATGTTCTTCTTCTGTTTGCGTGGGTCTGGAACCTGGTATTAATGCATCTAATCCTCTACCTAACCCTGGTTTTTTTGCCATTTATAACCTCATTCCTCGATTACTGGAATTATTATACCGTCTTGTGCCAGGATCTCTTTAGCTAAAGCAGCATATGCTTTTGCAGCTGATGATTCTGGTGCAAAAGCTGATATGGGTGTGCCATAAGAAGGCGCTTCTGCCAGTCGGACACTCCGGGGAATAATCGTCTGGTACACCTGTTCAGAAAAATGGCGTTGTACTTCATTGACAACATCCAGTGCTAACCGCGTCCGGCCATCGTACATCGTCAAAACAACACCTTTAATTTTTAAGGCTGGATATAATGATTCCTGAACTTTCCGGATCGTCTGTGTAAGTTGGCCTAAGCCTTCTAATGCAAGATATTCACACTGCACCGGAATAATTACCCCAGATTCAGCTGCGATCAATCCATTCACCGTTAATAATGATAAGGATGGAGGACAATCGATCAGAATATAATCATAACGATCTGTAACCTGTAATAGTGCACGCTTTAATAAATACTCCCGATCATCCAGATCAATCAGTTCAATCTCTGCTCCTGCTAATGAAGGAGAGGAAGGCAACAACGATATTTTTAAGCGTGGATTATGCAAGATGTTAGGTGCTATTGGCTGAGCGCCAATCAAGACTTCATACGTACCATGTTTGACTGAGTTTTTCTCTATCCCTAGAGATGAAGTAGCATTCGCCTGGGGATCTAAATCGACCAATAACACTCTTTGCCCAAAATAGCCCAGGTATGCCCCCAGATTTATAGCTGTGGTCGTCTTGCCTACGCCGCCTTTTTGATTGACTAATGAGAATATTCTTGCCATGTTTTCCTGATTGTTTTATATAATCTCAATTAAATTTTCTTGAACTTCTGCATCCGATGGGGGGCTATCCATGGCTTTACGAGTTACTGAATTGGCTGCAAT
>Ga0351853_1249_pt1 | contig 12397 bp, 9 predicted proteins | sample BONcelHFGM3001C8_FD_206799 | JGI IMG/M metagenome (GOLD analysis project Ga0351853, IMG submission 206799) | Enriched cells from coal bed in the Powder River Basin, Montana, United States - BONCAT cells FGM rep2 HSBNCT.FGM.300.1.C8 ... | reverse complement strand
GACACAGAGCTGAAAACAACATTATCAAGCCTTGGGAACAAGAGCTTTATCATCTATCATCCTGCGTATGCTTATTTCGCTGATGATTACGGGCTTGAGATGATAGGCATAGAAATTGAAGGCAAACAGGCCACAGCGGCGGAACTTAAGAAGGTTATTGCGCTTGCCAGGCAGCTTGGCATTAAAACGGTGTTCTACCAGCAGGAATTTGACGGAAATCAGGCGCGCACCATCGCAGAAGAAATCAGCGGGACCGCCATGCAGGCGGCGCCGCTTTCTCCGGACTACACAGGCGCACTGCGAAAATTCGCAGCAGCGCTTACAGGGCAGGCAAAAAATGAATAAGGCGGTAACATTCGACGACGTCCGTTATTGTTATGATAATGTCTGCGCACTCGCTGATGTGCGTTTGTCCGTGCCGGCCCATGCACTGACAGCACTCGTGGGGCCAAACGGCGGCGGAAAGAGTACATTGATCCGTCTGATGGCAGGCCTGCTGACCCCGAACGCGGGAGCCGTCAGCGGCTGCAGATCTGTCGGTTATGTGCCGCAGCACATTGGTTTTGACAACAGCTTTCCGCTCACGGTGCGCGAACTTGTGCTCATGGGTACGCTTGATCCGAAGCTCAGGCCTTATTACCGCTACACAGCTGCACAGAAAGGGGCTGCGGATGAAGCGATTTGCCGAGTTGGGCTCACTCATGTTGCCGGAAGGGGCATCGAACAGCTTTCCGGCGGCCAGCGCGGGCGTGCGATGATAGCGCGGGCGCTTGCCTCCAAAGCCGATATCCTCGCGCTTGATGAGCCGGACGCCAGTCTTGACATTGATGCCGCGCGGGAACTGTACGCGCTGCTGCTGACACTCAAAACAGATAAAACCATTGTGATCGCCAGCCATCATGTGGGTGCCGTTCTTGACATTGCCGATTATGCTGCTTATGTCAATGGAACAGTGTCGTGTTTTGTGTCACCTGACCGGCTTAAAACCAAACTCAAAGGAGGCATGGCGCTGTGATAGAGGCGATTCTTGATTATGCGTTTATGCGCAATGCGCTTTTGGCAGCTGTGCTCGCAAGCATTGCAGGCGGTATAATAGGTACCATTGCAATAGAAAAAAAGCTGATCAGCATGTCCGGCGGGATCGCACACGCATCCTTCGGCGGGATAGGGCTTGGGTATCTTCTTGGCTTCGAGCCAATCATCGGAGGTCTTGCCTTTGCGGTGGGCATTTCTGCGTTGATCGCTAAAATACCGCCGAACACACGTATGAAAGCAGACACCATGACGGGTATACTCTGGTCGTTCGGCATGGCTCTTGGGATATTGTTCATTGCACTTCGGCCAGGCTATATGCCCGACATGACAAGTTACCTTTTCGGGGACATACTGTCTGTATCCACGCAGTCACTTGTCCTTATGGCGGTTTTTACGGGTACGCTGGTGCTTGTCTTTACGATGTTTTTCAATCACATGGCGCTGTACCTGTTCGACGAAGAATATGCTGCGGCAGCCGGCATCAAGACGTCTGTGCTCAAATGGATCACATATATCATCATACCCGTTGGCATCATCGTGCTTCTTCGGATCGTTGGGATATTGCTGACCATCGCCCTCATGACGATACCTGTATCGGTTGCCAAAATGTTTTTCAGGTCTTTCGGGCGCGTCATTATTTTTTCAATTGTATTCAGCCTGTTGTTTTGCCTGGCAGGGCTGACAGCTTCCTATTATATCAACATCCCCTCAGGAGTTTGTATCATTGTTTTAAGTACGGCGGTTTATCTTGTGCTGCTGCTTTTGCGCGGCGGCGCATCAAAATGGCTGCACCAGATAAAAAAGCATGCAGAGCCAGCAAAACCAGTCAACCGCTGAGTTTTCGCGAGTTATTCTGGTCAGCCAGTAATCATTGATATCTGCAGCAGGCCCCGCGGCAGACGTTCAGTTATGGTGTTTGTGATTAGACTTATGGTGGTATGTATAAAAGCAGGATTCATAGATATGAGGTAGATGCGGATTGATCGGTACGAAAGACAGTTTTTTCAATAATGACGCGTTGCTGATCCTTGATGATGACAGAAAGATCAAGGACTGCAACAAGGAATTTTTATGTTTGTTCGGCTTTGATGCGCTGCCGGTCGGTGCTTCTTTTGACGCCTTTTTTAATATGGCAAATGGGGCATGGCATAAGCTTGCTTGCTGGCAGCCTTTTGTCTGTGAACAGCGGGAAAGCCGCAAAAAGGTTCATGGCATGATGTTTTGCGAAAAAAACAGGATCCGCATGGTTTTTTCTGTTCTGACGAATGATGAGAGTTTTTATGAAGGCATGCCGGACGCGCAGTTTTCGTCGCTCTTCTCTCAAATGAAGGAAGGCGTGGCCGTACACAGTCTTCATTTTCAAAACGGCAAGGCAGCAGATTATGTGATCGAGCATTTTAACGAAAGTTTTGCAGAATTATTTGGGATCGACCCTCATATGGCAGCCGGCCAAAAAGCCAGCTGTTTTTTTAATACCAAAAAAGCACCTTTTTTAAAAAAGTTTGAAAAAGCTGTCGAGGCAACCAAGCCTACACGTTTCGATACGTTCTATGGGGGTTCAGGGAGGCATTATCTTATTTCTGTGACGCCGTTTTCCAAGAACCGCTTCGCAACAGTCGTTTCCGATCTGTCAGAAAGCAGGCACTCACAGCTGCTGTATAAAGCACTTAATAAGGCAGCGGCTGTCATCTCAAGCAGTTCAGAAACAGATAATGTGTTTGAATCAGCGGCTCAGATACTCAGAGAATACAACTTTGAATGTATGCTCATGCCGATAGAGGACGGAGCGGCTGTCAATAAGACGTATTTAAGTTTTGGAGGGATTAAAACCATTCAATATCCCGAGCAGATCCCTGCAGTCGATGCTTTTTATTCAAAGGTCATGAGAGATCGGCGCGCCGTATATGTGGAGAGTCTCGACTTGCCCTTATCATTGCTGCCTCAAGGAGTCCGCGGTCATACAAACTGTATCGCTTCGCCGCTTGTTATAGACAACATATTAGCGGGGCTATTTGTGATCATGTCATGCGGTTTAAAGCAAAGAGATACGGAAGCCGTTACGGCATTTACCAACCAGCTTGCAGCGATTCTGGAAAAAGCCGCGCTGATCAGCAGCCTTAAAAAGCATATTAAAGAGCTTGAGCGCTCCAAACAAGAATACGCCAATGTGGCTGAGAGGCTTAATATGGCATCTCAAGCAAGCCGCGTTGGCATCTGGGATATTGATCTTATAAGAAATGCTGAGTATATGGATAACGCGCTGCAGAAAATATACGGGCTTGAGCCCGGTGAGTTTGACGGCAAAATTTCGTCATGGAAAAAATTTGTGCATCCGGACGATCAGGAACGCGTTGCTAGAGCATCTCGTGAAGCAATATGCAAAGGGCGGGACTATTCGGTAGAGTACCGTATTGTTTTACATGACGGCACACTGCGCTATATCAGCAGCATGGGCATCGTGTATCAGGACGACGCAGGGCGGCCGGTTCGTATGGTGGGTACGGATTGGGACATTACAGAACGCAAAAAAACTGAACTGGCCTTGCTGGCAGAAAAAGAGCTTTTAAAAACCACGCTTCAATCCATCGGCGACGGTGTCATGGTGACGGACAGCGAAGGGCGCATCACGCTTGCCAATGCCCAGTTTTCGCGTATCTGCGGAACGGCATTGGGAGATATTCAAGGAAGCACACTGGGGAAAGTGCTGAAGGGGATTTACAGGCTGGATGGGGGGCTTTGCCGATTGCCTGAGAAAACGCTGCTTACAGGGCGTACGATGAAGGGCACAGACTGCGTGCTTGTACGTAATGACGGCAAAACGGTGCCCGTGGCTTATACTGTGACGCCGATAAGGGACAACGAGGCAGCCATTTGCGGTGCGGTGCTCGTGATGCGCAGTATAGAAGAGGAAAAGAAAAAACAAAAGAAGATCGATTACCTCGTGCATCACGACCCCTTAACGGGCGTTTATAATCGACGCTATTTTGAATTAATGGTTAAGAAGCTTGATAAAAAGGCCAACCTGCCGTTATCGGTGCTCAGCTGCGATGTCAACGGTTTAAAGCTGGCCAATGATGCTTTCGGGCACAGCGCAGGGGACAGGCTCTTGAAGCGAATGGCTTCTATCATGACAAGAATAAGCCGGCCTGGGGATGTTGTAGCACGTGTGGGTGGGGATGAGTTTTTTATACTCATGCCGAATGCGGACAAAGAGCAGGCTGCGCTGTTTTGTGACAAGATAAAGACGCTCGCGGCAAAAAAACGGACGGGGCCGATCGAAGATTCTTTATCTGTGGGTTTTGGCACCAAAATGCAACCGGAGGAGAGTATCCATACAGTCATCAACATGGCCGAAAGCGACATGTACCGCAATAAAACAAATGAGAGCCCTAAGATGAGAGACAAATCGATCAAAGGCATACTCAGCACACTTTATGAGAGGTTTCATGATTTGCCCAATAACGTCAACCGCGTGGGTCATTTGTGCTGCGGTCTTGCCAGACAACTCGGGCTTGGCGAGCGAGAAATAGCTGACATCAGGTTGCTTGCGATGATGCATGAAATAGGCAATATATCCGTTGATCAGAATATACTGAAAAAACCGGGCAAACTGGATCAGGAAGAATGGAAACAGGTCAAGCGCCATCCCGAGGTCGGCTTTCGTATATTGCTCGCTTTTAATGAGACGGCACATCTCGCCGGCAGTGTGCTGTCACATCACGAACGCTATGACGGACACGGTTACCCGAACGGTGTATGCGGTGAACAGATACCTCTGATATCACAGATCGTCGCAGTGGCAGGCGCTTATGATGCCATGACCAATGACCGCCCATACCGCAAAGCGTTTTCTCATGAAATGGCGCTTGAGGAAATTGAAAAAAATAAAGGGGCTCAGTTTGACCCTGTAATCGCAGAGGAATTTTTGCGCATGATGGGCAAAAAAGTCGTGTAACAGTCTTGGCGATAAGATATAATATATGCATAGAAAAAGGCCGCGTTCAGCGGTGAATTTTATATAATCACAGCATACAGCGAATGGCCAGGAGATACGGAATGAAAACGCCTTCAACACTTGAATGGGACGGCCGGTGCCTTGAACTTCTCGATCAAACACGGCTTCCTGCAGAAACAGCCTACATCGATATCTATACTGCGCAGGCATTAAGGGAGGCGATCATGTCGATGCAGGTGCGTGGCGCGCCTGCGATCGGTGTGGCTGCAGCGTATGGCATGGTGCTCGCAGCCCGCACCATTACAGAAACATCATTCAAAGCGTTTCTGCGCGCGCTTAATAAGGAAGGCGAAATGCTTGCCTCGGCGCGGCCGACTGCGGTCAATCTCGCATGGGCAGTGGGGCGCATGATGGATGCTGCGCGGATGCACGGAAGGATGCCGCAGCTGTTAGAGCGGCTTGAACACGAGGCGGTCACGATACACAAAGAAGACACTCAAAACAACAGGCGCATCGGCGAACTGGCGCTCGGCCTGCTTAAAGACGGATACGGCATACTGACGCACTGCAATGCGGGCATGCTTGCAACGACGCAGTATGGCACTGCGCTTTCCGCGTTTTATCTGGCCCAAGAGCGCGGCATTTCTTTAAAAGCCTATGTTGATGAAACACGGCCGCGTTTCCAGGGCGCTTCGCTCACCGCGTATGAGCTGATGCAGGCAGGCATAGATACAACGCTTATTTGCGACAACATGGCTGCGCTGCTGATGAAGCAGGGCAAAATCAATGCGGTGATGACGGGCTGTGACAGAGTCGCTGCCAATGGCGATGCGGCCAACAAAGTCGGCACTTTCAGCCTCTCGATTGTCGCCAAACATTTCGGCATACCTTTTTATGTGGCTGCGCCCGTAAGCACCATCGACTTGGCGTGCAGCAACGGTTCTCAGATACCCATTGAAGAACGCAGCGGTGAGGAAATTACAAGAATAGGGAAGACCTGCATAGCCCCGGAGGGGGTCAAAACATATAATCCGGCGTTTGATATCACGCCCGCAGAAAACATCACGGCCATCATAACAGAACGCGGTATTGCATGGCCACCGTTCAGAGAATCAATCAAAACGATCGTGTAAGAAGGGGCTGTACTTTATAGCTGTTTCCCTTGTACCGCCTTTGCTAAATTCTTAAAAGGACTGGGAACAAATATGTTAAAATGTGTTGTGATCAACGGCAGCCCTCACAAGGGCAACACATATGAGCTTGCAAAAATCGTGATGAACCGTATGCATGAGTGCGGTGCAACGATCGAAGAGATCCATCTTGGGCAGCACAAAATTCCGTTTTGCAGCGGCTGTTTTTCCTGTTTTGAACGCGGCGAAGATGCCTGCCCTCATCATGATGCGGTCAAGCCCATCGCGCAGGCCATTGAGTCTGCGGATGCTCTTATTGTGCTCACGCCTGCGTACTCGCTGGCGCCTACAGCATTGCTGAAAAACATGATAGATCATCTTTCGTATTATTTTCATCGCCCTCGTTTTTTTGGAAGAAAAGCGCTTGTTTTATCGACAACGGCGGGCGCAGGCGCAAAGGCGTGTACAGGTTACATACGCAATGTGCTTGGGCATTGGGGATTCGGACGTGTGTATACTTATGCGCTGGCATGTTTTGCAGCGCTTGGGTACACGCCTTCAGCCAAGGCGGAAAAACGGCTGGATCATCTCGCCGGCTGTCTTGTCCGGGATATCAAGAATGGCCGCACTCCAAGAGTGCGGCTCAAACGTGTGATGTATTACAATGCCTGGCGTGCCATGGCGGCTGTTCATCCAGAAAGCATTGACGGACACTATTGGCATGACAGCGGTCTTGCACGCACGGCGTTTGCACCGCAGATCAAGCTTGGGCTTATAGGGCGGCTTTTCGGGGCTCTGATGTTCAGGCTGATTAAATTTTCGATGGTTAAATTCTCATAACGGAGCGGCGTCTCAAGCGGCGAAATCAGGCCTGCACGATCATATAAATGCATTGCCAAATATTAAAGCATACAGACATCAAAACCACGATTAACTTTTCCTTTATGCTATGCTATGATGTGAATAAATAAATTACAGGGAGGGGTACTATGACATCAGACCAAATACAGATACTGATTGCGATGTTTGCATACATGGCGATGATGATCGTGATCGGCGCCATTTATGCCAAACGCAACAAGAACGCTGAGGACTACCTTCTTGGAGGCAGAAAGCTTGGGCCCTGGGTCGGCGCGCTGTCTGCCGAAGCCTCGGATATGTCCGGCTGGCTGCTTATGGGCCTGCCGGGGCTGGCGTATCTCACAGGAATCGGTGAGGTGTTCTGGACGGCTCTCGGCCTTGCCGTCGGTACTTATTTAAACTGGTTGTTTGTCGCAAAAAGGCTGCGCAAATACACCAAAGCAGCAGGCAACTCCATCACACTGCCGGATTACTTTTCAAACAGGTTCAGAGACAAACAAAAGATACTGATGAGCCTGTCCGCCGTACTCATACTATTATTCTTTGTCATTTATCTTGGTTCGGGTTTTGCAGCAATGGGCAAACTGTTCCAATCACTGTTCGGCCTTGATTATACGATGATGATGGTCATCAGCGCGGTTGTCATCATTGTTTATTCTGTTGTCGGCGGTTTCCTCGCGGTTTGCACGACAGACTTAATACAGGGCATACTCATGTTTTTTGCGCTTCTTGCCATTGTAGTCCTTGGCTATGTGGCACTGGCAGGAGAAACCATAGCCGCCAACGTCGCGGGCATCAACGGCTTTTTGAGCATTTGGGGCGTCAATGATCCCGCAACCAACACATTTATACAGTTTAGCGCGCTGGATATCATATCTATACTGGCATGGGGGCTTGGTTATTTCGGTATGCCCCACATCCTTTTAAGATTTATGGCGATCCGCAAAACAGGGCAGATCGCAAAATCACGGCGCATTGCCGTTGTCTGGGTGGTCATCGCACTGGGCGCCGCCGTTCTGATCGGTATTATCGGCCGTGCATTCCTGGGCGATTCTCTGATGAACGGTACCCATGAAACGGTTTTTGCCGCCTTGGCGACCACGCTTCTGCCGGCTTTGATCGCGGGCGTACTCATATCCGGCATACTTGCCTCAACCATGAGCACGTCGGACAGCCAGCTGCTGACCGTCGCTTCTGCGATATCGAAGAACTTTTTCCACGGCCTTATCAAAAAGAACGCTTCAGACAAGCAAATACTCGTTATCTCCAAGATCACTGTCATCGTGGCCGCGCTTGTCGGCATTTTGTTTGCGCTTGATGAGAACAGCACAGTGTTTGGTATCGTCGCTTATGCGTGGGCTGGGTTCGGAGCGACTTTCGGGCCGGTCGTCCTGCTCTCGCTGTTCTGGAAGCGCATGAACAAGTGGGGGGCGCTCGCAGGCATGTTGTCCGGCGCTGCAACAGTCATTATTTGGAGAGAGATACTCAAACCGATGGGAGGCGCCTTTGGCATTTATGAGCTGCTGCCTGGATTCATCGTGGCGCTTCTGTTGATTTTTGTTGTCAGTCTGTTGACCAGGCCTCCGTCACAGGAAATCGTGACAGAATTCGAGACAGTCAAAACTGCGGATTTGGATTAACAGTGTTTTTTGCTTTTAAGGCCGAAGCGTTCCTGCTTCGGCCTTTGCTTTTTTTTATTGTGCGAAGCTGTGTTATAATGCTTTGAAAGGAAGGGCAGGTGCGCGTGAAAGTCATTTTATGCTTAGTCGGTCTGGCTTTGGCGGTTGCCTCTATTGGTTGTTCGGCAAGACACGACCCGGTCTATATTGAGGCTTTCTTAAACGAGCCTGTTGAAGAAAAAAAGCGCGCAAAGCGTGATAACGGCAAATTATTCTGTCATCAACGCGCAGATACTGCTGCGAACGCCTTCAAAAGAGTCTGTCGTTTATGATGCATCGCCGTAATATGATGAACATTGGACAGTATGGGTGGGCGCTCTTGCCGCAGAAGAAGACGGGCTTTATTTTACCGAAGGCGGGGTATTTTCAGACGGTGTCTCTTGCGTCGGCGAGACAGCGTGTTTCGGCGCCGCCTATGCAGTTGTCCGTACTGAGCTTGACGGCAGCCAAAGAAGGGTATTGGTATCCAAAAGCACCCCGGTAGGTTATCTCGGCATCAAAGTGGCCGGCGGATATATTATTTATGCGGAGCAAGAAGGGGAGGGCGTCAGGGTTGGCTATGTGTCCAAAGACGGCAGTGCCGCCGGCACATTTGATCTTGCACCATTTGGGCCAAAAGGCGCTGTGCTCGGGTATGCTGCCTTAGGATATAGTGGAGATGTGCTTGTGATCACCGCAGATTATTATACTGATCATGCAGTACATACACTCCTGATAAGCGTGGATAAGGATCTGCACATCACGCTTTATGATCAAACCATGAAAGAAAAGAGCGGATATTAAAAAGCAAAAAAGGGTGCTTATCATGGTGATGCTCCAACGCAAGCTAGGCCCGCCGCACAGTTATTCCCTTACCCGTTGTCAGGATGCTGTGATATAATAAGGCATAAGTCGAGGTTTTCAAAGCAGAAGACAAAAAAAGAATAATCGTTAGGCACGGGAACACTTATGAAGACAAATAATTTTAAATTTACGACAATTGCTCAGCTGCGGACAGAATCAGAGCGGCTCGGTATAGATATACCTTTGGATGAAGATGTATCAGTCCTCAAGAGAAAAATCAACGTCAACGGCAAAACGCTGCAGAACCGTATCGTGTTTCAGCCGATGGAAGGCTGCGACGGCAATGCCGACGGAAGCTTGGGTGAACATACCGTAAGAAGGTATGAAAAATTTGCAGGGAGCGGCGCTGCACTTATTTGGTTTGAAGCCGTGGCGGTTGTCAATGAAGGCCGGGCCAACCCAAGACAGCTTTTGATCAATCCGTCAAACATGGATGCATTTAAGGCTGCTGCGGAGCTGATCAAAGACACCGGGCTTAAGAAAAACGGCTTTGAACCGGTCGTGATCATGCAGCTGACGCATTCCGGGCGCTATGCAAAGCCGGACGGACAGCCCCTGCCGGTCATCGCATACAATTCTCCTTTATTGGAAAAAGACAATCCGGTACCCAAGGAATGCATCATCACGGATGCACAGCTTGAAGCGCTTGAGGACAGTTTCGGCGAAGCAGCGAAATTGGCGCAGGCCTGCGGCTTTGACGGTGTGGACTTAAAAGCATGCCACAGGTATCTCGTCAGCGAGCTGCTCTCGGCTTACAAAAGGCCGGGCAGATACGGCGGAGCATTCGAAAACAGGACAAGGTTTTTGAGAAACATCATCCAATCAGCCAAAGCCAAAACAGATGACGGCTTTATCGTTGCCACACGGCTCAATGTTTACGACGGGTTTGCGTACCCGTACGGGTTTGGCGTCAAAGAAGGCGGCGGCACGCAGATGGATTTGTCGGAGGCTTATAAGCTTGCCGATCAGCTCTTTCAAGAGTCAGGCGTATCGCTTATTAACGTCACGCTTGGCAATCCGTATGTCAATCCGCATGTCAACAGGCCGTCTGACAACTGCGGATACGAAACCGGGGAGCATCCGCTTGGGGGCGTAGAAAGGGCCATAAAGGCGGCCGGTGCGCTGCAAAAAAAGCTCCCGCATATGTCTATCGTTTGCTCGGCGCTCTCATACCTGCGGCAGTTTTCGGTGAATGCGGCGGCGGGCGCCATCAACGCAGGCATGGCAAAACTCGCAGGGTTTGGACGGATGACATTCGCTTACCCGGATTTTGCAAAAGACCTGTTTGAAAAAGGTCAGATCGATGCTGGAAAATGCTGCATCGCTTGCGGCAATTGCAGCAAACTGATGAGGGCCGGGCAGATAAGCGGGTGCGTGATCAGGGACAAAGAGTATGCAAAAATTTTTAAAGAGAAGGTGCAGAGGTAAATGCAGACCGATAAAAAAGTCGCCGCTGTGACAGGCTCAAGAAGAGGTATTGGCTTTGCCGTTGCGCAAAGGCTGTTGGAACAAGGCTATTTTGTTGTTGTTTCCGCCACAGCTGGTGAGATTGATGCGCGCCAAGCTATGGACTCACTGCGAAAAATTTCAGAAAACTGTGTGTATATACAATGTGACATCTCTGATGAACGGCAGAGAGAAAACTTGATAGAGTCTGTTTCCTCAAAGTGTGGCAGGCTCGATGTGCTGGTGAACAACGCCGGTGTTGCACCGGCTGCCAGGATGGATCTTTTGGAAACAACGCAAGAGAGCTATGACAGAGTACTTGACACCAACCTGAAAGGTACGTTTTTTATGTGCCAGCTGGCCGCCAATGCTATGATCAGGATGAGAGCCCAAAACATCACTGGCTTTATGCCGAGGATCATCAACATCGGCTCCATATCGTCTTATGTTTCGTCTGTAAACCGGGGAGAATACTGTATTTCCAAAGCAGGCATTTCCATGGTGACCAAACTCTTTGCGGACAGGCTTGCAGAATACGGCATACCCGTCTTTGAAGTCAGTCCGGGGATCATCGAAACAGACATGATCAGCAGCGTCAAAGAAAAATATATTGAAGCTGTCCATAAGGGCTTAACACCTATCGGACGCTTAGGGCAGCCCAAGGACATTGCAGACAGTGTGCTCGCATTATGCAGCGGCATGCTTGATTTTGCAACGGGACAAGTGATCAATGCGGACGGCGGATTTCATATCAGAAGGTTGTGAGCGATGCATATCAAAGAGGATACGGTGCGGATCTGCGGCATCAACTTGACGGTCTATTCGCTCGATACGCTTGTTATCGGGACAGGCTGCGCAGGGTACAACGCGGCCGACTGGCTGCATAAACTTGGCAGGCGAAGCCTTGCCATCATCACTGAAGGCGTTGGCATCGGCACATCGAGAAACACAGGCAGTGACAAACAAACCTATTACAAGCTCTCTTTGGGTGCCGATACAAAGGACTCAGTCACGCAGATGGCGCAGGATCTGTTCGACGGCGGCAGTGTCAACGGCGATACGGCTTTGGTTGAAGCTGCCTGTTCAGCAAGGTCTTTTATCAAACTTGCCAATCTCGGCGTGCCTTTTCCCGTCAACGAGTATGGTGAATACATCGGATACCAAACTGATCATGACTTAAGGCAGCGCGCCACCTCCGCCGGGCCTTTGACGTCACGGTATATGACCGAGTGTTTGGAAAATGAGGTGGCAAAGAACAAAACAAGAGTTTTTGACGGCATGGCTGCAGTCAAACTGATCGTTAAGAACAATAAAATAGCTGGCGTTTTGGCCATAGACACTCAAAGCGCGAATGAAGGCAGGGGCTTAACGCTTTTCAATTGCGAGAATGTGGTGCTGGCAACCGGCGGGCCGGCGGGGATCTATGACAATTCTGTATATCCGCTTTG
>Ga0351853_1248_pt1 | contig 12485 bp, 11 predicted proteins | sample BONcelHFGM3001C8_FD_206799 | JGI IMG/M metagenome (GOLD analysis project Ga0351853, IMG submission 206799) | Enriched cells from coal bed in the Powder River Basin, Montana, United States - BONCAT cells FGM rep2 HSBNCT.FGM.300.1.C8 ... | reverse complement strand
CGTTGGATGAAGAAAGTGTAAAATCATCCGCCTGGGTTTGTATCATTGATGCGATCAAACATGGAAATACCAGTTTGTTTGACCATCATGCATCTCCTAATGCAATTTCCAATTCTTTGGATGTGATTGCTGATGTTATTGATCAATCCGGGATAAGAGCATCATTATGTTATGAAGTAACTGATCGGGATGGAGATGAGAAAGCGCGTGAAGGAATAAATGAAAATGTTAGGTTCATAACTAGAATCAATAATGGCGACAATTTGAATGGTAGATTAGCTGCAACTTTTGGATTGCATGCCAGTCTTACCCTATCAGATAAAACGCTTGAATTAAGCAAAAGTTTTGCTCCATCAGGATCCGGTTTTCATATCCATGGAGCTGAACACACTGTGGACGAATACGACAGTATAAAAAAATCAGGATTGCGTGTAGTAGATCGTTTGTTGAAAAATAATATATTAAACGAAAGATCAATCGTAGCCCATGCAGTCCATGTAGATGCAAAGGAAGTCAATATTCTGGCAGAAACAAAAACATGGGTGGCACATCAACCACGATCCAATATGAATAATGCCGTGGGTATTGGAAATATGGAATCAATGATGCGAGCAGGTGTAAAAGTTTGTCTTGGTAATGATGGGTTTTCCAATACCATGTGGGACGAATGGAAAACTGCATACCTGGTTCATAAATTAGTAAATCTTGATCCAAGAAGGATGGGCGGATATGATGTTGTTGAAATGGCAATTTATCAAAATTCAGCTTTAGCTTCACAACAATTTAATTTACCAATTGGTTCCATTGTTCCTGGTGCTCAGGCTGATTTAATTTTTGTTGATTATTTCCCATTTACGGATATTAATTCTGGTAATTTACCCTGGCATATTTTGTTTGGAATGCATCATAGTATGATTACGATGACCATGGTGGCTGGTAAAATTCTTATGAAAAATAAGGAGCTTGTTAATTTGGATGAGAATAAAATTTATAGCGAAGCTTATCGATTGCATAAAGGGGTTTGGGATCGATATCACAATCAATTTTACTAATGTAGAAGGATGGACAAAATGAAAATAGCAATATTAGGTGGTACTGGCAAAGAAGGAATGGGTATTGGTTATAGATGGGCTAAAGCTGGACACGAAATTACAATTGGATCCAGACAAGAAAGTAAAGCACTGGATGCAGCCACAAAACTTCAAGAAATGTTAGGAAATAAAATAACAATTGCAGGTAAGGAGAATTTAGTGGCAGCAAAAGAAGCCGAATTACTTGTGTTAACTGTTCCTTTCAGTGCACACAAAGCCATGTGTGAATACATTAAAGAAGCTAGTGAGGGCAAGATTGTCATTGATGTAACCGTACCGCTTGTACCACCGAAAGTTACAAAGGTTCAGATGCCACCTGCTGGAAGTGCAACTTTGGAAGCAAAAGAAATATTAGGTGAAAATACAAGTGTTGTGGCGGCTTTTCAAAATATATCGTATGAACACCTGGTGGAGGATGGGGAAGTTGCCTGTGATGTTCTGGTTACCGGTGATAGCAAAGCTTCTCGGGAAATTGTTATTAAATTGGTTCAGGATGCCGGACTTGTTGGTATCGATGCCGGTCCTATTGAAAATTCGGTTGTAGTCGAAGGCTTGACATCCATATTAATTGGCATCAATAAGCAATTTGGAATTCATGATGCTGGCATTAAAATAACTGGTATTTCATAAATGAATTTATTCGTTAATGCATTCGAAAATTTTCCAGAGGTAGAAATTTCTTCTTTTCTACCTGAAACAATTTTGGCTTCTGCCAATGAAAATAATTGGTCCTGGGATGATGGAGATATTTTAGTAGTTGCCCAAAAGATCGTATCAAAATCAGAAAATCGGCTTGTTAATTTACTGGATGTAAAACCCGGAAACCAGGCAATAAAATATGGAAAATCTACCGGAAAAGATGCAAGATTAGTTGAGCTTATTTTACGGGAATCAAAAAAGGTTATTCGCACTAGAAATGGATTGATGATTGTTCAGCACAATTTAGGATTTATTTGTGCAAATGCAGGAATTGATCACTCAAATGTAAAAGGACTGGATCATGATCCAGAAAATTGGGTTCTCTTATTACCTTTAGACCCAGATAAGTCTGCATCTATCATACGCGACTTCATTAAGAATGAAACTGGAAAAAATATTGGAGTTCTCATCATAGATTCCCACGGTAGACCCTGGCGAAAAGGGATTGTTGGCGTAACCATCGGCGTTAGTGGTGTTCCGGCATTGATCGATCGGCGAGGGTACAAAGATAGATTTGGATACCAATTGCGTGTAACGGAGATTGGAGCAGCGGACGAATTAGCTGCAGCTGCTTCGATTTTAATGGGACAGGCGGATGAAGGACGCCCTGTGGTTGTAATTCGTGGATTTCCTTATCCTCTAAGGGAAAGTTATACAAATGAATTGTTTCGAAGTGAAAATGATGATTTATTTAGATAGAAATAATTTCTTAATATTGTATAATTAAGTTGTCTGACATTTCATTTATAGGATCAATAATAATTCTGGGATTGGAGTCAAACCATGAGCTTATGGGTGATTGTTCCAGTAAAACCCTTAAGGCGATCTAAATCAAAATTAACAAATATTTTATCTGAAGATGACAGAGCTATTCTAAATTTAAAAATGTATGAGAATACTTTGAGAGCGCTGAAAGATATTAAGATACCGCATCAGGTTCTGGTTGTCAGTAAGGATTCTTCTGTATTATCGTTAGCAAGATCTTACAATGCAAAAACGCTTCAGGAGGATGGTGATAGTGGTCTGAATTTGGCATTAAAAAAAGCGGTTCAGGTTGTTAAAGCCTATTCAGCACAATCTGTGTTAATCCTACCGGCTGATTTACCATTTATCACGAAAGAAGATATTGAAGGAGTAATGGAATATTCAGTTGGTTACTCGTTTATGCTTATATCACCCGATAGAAAAATGAGCGGGACAAATCTTTTATTCATTTCACCTCCAGACCTGGTTGAATTTAGTTATGGACCAGGATCATTTGAACGACACGTACGTCAAGCTCAAGCCCAAAACGCACATCTTGAAGTGAGGAAATTTGATAGTGCTGAATTAGATATAGATTCTCCAGAAGATTTTGAATTGTACAAGAAGTTAATTAATTTCGAAGACACAAACCAATATTTAAGGATTTAATTAGGAGGAATGATGTTTGAACGTGTTGCTTTGTATTTGCAGGACTCACACGATTTAAGAGACGGGTTAGATTATGTGAAAATGGCAGAAAATTATGGTTTTGAAGCTGTCTGGCAAGCAGAAAGTCGACTTGTGCGTGATGCCATAGTACCGATGGCTGCGTATGCTGCTGTTACAGAAAAATTAAAAGTTGGTTCAGGAGTCATCAACAATTGGACTAGAAATATTGGTTTATTAGCTGCTACATTCCTGACATTAGATGACCTTGCCCCAGATCGAATTATTTGTGGAATTGGCGCCTGGTGGGATCCGCTTGCTAAAAATGTAGGAATTGATCGTTCAAAACCACTTTTAGCCATGCGTGAGACAGTCGAAGTGTTAAAGAGATTACTCAATATGGAACGAGTCTCATTTGATGGTGAATTTATTCAGGTATCTGGCATTGAATTGGATGTTGTTCATGGAAGAAGAGAACCCAGAAATGTACCCATTATGATCGGCGCAACGGGGGATAAAATGATGGAAATGACAGGCGAAATAGCTGATGGCTGTGTTCTCAATTATTGTGTTCCCCCTGAATATAATTTAAAAGCACTTGAATTATTAGATAAAGGTGCCAAAAAAGCAGGTAGAAGATTTGAAGACATCGATAGACCACAATTAGTAGTTTGCTCTGTGGATGAAGATCATGATAAAGCAATTGACACAACCAGAGAATTACTGACTCAATATCTTGCCCAACAACCACACATAGCAAAAGCTTCAGGTGTTTCTTCTGATGTGGTTGCAGAGATACAATCAATTCTTGGATGGCCTGCCACACATGAACAAATTCAAAATGCTAAACATCTGGTACCAGAGGATCTTATTCTTAAGATTACAGCATCTGGTACACCAGATGAAGCAAGAACGAAAGTAGCAGAATACATCAAAAATGGCTGCACTTGCCCAATTTTATATCCTGTTGGTGGAAACGTTGAAACATTGTTAAAAACATTTGCGACAAAGTAAATTAGTAATTAATGGCTTTATAGTTTAATCGATTCTACATAACCATGAAGCCATTTTTTCTAAATAAAAAAAAATTGAAAAATTGGTTTTATTGAAATGTACGAATGATCCTAAATAAACATGTTGGATTAATAAAAACGAAACCCGACGATAAATTTATGAATATTTTTTCGGAAATAACCAAAATCGAATCAAAAGGCACAACAGCCGTATTATGCATTGTTACAAAAACGCAAGGATCTACCCCGCGTCATGCCGGTTCAAAAATGATTGTCTACCCTGATGGAAGCATCATTGGTACAGTTGGTGGGGGTGAAATTGAATCACTCTGTATTGCCGAAGCAATAAATTTAATTGAAAATGGAAATACAAATATGCTCAATTACAAATTGGTTGACCCCGAACAAGGCGACCCTGGTATTTGTGGTGGTGAAGTAGATGTTTATCTGGAAGTAATTGGTAAGAAACCAAAAATCCTCATTATTGGGGCAGGACATGTTGGAAAGCAGTTATCTTTTTTAGCAAATTGGCTGGGATTTTCGGTAATTGTCGTTGATGATCGCGAAGAATTAATTTCCGAAAATAATCTGCCGTACGCATCCTACCGTTTTGCAAATTTGGAAAATTTTTTTGAAATTTACCCTGAATTTGAAACACTTAAATTATTTGTTGTGATGACAACCCGGAGTTTAGAGATAGATGTTAAATATCTACCAGAAATTTTGAAATTGGATCCACAATATATTGGGGTTATTGGGTCAAAGAAACGCTGGATAAAAACAACAGAACTATTATTAAATGATGGTATAGTGGAAACAGAAATTGAAAAAATTTTCTCTCCCGTAGGATTGGATCTAAAAAGTGAAACTCCAGAAGAAATTGCTCTTTCTATCATGGCAGAAATATTGATGGTAAAAAATAATGCTTCAGGAGAGAATTTGAGATATTTTCGGAGGAAAAGAATTGATGTGGAATAAGTACTACAACGTTACCTCAATCGAAAAAGCACTAGAAATTCTTAATCTATATCAGGATCAGGCGAGAATCGTTGCTGGAGCAACTGATTTAATAATCGAATTTGAAAAAGGTTTGAGGAAAAACACAGATGTTTTGATCGATATTACCAGGATAGAAGGACTAAATCATATTACTTTAGATGAAGATCAAAATATTCACTTAGGTCCTTTGGTAACCCACAATGATGTAGCTGCGTCAAAATTAATTCAAGAAAAAGCTTTACCTTTGGCTCAGGCAGCCTGGGAGGTCGGTTCACCACAAATTCGAAATCAGGGAACAATTGCAGGTAATTTGATTACCGCTTCGCCTGCCAATGATACGATTACACCCTTAATGGCACTACAGGCAAAATTAGTCTTAAATTCTATTCAGGGTCAAAGAGTGGTCGCACTCGAAGATTTCTACCTGGGTGTAAGAAAGTCCGTTTTGCAATCTAATGAGATGGTGACCGATATTTATTTTCCTGCTTTGGATACCTCACAAATTGGTCAATTTATAAAACTTGCCCTGCGACGTGCACAAGCAATCTCACTTGTAAATGTTGCCGTAATTTGTGAAATCGAAAATAATTTTGTCCAAAAAGCTAATATTACCTTAGGAGCAGTTGCACCAACAATTATTCATGCAAAAGAAGCTGAACAATTTCTTGTTGGAAAGAAATTATCTGTAGATGTAATCAATGAAGCATCTTTACTTGCCCAAAAAGCAACTAAACCAATATCTGATGTGAGAGGTTCGGCTGCTTACCGGAAAACTATGGTTAAGGTTATAACAAAACGTGCTTTATTATCGATTGCTGAAGGTAATCCAGATGGTCTACTGCCAAAAGATCCGGTTGTCCTTGCCAATCATAGCAGTTTTCCAGCTCTAGCAACTCATTCAATCCATTCAAGCACAGATGAAAAGATAAAGACTCATATTAACGATCGATATTTTGAATTTGAGAATTGCCAGGATAAAACCTTATTAGATTTAATTCGCGAGGATGCACAGCTTATTGGCACAAAAGAAGGTTGTGCAGAAGGCGAATGTGGTGCCTGTACTGTCTTTCTGGATGGGAAGGCGGTGATGGCCTGTTTGGTTCCATCAGCGAGAGCACACAATGCTCAGATAACAACCATTGAAGGTATAAAAACCGATGGAGTAAAACATATTGTTCAGGATTTCTTTATTCAGGAAGGAGCTGTTCAGTGTGGATATTGCACACCAGGATTTGTTATGTCTGCTGTCAAGTTACTGGAAGAAAAACCAACTCCATCACAATTAGAAATAAAACATGCGATATCTGGTAACTTGTGCAGATGTACTGGATACTACAAAATAATTTCAGCAATTGAAAAAGCGTCTAAAACTTAATTATTTGGGAGGATTTTATGTCTAGATATGATTCTAATGAGGAAAAACGCCCGGTCACTGACGATAAAATTTACATTCATCCCATTTGGCGTGGAATTGGATTTGCCTTATTGATATTTGCTCCAATCATGGGGTATGCATCATCGATTTTGTTAATCGATCTCAATAAAGTTTATAAATGGATACCGGTACCGAAAGATTTGTTGATTTCTGCAGGTGACCCATATTTATTGATAAAAATTATCATCACAATTGTGGTCGCATTTATTATCTTCTTATTATTTCAACTTATAACATTCTTTTTATATAGAGTTGCAGGTCCTTCTCGATATGGTCCACTGGACGTACCCAGAGTTGCCTACCGAGGGAAAAAATATAAACGATAAAATTTAATGAGGTTTTATGGAAATAGGAAAAGTCATTACTCGAGTTGACGCAGAAGCAAAAGTGACTGGTGAAGCTTTATATCCAGGTGATATAAACTTTAATGACCAGCTTTACATGAAAACTTTATTTTCAGAAATGCCCCATGCTGTAATAAAAAGTATAGATATTTCTGAAGCAGAAAATATGCCTGGTGTCGTCCTTGTATTAACTGCAAAGGATGTTCCGAATAATGAATATGGTTTAATCATGCCTGACCAGCCTGTTCTTTGTGGTCTAGGATCCAATAATCCAAATGCGGACCGGGTTAGATGTGTATCAGACCAAATTGCACTCGTAATAGCTGAATCTGAAATTATCGCTTCTAATGCCTTGAGTAAAATTAAAGTTGATTACGAAGAATTGAGAGTAATTAATAATCCTGATGAAGCATTGCTAATAGATGCTTTTCGAATACATCAAGATCGAGACGATAATGTTCTACTTCATTATAAAGTTAGAGATGGAGTTATTGAACAAGGATTCAAAGATTCTGATGTAATCGTGGAAAGTGTATATCATACTCCCATGCAGGAGCATGCCTATCTTCAACCTGAAGCAGGTGTCAGTTACTTTGATGAGAATAATAGAATTACTGTGATTGTGGGTGGTCAGTGGGTACATGAAGATCAGGAACAGATCGCCCATTCCTTGAGCCTCCCATTGGACAAAATTCGCATAATCTATCCAGCGATTGGTGGAGCATTTGGTGGTCGTGAGGATATGTCAGTCCAGATTACATTGGCTCTGGCAGTATTCAAACTTTCAGAAAAGGGAATTCATCGGCCTGTTAAGACAATTTGGTCACGTGAAGAATCAATCATAGGGCATCATAAAAGACATGCTTACAAGATTTTTTCTAAATGGGGAGCAAACAAAGAAGGGAAAATTCTCGCCGCTGAGGTAAAAATTGTAGCAGATGCTGGTGCATATGCTTATACTTCCACAAAAGTTCAGGGCAATGCAACTTTAATGTGCACTGGCCCATATGAAATACCCAATGTGAAAGTTGATTCATACACTGTTTATACAAACAACGTTCCTGGTGGAGCTTTTCGAGGATTTGGTGGTCCGCAGGCTGCATTTTCAGCTGAAATGCAAATAAACAAATTAGCGGAGAAACTGGAGCTTGATCCGGTTGAAATTCGAATGCGAAACGTGTTAAAAGATGGTTCTAGATTACCAGTAAAGTCACCTATGCCTGCTGGTGTCAGTTTAACTGAGGTGATTGAGCGATGTGCGATTGAAGCCGGTTGGAAAAAAACTGATGGTAAATGGAATAATCCCAACCTTAAATTCGCCTCAAAGAGTAACAAAATTAAAGGGCTTGGCTTCGCGTGTGGATATAAAAATATTGGTTTTTCCTTCGGGGCTCCGGAAAACTGTTGGGCAACGATAGAAATACAGGGGGAATCTGAAATTGAAAAGGTAATCCTATACCATGCCGGCGCAGAAGTGGGTCAGGGATCGCATACTGTATTTTGCCAGATGGCAGCCGATGCAGTTGGTGTCGACTTGGATAAAGTTGAATTGTTGGCTTCCGACACAAGTACATCAGACAATTCCGGTAGTGTTTCTGCATCTCGTATGACATTTATGGCTGGAAATTCGATTTATGGCGCCGGGAAATTAGCTTTAGAAAAATGGAAAAATGAGGAGAGACCTGCAATCGGGAGATATCAATATAAGCCACCGAAAACCACCCCATATGATAAAGACACTGGGGAATGCACACCAAATTTCTCTTATGGATATGTAGCGGAGGCTGTAGAAGCTGAAATCGACCAGGAGACTGGTGAAGTGCATCTTATTAAGGTGATCTGTGCTGATGATGTTGGAAAAGCCATTAATCCACAATTAGTTGTCGGACAGATAGAAGGTGCCATCGTCCAGGCTGCCGGATATGGATTAATGGAAAATTTTATTCAGGAAAATGGTTATGTGAAAACCAGTCAATTATCGACTTATCTGATTCCTACTGTGCTGGATATTCCCGATGAAATAAATTCCATTATTATAGAACATCCTGATCCTATCGGTCCATGGGGGGCGCGTGGTGTTGGAGAAATGCCATATATTCCACTTGTACCTGCGATTAGTTCTGCTATTCACGCTGCAACCGGTGTATGGTTTGATCATTTTCCGATGACGCCTGAAATTGTGTTACGTGGTTTGGGAAAGATTGACGAAGAATAATTTGTAGATCAAATTAATTGATCTTTTATTATTGTTGAGGTGCTAGATGAAAATATTAATTCGCGGTGGAGGTGACCTCGGAAGTGGTGTAGCGTTTCGCCTTCATCGGGTAGGTTGGAATGTTGTAATAACTGAAATAGAAAAACCGCTTGTTTTACGTCGCACTGTTTCTTTTGCAAACGCAATTTATGAGAATGACGTTAATGTTGAAGGCATTATCGCCAGGTATGCAAAAGATTCTCAAGACATTCCCGAATTATTTGATAAGCGTGAAATACCTGTCTTGATTTCCCCAGAAAGATTTTCCTTTCCCGAGTATCAACCAGATGTAATTGTTGATGCCAGATTATTAAAGAAATTTGTTGAATATTCGTTGAATACAAAACCGATGGTAATTGGTCTCGGACCAGGATTTAAGGTTGGAATGAATTGCCACGCTGTGATAGAAACGAATCGTGGACATTATTTGGGTAGAGCTCTTTGGGAAGGTGAAGCAATAACAGATACAGGCATACCCGGAACAGTCTCTCAAAAAAGTAATGAACGTGTCTTACGTTCTCCAGCCAGTGGTTACGTTCAATCGAATGCTGCTCTTGGGACCTTTCTTAAAAAAGGTGAATTGATTGGAAGTATTGCAGATAAACCAATTTTAGCGCCATTTGACGGTTGTTTAAGAGGATTAATGCATGACGGTGTTTATGTCGAAGAAGGTTTAAAAATTGGAGATTTTGATCCGCGTCTTGATGAGAATTTAATTAACTTCATCTCTGAAAAATCTTTAGCCATTGCAGGTGGTGTCCTGGAGGCTATTCTAACTTACCAAAATACGATTAAATGAGAATTTCTTCTTTAAATTTATTTTCAGCAACTGATCAGGTTGCCTGGGTTGGGGCTGGAGGTAAAACCAGTCTGATTTTCGCAGTTGCCCATGAATTATTTAGCAATAAGTGCGTTGTCACAACCACTGTAAAAATGGCGAGATCAGAAATTGAATTTGCAGATCAATCCATTCAATTAGAAGATCTCAGTCAATTTGATGTAGAACGAATAAATGATGTCACTTTGATTTATAGAGGTTCCGCTGAAACTGATGGATCGAAAATTATTGGTTTCCAATCAGCCGAGCTAAAGGCAATTTCACACATCCTTCACCACCATCAGATACCGTTGTTCATTGAAGCAGATGGTTCAAAAAGGAAACCTTGTAAATTTCCCGGAGATCATGAACCCAATATTCCTTCCTTTGTAAACAAGGTATGTGTTGTGGTTGGTTTAACTGCAATTGGTAAACCATTGACTGAAGAATATTTTCATAGACCTGAAGAAATAGCCGGAGCTCTCAATATTTCTTTTGGCGAGATAATCACCACTGATCATATATTTGAAATATTAACACACTCTGAGGGTGGTCTCAAAAACATATCTGATCAAGCTGAAAAAATTCTATTTTTACATCAGGCAGATTGCTTATTAGAAAATAACGCAATAAATGATTTAGCTTTAAGACTTAAAGGTTTCTATGATCAGGTCTTATTAAGTGAAACTAAAAATGGGTCTCTTAATATCCATGCCCATTGGGGAAATATTGGTTGCGTAATATTAGCGGCTGGTTCCGGATCCAGGTTTGGTGGAGCAAAACAATTGGCAATTTTTAAGAAAAAGACTTTTATTGAAAATGTGATCGAAACTACGCAAAAAGTAAATTTTGAAAATCGTGTTGTTATTCTTGGCTCACATTTCGAAGAAGTAAGAACCGTAATTAAAAAATATAAAATTATTATTCTAGACAATGTGAACTGGGAAAATGGCCAGGCATCCTCAGTGAAGCTGGGTGCAAGTTATTTTTTACAAAATCCAGTCGAAGCAATCATTTTTTTACTTGTTGATCAGCCTCAAATTACATCAAATATGATGAATAATGTTTTGAATTTGTTTGCGTACCAAAAACCCAATATTATTGTCCATAGTTACAAAGGTCAAAATCGTCACCCCATTTTATTCTCGAAAGATACTTTTCACGAGCTGTTAAATATCCAGGGTGATAAAGGTGGGAGACAATTATTTGATAAATTTTCTCCTCTTCAAGTAAATTTAGAAGATGAATATCTGGCACTTGATATTGATACGATTGAGGATTTGAATAATTTATAATTAATGCAGAAATAGTGGTGCAAACTTTATGTATAAATGCTGGTTGTATTATTTCGATAGCGAACATATTGAAGAATTTCCAATCGTGAGAAAAGCTAATACTGTGGAAAAGTTAGTCTTAACATTACCCGAAGGTGTTTATTCTACACTCAGAACTGTTCAAAAAAATAAGGTTTTTCAATTTTCGTTTCACTTAAACCGTTTAGTTGAAAGTTATTCCCTTTCTAAAAACTCATTTCATTTTGATATAAATACTATCCGAAAACCATTACACAAAATCATCAATGAATATCCAGCTGAAGAAATCCGTATTAGGTTTCACATTCCCCATAGTGAACCTGAGAAATGTTACATAATTCTTGAAGAACTTTCTACGCCTGGAAAACTAGCAATCGAAAATGGCGTTTGTGTCAATACAAATAACTTGATTCGAAGTAACCCTAAAGCAAAATTAACATCATTTATAAAAAAATCTGAAAAAATTAAAAAATATTGTAAAGAGAATAATCTGGAAGAATCGATAATCCTTAGTCCAGAGCGAAATTTATTAGAAGGCTTATCAATTAATTTTTTTGCGATTCGGAATAAAATAATTTATACCGCAGAAAACGAAGTGTTGAGTGGGGCGACGCGTGACATCATACTTGATGAAGCGCAGAAAGCAAATATTGAAATCAATTTTTTCCCCATAAATAATGACCAAATCGATAAATTAGAAGAAGCCTTTATATCCAGCACCAGCAGGGGTTTACTACCAGTTATAAAAATTGATGGTAGACAAATTGGAGATGGAAAACCAGGGAAAATTACGAATTATTTATTATCCAGGTTGAATGAAAGAATGATAATCGAAGCAGAAGATATTATTTAATCATCATCATCTTCGTCATCACCATCAACATTATCGTCATCATCATCGTCTTCTTCTTCAAAATCTGACGAATCGATTTCATCAGCATCAATAAATTGAGCCTCAAGGTCAATTTCCGGCATTTCTAGCTGACCATTCTCCATCATTGTAATTACTTTCATAGCGTTTTCGTAATCCTCGTTTTTTACATAAATATTCGCTGATCCTAATCCACCAACAGTCAGACCTAAAGCAACACCGGCGCTTTCCTGATAGGC
>Ga0351853_1247_pt1 | contig 12492 bp, 9 predicted proteins | sample BONcelHFGM3001C8_FD_206799 | JGI IMG/M metagenome (GOLD analysis project Ga0351853, IMG submission 206799) | Enriched cells from coal bed in the Powder River Basin, Montana, United States - BONCAT cells FGM rep2 HSBNCT.FGM.300.1.C8 ... | reverse complement strand
CCTCGGCCGTCGTGTCGAAGTCGGTGAGAAGCTGGAAAACCGTGTAGTCCTGGCGAGTCGTGTCGAGGGCGTCGAGCACGCAGTTGAGCTGGGCAAGGTTGTGACGCTTCTGCCAGCGGGCGAGCAGGATCGGATTGAAGGATTCGGCGCCGAGTTGCACCATCGGTTTGACACGGTCGATCCAATGGAGCAGTTCAAGGTGAACGGGAAAAGGGGACATCGCTGATTTGGGCCGGGAGATTGGATCGGTTCCGCTTTCCCTCGACTTCCCGGTTTTCGTCAGCAGAGAACAGGGGTTCGTCTGGAGGCTGAGGCGGTAACGCTCACTCAAGGGGCTGCGGCTCCAGAGGTCGAAGAACTCGATCGCCCGGGGGATGTGGAGGAAGAAGTCCTCGTCGTAGACGGCTGCCCAGGAAGCCTGGCGTGACCGGAGACGGTCGTCCTCGACGTGGGCGAAGAGCGGCCAGCCGGTGAGGTGGAGGCGGCCTTCGGCGACACAGGCGTCGGCCTGCTCGATCTCCTCCAGAAGCTGTTCGGCGCTCTTGATGCGGACTTGCGTGCCGTGAAGCTTTGCGCAGAAGGTGCACGCTCCGGGGCAGCCTCTTCCACCGGTGAAGTAGAGGCTGTCGAAGGGCTGCCGGAACCCGTCCAGGAGCGACCAATCGAGGCGGTTGGCGGCAAGAAGTTGTTGGGATGCGGTGGGGCGAATTGCGTTGCGAAGACACGAGACCGACGTCGTGCAATCGAACGCGCCGACTTCCCGTAGGGACTGGCCATAGCCGTCGGTAGGCAACGTGTTGTGGAACGTGCAGCCCCCGTAGCGGTAGGTGGCGCCCGGAATCTCGGGGAGGAGATCGCGCGAGTTTGGCCGCCGGGCGAGTTGGAGGAACCGGGCGAAGGTCTCTTCGGCCTCACCGGCGAATACGTAGTCGGCCCCGGACCACTCCAGCAGATCGATCGGATGGCTGGTGGCCGTGGGGCCGCCGAGAACGACCTCTGCGTTGGAAAATTCGCGTACCGTGCGAATCCAATGGCGGATGGGTTCGAAGGGCTCGCCCTCCACACGAAAACCGACGACATGGGGCTGCCAGGACTGCAGCCTGCCGATCAGCGAACGATTCTCGTCTGAGGAAATCTGAACAATGGCCACTTCGACGTTCGGCTGACGGGCGGCCCAGGAGCCGATATCGAGGATTCCGCTGGGCCAGCCTGCCGTGGCCAGGAGAGCGCGGATCGGCCGGCGGCGCGGCGCTGGCGCGACGGGCGGCGCAAAGGGGGCGGGCGCAGCGGCGGTTATGAACGTTCGGCCGAGGATTATTGATGGCTGCATTTTGAATGAACGATTGGTCAGCGCGCTTCCCTGCAAAACCGGGCTTCCGTTGTCGGCCCTTCGTTCATTGAATATGCAGGGCCTCGATAAGAAGGCGCGGTCGTATCAGGCCGTTGACGGAACGGCGGGCTGTGCATCAGCATTATCCGGCACGCAAGCAGTCGCGTACGGGTGTTCAAGTTATCATCCCTGAAAGAGCCCCTTCTGTCGAGCGCGAGCGGAGGTCTTGTCCGGCTGCTTCCCGGGAACCTTCATCTTCTTTACGCGTAGGAAGTTCGTCGCCGCGGCAAACGATTCTCCGGAGGAATGCCGCCAAGTTTTTGGAGGCCTTCCAGGTGATCCACCACAGCGACGCGCTGGCCCGGGAACGAGTGCTGTCGCCGGAGGCCCGACTCCAGTCGCACCAGGGCGAGAGCAGCCGGGGCATGGAGGAGAATCATGCGTGAAACGCATAGCTTCGCGTCTGGGTCTATGGCAGCGGATCCTGTACAATCGACCGTCTGGAAGCCTTGTTCAGACGAGTTCCTTGCAGCCACTCAGGACGATTCCCATGAGCGACATCTTCGACCAGGAGGCCCTGCTCGACCGGGTCGACAACGACATGGAGTTTCTCGCCGAGACGGTCGCGATGCTCGAAGAAGACGGGCCCGATCTGCTGGCCCAGATTCGCGAGGCTATCGAGGCGGGCGATGGCGAGGCCTTGGCCGTGGCCGCCCATACCTACAAGGGGATGGTCGCCAATTTCTGTGCGGATTCGACCGTCGCGGCCGCACTCCGGTTGGAAATGATGGGAAAAGGCGGTGACTTGACCGGTGCACACGACGCTCTTGCCATCCTCGAAGACTTGGGGAGTCGCCTCGCAAGGGCCCTTCAGGAACTCTTGCAGGACAAAACTTGATGAAGGTTCTGATTGCCGAAGACGATCGCGTTTCGCGCCGCATGCTTCAGCGGCAGCTTGAGAAATGGGGGCACGACGTCGTTGCCGCGGTGGACGGAAGGGACGCCTGGGAAAAGTTTCAGGCGGATGATTTCTCGATCGTTGTCAGCGACTGGATGATGCCCGAGATGGACGGGATCGAATTAGTCCGCAGGATTCGCGAGTCGGAGACGGCCGGCTATGTGTTCGTCATTCTTTTGACGGCTCGATCGAAGAAGGAAGACATCATCGTCGGCATGGAGGCGGGGGCCGACGATTTTCTCAGCAAACCATTCGACCGCGGCGAACTGCGGGTGCGGCTTCGAGCGGGCGAGCGGGTCATCGAATTGGAACGCAGCCTGGCACAACGCAATGCTCTGCTTGAAGAAGCGAACAAGCGAATGACTCGCGACCTGGAAGCGGCTGCCCGGGTCCAGCAGTCGCTGCTTCCCAGCACGATGCCCGACGCTGCCCAGGTCCGTTTCGCCTGGCGCTATCGTCCCTGCGACGAACTGGCGGGTGACTTTTTGAACGTCTTTCGCCTGGGCGAGCAGCACATTGGCATGTACGTGGCCGATGTGAGCGGGCACGGCGTTGCCGCTTCGCTTCTGTCGGTATCGATCAGTCGTGTCATGACGCCTCATGCGTCCGCGTCGTCGCTGCTGCTGAAAGCCGACGCACGGGGCGACTACCGCGTGGTTCCGCCCGGCGAGGTCGTGGCCGAACTCAATCGCCGTTTCCCCATGGAGGAGTGCGGCGATCGCTATTTCACGATCGTTTACGGCGTGCTGAATCTCCAGTCGCGGGAATTCCGCTACGCCTCGGCCGGCCACCCGCCGGTCGTTGTTCTGCGGCCCGACCAGCCGCCCGAGACTCTCGGCGTCGCCAGTCTTGCCGTCGGCTGGGTTGCCGACGTCGACTACGACGAGCACACCGTGCAGCTCTGCTCCGGCGATCGGGTACTCCTCTACACCGACGGCATCCCGGAGGCCATGAGTCCGGAGATGGAACAACTTGGCGAGGGGCGAATGCTTGCGTCGATCGAGCAATCCCGCCGGCAACCGCTCGAAGAGAGCGTGAGGTCGCTGGTTCGCCTTGTCGAGGATTGGTGCGGCCGCACGGGGCCGAAAGACGACTTGTCGCTGCTGGCGGTGGAAATAGTGTAGCGCCCCCCTGGTTTCCAAATTGGAGCTTGGGAACGAGATCGGAATCCCGTCGCACGGCGGAACTTCGGAAGCAGCGCCCGGTTGAATAGAAAACCGACCAGACGCCCCCGAGCCACCAGGAGTGCGATCAAGCGACCAGTCTAACGATATCTCGACTTCTGTTCTCCTTCCCACATGTCCGGATTCCGGCCCAGGGCCTGTTTGACGGGCTCGCCGGCTTCGTTGAGGGCCGCCAAGGTTGCCTCGTCAAGTTGCAGGTCGGCGGTTGCCGCATTGGCGCGGGCCTGCCCGGGACTGCGGACGCCGACGAGCACGCTGGAAACTCCGGGCTGGGCCAGGAGCCAGGCGATGGCCACGTCGCTCGGCGTGCGGCCAAGCCCTGCGCTGATCTCGCACAAGCGGTCTATCGCGGCAAAGGTCTGCTGCTCGCAACCGGGCTCGCCGTGCCGGGTCAAGGGCCGCGTGCACGAAAAGTGGCGCGAACGCGCACGGCCTTCGGGCATGTCGTCGGGCGTGCGGAACTTGCCGGTCAGGAGTCCGTGTTGAAGTGGGCTGTAGCAGAGAACGCCGATCTCGTGCTCGGTGCACTGGGGCAGGATTTCGTACTCAATCGCCCGCATGACCAGGTTGAAGGGGAGCTGGTTGCTGACGGGGAGTCCGATCCTGAGTTGGTCTTCCATGTCGCGGGGGCCGAAGTTGCTCACGGCGAGGTAGCGGATCTTGCCGGCGTCGCGCAGCGACTGCATCGCTTGCCAGGTTTCTTCCCAGGCTATTTCGCGGCTTGGCCAGTGGATCTGGTAGAGATCGATCCGGTCGGTCTGGAGATGCTTGAGGCTCCGCTCGCAGAAGATGCATCAACTGATTTGGCAGTTCAGGCAGACTCTCCCCTTCCATTGAGGGACAAAGTCTTGCTTGCCCAGGGAGGCTGATCCGGCGATAATTCATAGGGCGACTGTTCTGTCCTGCTACTTGAATGCGGGAGGGCTTTGCGATGTTTCGACCAGCGATCTTCTCAGGTTTGGGTATTGCCGTGTTGGCAATCGTGTTTGCATGGAGCGGCGAGGCATGTTCCCAGTCCTCGGACAGCACTCGTCGGAGCATGGGCAATTTGAATCCGGACCCGCCGCGGCGGAGCATGGGCAACTTCCCGCCCGGGCAGCCCAACTACTATTCGCAGCAGAGAAGCCAGTCGTCCGGCTCGCAAGGTCGATCGTCCGGGGGGACAACCGTGGTCGTGCCGAATCCTTACTATCCGAGTTGGTACTATCCCGCGGTCCCGGCCTATCCGGTGCCCGTCTATCCGCCTTACGGACGAGGTCACATCTACGTGCCGGCGCCCGGCTACTACTATGGCCCGGGCTACTACCCCTACTACTATCGGCCGGGTTATATCGCGCCGCGGTATCCGTACACGTTCTGAGTAGCTCACATCCTGGCTGCCGCCCCCTCCCGGATCAGATGGAGCGATCGCACCTTTTCGAAGAGTTCGTCGTGGTCGACGGGCTTCGTGACGTAGCACTCGCAGCCTTCGCGGAAGGATTGGATGCAGTGCTTCGAGTCGCGCAGGGCGGTGGTCATTATGATTTTGACGCCGTCGCGGCAGCAGATTCCATGGTCGAGTTCGAGTTGCCGGATGGTCGAGAGGGCTTCGTGGCCGTCCATGCCGGGCATCATGATGTCGAGGCAGATCAACTCGTAGGGCATGCGATCTTCGATGGCGAGCCGGACGACGTCGACGGCCTCGGAGCCGTCGTAGGCGAAGTCGCATTGAGCGACCGGTTCGAGCATGTCGCGCAGCAGTTCCCGGCAAACGCGATCGTCGTCGACGATAAGGCAGCGGATACGCCGTTCGGAGGGCTCGCTTTTCATTGTCGGTGCGGGACCGGCGGCGCAGTCACCTTCCAGTCGTCCGGGGAGTAGCCGGCGGACTTCGAGCATCAAGGCTCTTTCCTCGATGGGTTTGGGGACGTAGCATTCGCAGCCTTCGGTGAAGGCTCGGATACAGTCCTTGGGGTCCGCACTGGCCGTGAGCATGAGCACGGGAACCCCGTCGCTTCCCAGGATATGCCTCTCCTTCTCAATTGCGCGTATTGCCACGAGAGTATCGTGTCCGTTCATGGCGGGCATCATGATGTCGAGGCAGACCAGGTCATAGGGTTGGCCGCCGTCGAGGGCAATGCGATAGGCGGCGACGGCCTCGCGCCCGTCGTGGGCCAGGTCGCATCGCCCGTAGCGCGACAGCAGGAGATGCAACAGAGCGCGGCAAGTGCTGTCGTCGTCGACCACCAGGAATTTGACCATATTTGTATCTCCCGTTGTCAGCATGTTTGAAACTGGGTGCGGCGTACAGTTTCCGCATCCCGTGTCGCACCGATAATTCGATCCAGTCGCTCCAAGGCCACCACAATTCGGTGACCCTCGCCGCTTCGCACCGCCAACTGGAGCCGCATCGCCTCGTCCGCGGCGGCTCGCGATCCTTGTTGGAGTGCGTATTGCCGCAATTCCCCGGTTCGCGATTCCAGGTGGTCATAGTCTGACGACGTGAAAGCGCGTTTCACTTCGTCGATCCGTTCGGACCAGGATGATTCGCTGTCTGATTCATGGGATCGGCTTGCCTGTTCGAGAGTCGCTTCTGCTTGGAGCAGAGGTTCAACGGCCAGCGACAAGCAACTCTGAACGGCTGCGATCAGATCGGGAATATCGAACGGTTTCACGAGCAGGCCGTCGGCGCCCGCTTCGATGATTGCCTGGCGGTGGTTCGAGTTGAGCCCGGTTCCCACGGCAATGATCGGAGTGTGCCGTCCCTGGTTTCGGATCACGTCGCGGAGACGGCGAATCGGCTCGATTCCGCCGGCAGATGCGGCGGGAACCTCGACGAAAGCCAGATCGTAGACGAGTCCCTTGACAGCCGCGACCGCATCGTCGATGGAACACACGGCGTCGACCAGGCAACCGGTTCGCGACAGAAAAGCTTCGATGAGCACGCGCTGGGTTGCATCGCTGTCGACCGCCAGGATCCGCTGTCGTCCCGGGCCGACTGTCTCCCGGCTTCCGGTGCCCGAGAGGTACTGGTCTGCCGGGGATTCCACGGGCAGGTTTCCGGAGGGGGCGAATTTCTCGAACGGCAGCGCGACCCAGAAACTGGTCCCGTCGCCAACGACGCTGCGGAATCCAATCTGGCCGCCCATCAGGTCCACCAATCGTTTGGCAACGGCCAGCCCGAGGCCCAATCCGCCGAAGGAGCGGGTCGTGGAACCGTCGCCCTGGGAGAACTCCCGAAAGACCGCTTCGGAACGATCCGAGGCGATGCCGACGCCGGTGTCGGTCACGACCGTGCGGATCGCGACCTGGTCGCTTGTGGTTTCGTCCACCGTCAGCCGCACGTCAATTCCGCCGCGCTCGGTGAACTTCACGGCGTTGCTCAGGAGGCCGGCGAGGACCTGGCGGAATCGGAGTTTATCGCCGCGCAGGAAGGTCGGCACATCGGATGGAACGTGGCATTCCAGTCGCAGTCCCTTGTGGTCCGTAGCAGGACGATAGTGCTCGATTAGTTCTGCCGCAAGGTCCCTCACGTGGAACGGCACCCGGGACAAACGGATTTCGCCGCCGCTGAGTTTTGAGAAATCGATGATGTTATTGATCAGGTCGAGCAGGATGTTTCCTGCGCCGTGGATCTCTCCCACCTGCCGGTGGCAGCGCCCCGGAAGCCGCTCGTTGAGAAGCAGACGCGAATAGCCGAGTATGGCATTCAACGGAGTGCGCAGCTCGTGGCTCACGTTGGCCAGAAACTCCTTCTTCCAACGTTCCAACTCTTCGGCCCGGCGTTCGACTTCCGCCGCCCGCAAGGCAATTCGTTGAGTCTCGAAATCAGTCACGAGAGGCCTCACAGCAAGATTCCTGGCGAGAGACGTTTTCCCCGGGCCGCGCATGCTCTCGGGAAGGGAAGGTCGATACGACCTTCAAGGAGTGCAAAACGCCCGTTTGCCGCCAGAGTGTCTATCTCTTGAAAGATAGGTCACCTATCATGTGTGAGATGGAGAAAACCACTCCCGCCAACGGGGAGGAAAAGGATTCTGCAGAGCACATGTAGCAATTTTCCAGTCTGCTCTGGTATTGGCGACGTTTTTTTGTGGCATAGAAGGATTGAAGGATGCACCATAGTGGGAAGAGGGGACTGGAAAACGGGCCCACGCTGCCTGGGCGGCGGGAGCGAGAGCTTGGCGGAGCGGGTAGCCCGAAAGGAGGGTGGTCTCCGCCGTTGAGCGTGAACCAATACCTTTTTTGGAGACCTTGTTGCAGGTGTCGGCATGAGCCCCCCGTCGTCGCGTTTCGGATCGATCAACACATTCTATTTCATGGTGGTCGGGGCGCTGTGTGTCTTGGCCTTCCTGGCATTCCTTCTGACCCGGTTGAATCGACAGGGGCGGCAGGCGGCCACCGGCGGGTCGAAGGCCGGTTCGGAGGGACTATTCCTATATTGCGCTGCGGGGGTCCAGGCGCCGGTGGAGAGAATCATTGGGGAATACCTCGAGGAATACGGCGTTCCGATTCGCGTCCAGTACGGCGGTTCCGCCACATTGCTCAGTCAGATCGAGGTGAGCGGCACGGGCGATCTTTACCTGGCGGGCGACGACGGGTATGCCGATCTGGCCTACGACAAAGGCCTTGCGGTCGAGCGGATCCCCGTGGCGGCAATGCGTCCGGTCCTGGCCGTGAAGAAAGGTAATCCGAAGGGCATCCATTCGATCCGTGACCTGGTGCGCGACGACGTTCGAGCAGCGTTGGCGAATCCGGGCCAGGCCGCCGTCGGCCAGAAGACTCGCAAGCTCCTGGAAGAAGCGGGAGTGTGGAAGGCGGTGGAAGAACAGGTGACCAGGACGGGCGTTTTCAAACCGACCGTGTCGGAGGTGGCCAACGACGTGAAACTGGGGAGCGTTGACGTGGGTATCGTCTGGGACTCGACGGTTGCCCAATATCCGGAGCTTGAAGCGGTACGCAGCGAAGTACTGGACCGCGGCACGGCCCAAGTCGCGATTGCCGTCCTGCGGAAAAGCAAGACGCCGAGCGCGGCGCTCAAGTTCGCCCGGTTCCTCTCCGCTCGCGACCGCGGTCTGAAGCATTTTGCCGCCACGGGCCACGAACCGGTGGACGGCGACATTTGGCAGGAGACCCCTGAGATTACCTTCTTTGCCGGGTCGGTCAATCGCCGTGCCTTGGAGCCGATTATCAAGGAATTCCAGCAGCGCGAGGGTGTGATCGTCAACACGGTGTACAACGGTTGCGGCATTCTCACGGCGCAGATGCGAACGTTGCGCGAGAGCCCCGGCAGCGGCTTTCCGGACGTCTACATGGCGTGCGACGTCTATTACCTCGAAACGGTGAAAGACCTGTTTCAGGAAGGCGTCAACGTGTCGAATACCGACATTGTCATCGTCACTCAGGCCGGAAACCCGAAGAACATCCAAAACCTGGAAGACCTGACCAGACCCGATATGCGAGTTGTGGTCGGTCAACCCGATCAATGCACGATCGGCGTGCTGACCAGACGGCTGCTCGAAAGCTCGGGCGTCTACGAGCGGGTGAAGCCCAACATCAAGAGCGAGATGCAGACCTCGGCGATGCTGGTCCCCCAGATCACTACCGGTGCGGCCGACGCGGTGTTGGCCTATGCCACCGACACGCTGGCCGAGGCGGACAAATTGCACGTGGTGCCCATCGATTCGCCCCTGGCTGCCGCGATTCAGCCTTTCAGCATTGCCCGGTCGAGCGACTTCAAGTACCTGGGGCAACGGCTGTTTGCCGCGATTGCGCGGTCCCCCGAGGCGTTTACCGCGGCGGGATTCAAGTGGCGCTTGCCTTTGGTGAATAACGCAACGGCGAGCGGTTCGAGTGGCAGGGTTAGTGGTGATACCGTGGGAAAACCAAACGAGCCGGAGTCGAAGTAGGCGTGACGAGCGCGACCCAAGAGATACGAACCGGACAGAGCCGGGCGGGATCCGACGTTCCTTTTTACGTCATCCTCTCCGTCATCGGCGGCACCTATGTCGTTCTGATCGTGGCTCTGCTCGTGGCGGACGTTATGTATCTCGTCGGATGGCCCCCCAAGGAACAGCCCATCCTGGCCCTGGTCAAACCGATCCTTGCCGCCCTGGCGAAGCCAGAGATCCGCTATTCGATCCAATTGAGCCTGATCTCGTGCACCATGACGGCCATCCTCTCGCTGATCATCGCGGTGCCGATCGGTTACCTGCTTTCACGCCACGAGTTTTTCGGCCGGAACCTGATCGATGCGATTCTCGACATCCCCATCGTCCTGCCGCCGCTCGTGGTGGGACTCAGCCTGCTGATCCTTTTTCAATACGCACCTCAGCCGCTTCGCGAGGCGGTCGTCTACCAGATCCCGGCCGTGATCCTGGCCCAATTGATGGTTGCGTGCGCCTTTGCCGTAAGGACGATGCGTGCGACCTTCGACCAGATCGACGCGCGGCACGAACAAGTGGCCTTGACCCTTGGCTGTTCCCGCTTTCAAGCCTTCGGCATGGTTGTCCTGCCCGAAGCCCGGCGCGGCTTGCTGACCGCGGGCACGTTGGCCTGGGCGCGGGCGCTGGGCGAGTTCGGTCCGCTCTTGATCTTCGCGGGCGCGACGCGAAACAAGACGGAAGTGCTCTCGACCACGGTGTTCCTCGAACTGAGCATCGGCGATCTGGAGGCAGCGGTGGCGGTCTCGCTGATCATGGTCGCCGCCGCCGTCGCCGTGCTCGTCATCGCCCGAATCTGGGGAACGCGAAGCCTGACTGTGTAACACTAACCTCAAAGATCGTGAAGTTTTTCACAAAGATCCGCGACCAACGGGAGCAGACCATTTCAGCCGAGCGGCAGCTCGTATTGGCCGGCGGCCCTGCCGCCCTGTGAGAGGAAGTTTTCCGAAATGATCCGTGTCGACGACCTCACCCTCCGGCTCGGTTCGTTCTTGCTCGAAGGCATTTCTTTCCACATTCCGTCGGGTCGGTACGGCGTGTTGATGGGGAAGACGGGCTGCGGAAAGACGTCGCTTCTGGAGGCGATCGCGGGTCTGAAGCCGATCGTGCGGGGGCGAATCGTCCTCGGTCAAACCGACGTGACCGAGTTGAAGCCGGCGGAGCGGAACATCGGTCTCGTTCCGCAGGACGGGGCCCTGTTCTCGACGATGACCGTCAGGGAGCAGCTCGCATTTGCACTGGTTGTCCGGCGGCGGTCGCGCGACCTGATCGCCCGGCGGGTGTCAGGCCTGGCCGAAATGCTTGAGATCGAGCATCTTCTGCATCGATACCCGGCCGGCTTGAGCGGCGGCGAGCAGCAGCGAGTCGCGCTCGGCCGCGCCCTGGCCTTCTACCCCACGACCCTTTGTCTCGACGAGCCGCTCAGCGCGCTCGACGACAGCACGCGCTGCCAGATCATGGAACTGCTCAAGCGAGTGCAGCGTGAAACGGGTGTGAGCGTGCTCCACATCACTCACAACCGCATCGAGTCTGCCGAACTGGCCGACGTTCGCCTGGAACTGATCGACGGGAAGATTCGCGCAACCGAGGGCGCGTGAAGGGGAGCAACATTCTCTCAACGTCATAACCGCGGGAAATACGATTGGCGTCGCGGGCTGGTGGCACCGGCCGAAACGGACGAGTACACTATTGCCTGAACCGACTGCACGCGTGCCCTTGGTCCGGATTATTCATGAGCCCCAGATTTCGCGACAACCTGCTCCATCCAAACCCGACGCGTAAGCGAGGATAACTCCTCTCTTCGCCCTCCCAACCCGGATTATTCATGAGCCCCGGATTTCGCGACAACCTGCTTCGTCCAAACCCGAAGCGTAAGCGAGGATAACTCCTCTCTTCGCCCTCGCTTACGCGTCGCTCTTTCGATGGGCACACTGAATAATCCGGGTTAGCTCGCACCCGGAACGTGCCACCCCCTCCGGCGTGGTGCCACGGGCGTGTCGCCCGTGCTTGATCGTCTGCGGCGACTACGAGTATACCGACACAATGACCTACAACGCCAACGGCACCATGAGTTCGTCCCCGACGGCCGGCAACGACGTGAGCGGGTGGTACCTGGGCGACAGCACGGGCTGGTGGAACTGGTCGAGTTGGTGGTCGGGGAGCAGCGGCTCGGGATCGGGAGGCGGCAGCGGCCCGGGTGGCCCTGATCGATCACGCGAGAACCAAAAGGTGTGGGCGGGTGGCCCTGATCGATCACGTGAGAAGCAAAAGGTGTGCCACTGCCTACTTGTTGGCAGTGCCCGCCGCCCCCGATCGCCCCTGAAGACTGAGGTGTGCCACTGTCTACTTGTTGACAGTGCCGAGCCACCACAAAGCGATCACACTGCAACAAGTGAGCAGTGGGACGGGTGGTCCTGATCGATCACGCGAGAAGCAAAAGGTGTGCCACTGCCTACTTGTTGGCAGTGCCCGCCGCCCCCGATCGCCCCTGAAGACTGAGGTGTGCCACTGTCTACTTGTTGACAGTGCCGGCCCACCACGCGGCCTCCATTCCAACTCGGCCGCATGGCCCTGCATGACCATGTGAACCAATCACCGTGTGCCGCTTGCATGCCAAGCAGTGCCGATGCACGATCGATAATCCACTCCATCACCCCACTCTGGGTCGACGCATGACTCTTGCGCGCCCAGAGTCGAGCGTCGACCCCCAACGGACCCCCGACAGGGAACTCGTTCCCGCTTACCCTTAACACCGGCACCCACAATTCCCAGCCCGCGCCGCGGGCGCCACGCCGTAGCCACGCGGCATCAGCCCGTGGACCGGCTGATGACACTGGCCGAATGGCGCGAGTACACCATTGCCTGAACCGACTCCACGCGTGCCATTCGCTCGCACGCGGAACGTGCCACCCCCTCCGGCGTGGTGCCACGGGCGTGTCGCCCGTGCTTGATCGTCTGCGGCGACTACGAGTATACCGACACAATGACCTACAACGCCAACGGCACCATGAGTTCGTCCCCGACGGCCGGCAACGACGTGAGCGGGTGGTACCTGGGCGACAGCACGGGCTGGTGGAACTGGTCGAGTTGGTGGTCGGGGAG
>Ga0351853_1226_pt1 | contig 12697 bp, 13 predicted proteins | sample BONcelHFGM3001C8_FD_206799 | JGI IMG/M metagenome (GOLD analysis project Ga0351853, IMG submission 206799) | Enriched cells from coal bed in the Powder River Basin, Montana, United States - BONCAT cells FGM rep2 HSBNCT.FGM.300.1.C8 ... | reverse complement strand
CTCGCTAAGGCCATCGGGCTGGCCGGTCTGCCGCTGGCGGCTGGCGCGGCGGGCATCGCATTGATCGGGCTGGCAGACAAGTTCGCGGAGACCTTCTCCGAAGAAGGGAAGCTGAACCGGCGCATCCTGAACGTGGACATCGCGCTGGATGACCAGAGCAAGGCGGATTTCGATTCCAAGGTGAACGAGGTAATCGAGGGCACCCGCAAGGTGATGGCCATCAAGGCGAAGATCAGCCTCGAAAAAGCCGACCTTGCCAAAGACCTTGACACCGCGATTGCGGACGGCAAATTGACCAAGGGGGAAGCCAACAAGCTGCGCAAGGAAATCAACGCTTGGGTGGATGACGGCATTGCCGGTGTTAAAACGGACACCGCCGCCAAGGCGGCGCAGATCGCCGCCGCGCTGGAGGGCATCGCGGGGCTATCGGAGGAAAGCAAGGAGAAGATCGTCGGCGCTGCCAAGGAAAACGGCGACAAGCAAATCGCGGAGCTGGAAGGGTACCAGACTGAGCTGAATACGCTGCTCGCCTCCATGAAGGGCGGCACGGAAGCCATCACGGCGGATAAGATCGCCCGGTATAACGAGCTGCTTGCGCTGATCGCCACCATGAAGGGCGAGATCGCCGCCGCAAACGAGGGGCTTGCGGACTATTACGCGGCGCAGAAGACCTTCATGGAAAGCGGCAAGGCCACGCCGGAGCAGGCGCAGGCGTATACCAAGCTGGGCTTGCAGCTGGCGGGCGAGGAGAACACCGCCGCCGACCAAGCACGGAAGGAGGCCATTATCCAAAAGCAGCAGGCGCTTACGGCTGCGCAGGAAGCAGCGGATGAAGGCGGCGCGCTGATCATCAAACAGGACATCACCACCGAGTTCCAAAATGAGGAGCAGGCCAAGAAGGATTATGCGGCTAAGATCGTGGCGATCATCAACAGCGGCGTGGCCGGTGCGCTGGGTAGCGTGCAGGAGGGCGACAGCCGCCTTTCCGCGCTGCTGGACAACTACCTGAAGCTGGGCTTCCTTGGCAGTGTGGACAGCAGCGCGGATACGAGCACGTCCGACCCGGTGTTCCGCCAGAAGGTGCAGGCCATGCTGGCGGGCCTGATGAACGTGGACGCCTCGCAGGTGGACGTCGCGGGCATGGTGGAGAACGGCACGCTGGACGTCGTGCTTGCCAAGTACAAGACCGAGCTGGGCAAGAAAATTACCACCGAGATGGAAACCGGCGATTTCAATCTGGTGCTGGAAATGCTCAAAGGCTCCATGGACGGGGTGGACCTGACCAGCATCGATACCGCCAAGCTCAGCGAGAGCGTGAAGGGCTTGTTCGGGCTGGTGGACTTCAAGGCCACGGGCGGCTCCGTTTCCAAGGACATCTGGCAGGGCGTGGCGGACGGCGCGACGGAAAACGCGGGAACGGCCAAGACCGCCATGGACACCGAAAACAAGAGCCTGATTCAGGGCATCAAAGACCTGTGGGGCATCCAGTCGCCCTCTACCGTGATGAAGGACATCTTCAAAAACGTAATGCTGGGCGGCGCGCAGGGCATCACGGAAAACATCGGGCTTTTCAAAACGCCATTCCAGACGCTTGTGGATACCGACTTTCCCACGCTGGGCGCTGGCATGGTGCAGGCGCTGATCGACGCGGTGAACCTGAAGGCGGAGGATTTCAAGACCGCCCTGAAAAACGCGGTGAGCGGCGCGATCACATCGGCGCAGCTGGTTGCCAACAAGGGCGTGAAGATACCCGTATCGCTGTTGTTTACGGATTCGGTGATCCGCCAGCTCAGCCAGCAACTGGGGCTTGCGCCCTGACCCTGAAAGGAGGACGACATGAAACTGGTTTATACCAGCGACGCGGGGCGCACCTTTGCGTGCGAGACCTCGACGCCCATGCAGCAGGGCGTGCTGCTGACCGAGGCAGACGGGCTGTACGGGTATGAGGCCACGCTGTTCACCAGCGACCAGAGCGATCAGGACGGCAGCACGCTGATCGGCAGCAAGCTATCCGCCCGCCGCATCGGGCTGACGCTCAAGATCATGGCGGAGGTTGTGGAAACCCGACGCGCGGTGATCATGACGCTGCAGCCCAAAACCGTAGGCACGCTGAAGCTGCTGCGCGAGGGGTACGAGGAGCGGGTGATCCGCTGCGTGGTGGAAAAGGTGGCCGTGAACGCCACGGACGGCTCCATCCTGAACGTGTACCTGATGGCACCCAACCCCTACTGGCGCAAGAACGCGGAGAGCCGCGTGTACATCGCCACATGGGAGGCGCTGTTTGGCTATCCGCTGACCATCGAGCAAAACGTGGGCTTCATGTTTGGCCAGCGTACCGAGGAGCGCGTGATCAACGTGCAAAACCCCGGCACGGCGGAGACCGGCATGCGTGTGGTGTTCACCGCCCGCAGCGAGGTGGTGAACCCGCGCCTGTCCGACGCGCTGCACGGCGAGCGCTTCATGCTGGCGAATCTCACACTCCAAGCTAACGACATCCTGACCATTCAGACCGGCAAGGGCGAGAAGCGGGCGACGCTGTACCGGGCGGAGGGCAACGTGGAAAGCAACGCCTTTGAATACCTCGATACGGCGGCGCTCACTTTCCTTCAACTTTCCCCCGGCAACAACTACCTGACCTACAGCGCGCAGAGTGGCGAGGATGCGCTCACGGTCGCGGTGTTTTACTATCCCTGCTATGTGGAGGTGTGAGCATGCTGCTGTGGATTTACACGCCGTATGAGCATGTGCGCACCGGCGTGATCGACAGCCCGGACGGGCTGGAAATCACCAACCGGAGCATAAAGACCGGCGAGCTGGCGTTCACCGTGCCGCTGGATGAATCGACGCGCGCCATCCGGACGGATTGCCTGATCTGGCCGCAGGGCGACCGCACGGCTTACATCGTGACCACGTGCATCAAGGATACGCAGAGCAACGGGCAGGAGACCATCTCCGTGCGCGCATGGTGCCTCAAATGGATTCTGACAAAGCGCGCGTTTCCGGTGTCGAAAATCTTCAAGGGCAAATCCGGCGCGGTGCTCCATCAGATCCTGACGGCCATGAATACCGAAACAAAGAAGCAGTTTCCGCGCTTCAGCTGGAGCATCGATGCGGCGCTGGGCGACGATATCACGCTGGAGGCTACGGAGGGTGAATACGCGGACACGTTCGAGGCGGTTTGCGAGGCCAGCGGGCTGGTGATGGAGGCGCTGTTTGACAGCGTGACGCGGCAGGTTGTGCTGCAGGTGACCAAAGGCGCAGACCGGAGCATTGGCAACACCGAAGGCCGCGTGCCGGTGCTGCTGGACGAATCGCTGGAGACCGTCGAGGGCATCGCCTTTACCGAGAGCATCGCGGACGCGAAAAACGTCATGTACATCACCGATGCGGCGGGGCTGATCACTGAGGTGGGGGCGACGTCCAGTACAGGGTATGCGCGCAGCGAGGCGCGCATGGCCGACAGCGGCGGGAAGACCGTGACCAATGCGGATGGCTCCACCACGACGCTCACCACGGCGCAGTACGCGCAAAAAAAGACCGAGGCGGCGCAAAAGGAGCTTGCGAAGCTGGCCGCTGTCAAGAGCGCCACGGGCACCGTGCCGCAGGGTACCAAGCTGCTGACCTTCGGCAGCGACTTCATGCTGGGCGACATCGTGACCGTGCGCAAGGCCAGCTGGGGCACGCAGGTGAACGTGCGCATCATTGCGGACACTCGCAGGGAAAAGAACGGGGCGGTCGTGCGGACGCTGACTATCGGCAGCCCGCTACCGACCATCGGGGAACGGATCAAAAGCTTGAAATGAGGTGGCAGCATGGACATGGACCGGTATTACCCTTACAACGCCATCGCGGGCGACCGGCTGCACGACGCGGACGATCTGGCGCAGATCATCCGCGCGCTGTTTTCGGACGGTGTGGTGATGGTGGCGGCGACCGACCTGCAGGTGCAGGCGGCCACGGCCTTTACGCTGACCGTGAAAGCGGGCACATGCATCGTGGGCGGACGCATCGGCGTGAACCTGACCGATAAAACCGTGACGGTAGCCGCGCCTTTCGTGGGCCTGAACCGCATTGACCGCATTGTGGCGCGCGCCGATTATGCTAACCGCATGACGGCCATCGTGTACCTGCAAGGCGAACCGGCCAGCACGCCGGTCGCGCCTGCGCTCCAGGACGACGCAGACGGGTTTGACCTCCCGCTGGCGCAAATACTGGTGAGCAACAGCGCGGTTAGCATCGGGCAGAACGTGATCACCGACGAACGGGTGATGGCCGCGCCGCTGATCCCCAGCAGCCTTGCCGCGTTGCTGGCCCAGCAGCGGGAAGCCCTGCGCGTGCTGCGCACGGAGGAGCAGGCGGAGTTCGTGGGCTGGTTTACGGAGCTTGAAACTACGCTGAGCGGCGATGAGTACGGCAACCTCATGAACCTGCTCAACGAATACCGCCAGAAAACGTATCAGTTTACGGTGCCCGCCTCCGCATGGGCGCTGGCATCCGGCGATATGGGCGACCGGTACGAAGCCACGGTGAGCGTGGCGGGCGTGGTGGAAAGCAGGCTGGATGCGGATGTGGTGCTGGACGAACCGGTGCATTCGGCGCGCGCTCAGCTGCAGGCGTGGAGCTATGTGAACCGCTTGGATATCACGGCGGGCACGGTGAAGCTGACCTGCTACGACTACAAGCCGCTGGTTGACCTGAACGTTGTGCTGAAGGCGGTGAAGTAAATGGCACAAGCGCTGATTACCCGCAGGGGCATAGCGGAAGTATCGCCGGATTATATGTTTTATCAGGTCGCCAGTGAGGCGGCGTTGCCCGCTTCCGCGCCGAACGGTGCGATTGCGGTGGTCACATCTTCACCCGTAACGCTTCCGCGCGTGGCTGTGGACAGCGGCTTGACAGGCAAGTCGCCGGATTATGTACCGCTGTTTGGCAGCTACAACACGGATATCCCCAAGGCGATCACGCGCAGCGGCATGGCGGGCGGGTATCTGTACGGTGTCGATCGGCTGGCAGCCGGAGGGTTTATCCGGACGCGCATGCAGGCCTACACCTACAGCGCCGCGCTGGGCTGGAAGCGCGTGGTGGATGACCTGATCTGGGATGGAAAGATGCGCCAGCCCATGAAGACGGTCGTGGGCACCTATGGCATCGTGTCGCTGGTGGACGGTGTGCCGCAGCTCACCTACACCAACACAACCGCTCGCAATGCCTGCATTGTGACGCCGACCGCCATCGAGCTGACTGCGGACAAACGATACAAAAAGGCGCGGTTCAGGATTAACATCACTGCGGTTAACGCCAGCCTGGGTGTGTACTGCGGTGTTGATATGGCGAGCAACTTTGAAAGCTTCGCGCCGGGCGGCCTGAGCTGGTTTGTCAGGCATACCACCACCGGGATCAAGGATGTGGAGATTGACCTGTCCAACCTGACGAACAACTACAAAGTGGGCGTAATGGCGCAGGCATCGACGGTGATCGTGCAGCGGATATCGCTGGAGGTGTAGGGCGCGGGACGGCAGCACAGGCAACATAAGCGGGCGGGCTGCATGGCCCGCCCTTTCCAATGGGTTAAGGAGGGGTTTCATGGCGACCAAGATCACCAATGCCGCGCTGATCGCGGCGGGCGAGGCAATGCTCCGAGCGGTGCAAATCACGCCCATCTCTTATGCGGAGATGGACTGTCAGGCGCTGGTGGAGGCGCTGCTGATCGAGTGCGGCATCCCTGCCAAGGCATGCAATCTGGCGGGTAGCAACGCGCACTTCCGCGCCTGCGATTGGCGCGGCACGCCGGAGGAATGCGTGAAACGGCTGGGCGCGGTGCCGGGCGGGGCGCTGCTGTTCATCGTGGAGCCGGAGAGCGAAGCGACCCCGGCCAAGTACCGGGGCGACGGGCTGGGTGATGCCAACCACGTGTACGTGTATCTGGGGGGCGGCCGCGCCATCCATTCCTCGCAGAGCCGAGGCGGCGTGTGCGAGAGCACGAACTTCAAGGGTACCAAGACGGTACCTAATGGCGGCGTAAACTACATCGGCCTGAGCTGCTGGGTGGACTACGGCCTAAGCGATGCGCAGATGGCGGCGCTGGGCCTGACGGCGGAGGCTGCGCAGCCCGCCGCCACGGGCGCGCAGGAGGCCGCCACGGCTGTGGCGGGCATCGACACGAGCGAGTACTACACCGTGAAGCAGGGCTGCCTTGGCGGCGCTGTGCGGCGGCTGCAAGGGTGGCTTGGTGATCTGGGCGCAGGGCTGCAGGTCGATGGGGAGTTCGGCCCGGCGACCAACGCTGCGGTGCGGGCGTTCCAACAGGCGCAGGGGCTGACGGTGGACGGCATCGTTGGCCAGAAAACGTGGGAGGCGCTGGCGGAGGCGCGGAGGGTGGCGATGGCCGCCAAGACCGAATGAAAACAGAGCGGGGTGTTGAAACGATGGACGCTGTATGGCGCTGGATTTGTGCCGCGGTTGGTGCGGTGGGTACGTGGATTGCGTACCTGCTGGGCGGGTGGGACGCGGCGCTGGGCCTCATGTTCATTGCCATGGGGCTGGACTATGTGACCGGGATCATCTGCGCGCTGGTGGGGCGCAGTACCAAGACCGAGAACGGGCGGTTCCTCAGTTGTGTGGCGTACCGGGGCATCACCAAGAAGCTGATGATGCTGGTGATCGTCATGGTGGCCACGATGCTGGACCGGCTCATTGGAACGGACGGCGTGTGCCGGATTGCGGCCATCGGGTTTTATGCCGCAAATGAGGGCATGTCGATCATCGAGAATGCGAGCGCCATGGGCGTGCCCTTCCCCAAGGGTTTACTGGACACGCTGGAAAGGCTCCGCAAGCGCAGCGACGGCGCGGTCGGGATCGAAGAACAAACCGAGGACAAGGACGACGAAACGAAGGAGGGCTGATCATGAAGAAGTGGGTTTGCCTGGTATTGCTGCTGCTGCTCATGCCGCTGCTGCTGTGCGGCTGGGCGCTGGTGCCCGGTGCGATGAGCGAGGGCATGGTAGCCGCGCCGGTGGCGTTTGACGCCACGCCCATCGTGGCGGCGGGTATCGTGCTGATCGGCACGGCGCTGGGTGCGGTGCTGCTGTGGCTCACGTATAAATATCTAGTGCCGCTGCTTAAGGTGCCCATTGTGGGCACCTTGGCGAAGTGGGCGGTAGATCTGGCCGAGAAAGAGCTGGGCAGCGGGAACGGCGAAGCCAAGTTTGATATGGCGGCGGATTACGTGGTGAAGGTGCTGGGGAGCATTCACCTGAAGGTGGATGCGGTGCAGGTAAGGGCGGCGATTGTGAGCGCGTGGACGGCGCTGAATTTGGGGCAGATCGCGGCGGGGGTGAAAACTCCAAGCTGAATTTTACGATTGGCTTGTTCCTATTAGGACTCGGCTTTATGCCGGGTCCTTTTTTGTTCATTATAATCCCAACATACATTTGACATTCCAGAGAAAAATGCTATTATTTTCCTGAATCAAGTCGGCTTCTCCTCGCTCGCGTTTTGGCACAACAATCATAGGTAGACCGATATTAAGCATCATATAACTATTCCCTCCGTACCATTACATAGAGATAGGAGAAGCAAAATGTATTATGCTACCGTCATTCCTAAGTTCTTCGTTTTAATTGATGACCAAGATCTAGCGAGCTGCAAAGATGAATTTATTAAATCAGGTATAGAGCTGCAGATTAACGAACAACGTTCAACTGTCCAAATGGCCGCCTTACAATCCTTAATAGATTTTGTTATACAACCCGAATCCATTCTCGCAATATCCTCTGGAATTGTCAGCGCAGCAGCATATGATATTTTTAAGAATGCGATTTATAGGCTGTATTCAGCAATCTCACCGAGGATTATGGGCACACGAAATTTCTCGAAAATAAGCATGAAGTGTGGTAATGATACATTAGTTATTAGTGCTAAACTATCTAAAAAGCAAATCAACAAAGCAATTGATAGCTTCACAGATATTGTAAAGACAAAGACGATTACCCAGAATTCCGCTCCCATATGGATGTACGTCATGCGAGAAACAGGGGAACTTGTGAATTCACAAAACGGTATGGATGCAGTAATTCAAGCAATAAAAGCAGACGAAAACAGTTAGTATGTATTTATTCAATTGGTTACTAGATAAGTAGGTGCTGACAGTTTTGGCATGTTCTATTTTGAAAGTATGTCCTTGACATTACCATACTTTGAATACTTGATAATTAGCTTGTTATAAGTATGTGGCTCTATATCCTTAATAAAAGCCAGATAACCTTGGACAACCGCAGCATCTCCTTCATGCCTTGTCATCATTTTGTAAAGCATATCCTTAACTTGACGTCGCATATCAAGTCCTACAGACACTCGATGATCATCGGTTAGTATCAACCCTGTAACCATTTTCCGATTCTTATTTGACATATACCTTGTTTTAGATTGATTTATGATAAAACCTTGTTGATGCAACATTGCATCCACAAATCTAAAAGCCCCATTATCTATAAACCTTTTCGATGATAGATAGATATCATCAGCATATCGGGAGTAGACAAAACCCTCGGATTCAGCATATTCAATCATTCTAACATCAAAGTTATAAAGCACACAATTTGATATTATTGGAGAGCTAACCGAGCCAATACACATACAGTTGTTGCGAAGACATATCTTTTTTAGATCATCTATTGATTGGCTGATATCAAAGTGAAGTTTTGATAAGGATGTCTGATTATCTTCGATTATTCTTTCAATATGGTACCCATTAATAGACTCAAAAAAATTTTTAATATCCAGATGAAGAATGTGATTACTTTGGCGATGAATGTTAGCATTCATCTTAATTGACATATTCTCTCGATATGCATATGCAGCGGTGGAAATTTTGCATAACGAAAAAATCTCCTTTGCACACCAGTACTGAAGTGTTTTAATTTCTGGACTTGGATGCGAAATGCGTCTTTTACCACCGTTTGCCTTTTTAATATAATATACTTTATAATAATGATCACTGTTATTAATAAGATTTCGCAGATATTTTGGGTCTAACTGTAGAGATTGTGATAGTTCATTAATTAGCACTGACATGCTATCACCTCATTTTGTAATGAAATCTTCTTGCTAGAATCCTACTCCTTGCACGGTTACGACTTCTTGATTCGAAAGAAAAGTTAAAAAGAATATTTGTTGAATCAAGTAATTCATTAGATGAAAAAAAGGAACCGTCACTTTTAACAATACCAACAACAACAAGCAGTTGTAATAAATATCGAATCTCAATTTTTCTTGTGAATTTTGTACCATCTTGCTTGACAAGCGAAAATGAAACAAGGTTCTTTAATCTTTTATAGACAGATATAAGTTCCTCGCTAGTTACAGGTTGTAATAATTGAATGAGTTCGATAATTTCTATTATAAAAGTTCGAAGGCTAATGCCATTTTTCTCAATGGGTGTTATTGATCTAAGGTTTTCAGGTGTCTTCTGTTGCATCCTAACTAACGCGGCATCCACCTCCTTGATCAAGCTATTACTCGACAATAATGGCCCACCTAGATCTGCATATATGACAGGAATTTTCAGGCTGATTGCCTTAGCTACTGGTCCTTTATTAATGAATGACTCCTCGTTTTGATACTGTTGATCGAGAACAAGTATCAACTTATTTTGAAACTGGTTTTCCTGCAGCGTGAAAGCACCTAATTCACATGATGATCCAATGCTCTCAATGAAAATGATTATACAATCGCTAATTTCAGCAAGAAACTCTTCAAAAGTCAATAAATCAATAGTCTTACTATAGTCAGCTTCCCAAATTTTTTCCGAGAGAACAATATACGCAAATGATGCCTTATTTCTTATGTATCTATCGATAATACCACGATTCGTGACTTTATAATCATGATCCTTTTTGTCGATGCCTTTTCCACAAAGGAAAATAAACTTTGGTGAGAATACATACTTTGCTTTCTCTTTTGAAAGAAAGACTCGTAGCTCTTCTATTTTTACATCAGCAGCATTTTCCCGACTGGCCACAAAATATTACCTCCGTAAAAATGATTATAAACAAAAAAAGAGGTCTTTACAGGAGCGGACTCTCGATGTTGCCACATGCTTGGGCATGTGGCGACGTCGAGAGTCCGCTCACAAGCCAAGCAATCCTACTAGCCCTAATTACATAAGGCAATCATACCACATTAAGTGATACAAACTAGCTAAAGACCTCTATGAAAGAAAATACCATATATCATGAAAAATGTCAATCAGTTGTAAATGTCAGCAATGCCGAGTAACAAATTATCCATGGCTCCTCTCATTACCATATAATTTATATGCTTCCTTGACCTCGTTGTACCCCACAACAGTGCCTCTGTTTTTCAGGTTTCGGCGCACAAGCCATGATATACTCTGTCAGTGCAAATGAAGAAAACTGCTATGCTTTTATCTCATCATATTAAATGAATGCTTTCTCGCAGCCAGATTTGTTTGAGGTTCTTCGCCTGTATGTTTGATTCTTGCTGCTAGGCTTATCCGGCATCGTCATTTCGATGAGCCCTTGCTCCAGTGCCGGGTGTAAGTAGCCGGTCAGGAACGACGGCCTGTTCTTCAAGCCCATGCGTCGCATGATCTCGGCTCCGGACAGCGCCTCGTTACCCATTTTATCAAGCAGCAAGCGGAGCTTTGGTTCGATGGCCTGTGTCGGCCTCTGATCTTTTTCAATGAGCTTGAGGGTGTCGAGGATTGCTTGCAAGAGGAACTCGATGAAAGGCGTGGCCGTGCCGGTGGAATCCGCTACACCAAGCGCGCTATAATAGGATTCCTGACGTTCCCGGATGATCGTTTCAATGGGTATCCAGGCGAAGATCGGTTTCCATTGGGCGAGAAGCAGCGTGTTCCACATGCGGCCCATGCGACCGTTGCCGTCAGCGAACGGATGGATAAACTCAAACTCATAATGGAATACACTGCTTTTGATAAGCGGATGGGAATCTGTTGTTTCGGCCCAATGTAAAAGGCTGCTGATCTGCTCCTGAACTAGATCGGCAGGCGGCGCGATGTGAACTACTCTATTGCCTTTGAAGACGCCAACACCGCCAGATCGGAAATGCCCGGCATCCTCAACCAGACCGGCCATGAGGATTTCGTGCCCCTTCAGCAGATCGCCAGCGGAGTATGGGTTGAGAGTCAACAGCTGCTCATAGGCGGCATATGCGTTCTTCACTTCCCTGATTTCTCGGGGAGCGCCGAGCACATGCCTGCCGTTGATCACATCAGTGACCTGTTCAATAGAAAGTGTATTGTTCTCAATGGCCAACGTGGCGTGGATCGTGAGGATTCTGCTGTCACGCCTGAGCTGGGGATTTGAGTTCATATGTTGCCATGCGGTGATCGAGCCGATCTTCTCGCTGATTTCAGCAACGAGATGTATCATCGGTTCGGTAATTGTAAATGGCGGCTTGTAAGGAGCGCTTCTCATGGACAACCCTCCATCCTGTATGATCAGTATACCATATAGGATTCATGGCCTCAAGTGTTTACAAATACGAATAGTCGCTCATCCTGTATGGTCATTAACCCTCAAGATAAACATACAGGATATATCGGTTGCTTAGTTACCCACGCACATCGCCTTAGTCCAGCGATGCGAAACCGTTCCCAATATCATCATACATCTGGCCCATGCCCGTATTAGCTACCGCACTATAAGCGTATTTCAACCCTGATATATATATAATATAACGTATTTCGTGGCACATTTCGTGGCACATTTTGCGTAAAACCTGTGCCACGGAAGTAAAAAAGCTGTTATGAAAGCAAACTACCTGAAACGCGAAAACCCTTTACGTGGCTTGAAAAAACACGGAAGCGGCCATCGCTGGCCGCTTCCGTGTTTGGTGCGGGAAACAGGACTTGAACCTGCATGAAGTAACCCTCACAAGAACCTGAATCTTGCGCGTCTGCCAATTCCGCCATTCCCGCAGAAGGTGGAACACGTGGTGGATGGGGATGGATTCGAACCATCGAAGTCTGCGACGGCAGATTTACAGTCTGCTCCCTTTGGCCACTCGGGAACCCATCCATGAGGCGGCAAACGAACCGGGAAAAGTGGAGCCGGCGAAGGGACTTGAACCCGCAGCCTGCTGATTACAAATCAGCTGCTCTGCCAATTGAGCTACACCGGCCCGATGCCCAACCGCAGGATCCGTGGGGAAAATGGCGACCAAGAAGGGGCTCGAACCCTCGACCTCCAGCGTGACAGGCTGGCATTCTAACCAACTGAACTACTTGGCCACGGTGCTGGTGGGCCTTCAGGGACTTGAACCCCGGACCAACCGGTTATGAGCCGGCCGCTCTGACCAACTGAGCTAAAGGCCCAAACCGGTTAGAGAAAGTGGTGACTCCGAGGGGATTCGAACCCCTGTAGCCGCCGTGAAAGGGCGGTGTCTTGACCACTTGACCACGGAGCCACATGAGTCACAGGATGGGTGTAGAATTGGTCGGGGTGAAGGGATTCGAACCCCCGGCCCCATGCTCCCAAAGCACGTGCGCTACCAGACTGCGCTACACCCCGTCTGCTTCAAGCCCATACAGGCGACGAAAGATATCTTACCCAATCATATCTATTTTGTCAAGGGGTTATCGGCATTTTCCGCAAGTTTTTATCTGCGCGCGCCTCGCGTCCGCTTTGCCACGGGTTGGCGATGCGCCTTAGCG
>Ga0351853_1228_pt1 | contig 12860 bp, 12 predicted proteins | sample BONcelHFGM3001C8_FD_206799 | JGI IMG/M metagenome (GOLD analysis project Ga0351853, IMG submission 206799) | Enriched cells from coal bed in the Powder River Basin, Montana, United States - BONCAT cells FGM rep2 HSBNCT.FGM.300.1.C8 ... | reverse complement strand
CAACCTGCGTGGATCAGTTGTCCAACCTGCGCACTGCGGCCGAGGATTATATGGTGGAGCACGGCAACCTGGCAAATCTGGTGCAGTGGCAGGATTTGTGTGCGCATATGTATGCGGGCATAACCGATCCGGCTACATGCAGTACACAGCTTGAAGACCGGATTAATCAGGTGTGCGAGGATGGCACGTTTGCCTGGAATCAGCCCAGTGATTATTTTTTTGAAATCACGGCCAATGCCAATAATGAGGGCAAATGTTTCATCTGCCTCACGTCGGACACCACGATTCCCGCAGACGATGAGATTCCGGCATGTCCGGAAACAGCCTGCCCGTAGCGCGTGCGCCGGGGCCCGCTGCTGCCGGGGGCCACAACATGAATGTATTTAAATAATACATATAATAATAAATCTTGATTATTTAGTTTCACAAAACACTCGGATCGGGTATAATACAAACAGAGAGAGCAGGCGGGTCACTATTATTTGTTTGGAATGCCCGATACATTTTTTGCCATATTAGGTCTTGTGGTCGGGAGTTTTCTGAACGTATGCATACACAGACTACCGATAGGAGAGTCCATAGTATATCCACCGTCGCACTGTCCGCAATGCGGAACCAGTCTGACGGCCAGGGATTTGGTCCCACTCCTTTCGTATCTGGCGCTGGGGAGGCGCTGCCGCGAATGTTACAGCCCCATCAGCATGAAATATCCATTTGTAGAACTGCTGACCGGAGTAATTTTCTATCTGGCGGCGGTTCAATCCGGCAACGAGGTGATGTTTCTTAAAAATCTGGTGTTCCTGTCCGCTATGATCGTGGTCATATTCACCGACCTGGAGCATATGATCATACCGGATGCGGTGACGCTGCCGCTGGTGGGAGCGGGCATCGTGTTTGCGGCTTTGCCGCACGCGGCGCACGCGGCCGGCCTGCAGGTTGCACCCGTAACACCCGGTGTTCGCGAAGCGGTTCTGGCCGCTGCGGCCGGGTTCGGCGGGTTCTACGCCCTGGCGGTTTTCGGTGAATTGCTCATGAAAACCGAAGCCATGGGCGGGGGCGATATCAAGCTGGCGGCGGGCATGGGAGCGTTCCTGGGGTGGCAGATGCTGCTCCTGGGCCTGTTCCTCGCCTTTTTCCTGGGTTCCGTGATCGGTATTGCGCTCATGGCATTCAGAGGCGGAGGCGTGAGGCGGCAACAGCTCCCGTTCGGGCCCATGATGGCGGCAGGCGGCATAATCGCTGTGTTCTACACGGCGCCGCTCATTCAGTGGTACACCAGCATGCTTGACAGAATATGGAGCATGACATGAGAAAACGGAATCCGAACAACAGAACGCCCGCCTCCGGGCGCCGCGGCGCCAGGGGTTTCACCCTCATTGAAGTCATGGTGGCGCTCGCCATCCTCATGACGTCTCTCATCTTCACGCTCGACCTTGTGGGCAAGGGCATTGGCAAGATGTACGAAATGCGCATCAGGTCCCAGGTCAAGGAATGCGCCCGCCTCACCATGGAGTATTACTCGACCCTGCCGCCCGACGTGATTTACGGCATGTCCAAGCAGACGCCCCAGACAGCCACTTACGCGACTCCATCCGATGAAAATCTCATCACATTCGTTACCCAATCCTATCCCATCTGCCGCACCTATTCCGATCCCTCCAACGCCGTTGGCGCAAAAGTGCAGTTGCGCTACACAATCTGCCCGGGCTGCATGGCGCACGAAAATCCGGCCTGGGCCGGGTTCATCTCCTGCATTTATTATTTAAAACTGCGACTCACATTCAACAGCCTGCAGTATGGCGGCATAAATCATAACATTGATTATGTGGCCAAGCTGTACGCCGGCCAGTCCGGGGAGTGTGATGACACGGTGAATCCCAACGGCTGTGGGTCCGGTGGTTATCCGGATACCAAAAGACAATGCATCATGTGAGGGGCGACGGTATGAAAAAAATAACAAATCAGTCCGGCATGACCCTCCTGGAAGTGCTCATCGCCATGGTCATTATGCTCATTTTGTCCGTGGCGGTTTCGGATGTGATGATTCGCACCACGCGTTTGGTGCTGGAGCAGTCGCACCAGGAAATGGCGGAAACCAACGGCAAGGTTTTGCTTTCGCGTATCGCTGAAGATGTGCGCATGGCCTATGACACCAACATTTCAGGCGGCGCCGGCGCTTTCTGGGACGCATCGAACGCCACGAGTCTTTTTATCACCAAACGGGAAAACAAGGATCAGTACGCTGTGCCCAGCAACGGCGACAACCTGGATGATGTGGCCTGTTACCAGTGGCTGCCCCCCCTGGGTGTGTACGGCGAAACAACCGGCACAGATACTTATGTTCCCGGGCGCATCCTGGCCGGAACCGACAACGGCGACAACCTGTGCAACATGGCTGATATGAGCATTTTGTCGGACAGCAACATTGATGTTCTGGAATTCCGCGTGGACTACTGCCGCCCGGCCAACGGGGTGCCCGGCACATATGCCTGCACAAACGATGTCAGCGAACCCGGAACCATGACCAACAGTTCCCAGTGTGTGTGGCTGGTTAAGCTGAACATCACCACCCAGCGCCTGCCCACCCTCAACTATGCGGAACATCGCCCCGATTATGAAGCAACCACTTTAAAATTGGCTCAGTATACCACAGCCGTGAAGCCGCGCAACCTGTACCTTATGGGCCTGGCAACGGATAGTGATAAAAATATGGTCGTAGACTGCTGCGACGCAAATTTCGTGGGCACTGATGTGGCCTGGTGCCCGCCGCCCACCAAGTTCTGAGCGGGCGGATTGATAAACAATTGAATTGATTCTTAATTAGGGGAGCACGTTATGACGGCACTGAAAAAAGTGGACGGAGTGAAGAAAAAACTTCTCATGTCCCAGGAACAGGGCGCCGCATTTCTTCTGGCGGTGGTGGCATCGGCCGTGCTGCTGATGGTGGGCACGGCGTTTGCGATGCTTATCGCCAATGAAGGCAAAAGCCTCAAGCGCCAGACCGCATATGACCAGGCTCTGTACGTGGCCGAGTCCGGTATTGAGGATGTGCTGTATCAGCGCGCCAAGCAGCAGGGCGATAAGTGCTTCCCTTTTAAAGCAACCACGGAAATCGAAAGTATATCGATTAACACCGAAGATATCGCGGGCGCGGCCGGAGCAATGATCAACGGAACCAGCGCCGCATGCGACAGTGATCCCAACACGGACGCGGACATGTCCGACGGCGACAGTGACGAAATTCCATGCTGGCCGTACAATGAACGCTTGTACGCCAATGTCCTTACCTTCGGCCCCAACTTCTATTGCCACGACGGATCCGATTCCGTGGATTGCCCCACGTATTCGCCCCTGGCCGTGTGGCCTGCCGGGCCCAGCGGGGGCGTGGGTTGGAAGGACATGGAAATGGCCAACCCCGTGCCCCTGGCCAATATCGCACAAAGTTCGGGCAAGCGCTACACAACCGGCTTTTTCACCGTGTGCAACGATGACAGCGTGGGCGACGACGCGGCCACATGGAACTGCCTGTCCCCGCCCTGCAACCGCCGTGTGCTGCGGTTCTCCCTGGTATCCATCGGCGAAGTGGACACGCGCCCGGGCGAGTCCGTGCAGCGCGCGGTCAAGGTCGACATCATCGATCCGGCCCTGTATTCAGGCGTAATCGATAAATACGTGGATTTGTCCCTCATGTTTGAAACACGCATCAAAGGGCCCATCCACATCAACGGCTGGTGGAACGCCAACCAGAACGAATATTCGGCCATCCTGGCCCTGCTGGGCGGCACCCTGTCGTTCGCCACCCTGGTTATGACCCTGTTCAACCCCCCGGACATGGTGAGCGTGAGCTTCCCCGAGCCTCCGGGCGGAGACCCGCAGCCCCTGCTCGGCCTGGGCGGAACCATTAACTGGGTGCACCTGCCCGTGCGCATCGACATACCAAGCGTGAACTGGGACCAGTTTGAGGATCGCATGAAAGTGCTGTACGGAGACGCCCTGGGCTTCTATGGCAGCGGCGCCACCAGGTTGCTGAAAATGGAAAATTACGATCCCGGCAACATGTATAACACCCAGGGCGCCGGGGGCGACGAATTCCCGTGCTCCAGTTCAATCCAGGCCGACGGCAACGCCGGGCGCAATGACGGATCTCCGCATGATTGTACAGACGCCGAATTCTTCCTTCAGTTCTGCGAGCGCGGCAGCGCCGTGGCGCAGAGCTGCTGCACGCGCAACGCAGGCCCGGGCCGCATCCACAACTGCCGCAGCAGCGGCTATGAAACGTGGAGCAATGTGGCGTTTGACCTCTTTGATTTTAACAGCGGCACCTACGTGACCGGATCCGAGCCCGGGCACCTGGGCGGAGGCCCCGGCCCGCGGGACCGCTCTCTGCGCTATGTTACAAAACGCATTTTTGATCTGCACTTCAGTGGCGGCGGCTGCAGTTTTTCCAACCCCTTCGCCTGCGCCACGCGCGATATCAACCGCCCGCAGTTCGTGTTCATGGGCCGCCACGAGTACGCCGGCAAGGTGTTCATTGACGGCACCATGGGCATCGGCACGCGCACCCCGTACCACACCTGCGGCACAGGCGACGGCACCCTCAGCTTCTGGTGTCTGGAGGTGGGCCCGTGGACCGTTCTCGGCATCACCATCAACTTCGCATTCGGCGTGCCCCACTGGCACCTGGGTAAAGCCAAAATCACAGGCGAACTCCTGGTGCATGGCAAGCTGTGGATGGCTGACCACGTGCATATCGACGGCGGTGCGGTCTACGCAGACGATCACGTAATCAAGGACGAGTCCAGCGGCATGGACCTGCGCATCCACATGGGCATGCTGCTGTGCTGGATCATCACCGGAGGCGCGGGCTCGGCCCTGTGCACCCTGATCTTCCAGGGCACTTTTACTATAGGCGGCATACTTACTATTCAGGTATGGATGGGACTGGACGGCCTTCTCGCGCTTATCATACCATGGTGGCCGTGGATCGACTTGACGAATAACGGGGTGGTGGACTTCAAAGCCTACCTTGACATAGACGGGTGGAACACGGCCGGGGTGATCAATTCCGGCGCCCTGTACTCGCGCGGCGACGTGTGGGTCATCGAATCTCCGGGCATGGACATCACCAACATGCTGCTCAACCTGGTGGTGGGCGGGTTCGCCCCGTTCCTGGACATCACCCCCGCGGTGGACCCGGTGCGCATCTGGAACAACGGCGCCATCGTGGCCAATGGCCGCGAAGCCGTGGCCGGTTCGGGCATGTATGAACACGGTAACGTGTATCTGGGCCAGCACCAGCGCCTTGACCTTATGACGTATAACCCCAACACCGGCGACCCGGACACGGGGTTTGTGTTCGCACGCGGCGCCCTGCAGGTGCACAGCGATATTATCTCGCACTACGGCGGCGGCGGCCTGTTCGACAACTGTAACGGCTGGATCGGGCTGGACGACGACTGCGCCGCCACCGGCATCTTCTATTCCGGCGGCGTTACAGGCAGCACACACCCGGACGCAGACACTAAAATGTTCTCCACATCAGGCGGCGGCCTGGACTGGAACGGCGGGTTCCAGGAATACAGCGTGTCCTGCCGGCACTCGGACGAGCCCGAGTTCTGGGGCGATATCCTGGGCGACCTTGGCTGCTGGGCCAAGAAAATCCCAACGATTATTCCTTTGATCAACTGCGGCACGCTCAGCATCATCGGCGGCAACTGCGACCAGAGCGAACTCAATATCCGCGGCTACATCTTCGCCGGCCAGGTGGGCGCCATGCCTTCGGCGCGCCTCAACCTGCTGCAGGACACCAGCGTGCTGCACGACGCCGTGACCCGGCGCTACTACCGCAGCCTGGTGGGCACGCCCGTGGACTGGATGGAAATCGAACCGCCCGCAAATGTGCCGCGGCTCCAACCGTAAGTCTTGGCAATCAGAACGCGCCCCGCGCTCTGAAATCATGAATCCAATCGGCCCCCGCCCCGTTTCACGGGCGGGGGCTTTTTTCGTCGATTTTCATCCCCACTCCCGCCATTCTCAAGGCGCCCATATCTTCTACTCGGGCGGGGTGTCCGCCAGCACACACCCGGATGCTGACACAAAATGTTCACGCGCACAGGCGGCAAGCTGGTGTGGAACGGCGGGTTTCAGGAATACAAAACCACGTGCCGCAATTGGGATGAACCGGATTTTTCATGGGATCCGTTCAACGGCGACCTCGCGTGCCGGGCCTCGTGCCTGCCCGGCATGTGCGACCGGTCCGAGTTCAATATCCGTGGGTTTGTGTTTGCGGGCCAGGTCGGAGGCAGGCCCAATGTGTGGTTCCGCCTGGAGCAGGATCAATCCGTGAAGCACGCGGCTGTCACGCGCCGCTACTACCGCAGCTTCGTGGGCGAACCCGTGGACTGGATGGAAATCGAGCCCCCGGCCAGTTTGCCCAAACTCTGAGGCCGCATGCACAATTCGTGACCTGTATAATCAAAACGCCCCTTGATTCAAGGGGCGTTCTTTCTCATGTCTTTTTAGGGATGCAACAAAAATTTCAGTGCCGTGTGGCGCCCGTTTCACTTCTGAATCATGCCTGACTCATGATCGTCGGCCGCAACTATTTGGACAACCGTGCAAGCATCTCGGTGTCGCTGACTTCCCAGCAGTGCTGCGCGGACAGGTACCCCTGGTCATTGACCCCGAGTCCGCAGAAGTACTTGTTTCCGTTGTGGTCCATAAGCATGTTGTTCGGTTGTTCTGTATCATTACCGGTCTTTGTGTTCATGGCTTTTTACCTCCACATCTCATTAAAAACTTAATCTGTACTTTAAAATGTTAACACTTAAAGCATCAAACAGGTTCCACAATACATATAAAAGAGATGAGGGTGACAGCGCCTGGGTGTGTGCGGGCGGTCAGAACCCGTTGCGCGCTTCAAAGTATGCGTAAAAAGAGGCCAGGGCCAGGAAGTCCATGCCCGTGTATTCGATGGGCCGCCCGTCCGCTGGTTCGGCCACTTCTTCGGGGCTGCGCTCCCAGCGGTAGCCCAGGTTGTAGCCGTCATCCACCCATTCGTTGGGCGGGTCCGCGGGGAACGCGCGCAGGGCGTCCACCACAAAAGCCGTGTCCCTGCCCGCGGCGCGCGCGTAGAACCAGTCGAACATGGTGTTGCCGTCGCGCTTCACGGCCTTGTACCATTCGCGGATGGCCGCATCCAGGCCCGGCAGATCCGGCGCCAGAATTTTGGCCACGAACATGCGCTCGAAATACAAATTGAGGGTGAAGTAATTGGTGCTTCCCGTGCGCACCAGGTATGCGTTCTTGAATTGCTGCAGGAAAGAATCGAGCAGTTGCTCACGGGTTTCTCCGGGCGCCAGCACGTCCTCGTTCAGCTCCAGTTTTTCAGCAAGGAGCTGCAGCAGCATGCGGGTGTTTGTGATATCGGTCCACGGGCCCTCGCCCATAATCCAGGTGTTGGCTTTACCATAGGTGATAATGCTTCCCACGATGCGCGCGGCCTGCCGCTTGAGATCGTCGGGCCCGACCAGGGCCAGGGCGGCCAGGCCCATGTACATTTCCCCGTACTGGTCAATGCTGGTCTGGCCGTGCCCGTAGTCCGCGGGAATCTCGGGATACCTCTTATAGCGGCCCGGCTCCACTTCGAGCACATCCCAGTAGGACAGGTTGGCGCGCACCAGGTCCCATTGTCTCTGGAAAGCAAACGCGGCCATGGTGAGCCCGGCCCAGCCCTGGCTGTCGCCCAGGCCCCAGAACTGCTGCACCACGGATTTGGTTTCCTCATCCAGCAGCACTTCGGCCGTGCCGCCGCTGTGCATGTGGCGCAGTTTGTAGATTTCCACGTAGCGCGCGTACTTTTGTTGCACGTCGCCGGGCAGCACATCATTCACAGGCGCGGCGGACGCGCTTGATGCGGCAAAGCGCAGCATGGCCAGGCAGAAAACCGTATATAATAGAATGCTTCGTGTGTGTGTGCGCATGGCATGGCCTCCCAATGGTCTCCATATTATAAACGCGCGGCGCATGCCCGCGCCACGTGCGTTCAGGTATAATAATCGTGAGTCATTCAAACCCCGGGAGCGGGCATCATGGATTGGCACAGGAAAATCATTCGCGCGGCGGCCCCGCAGTAATTCTGTTCCGGTTTGATTTATCTCGAGTTCGGGAATGCCGATAAAGAGAATGATGCCGCGGGCGAACTTTTCGATTCGGCCCGTGTTGTAATCACAGAAAGCCATAATTGGGAGCAGAGCCATGATAGATGACGCCAACAACCCCATAGAATCCGCGGGCCCGTCGCGCGAGGATGAATTGCTCAAAAGCCTTGAGGAATATGATCGCAAACAGGCCGAGCTGGAGCAGGACGACGCGCCCGTGGTTGTTAAAATCAGTGAAGACAGGCTCAAAGCCTCGGTGCGCGTCAAAGCGCCCCTGGACGTGGGCCGCGATCTCACAGCACAGGACGTGAACGCTGCATTGCAGGAATCCGGCGTCACGTCCGGCATTGATTCCAAGGCTATTCAGGAGATATTTGTGTACGGGTCGTTCGGGTTCTTCGTGCCCGTGGCTTTTGGCCAGGAGCCCACCAACTGCAATGACGCATACATTGACTACAAGTTCAACACGGATCGCGGCGTGGTGCGCCTGGAGCAGGATAAACAGGGCAACGTAAACCCGTATGAACTGAACATGATAGAAAGCGTGGACACGCAAGCGGTCATTGCCGTGAAAGTGCCGGCCACCAAGGGCGAACCCGGCGCCGATGTGTGCGGCCAGGAGATTCCCGCGCGCCTGGGCCGGGATGTGGAAATGATCGCGGGCGATAATACGGAATTGAGCCAGGACGGTTTGTCCGTAATCGCCACAATCAGCGGCCAGCCCATTCTGCGCGATGAAAAATTGATCATCAGCCCGGTGCTGGAAATTCCCGGGGACGTGGATTTCGGCGTGGGCAATGTGGATTTCGACGGCACCGTTCTCATTTACGGCAATGTGCTGGCCGAGTTTACAGTCAAGGCCACGCAGGATATCCAGATTAAGGGCAACCTCGAGAAGTCGACCGTGCAGGCCGGGGGCAGCGTGATCGTGGGCGGCGGCCTGTACGGGCTCAACGAAGGGCGCATTACAGCCGGGGATTCCGTGGTCATCCGCTCCGTGGACAGTGGCATTGTGGAAGCGGACCGCAACATCACCATCACCCAGGCCGCGCGCCACAGCCAGCTCTATGCCGGCGAAAACCTCACCCTCACCAATCCCAAGGGCAGCATCATGGGCGGGCGCATCATCTGCGGCAAAACCTGTGATGTCACGGAACTGGGCTCCCCATCGTTTACCGAAACCATCGTGGAAATCGGCCTGGGGCCCCGCACCAGTAAAATTTACAAGGATCTGGAAAAGGATCTGTCCGAATACCTGGACAAGCGCCAGAAACTCGGCCTTAACATCAAGACCATGAAGGAAAAGAAGGAAAAGGGCGTGCTGGCCCCGGACAAAGAGGAATTGCTCAAAAAATCCATGCCCGCTTACCAGCAGCTCAACGCCATGATTGATGAAGTTTCTTCCCGGCTCAAATTCTTCCGCAACAAGATTGACTCGCTCAAGGGCGGAAGCTGCCGCGTGCGCGATCTGTGCCACCCCAATGTAAAAATCATCACGCCCAACTCCACCTACAGCGTGCGCGAGGAAAGCAAGCATTGCAGTTTTACCGAGTTGAATGAGAATATTGTTTTCGGTCCCTATTGATAAGCAAATTGGTGTATCGGTTCACCACCATATTGAATATATGCCTTGAATGCAGAGTTTTCATACAATGCCAGAGCGCGCGTCAAGCGACCCCATGCTATTTCCAGTAATTTTTAGAAACCTTGATAGTATGGCGCTAAGGCGCTATGATTTTACAGGTTCGGATTTGATTTTTGCGTTTTTGGGCTTAAGATAAATTAATAGGCCTGTTCTGGGCTTGTGTATTTTTTTGGAGGATTTGTGAAATGCCGGTTTATGAATATGAATGTGAAAAATGCGGATATGAATTTGAAGTGGAGCAAAGCATCCACGACAAGCCGCGCAGCCGCTGTCCCGAGTGCCGGGGCAAGGTGAATAAAGTTTTCAACAGCGTGGGCATTGTTTTCAAAGGCTCAGGCTTCTATTGCACGGATGCCCGCAACGGCGGAAGCCGGGTCAAGCCCGCAGAGTGCAAAGCCGCGGCCAATGGCAAATCGGATTGCAGCACCGGCGCCTGCCCGGCTGCAGAGGCATCCGGCAAAGCCGCGACGCCGCCGTCGTGCCAGTCATGCGGCGAATGATCTGACTGCTGCTATTCCCGCATTCACCACACTATAAATGATTACCGCCCGGCCCCTCGCATCCGGGGCGCCGGGTTTCTTTTATGTGCGTTATTGGTTGCTTGCAACTCTGTGTTTGGGTATGATTTGGTCACAATCTGCCGGAGGTGTGCTTGCCATGCTGAACAAAGCAATCAAAGGGTTCCTGTTTCTGTGTTGTGCTGTCGTTGTGTTGTCCGCTGCGTGTTATGCGGCCGGGCCCGCGGATTGCAAGCTGGACGTGCAAAGCGGGCCTGTCATGGGCCGGCTTAATGAAAAGCCCGGCGTGTGCGTTTATAAAGGTATTCCTTTTGCGAAACCGCCGCTGGGCGACCTGCGCTTTGCTCCGCCGCAACCCGCGGACCCGTGGGCCGATGTGCTCAAGGCCGGCAAATTCGGCAATGAATGCGTGCAGTTCCCCATGGGCCTGGCCCCGGCCAGCGAACCCGTGGGCAATGAGGACTGCCTGTACCTGAACGTGTGGCAGCCCGCGGCTGCGGACAAGCTTCCGGTCATGGTGTGGATCCACGGCGGCGGGTTCGTCCTGGGCTCGGGCAGCCAGGATTTGTATGAAGGAACGAATCTGGCAAAGCTCGGCGATGTGATCGTTGTGACAATCAATTACCGCCTGGGGCCGTTCGGGTTTTTGACGCATCCCGCGTTTGCCGACGCCAACGGCAACACCGGCAATTTTGGGCTCATGGACCAGATTGCGGCCCTGCAGTGGGTGCACGATAATATCGCGAAATTCGGCGGCGATCCCGGCAACGTCACGATTTTCGGGCAGTCTGCGGGAGGCATGAGCGTGAGTCTGCTCACCGTGTCCCCCAAAACAAAGGGCCTGTTCCAGAAGGCCATTATCCAGAGCGGGTCGGCCGCGGTTTTGAAAAAGACCGATGACCAGGAAAACGCCAACGGCGTGATTGCGGCCGGGCGCCTGGGCTGCACGGACCAGGCCAAAGTTGTGGAATGCCTGCGCAGCGCGGATCCCGTGATGATGATGAAAACCCTCAAGCCCACCCTGGGCCTGCTGTCCGACGCCGAACTCACCGAAGGCTTCCCGTTCCACCCGGTCATCGACGGCGACCTGATTCCCGACACGCCGGTCAAGCTGCTGCTCGACGGCAATTATGACAAGTCCCTCAAAATCATGATGGGCACAACAAAGGACGAAGCCTCGATTTTCCTTATCCAGAAGAAAGTGGAAACCGCGGACGATTTCTACAAAACGTTCAAGTCGGACATGGTCATGGTCAAGGCCAGTTTCGGCATCAACGTGGAGACCGACGATATTCTGGATTATTACCCGCTGGCCAATTACGCCACACCGCGCGATGCGTATAATGATCTGTTCACGGACCTGGCGTTCACGTGCCCCACGCGCGAGCACGCGTCCATCCTGGCCGACAACGGCGGCGAGGTGTACCTGTACCATTTCCTGCGCGCTCCGTCCACCATGGGCCTGTTCAAGGACCTGGGCTCGTTCCACTCGGCCGAGCTGTTTTTCCTGTTCGGCAACTGGAAATTCATGGGCATGAACCTGGGCTCCGCGGAAAACAAGCCGCTTGCCGCGGACATGATGGCCCTGTGGTCCTCGTTCGCGCACACGGGCGTTCCCGTTGCCGGGGGCCTGCCGGCCTGGCCCATGTTCAAGCGCGATGCGCCCCAGTACCTGCAACTGGACCTGGCATCTTCGATCCTGAGCGATCTCAAGGGCAAAGAATGCGCGTTCCAGAGCAGCGTGATCCTGGACTCATTCGGCAAGTAAGCGCCTCTGCACCGGCGTTTGATCTTATCCATAATGCGGCGTGAAACTTGCGCCGCTTTTATGTTTCCGTTATGATTTTGTTTGCATTAATGATGCTGCTGTTGTTCACAGATGTTCAATCCGCAGATAAAGCGCAGAGGAGGCCCGATCCATGTCTGACGACATTGCCGCGAGGGTTATAAAATGTGTTTCTGAAGTCCTGGAAGTATCCGAGGCCGATATTAAAATGGAGCATTCGTTCGTGGACGACCTGGACGCGGAATCCATCCAGAGTGTGGAACTCATGGCCGCGTTAGAGGAAGAGTTCGACATCGAGCTGGACGAAGACCAGGCCATGGCCGTGAAAACCGTGGGCGCGGCCGTGGAATTTATCAAAAAGTGCATCGAGGAACAGACATAAGGAGATTGCTGCATGAAGAAATACGAACTCAAGAATCCGCTGTCCCCCAACCTTATGGAGGACATTTTTGATTATGAATCCGTGCCCAAAATCGTTTTCGACGGGCCGGTTATCGAGGTCATTGACGGCAAGCAGGTGGTATTTGACCCCGCGGATATGAAGAAGCGGGACATTGTGATCACGGACACCACGTTCCGGGACGGGCAGCAGGCCCGCCCCCCGTACAGCGTGGACCAGTGCGTGAACCTGTTCAAAATGATCGCGCATCTGGGCGGCCCCAGCGGGGTCGTGCGCCAGAGCGAGTTTTTCCTGTACAACAACAAGGATCGCGAAGTCGTGGAAAAGTGCCGCGAACTCGATCTCCCGTTCC
>Ga0351853_1241_pt1 | contig 12941 bp, 10 predicted proteins | sample BONcelHFGM3001C8_FD_206799 | JGI IMG/M metagenome (GOLD analysis project Ga0351853, IMG submission 206799) | Enriched cells from coal bed in the Powder River Basin, Montana, United States - BONCAT cells FGM rep2 HSBNCT.FGM.300.1.C8 ... | reverse complement strand
ATAACCGTCAGGGTAGCCAGACCCAAAAAATCGACTTTGAGCATGCCCAATGCATCCAGATGAGCCATTTCATATTGAGTAACCGTCTTGACCGGTGTATCCTCGGAATTACTCGTTGGACGGTGCAGGGGGACATACTCATCAATTGCCTGATCTGAAATAACAATGCCGGCTGCATGCGTGCCCACATTACGAACCACCCCTTCCATATGCTGTGCAGTATCAATCAGTTCCTTTAAGTAGGGTGTACTGTCATACAAAGCGCGCAATTCATTTATAGAAGCCAGCGCATCCTGTATACTGGCTGGCTTACTACCGACGGTGGGGATCATTTTACTGACTTGATCGACCTCGCTCAATGGGATATTCATAACCCGTCCGACATCCCGAATAGCTGCTTTTGCTCCCAGGGTACCAAAGGTGATGATAGCTGCCACTTTGTCATGCCCATACTTATCTGCACAATACTTGATCAGGCAGGAACGCTTATCATCCTGAAAATCCATGTCAATATCCGGCATGGAGATACGGCTGGGATTCAAGAAGCGTTCAAAAATCAAACCATGGTCAAGTGGTTCCACCAGGGTGATATCCAGTGTATAAGCCACCATGGACCCAGCCGCAGAACCACGGGCGTTATACCAGATTCCTTGCTGTTTGGCATACATACACAGATCCCAAACGATCAAGAAGTAAGCGTCAAAACCCATATTATGGATAATGGACAATTCATAATCCAACCGCTGCCGCACGATGGGATCATTTGCTCGGAGTCCGTAATTGCGTTCCAATCCTTCATTACACAATTTATGCAGATACGTTTCGGCTGTAAACCCTTCAGGAACATCAAATTTTGGTAAGTGATATCCCTCATTCTTCAGGTTTACATTACACCGGTCAGCGATGACTAACGTATTTTCGATTGCTCCAGGGATATGACCAAATAACGCCCGCATCTCCTCCGGGGAGCGCAGATAATAACTATCATCGTTCATCTTCATCCGGGTCGGATCTTTTAATAACGCCCCAGTCTGAATCGCCAGCAGAATGTCCTGATATTTTGCATCTGCCTGCTCAATATAATGCACATCGTTCGTCGCCACAAATTGCGCGTTGTAGCGCTTTCCCAAATCCAGCAAGTGTTGATTCACCTGTCTTAATTCTGCCAATGGATGATCCTGAAGTTCGAGGTAGAACCGATCCGGTCCGAAAACCTCATAGTACCAGTCCAGCATGCCTGATGCTTTCTCCAGATCATTTTCTTTCAGCGCACGTGGAATCTCAGCAGAAAGACAACCTGAGGTGGCGATCAATCCTTCAGAATGGGCTGCCAGGAAATCATGGTCAATTCTGGGAACATAATAAAACCCGTCTATCTGGGATGCACTGGCAATTCTGAGCAAATTCTTGTAACCCGTTTGATTCTCTGCCAGTAACAATAGATGCGAACTGCGCTTATCCAGCCTGACTTCTTTATCGGTCATGCCGCGGGCTGCCATATAACTCTCCAACCCGATGATCGGTTTTACCCCTTCAGCATTGGCAGCATTAAAAAAGTCGATCGACCCAAACATAGTGCCATGATCCGTTATAGCAACAGCTGGCATGCCCATCTCCTTTGCACGTTTTACCAGTTGTTTTACATTGCTGAAACCATCCAGTAATGAATAAACTGTATGTACATGCAAATGAGCAAATGACATCCGACCTCCTTCATAGAATCAAATTTGAGACGAAAGAAATTGCGGAAACCGCAACCAATTATTATTTGGAACCAACCACCTGAACTTACCTTGTTCTCTCCGTCATTATAGCATGACCAAAAATGATTTTAAGCCCAAAAACTCTTAAAATTTATCAGCGATTTTTGTTTCTTAAGATAGTTAAAAGATAATTTAAGATAATCAATCTTAAAATAATTGGTTCTTAACACAAGAACGATAACTATTTAATTTGAGTGAAAAATACTCCTCGACAGAAACCTACCCCTCAGGTAAACTGAAAGACAGTTTTTAATCTGGTTACCAACGAAAGTAATTTATGTTCAATCGTCTATTTCACGACCGGCGTTTTTACTCTTCCATGCTCAAACTCGCCGTGCCCATCACGATCCAGCAATTAATATCCTCATCCACCAATCTTCTGGATGTGTTGATGATTGGTCAATTGGGTGAGACCTCCATTGCTGCGCTTGGATTATCAAACCAGATTTTCTTCCTGCTTACACTCTTCCTTTTTGGAATCTCCAGCGGCTCAGCCATTTTTACTGCCCAATACTGGGGAAAAGGGGATATGGTAAATTTACGAAAAGTGATGGGAATCGGGCTTACACTGGCATTTTCCGCCGCGTTATTTTATACCATCATCGCTTTGATCATCCCCGAAACCATTTTGGGTCTTTATACCAAGGATCAGGCTGTGATTGAGATCGGAAGCCAATACCTGCGCATTGTAGGCTTTGGGTATATTTTTACAGCCATGACGTTGACATTCATGTCTGTCTTGCGCAGTACACAGAATGTAAGATTACCGATGATCATCACAATCATTGCCCTCTCAACGAATATCTTTCTCAATTATTGTCTCATTTTTGGTAATTTTGGATTTCCAGAAATGGGCGTTCGGGGAGCAGCTCTTGGCACATTGATTGCCCGTGTATTTGAATTTATCATGATCATCTTCTTCGCCTACCGTTTTAAAACTGCTGCTGCTGCGAAATTGCATGAACTCAAATACAGTTTTTCTTTTTTTACAAAAGTTTTACGCACCTCCATGCCAGCTGCCATTAACGAAGTATTCTGGTCATTGGGAATCACTACATATTACGCTGTCTACGCCCGCATTGGAACTGATGCTGTAGCTGCGGTGAATATCACCTCTACCATCGAAAATATGACATTCGTGCTTTTTATTGGGGCTGCTAACGCCTGTGCTATCATGATCGGGAATCAAATCGGAGCCGATAATGAAAAAGCTGCTTATGATTATGGACTGCGTTTTTTGGTGATCAGCTTTAGTCTTTCGATCCTGCTGGGTATTCTGGTGCTCATTCTGCGTCCATTCATCCTTTCACTCTACAACATTGGACCCGCTTCGTATGATTACGCCTACAAGATCCAATTCATTTACGCTGTATCCATGTGGATCCGCACGACGAATTTAATCTTATTTATTGGGATTTTGCGTTCGGGTGGTGATACGCGTTATGCGCTCAAAGTTGAAATGAGTTCCATCTGGCTGATCGGTGTACCAGCCGCATTAATTGGAGGATTTGTGCTTCATCTTCCAGTCTATTATGTATATGCACTGGTTTTATTGGAAGAGATCGTAAAATTAGCCATTGTAATTCCACGTTTCCGTTCAAGAAAATGGATTCATAATTTGACGGGTATCACTGAATAATCTAGAATCAGGTAGAGATAATTGATGAAAAGATTTCTGGTTTTAGCTTTCCTTCTCACCTTGCTACTTTCCGCCTGCGCAGAAATCATCCAAACGCCATCGGTTGATAGAAAGACTCCACTCTATGAATCTGTCGGTGATTATCTCGATCGCACTTCCTCCGAAAAAGCTGCCATTGAGATAATTATCAATCAATACGGATACGAAGCCTCGCAGATTCTTCCTTTAAAAACAACCCGTAAAACCTGGACTGACACCTGCCTGGAAGTTGCGCTGATAAGTGAAGTCTGTGTTCCTGAAAAAATCCCTGGTTATTTCATGCTATTCTATGCTGACACTTCAATTTTCGAAGCACACACCGATCAATTTGCTCAAAAAATCTATGTGCTTAACTATCTGACTAAATACTCGTCTCCAGTTGAAGTGGCAATCCAATACCTGGCGAAGCAATTGGATGTCCCAGCCAATAAAATCCAGGTTCAGTCAAACGAACAGATCGATTGGCCTGATTCCTGTCTGGGTGTTGTGTCGGAGGATATCGTGTGTGTGCCAGTTATCACACCAGGTTTTCAGATTCGACTCGAAGTACTGGGGGTTGTCTTTGAATTTCACGCCGATATCTATGGCAGTCGCTTGATCCCCATTCAATAAAAAAGGCAGCTTTGCAGCTACCTTTTTGGATTTCAACTGAGATATAACAGACTACAAGTCTGCCTGCCCCCATGCTTGCATCAACTCATGGAAGAAAACGATCATCTTGCCATATGATTCTACGGAGATTCTCTCATCAATTCCGTGCATTCTGCCTAGATCCTCTGCTGTTAATTTAAAAGGAGAGAAACGGTAGGCAGCGTCGCTGATGGGTGCATAATAACGCGCATCTGTAGCGCCCATTACCAGATAAGGGGCGACTGCGATACCATCAAAAACTTTACGGACTGTGTGTTTCAAAATCAAATAAGACTTGGTGTCTGTAGAAGAAACCGGAGAAGCTTCCCAGGCACCATCTGCAACTGGTTCAAATTCAACCTTGTCATCCTTAATAATTTTCCGAACCCGGTCACATACTTTGGCAATGCTATCACCAGGCAAAAGTCGGAGATTGACGACCGCTTCAGCATTGGCAGGCAACACATTTTCTTTGATGCCACCGTTCACTAATGTCAATGCTGTACTGGTGCGGATCATGGCATTGGTGGTGTTATTGGCTTCCGCCTGCATTTTAATAATGGGTCTGAAAAACCACAGATTTGAAAAAACAAATTGCATGCCAAAAGAAGCAGCCGACCCCAAATTACTGATCAAATCCTTCAAGGCTTTCAAGCGAACAGGTTGTGGGTTGGCATCCAATCGCGCTAAAGCACGAGCCAGCCGGCCAATTGCCATGTCTTTTCCTGGCATGGATGAATGCCCGGGGGTACCGACTGCACGCAACTTAAGGCTCAAATGGCCTTTTTCAGCGGTTCCAATTAACGCGACTGGCTCATCCACGCCAGCAATTGTCCCTTCCATGATCGCACCGCCTTCGTCCACCATGGCAGCCAGATGAACCCCCTGCCCGTCCAGATGCTCTACAATCCTGGCAGCTCCAAATTGGCCACCCATCTCTTCGTCCTGACCAAAGGCCAGATAAATCGTGCGTTCAGGTTCAAAACCGTTGCTTAACAACAATTCCGCAGACTCGAGTGTAGCCATCATTTGTGATTTAATATCAATGGTCCCGCGTCCCCAAACGAATCCCTCTGCAATCTCACCAGAAAATGGCGGATAAGTCCATTGATCCAGTGTGGTTGGATCAGCTGGAACCACATCCTGATGGGCAGCAAATAGTATCGGATTTAGATCCTTTCGTTTTCCTTCCCAGGTAAATAAAAGGCTGGCATCACTGATCACTTCCCGTTTCAGCTTTTGATGCACCAGAGGATACATATCCTCCAATTTTTTATGTAACTTCCTGAATGGATCAAGATCAAAAGCGCCCCGTTCATTGGATATGGTTTCCAATTGTATGACACCCGCCAGGCGTTTAGCAGCACCTTCAACATCAACATCTACCAATTCGATTTCCTCGAATGGGGGCAATGAACGCATTGCACGAGCCGTACGGATCAGCATAAATGCTGCCAGAAATAACAATATTACGACAATGATAATTACAGTTTCCATCTTACCTCGAATTCATGCTCCATCCTTTTTAGACATTTTGTTTAATTTTCTTGATGATCAAAAAAAGGAATTTGTGGCACTGATTATAGCATGCCTTTGATTGAAGACATTTGTCACATCAATATCCGGGATTTACCTGCAACAATCCAACAGTATTCTATGATAATTATCTATACAATCAGGAAAATTTCCACTACGCAGGAATTGGCCCCCTCATTATGATTAGAAAATGGATGATCAAGAATTAGCTGCATTGCCCATATTTAAATCATTTAAACTTTACCAGATCCAGTTGATCAAACCTTTCATGGAGTTTTGTTCATTTCCCGCGAATATGGTAATATTCCATCAAGGTGATCGGGCTGATAATTTTTATATTCTAACTTCAGGTGAGATTGCATTGCACTTTAAACCTTACGATGGTCCTTCGCTGGTGATTACCAAAATAGCATCCGGCGATGTTTTTGGGTGGTCTGCAGCTTTAGGGCGAACCAAATACAGTGCCACCGCCATTGCTTCCAGTGACATTAAAGTTATTTGCATTCAAGCCAGCAATCTGCAAAAATTATGTACCATCGACCCTGAAACAGCTGCCCTCTTCCTCGATCGCCTGGTTGGTGTAATATCAGGAAAATTACAAGACTCACATCAAGAGATCCTGACCTTATTTAGCAACGGGATGAATCTCAACAGTGATTGTAAAAGGAGAATGAATTTAAATGGATCCGAAAACAGAATTTACACTTGAAGATCAAATGCGCGGTCTGATTGAACAACTGGACGCCTATATCAGCACCTATCACGGCGGATCAGTAGAATATGTCAATTTTGATGAAAAGGTTGTCAAAGTTCGGCTGGGAGGTGCCTGCACCGATTGCCCGTTATCCAGCACAACTGTCAAAGGTTGGATTGAAGGAACATTCAAACAATTCTTTCCTGAAGAAGTGGATGCTGTAGAACAAGTACATTAATAATTATGATTTTCTCGTTGAGGCTGGAAATATCCAATCTCTTTTATTGCATCTTATTGTTAAGAACAAAAAACCAGGTATTTTTACCTGGTTTTTTTACTCTCTGTCTGAAAGAATTGTCACTCAAGAAACACTTCTACGTGTTCTCCATCTTTTTCGTCAAACACATCCACAATCTTTCCAATCGTGCCTTCGCGAATAAATTGCATCAATTCTGACGGATCTAAGCCTTGAATCTCGGTTGAAAAACGTGCCCCCATCTTCATGCCAGCACTGAGCACACTGACTGGTAATCGCACATTTACCCTGGCTTTACCTGTATTGGTATCGGTTACACGCACGCGGAAGAACTTGGCTGCACGCCCTGCTTCTTCAACTGGCTGACCATCTTTTTCTCTCTTGGCTGATTGTTCGATCGAATCCAATAAACGAATACCGTCCTCTGCAGAAATGACTCCATCTTGAATCATTTTGAGTATTCGCATTCGTTCTTCTGAACTTACCATGATCAAACTCCTTAATCGACAAACGAATCAGTTTGTCTTCATATTTTACCATGCTAGTTCATCAAAGATAGACTCACACTCCTGACGATTCTTCCCACTTCTTCACTGCCTGGCGGATGATTCGTTTTACTTCCTCATCTGGAACAGCGTTGATGCCGTCATAATACTCGTTTCCCACCCAGACAGTCACTCCTTTGTTGGGCATTTCTGTCAGGCGTATGTTCTTCCCTTTTAAAGGATTGCTCTCCAATAATTCCTGCAGCACTTCATCCACCTGCTCTACGATACTCAGTTGCCGTTTATGCTTTTCAGCGGTCTTGGGAGGTACAAGTGGTGGTACGATCTCCGAAGTTACAATTTTTTTTCCTGAAGGAGGTGGATTCGATTCATTTTTTGTTTCCACACCCAACCATTTTTGTGCTTCTTCCAGATTTTTTTCGAGACGGTTCCGTTGGACAAAGCTCAATTGGCTGGGATCTCTGATCCACTCATCTCCAAATAAAACAGCAAATTGATCATCCTTGATAGACCGTCCAAGGGTGACCAATTTGGTATGAGAAATCTCTTTGACCACCTCTTTTTCAGTCGTTGTATTTGTATCCTTTTGGATAATCTCTGATAATGGGGTGGTGCGATCACGTACTTCAGTCTTTTTTGTGGATCGGGAATAATATATTACCAAAAATACAATTAAGCCTGCTAACAATAGACCGGCCATCACAAAAAAGACGATCACAATCAGATTGGATTGAATAGCCATCGATCAACCTTCCTTTTCTTTTGTTCGGAAAGAGCGGAATCCGGGCTGACAAACAGGGCAAAAATGCGTTCCTCGTTGACCAACCACTATCTTTTCAATTAATGTACCACAAATCGGGCACGCCTGTCCACTACGACCATACACCCTAAATTCATTCTGAAAACTTCCCCCACGATATAACCAATCAATACTGGCACCATTGCGCTCAATTCCTTTTGCCAAAACCTGTTGTATGGATGAAAGTAATTTTTGAGCTTGCTCCCTGGTCAATTCAGCAGAATTATGCAAAGGATGGATTCCAGCGATATGTAATGCCTCATCTGTGTAAATATTTCCCATTCCGGATATAAATGTTTGATCCATCAATAAAGGTTTTAATAGTCGCTTATGGCGGATCAAGCGCTGAAAAAAATCTTCTGCATTATCAATCTCCAGGGGTTCCGGCCCCAGACGATGCAGCAATCCTTCCAGATCTTTCCGCAACCAGACCCTGCCAAATTTGCGTGTGTCATTAAATGCCAGATGATAGCCATTCTGAAACCAGATCACCAGACGATCATGGGGTAATAATTCCTTCACATCTGGTTCCACCCGCAAATCGCCACTCATGCGCAGATGTACGATCAGAAATCCATCAGACAAATGAATGACGATGAACTTTCCCCGGCGGTGGATATCCACTACTCGTTGATCTTCTAATCGGAGTAAGAACTCATCTATGCCTGGTTCAGCCAGCGTCTTTTGCCATAAGACTTCCGCCCGGTTAATCTTCCAGCCGACAATAGCCGGCGCATCTCGCCCCCCTGAACGCAACGCCCTGCAAATGGTTTCAACCTCTGGCAGCTCTGGCAAGTTCAACCTCTATTCGTTGAACAACTCGCCCACACTGCGACCTTCATTCGCACGCCGGATGACCTCGCCAATCAATTTTGATATGGTCAAAATTCTCAAGCGACCGGTGAAGAACGCCTCTTTTTCTTTCGAAATCGGGATGGTGTCGGTTGTGATGAATTGTTTGACTGGTAGTGCTCCCAATCGCTCTGCTGCATTGGCTGATAAGCTGGGGTGCACAAACGAGATATAAATATCGCGACCACCATTTTCTTTCAATAAATTGACAGCTTCCACCATCGATCCGCCTGTATCGACCTCGTCATCCACAATGATCACATCGCGTCCATCGACATTACCGATCAGGTTCAAGGCTTTGGCTTTGGCATCATTTCCGGCACGACGTTTCTCAATGAATGCCATGGGCACATCCAGCGCTGCTGCGTAATTGCGACCCTTTTTCGCAAACCCCAGGTCAGCTGTAACCACCACTGGATCCACCATATTGGGTTTCAAAGATTTCAGATAATCAAGTTGTAGTGAGAACGCCGAGAGTACATCACCTGGGATCGAAAAGAAACCTTGAATCTGACCGGCATGTAAATCCATGGTGATATAACGGTCAGCCCCTGCTGTTTGAATCATATCCGCCACCAAACGCGCAGTGATGGGAACCCGTGGTTGGTCTTTTTTATCTGAGCGGGCGTAGCACAGGTAGGGAATAACAGCCGTAATACGAGCAGCCGAATCCAGTCGTAAAGTCTGAATCAGGATCAATAACTCCATCAGATTGCGATGCACAGGTGGAGAAGTCGTCTGCATCACATAGCAATCCTGCCCACGCACACTGCTGTGTAATTTTACAAACAGATTCTCATTCGGGAATTCAATAATGTCACGTTCATTTAAATTCAAGCGTAAATAATCTGCTATCTTTTGTGCCATTGTTGGGGAGGCTGTTCCCGCATACAGTTTTATACCCCCGTACATCATCTTCTCATGTCGACCGTGACTGGTATAAGCCATCTTCCTTCACCTTCTTTTGGGAATTAAATTCAGAGCATAAAACAGGGTAATTCTAGCATCTTACCTCAATACCGAACAGCGGATAATCCTCACCATCTGTCAGGATTTTACTCCCCATACGGATCTGGAATTCCGAGATTTCTATTTAAGTGTAGACGATAACCGGGAAAAAGCAATCACGCTTATGAATTTATTGGGCTTAATTATTCTATTTTATATCAACTTTTCAGGCAATTTGAAAGATTCTATCCATTAGATTACTCATGTAGAAATAAAATTCAAAAGATACATAAACTCCCGGCAATTTTTTATTTCTTTGAAATTTGATTCAAAACATACCTGAATCTTAATTTTGTCCTTTCCAAAATCGATTTCTTTATTGAATTACGAAATAGAGTAATATCCTCTACCTTTGGATCCAGGGGACTATAGATTGTCCGTTCATAGATTTCAGTGCCCATTCTCAACGCATTCCACAACCTTGGGAAATGATAAATTTTTCCTTCAACCAACATCAAAAATTCTCGCGGTGTCAAACTGGGTGCACCACTAACACCAGCATTGGCTAAATTTATTCGCAATCTCCAGTATGCCAAAGCTGCCGGATGCAGTGCCATCTTTTTTTCCCGTCGTCGGGAGCGGATAAAGCGCACCAGAATCCAGCCCACCCAGACGACTCCACAAACAATGAATCCACCTGAAAGAACTTGCAGCCAGACCCGGCGATTGTTTGCTTGCTTTGTTCCTGGAATTTGAGGATTTACTTTAGCGATATCTGAATTCAGATATGAATATGCAGGCACAGCCTGTGATGGGGTTGGTTCAAACGGAATCCAGCCATAACCAGGAAAATACACTTCCACCCAGGCATGCGCCATATCCCCGGTCACTTCAAAATTTCCCTGTTCTGGGACAAACTCACCTGGCGCATATCCGGTGATCATCCTGGCAGGGATTCCTTCGATGCGTAACAATACCACCATCGCTGAAGCATAATAAGTGCAGAAGCCCGAATTTGCTTCGAACAGGAAATAGTCCACCACATCCTGATCACTGGCTGGCGATGCTGATTCCAGATCATAGGGCACGGATTGTCGTACATACTCCTGAATTTTGATCACCCGCTCGTAGACCGTAAGTTGACCTTCTACCAATCTTGCTGACAGATTGCGCACCCGCTGGGGAATGGTCTCCGGTAACTGTAAATATTCCTCTTGAACCAACACGGGGATTTCTGCCGAAGCTGTTTGGAGCATCTCTGCGCTTACATTCGGCACCCATGAAATCACTTCATAATGCTGTACAAACCCGGTAACAATCTGGCTGTCATCATTTAACAGTGATACCAGTCTGGTATCCTCGTTCAAGGTTTGTACCGGTTCTGCGGCTGAAAATAATCGTCCACCAGCCGCCCGGAAAAGTGTAAAACGTTGATACAATGCTTTTCTGCCGTTCTGTGGCACTTCCTCCAACAGCGCATCGCTTTGCTCATTCAGTTCTGCTTCCATCCAGCCTGAGCCAGTATATGTGCTGTAGATGGCCATCCGCCACGGACGCAGCGTCGCATCCCCAGTCCGTACCCACATCACAGTTCCTTCCATCTTTGGTAGTGGATTACCCACCCGGGTTAAATCCAAAGGCTGTAAAAGCAGGATTTCTTCATTACGTGGATCAGGTGGTCGAAAAACATATCCTTCTGAACCAGCATCCTTTTCAGAAGAAGATTTTGGTTCTTTCATCTCCTCCACCCAATTCCGGATTTCCTGCCAGCCTTCCTGCGTAGTAAAGGTTGGAGCAAAATAAGCGGCAAACAACACCACAATACTGATCACCACACCCGCCACATTCCAATCAATCCATAACTGCTCCGGAAAATCGAGCTTTCGACGCTGCCAGTTTTTCTCCATTTGAGAATAATGACCATGGGTCACCAGCACAACACCCAGAAATAATGCTGTCAATAGCACAATAATATCTTTGCGATCATTCTGCAGAACAAAAGCTATGGAACCCATCAAAGGGAGTAAAGCAATCCAAAAGCTCTTTCCTTTATTCAGACAGACCACCAACCAGACGGTAGATACCCACACCAGTGCAATCAGCACCATCACCCAGAAACCCTCATCATAAATAATCCGTTGGGTCTGAATGGATTGCAGCCAGCCGTTTGCCCGTTCCAGAAATAGAAAGATTTGCCAGTTTGTTGTTTCAAGCCAGTCGTGCAACTGTCCCCCGGTTACGCCGGGGATGATTTTTCCGACATACTGAATTCCAAAGCCGAGAGCCATTAATAAGCTGTAAGCTACACTCCATCCCATCCCCCAGCGTGTTTTGCTTAACAACCACCCATTGATCACTGCCAGCATCATTACCATAAATAATGGTGGTGGAACCCGAACCCAATAAGACTCACCCAGAGTGTATGTCAGCAGAAGCAAGAGGACAGCCGCGATCAATATACCAAACCAGTTGATCTTTTTTATCCATCTGGAAATTGAGTTTGCCCTGATTGGCACAGGCAGCGAATCTACACCCATTTCCCCACCTCAATGGCTGCCAGATCTTCCGCCAGTCGCGGTCGATTCTTGACCACAACCTTGCCAGTACCCAGGGTCAAATACTCCCAACGCCGCAATGTCCCCATGCCACCCAATTGGGGTTGAATGTCACCCCGTTGAACAATGCGGGTGCTGATACCCATAGCCGCAGCCTGCTCTTGAGCCGCTTTTGGATTCCCATCCATACCAAAGCCCGATGGATCCAGAAGAAAAGCCCAGGCTTCCTTTTCACCAAAGCTGTGTGTCAACTGTGCCAGGTTGAACATCCAGTCGCTTTGCAGTGAAGGGGTCAATACAATCACGAGGTCCCGTGCAGAGATCAAATTTCTGGTTGATGCTAATGTCTCTGCCAGACTTACGGGCTGTGTGGTATGTAATGGCGCCAATGCTGACAGGATTGTCCACAGAAAAGCGGGACCACGTTGGGGCAATAAAATACAGGGTGGCTCAACTCTAGCAAATAATCCCACAGCCCGCTGGTCCTTGATCAAATGAGAAGCCAGTGCTGACAATAACAAAATCATGGTCTCTTCGCTGGAATCCTGCCAATCCTCCGATTGATTTTTGGTATGCACCGCTGGATCCAGATCCGGAATCAGCCAGATACGCGAGGCGGCTTCGGGATCGAAGATTTTGACATAGGGGGTTTGATGGCGAGCGGTCGTCCGCCAGTGAATTCTGCGCAGTGGATCACCCGGCTGGTAGGGTCGGGTTTGAGTCG
>Ga0351853_1240_pt1 | contig 12953 bp, 11 predicted proteins | sample BONcelHFGM3001C8_FD_206799 | JGI IMG/M metagenome (GOLD analysis project Ga0351853, IMG submission 206799) | Enriched cells from coal bed in the Powder River Basin, Montana, United States - BONCAT cells FGM rep2 HSBNCT.FGM.300.1.C8 ... | reverse complement strand
ATGCAGAAAATTATCACAATGGTGTTTTTACAGTATCAATGAGGATTTTATTTTCAATAACACCGTTTTGTTTCAATATCTTATGGGCGAGTGGTCAAAACACAAGTTTTTTACCGATGACACCAAAAAGCTAAACAACATACTCTTGGATTTCAAGTGCTGTAAAGTTTGCATGCAAAAAAGCAAGGATACGCTTTAATGCAAAAGATGCATCCTTGCAAAAAAAAAGAGCAGGGTGTATGCTGCTCTTTTGTTATCGCAGACTGCTGCCGCCCGGCTGCGATATGTTTTTCAGCGCGTTTTCCGCCTCTTCCTGCAGCCCAGGCTCTAAGGAGATGTCGCCTAAGGCCACGATGCCCACTAGCTGATTGTTCTCAACAATGGGCAGCCTGCGTATTTGGTGCTGGCTCATCAGCCTGGCAGCGTCATCCACATCCATTTGCGGATCGCCTGTAACCGGATTGTATGTCATCACGTCACGCACTGTCTGCGCAGGATTTTGTCCCTCCGCGACTGATCTTAACGCAATGTCCCTGTCTGTCACGATGCCTATAACGTGCTGATGTGCGCAGACAGGGATCGAACCGACATCATATTGCTGCATCAGCCGCGCAGCGCGCTCTACTGAATCATCTTCGCCCACGCAAGCGATATCCGTGGACATAATATCTTTGATTTTCATGATCATCACCTCTCTTTTTTTCTATTTTGCCCTTGGGATACTGTTTTTATAAAACTGATTTTTAGCATCAGCAATCAGAGCTGTTTGCCATGAGCAGCATTTTTGGCAAAATAAACCATGCATGAGAAGGCAATGAAGGGATGGGGTCTTTTTCTCAGTCAAACAAACTCAATTGGTTGCTTTCGATCAGCCCGTTGATACAACCGTGTTCTTTGAGTTTTGAGAGCACCGCACTCGATATGCCCGCCCTCGTTTTGAGATCCTCGACAGACAGGAATTCACCCTGCTCTCTTGCGTACACGATGCCGCTGGCGGCTGTCTCGCCCGTACCTGAAAGCGCGGTGAACGGAAGCCTTATCCCTGTATCTTCGATGAGGCAGTCTGCGGCTGCGGATCGATATAGATGGGGCGGCAGGAAGTCGATGCCGCGCCCGAACATCTCAAGCGCCACTTCGAGTATCGTCAGCTGGGCAAGTTCAAGCGCAGAAGCGGCCTTTCCCTGTGCCTCTATATGTGCAATGCGGCCACGCACCGTTTCAGCGGAATGCAGATACGCAGCATCAAGATTGTCCGCACGGACAGAAAAATATGTGGCATAAAAAGCGCGCGGATGGTGAACCTTAAAATACGCGATGCGCAGCGACATCATCACATAAGCCACCGCGTGCGCACGCGGAAACATATATGCGATCTTGTTGCATGAATCCACAAACCACTCGGGTACGCCTGCGGCGCGCATGCTTTCTTCCCATTCATTTTTGAGGCCTTTGCCCTTGCGCACCGATTCCATGATATAGAAAGCTTCTGTGGCGTCCATGCCCTTGGCCACCAGATAGTTCATGATATCGTCCCGCGTGCAGATCACCTCGCGCAGTGTGGCGGTGCCTGCACGAATCAGATCCTGCGCATTGTTGAGCCATACATCCGTACCGTGCGAGAGGCCGCATATGCGTATCAGTTCGCCCAAAGTCGTCGGCCTCGTTTCCATCAGTATCTGCCGCACAAACTTGGTGCCGAATTCAGGTATGCCGAGACTGCCCACCTCACACCCGCCTATCTGCGCAGGTTCAAGGCCGAGCGCTTTGGTCGAGGAGAATAAAGATAAGGTCTGCGGATCGTAAAGCGGGATCTGCTTTGGATCGATCCCCGTCAGATCCTGCAGCATGCGCAGCGCTGTCGGATCATCATGCCCCAGAATATCGAGTTTGACGAGGCGGTCATGCAGCGAATTGAAATTATAGTGCGTGGTTACACTGGCCTTTGAATCGTTGGCAGGGTACTGCAGCGGGGTAAACTCGTGTATATCCCGGCTCTTAGGGAGGATCACCAGGCCTCCAGGGTGCTGTCCGGTGGTGCGCTTGACACCAGAGACGCCCTGTGTAAGCCGTTCGATCTCCGCCTTGCTTGCGTTTAAGTTTTTCTCTAAAAGATAGGCTTTGACAAAGCCGTATGCCGTCTGCGATTTGATACTGCTGATGGTTCCGGCTCTAAACACATGGTCTTCGCCGAAAAAATCAAGTATAAACTTGTGCGCCTTGGGCTGATAGACGCCGGAGAAATTAAGGTCGATATCCGGCACCTTGTCCGCATTGATGCCAAGAAACACGGCGAAAGGTATATCGTAACCGTCATTTTTATAATCCGTGCCGCATTGCGGACATTTTTTTTCCGGCAAATCCGGGCCGCATGCGAAGGCGGCTGAGTCAACGCAAAAATCACTGTGGCGGCATGAAGGGCAGACATAATGCGGCGGCAGCGGGTTGACTTCCGTGATGCCTGCCATGGCAGCAGCAAGAGACGATCCCACCGATCCGCGCGAACCCACAAGATACCCGTTTTCAAGCGAATGCCTGACCAGTTTGCAGGCGATGTAATAGAGTTCTCCATAGCCGTGTTTAACGATGGATTCAAGCTCATAATCAAGCCTTTTCTTAACGGCCTTTGGCAGCGGGTCTCCGTAGACTGCATAGGCGTTCGCACGTGCCATTTCCTCAAGTTCCTGCGCCGCCCCTTCTATTTCCGGCATGGCAGGCTCATCCGGCAGCAGCTTGATCTGCTCTATCTGTGCCGCGATCGCTCGCGTGTTGTCGATAACGATCTCGCGTGCTTTTTCTGCGCCCAGGTATGAAAATTCTTCGAGCATCTCAGAAGTCGTGCGTAAATACAAAGGCGGCTGGTTGTCCGCATCGGCAAACTTTTGCCCGTGCATGAGTATGCGGCGGAAGTATTCGTGCTGGGGCTCGATGAAATGCACATCGCATGTGGCCGCAACGGGTTTGCCGAGCATTTCCCCAAGTTTGACAACGCGGCGCGTGATATCCCGCACGCCCTCCATGTTTTGGAATCGCCCCTCCCGTATCAAAAAAGCATTGTTGCCGTCAGGCTGCACTTCGAGATAGTCGTAAAATCCGGCGATGTGTGCAAGTTCGCCATCGGACGCATAACGCAGTATCGCAGAAATCAGTTCACCCTGCTCACAGGCCGAGCCTAAGATCAATCCCTCCCGGTGGGCTTTCAGCAGCGTTTTGGGTACGCGCGGGCGGCGGTAAAAATGCTCAAGATGTGATTTTGTGACAAGTTTATAAAGGTTGCGAAGACCGGCCGCGTTTTTGCACAGCAGTATCACATGGTAAACGGGGAGCGATTTTTCATCCGCCTTGATGCTTTGCTGTTTTCCTGCCTGCTCAAAACAAAGTTTCATGAGTTCCGCCGTACAGACCGCATCGTCAAGCGCACGGTGATGGCGCAAAGGGATGCCGAAATCCGCGGCAAGTTTGCCGAGACTGTATGATTTTTGCCGAGGGAACATGCGCTTAATGAGCCAAAGCGTATCTAGGCATGTGTTTTCAAAGCTTATACCGTTGTCAGCTCCGTGCTTTTCTAAAAAGCTCAGATCAAATGGCGCGTTATGCGCCGCCAGCGGCGTATCGCCGATGAAATCTTTGAACTGCGCCAATGCCTGTCCTATGGGTGGCGCATCCTTGACCATTTCATCCGTGATGCCTGTTAGGTCTGTGATCTGCGGACTAATAGGCTCGCCCGGGTTGACAAACGTTGAGAAAGTATCCGCGATATCTCCGTTTTTAAGCCGTACCGCGCCTATTTCGGTGATGCCGCATTTATTCGGATTAAGTCCTGTCGTCTCAAGGTCAAACACGATATACTCATCGGCGAAATCCTCGTTGTATGTTTCGCCCGTGTCGTCGATCATATACGCTTCCATGCCGTAGATGACCTTGATACCGTATTTCTTTGCCGCATCAAAAGCGCGCGGAAACGCCTGTACCACCCCGTGATCGGTGATGGCTACCGCATCATGCCCGAATTCCGAAGCGCGTCTGACTGCATCTTTTTCATCCGCGCATGCATCGAGCGCGCTCATGTTGGTGTGCATGTGCAGTTCTACGCGTTTTATCTTGGCATCATCCGTACGCCTGTGTGCTTTGGCCTGTTCAATGCTCTTGACCGATATGCAAAGCTCACGCGAAAAGCTGTCATACGCAGCTGTTCCCGCAACGCGCACCGCCTCAGCGCGCGTGATCCTCTCCTTAATGCCGGCGCACTTGTCGCGGCTGACAAACGCTTTACATGTCACGGTTGAGGTATAATCCGTCACGCCGAAAACGATGATAGAGCGCGCGCCGCGTGTCTCGTTTTTGATGTCGAACGTTTTTATCTCCGTCACCGTACCGCAAATCACGCACGAGCCGGTCAGCTCGCTTAAGTCTCTGATCGGGATGGACTCGCCCTCCATGCGCCTGCCGTGTATCAAAGCGCCTTCCTTCTTTTTCACGGCAGTCTTTTTAAAGGGCGCAGCCGGCGTGGGCGAGGCGTCCGCCTTTTGCATCTTTTGCCTGTCTTTTTTGGCCTTTGGGCGTATCGGAGCTGACAGCATGCTTTGTGCGCAGCGTCCTATCAAAACCGCCGCCTCTCTTCCGAGGCATCGCGGCAGATAGTTTGATAAATAGTCCTTGAGTCCGAGCGAAGTAAATACCTCAGCGCCCAGCTCGTCCGCAAAATCAATGTGGAGCGCATGGCCTTTCAGCTTAATGAGGCTGCGCGAAACAAAAGGCGCTGCTGCTTCTTTGAGCTCACAGCAAAGTTCGCGGATATGATCAGCAAACAGCGCCTGATTTTCTTCCATGTCGCGGTAGCGCAAATAGACCTCGGCTTTTTCGCCCGCATTTTTTCGAACATATTCTTCAATCGCCAAATAGGTTGCGGCAGGCAGCAGGCCGCTGCAAAAATACATGAGCAATCTGCCTTGTTTGACATCGTGCTGTACTTTCTCAAGGCACAGCCCGTAGTTGTCGTCTACACCTACACTTTTTTTGAGCGCAGCAACAAAATCGCTCTCAGCCAACTTTGCCCCCTTTTAAAAATGCCTGTCAATATATCTTGAAAAAACTTCTAAGATGCTCTTCTCACTATAAGTGCCTATAAGTGTGCCCTTTGCAAAAAGCGCCGCTTTATTGCCGCCGCCCGCAATACCTATGTCCGCATGCTTGGCTTCTCCCGGCCCGTTGACGACACATCCCATCACGGCAGCTGTAATGGGTTTCTGCTTTTCACTGAGTATCTGCTGCACGCGGTGTGCAAGCTCTGTGACATCTATCTGTGTGCGCGCGCAAGTCGGGCAGCTGATCACTTCGGGATAAAACTTCCTTGCTCCTGCGCTCTGCAATATCCTTCGCGCGGCGTCAACCTCCTGCACAGGGTCTCCCGTGATAGACACGCGCACAGTATCGCCGATTCCGTCAAGCAGCAGCGCGCCCAGCCCCACTGCCGATTTGACGACAGCGTTTTCATATGTGCCCGCCTCGGTAATGCCGATGTGCATGGGGGCTTCGTTTTGCGCAGAAAACAACCGGCAGGCCTGCACGGTGACCGGCACTGACGAAGCTTTGATGGAAACGGCGACATCATAAAACCCCATATCATATACGATGCGTACTGCTTCAGCTGCGCTTTGCGCAAGTGCCTGCGGCGTGGGCGCGCCATACTCTTTAAGCAGTCGCGGTTCCAATGACCCCGCATTCACGCCGATGCGCAGCGCCGCGCTGCAAGCCTTCGCGCACGCCACAACCGTCTCAAGCGCTGATTCACCGCGCAGATTGCCCGGATTGACGCGCACTTTGTCTGCACCGTTTTCCATAGCCAGTACAGCCAGAGAAGCATCAAAATGCACGTCCGCGATCAGCGGGACGCGCATATGTTTTTTGATCTCTTTAAAAGCGGGCGCGCACTCTTTGCTGTAAAACGCACACCGCACCGCTTCGCAGCCGGCAAAGCACAGCCGCTCTATCTGCGAAAGCGTGGCCTGTACATCTGCTGTGTCCGTATTCGTCATCGACTGTATCAGCACAGGGTTGCCCCCGCCTATCGCGGTATTGCCGATACGTACGCGCCGCGTTTGCCCTGCCATCGCACTAGCCGCCAAAAATTTTCTTCAGATCGCCAAAGGATATGACGAAAAATAAAACAATGAACAGCGCAAAGCCGATAAGATGTATGATCCCCTCCACATTGCGCGGCACAGGCTTACGGAATACCTTTTCGATGCCGATGAAAACGAGCCTCCCGCCGTCAAGCGCCGGCAACGGCAGCAGGTTAAAAATAGCAAGACTCACGCTGATGGCCACACCGAGCCGCAGTACATATTCGAGGCTGCTGCGCAAGGCCGTGGCGATGACGTCGACCATACCCACCACGCCCATCACGTTTTCGGTGCCCCTGCCGGCAAATAACCCGAAGATGGCCAGCAGCGTCTCTTTGACGACAAGAAACATCCATTTAAACGACAGCGCAACGGCCTCAAAGATGCTAAAAGTCACCCTCTGGCCCCCGATGCCGATCCCGATCAAATATGAGTTGCTCTCCTCCACGTAGCGGTAAGGGATCTCATAGGAAAGGATTTCTGAGCCGCGCTGCACTGTGATGGGCATTGTCACATTGTCCGCTGCGCGTTTTGCCCCATCTATCTCCATGGCAAAATCCATCTCCACGCCGTTCATGGAGAGTATCACGTCTCCCGGCTGAAGGCCGGCTTCCTGTGCCGGGCTGTCCTCCCAGACCTCGCCGACAACGGGCGCATAGTCGCCAAACGCGCACAGCACGATCACTACGAGCAGCAACGCAAACGCGATATTGAAAACAGGCCCTGCCGCTATGGTGAGCGCGCGCCGCCCCGCGGGCTGATTGTTAAACGCCTGTTTATCTCCAAGCTCCTGGTCTTCGCCGTAAAACTTGGTAAACCCGCCCAGCAGTATCCACCTGACAGAATACGTGATGCCGTTTTTGACCCATTTTTTGATCTTGGGGCCAAAACCTATCCCGAATTCAACGATTTTTATTTTGCATGCGCGCCCGATCAGAAAATGCCCGAGCTCATGCACCAGAATGATAATGGCAATAACGAGCAGGGCGCCGACCAGGCTGATTATTGCCGCAATAGTATCCAATCCGCTCCTCCTGCTTTTTCTATATTTTCATTATATCATAGATCCTGCGTCAAAATTCGTACAGCTTTTATAAACTTTTGTAAACGTAATTTTTGACTTCTTTGTCTGTATTGTAGATCTCCAGCAAAGTCTCGCCCTTTAAGTGCGCAAACCTGTCCATCGCAGCGCAAACTAGCCTTTCAATGCCGCCAAAAGGAATTTTTCTTTCAAGAAACAGATCAACGGCCGCCTCGTTTGCGGCGTTCATGATCAGCGGCATGGCCCCGCCTGCTGCAAGCGCATCCTTGGCGTGCTTAAGGCAAGGGAATTTTTTAAGATCAGGCTCATCAAAAGTCAGCTGCCGTATCTTGGGAAAATCAAGCCGGCCGACAACGCTGCTGAGCCGTTTTGGATGCCCGAACGCATACTGTATCGCCTGGCGCATATCTGTCGGCCCAAGCTGCGCGATCACTGCACCGTCGTTGTATTCTATCATTGAATGGATGATGCTCTGGCGGTGCACAACGACGTCGATCTTCTCATGCGGCACATCAAAAAGCCAACGCGATTCGATGATCTCAAGCCCCTTGTTCATGTATGTGGCACAGTCCACCGTGATTTTTTTGCCCATGCGCCAGTTGGGATGGCGGAGCGCCTGCTCAACAGTCGCGTTTTGTATCTTCTTTGCAGGCCAGTCAAAGAACGGACCGCCCGAAGCCGTGAGGATCAAACGTGACAGCCCTTTTGTATCCATGCCGCCGAGGCATTGGTAAATCGCGCAAAGTTCGCTGTCCACCGGAAATATCTCTGCTTTTGAGGCCGCCTGCTTTTGCCGAACGATATGCCCGCCGCACACCAGCGATTCTTTATTGGCAAGCGCAACTTTTGTACCGCGGTCAAGCGATTCGATCAACGGCGGCAAACCGGCGATCCCCACAACGGCGATAAGCACGATATCGGGGCTGCCCTCGCTGCACGATTCCAAGAGCCCCGAAAGACCGAAACCAACGCGAATATGCGCGGGCACCTTGCTTGCAAACTCTTTGTTGCCGCCGCATCCTGTGAGCCCGATATAACCCGCACCAAACTTTTTTGCAAGCCGCAGCAGTTCGTCACCGTTTGCGTGCGCCGTCAGCGCTGTCACGCAAAACTTTTCCGGAAATTTTTCTATGATGTCGAGCGCCTGTCGGCCTATTGAACCGGTGGCCCCGAGTATGGCGATTTTTTTCATCTGTGATATAATCCTTTACGCTGCAAACAATAAATAAAAGGCAAAAACAGCAGGGCAGATAAAAAGCACACTGTCAAGCCTGTCCATCGCGCCTCCGTGTTCGCCCATCAACCTTCCAAAATCTTTGATGCCAAACCTGCGTTTCATATATGATGCGGCGAGGTCTCCGAATTGCGACAGTATGCTCAGCACCGCACCTAAGAGCGCATACCACAGCAATGGAATCGGCCGGATACCGAAAGGTTCAGTGAGCACAAGCCCAAAGACCGTCACAGCGCCTGCGCCGAAGAGCAGCCCACCTGCCGCGCCTTCCACAGTTTTTTTAGGGCTGACCGCAGGCAGAAGTTTGTGCCTGCCAAACAATATGCCCGTCAAGTAAGCAAAGGTATCCGTCACAACCGCCGCGCCAAAAGCAATGATCAGCAAAAAACGGGATACATCGGGCGGCGGTGATGCAAGCAGTGCGATTATAAACACAAAAAACAGCCCCGGGTACATCATGGACAGGGCTGTGAGCAAACCGTCTACGGCGTCTCTTTTTGTCACCACCAGCGCAATAAGCACAGCTATCATGCCAAGCACCGTGAGCAGCGCAATGCCCATAAAACCGCCTGCAAATTCGAATGCGGGGTAAATCAAAGCGGCATATGCAAAGCCAACACCGCGCAAAGGCCGGGCAACCGCTGCACAGGCCCGCATGACCTCATGCATGCAAATCACTGCCGTGAGTGCCACGGCGACTTTTGCATAAAGACCGTGCAGATAAATAACGGTAAACAGTAATGCAAGCGCCGGTATCGCATAAAGTATCCGTTTGGCCAATCAGTTACCTCCCAAACCGCCATAGCGGCGGTTCCTTTTTGCAAAACATTCAAGCGCCTTATCATACTGTGCTTCGTCAAAATCAGGCCAGAGCGTTTCCGTGAAGTAAAGCTCGGCATATCCAAGCTGATAAAGCAGAAAATTACTGATCCGCATTTCTCCGCTCGTCCGAATCAGCAGATCAGGATCCGGCTGTGCTGCCGTTTCCAGCAAAGAAGAAAAATACGGCTCATCTATCTCACTGGCACCGCGGCCCATAATGATCGCTTTTTTCACAGCTTCTAAGATCTCCTGCCGCGCGCCGTAGTTGATCGCCATATTGACGGTAAGCCCTGTGTTGTCTTTCGTGGTTTCGATAGCACGGTGCACCTCTGCGGCCACAGCGGCAGGCAGTTTTGATAAATCGCCAAGAGTTTTTATACGTACATTTTTCTGATGCAGCTCTGCAAGCTCCTGTACGAGATACTCAAGCAGCAGCTTCATAAGTACACCGACTTCTTCGGCAGGGCGCTTCCAGTTTTCCGTAGAGAAAGCGAACAGCGTCAAATGGCGTATGCCGATATCGGAACTCATTTTGATGATCGTACGCACACGTTCCACGCCTGCGCGATGTCCCGCGGAACGCGGCAGGCCTTTTTGCCGCGCCCAACGCCCGTTGCCGTCCATAATAACGGCGACATGGCGGGGCAACCGTTCATGTTCAACACGGCTGTTAATGTTTTTGGTTTTACCTCTTCTGCCAAAAATAATATCAGATAGTATGCCCAAAACGACACCCCTAACCGGCCTGCGTTTTGAAATGAGACACAGTGATTTCTATACTATTGTTGCCAATCATGCGCTGTCGTATAACCCTTGAGGAGTCAGCACCCGGAATGCCGCGGCGCGACACATAAAACACACACCGCACAGAAAATCCAAGCCTTTCAAGCTCTGCCTGCGCAGCGTTTGCATAAAGGCCGATCACGCAAGGCATCATACCGACATGATTTCCTCTTCTTTTTCTTTGACGATCTCATCTATTGCCTTGGTCGCTTCGTTGGTCTGCTTTTGGACCTCATCTTCGAGTATTGAAAAATCGTCCTCAGTGATATCGCTTGCCTTTTTGCTTTTTTTGAAAGCATCATTGGCATCCCGCCGGATCGAGCGGACAGCCACTTTTGCATCCTCGCCTTTTTTGCGGATGGTCTTTGCCAGCTCTGCACGCCGTTCCTCTGTCAATTCCGGAACCACCAGACGAATCAGCTTACCATCATTGGCAGGATTGATGCCAAGATTGGACTTTTGGATCGCTTTTTCCACGTCCGGTATCATTTTCGGATCCCACAGAGATATCACAAGCATGCGCGGTTCAGGCGCCGAAATGTTTCCCACTTGCCCAAGAGGCGTCGGCGTTCCGTAGTAGTCTATCAGGATCCCGTCCAGCAGCTGCGGATTTGCCCTGCCCGCACGGATATGCATCAGATCTTTCTTGAAAACAGATATCGTTTTTTCCATCTTGACTTTTGCATTATCAAGCGCTTCATGCTCAATTTGCATCAAATACTACCTCCCGTCGTTATTGTTATCTTTGGAATTGATCCGCGTACCGATATGCTCACCCATCACCACGCGTTTGATTCCATTCTTTTCATCAAGGCCGAAACATACGATGGGTATGCTGTTGTCCATACAAAGCGAAATGGCGGTGGTATCCATCACCGACAACCCTTTGTTGATTACATCCATATAGCTGATAAATTCAAACTTTTTTGCGTTTGGGTTGGCCTTGGGATCGCTGTCATAGACGCCGTCTACGTTTTTTGCCAGCAGGATAAGATCCGCCTCTATTTCGGCCGCACGCAGCGCCGCTGCTGTGTCGGTAGAAAAATAGGGGTTGCCTGTGCCGCACGCAAAGATCACGACGCGCCCTTTTTCAAGGTGCCGCATGGCGCGCCTGCGGATGTAAGGTTCGGCGATCTGCCGCATTTCTATAGCGGTCAAAACGCGCGTCTGCATGCCCTTGTTTTCAAGCGCATCCTGCATCGCCAGCGCATTGATGGCTGTGGCAAGCATACCCATATAATCGGCCGTGGTCCTGTCCATGCCGATGCCTCTGCGGCCGCGCCAGATATTGCCGCCGCCCACGATGATGCCAATTTCCACGCCCAGCCGTGCCACCTCGATCACCTGATCGGCCACGCGGTTGATCGTCGAAAAGTCAAAACCTGACTGTTCGTTGCCTGCGAGAGCTTCTCCGCTGATTTTGAGTACAATGCGTTTGTATTTGGGCATAGCCGCCTCCTTAGCCAAATAAGCATGATTGGCTTGTGAAAAAGGGAGAGCTCATTCCAGCGGCTCTCCCCTTGCAAGCTCACATTATTGCTGCGTCTGCTTCATGACCTCTTCCGCAAAATCGTCTGCTCTTTTTTCGAGGCCTTCTCCCATCTCAAACCGGACAAACCGCCTTATGGAGACTTTACAGTCAAACGCGGCGCTCTTGTCCGCAACAAGTTTCTTGATTGTGATGTCCTGATCTTTGACAAACGGCTGCTCAAGAAGGCAGACTTCCTTGAAATACTTTTGTATGCGTCCTTCCACCATCTTTTGGGCGATGTTCTCGGGCTTGCCCTCGGCGATGGCCTGTGCCCGCAGTATCTCTTTTTCGCCGTCGATCACGCTCTGCGGCACATCAGAGGACTCAAGGTATGCAGGGTTCGCCGCCGCGATCTGCATGGCAATATCCCTGACGAAAGTTAAAAACTCAGGGTTTTTCGCTATTTCGGCCGTCTCGCTGCCGGCTTCAACAAGCACGCCGATTTTACCGCCAAGGTGGATATAGCTTTCAATCAGCCCTTCAGCCCCGGCTGCCATCTCAAAGCGCTCAAAACGCCTGATGGATATTTTTTCACCGATCTCGGCGATTTTTTCGGTGACTGCATCATTGACTGTGCCGCCGCCCATGGGCTGCGCAAGCAGAGAGTCCACATCTTTTGGGTCCGAATTCGCAATCTGCGCGGCTACTTTCTGTACAAATGCCTTGTAGCCCGGTGTCTTTGCCACAAAATCAGTCTCGCAGTTGACTTCCACAAGCACGCCGACCTTGCCGCCGTTTGTGATTGCACTGTCCACAACGCCTTCAGCAGCAATACGCCCTGCTTTTTTTGCGGCCGAAGCAAGGCCCTTTTCACGCAGTACCTTTATGGCCTCTTCCATATCGCCGTTTGTTTCGGTCAAAGCCTTTTTGCAGTCCATCATGCCCGCGCCTGTTTTTTCTCTTAAGGCTTTTACATCACTCGCTTGTATCATATCGAAAACACTCTCCTTGTTCTATTCCTCTTCTTCCTCTTCTTTATCCGGGGCGATCTCTATAGCGTCCAAAGACGGCGCTTCCTCTTCAGCAGCGCTGGCCACTGGTGCGCTGGCTGCCGGTGCGCTGGCCGCCGGTGCGCTGGCTTCGGGCGCAAACTGTTCACCCTGGCGCGCTTCGATGCACGCATCAGCTATTTTTGACGCGAGCAGTTTGACGGCGCGAATCGCGTCATCATTGCCGGGAATAATATAGTCTATCTCGTCCGGATCGCAGTTGGTATCCACGATACCCACGATCGGAATGCCGAGCGTTCTGGCTTCGGCGATTGCGATGCGTTCCTTACGCGGGTCCACTATAAACAGCAGCCCGGGAAGCTCTTTCATATCCCGGATGCCGCCAAGATTCCTTTGCAGTTTTTCATGCTCGTGGCGCAGTTTGATGACTTCCTTTTTGGGCAGCATCGCAAACTCGCCGCTTTCTTCCATC
>Ga0351853_1239_pt1 | contig 12956 bp, 11 predicted proteins | sample BONcelHFGM3001C8_FD_206799 | JGI IMG/M metagenome (GOLD analysis project Ga0351853, IMG submission 206799) | Enriched cells from coal bed in the Powder River Basin, Montana, United States - BONCAT cells FGM rep2 HSBNCT.FGM.300.1.C8 ... | reverse complement strand
TACGACCGCTTGCTGTGCGTCCTTGACCAGCCAGCTATCCAGCACAGCATGCTCGGGCGTGGGCGTGCCCCGCACCAGGCATTCATAACGCTTCTGCACCGCGCGTTCGCGGAAGGCCTGCTCCATAAGGCGGCTAGTGTGCCCATCGCGCGCGAGGATCAGCAGACCGCGCGTCTGGTTATCCAGACGGTGGCATGGCAAAAGAGGCGCTGTGAACCGATCTGGATAGGCGCTGTGCATTAGCGCGCCAATCGGTAAGCCGCCTCCGTTGTCCGCCTCGCAGGAGACGCCCGCGGGCTTGTCGATGATCGCCAACCGTTCATCCGCAAAGAGAATAGACGGTGCGGCCAGCTCGCACCCTTCGCGCAAGTACACCGATACCGCCATGCCCGCGTGCGCCGGCGCGTCCGGCGGCGTGCGCACGCCGTCTGCCTTAACGTCGCGGCGCTTGAAGGCCTCGCGGATGCACGCGCCCCGCACCAGCGGCAGCATCCTGCCTACCGCCGCCGCAAGCGTCTGACCGTCCAGCGCGTCGGGCACCGTAAACTGTTTGAGGATCACCGTGCCACCTCAGTGCCGCAGATAGGCGGTCATGCCGATCCAGTGGGGCGTGCTCTCGTGCAGGCGCTGCAAGGCATTCTGCATGACCGGGGTGGCACGCACGCTCAGCATCGTGGCCATTACAGCCTCCATGTCGCGCAGCGGCACGCCCTGCTTGGCCAGAAAGCGCAGATCCTCAGCGGCGTCCTCTGCATCCCATTCGGGACGGGTAGAGCCCTCCAGCGCGGCGCGCATCGCGTCGTGCAGCGGTTCCTCCTCCGGCAAAACGCCGTTGATGCCACCCGCCAGCGTTTCCTCATTCAGCGTCAGGGTGATATCGCCGCCATAACCCATGGTGGAAATCAGACGGTTCGGGTCAGCCAGCCCAGGGTGCACCAGCACGATATCGCGCGCCGTTTCGGCGATGTACTCAAAGGTCGCTTTCATGTATCTGTTGGCAATGTTTTGTGCCAGTACGTCGCTTCGAGCCATAACGTCCTTCATGAAGAACAGCAGCGGCTGCGCACTGTGCAAAAACCCCGCGATGTATAAAAGCCCGTGGATGGTCGCGTCGTAACGGAACAGCAACGCGCGCGCCTCCTGATAGGCGGGGTTGTTGTAGGCCAGCAGCAGCGGTTCGTAAAGCGCGTTGGGCAGTTCGAGCGTCCACTCTTCCTCCACAGCGGAAAATGTGCACCATAGGCGGCGCGAGAGCGCCTCCACTGCGTCGATCTCATCCCAGTTAAAGGATGAAATGCGTCCGCCAGCCATCAGCAGGCGTTCCAGCAGCGTGCTTTCGCCGCCGGAGAGGTAGAGCGCCTCGGTTGGCAGCTGCTCCAGCACGCGGCTACGAAGCTGGGCGAGTGTGATCAGCCCGCCAGCGCCCGGTTCATATTGAAAAAAGGAAAGCTCCAGCAGTGCCTGCGCCTCTCGGTCTGTAGCCAGCGGCGAAAACAGCCCGTTCTTTGGAAAGGCGGAAAGCCTGCGCTCGCAAGCCTCGAACTGTTTCTCGCGCAGTTCGCTCATCGTTTTCTCGATCCAGTCAGATTCGTGGATCGTGTATGCTTCCCGCAGCACTTTTCACCCTCCTTTGCCTTCGAATGTTGCCCGTATGTCAAACGTGCGTGATCCAGCCGAACGGGTCGGCCACTATGCCGGTCTGGATACCGGTGAGCATATCGTAGAGTTGCTGGGTCACCTTACCGATGTTGCCGTCGCCGATGGCGACCTTATCGCCCTTGTAGGCGATCAGGTTCACGGGCGACACCACTGCGGCGGTGCCGGTGCCAAACGCCTCGGTGAGCTTGCCGCCGCGCGCGTCCGCAAGCACCTCGTCGATGGCCAGGCGGCGCTCCTCCACCTCATAGCCCAGGTGAGCGGCCAGCTTCATCACGCTGTCGCGTGTGATGCCCTGCAAAATGCTGCCATTGAGCGCGGGGGTCACGATTTTCTTGCCCTCGTAGACAAACATCATGTTCATAGAGCCCACTTCTTCGACATAGCGCTGCTCCACGCCGTCCAGCCACATGACTTGCGCGTAGCCCTCATGCTTGGCGCGTGCGCTTGCCAGAATGCTGGCCGCGTAATTGCCGCCCGTTTTGGCGAAGCCCACGCCGCCACGCACCGCGCGCACCAGCTGATCTTCCACGAAAATGGCCACGGGCGCAAGCCCGCCAGCATAGTATGCGCCGCTGGGCGACAGGATCACATAGTACAGGTAGTTCTGCGCCGCAGACACGCCCAAGAACGGTTCGGTGGCAATCATCGTGGGGCGGATGTAGAGCGACGTGCCGGCCTGCCGCGGCGTCCATTCCTTGTCCAGCGCCAGTAGCGCGCGCAGGCTTTCCATATACAGCTCGATGGGCATTTGCGCCATACCCATGCGTTCGGCGGAGCGGTTCATGCGCTCAAAGTTGTCGCGGATGCGGAACAGGTTAAAGCCGCTTTCTGTGCGGTAGCACTTCGCACCTTCAAAAATCTCCTGACCGTAGTGCAGCACCGAACATGCCGGATCCAGCGCCAGCGGCCCGTAGGGCATCACGCGCGCATCATGCCAGCCCAGCCCCTCCTGATAATCAATCAACAGCATATGGTCGCTGAAAATCCTGCCAAAACCCAGTTTGCTCTCATCGGTGGGCTTTGCCTTGGGATGGGCTGTTTGGTTGATTTTGATCTCGTACATGCTCTTGCTCCTCCACCACAATACTGCCCTTGTGCGGGCCAGCGCCGAAACGCTTAGTGTTATTATAGACGCTTGCCGCTGTCTGTCAAGCCGTTTGGCGCATGAGCGACACGTAAAAACCGTGTTTGCTCAGCTTTCGGGCACGGCAGGCAGCGTGACGGTGATGCGCGTAGCCGCCTCATCCGGCACAAAGGTGACCTGCGTGAGCTCCGTCGCCGTGGCCGTCGGCAGGTAGAACACCCCGCCGTACAGGGCCGCTTCGCGGCTGGTCATTACCTGCGGCGCGAGGTTCTTCATGACCTGCAGATCGGTCACGTTGCCCTCATTGTCCACCACGTAGCTGAGCTGGTAGAGGTCACTCAGCAGCGAGAAGGCGACCTCCTGCCGTTCGCCGTCCGTGCCCGGTACCAGCGCGATGCCTGCGTTGCGCAAGATCTCAAGCAGCGGCACATACGAAACCGTGCCAACCTGAAGCGGGTGCAACACTTCGGGCACTTCGCCCTCCGGCAGGGGCGACCCATCCGCGGGCAGCAGCGTCAGCGGTTCCGTAGCGCCCGCCAGCACAAAGTCCTGCGTGAGAATCGGCTCCGGCACCGCTGGGGCTTCGCTGGGCGTAGGCTCGGCGGTGGGCGTGTCGCTGGGTGGCGCCACGGTGTCAGTCGGTGCTGGCGTATCCGTTACAGGCGCGGGCGTGGCCGTTGCGGGTTCGCTCGCGGTTGCGGTGGGTGCTGCCGTGGGCGTGGCGGACGGGGGCACCGTAGGCGGCACGGACACCGTCCCTGTGGGCGTGGCCGTCGGCGCGGGCACAAACGTCGGCGCAGGCGTATGCGTCGCGGGGGGCGTGGTGAGGGCGGGGCTCGGGCGCGGCGTCGCCCTGGGCGACGGGGTGGGCGTAACATCGACCGGCGCGTATATCACCTCGGTGCTTTCGTAAAGCACGGTCAGCGTGCGCTTGCCAGCGATGCCGTCCACATCCAACCCCTGATAATACTGGAAGCGCTCCACGGCGCGGCGTGTCTGGTTACCAAATACGCCATCCACGACGCCCGTGTAGTAGCCCAGCTCCGCTAGGCGGCGCTGCATCATCTTCACATCGTTGCCCTTATCGCCCACCTTAACGGTGCGGTAGTCGGTATTGGGCGTGATGTTAGGCGATGGCACCGGGGTAGGCGTAGGCGTGGGCGGCGGCGTGGGTGTTGCGGTGGCGACGGCCTGCGTGGGTGCAGGCGTGGGCGTCGAAGGCATCAGGGAGGGTTCCGGCGCGGACTGAACGGACGATACGAACACCATCGTCAGGTAGAGTAGAATGGTTTTCAGCAGATCCATAGCCGCTCCTCCTTCGCCATACGCATAAGCTAATTCAGTATACCACGGTTTGCCCCTTGTTTCAACGCCGACCGGCTTCGCGCCGGCCTACAGTTTGACAGGCGACGCACTGGCGTTTTCGTGGTCGAACCGCTTCTTTGTCAATTCGGGCGCACGGCCAGCGCCACCGTTATGAGGATGGCGTGAATGGCTGATTTCAGCACATGATTCAAAATCCATACAGCGCAGCCAGTCGGCGGCGGCATTCAACATTACGCTGAGGTGCAGCGATAAACCGAAGGCGATCATACGTATGTCCATGATTGGTGTTCTGCTTTTCTGAGCAACACCCCAGCCAAACCGCAGCGATCAGCATGGCCGGGTGGCCATCATGCGGTACGGCACATGACGTATCGCAGGAACGAAAACGATATGCCGCCAAACACACCTGCTACGAAACCCCGTCATTCCCATGGTATGCCAAAAAGAAGCGGCGCCCATGGTTTCCCCTTCACTGCCGCTTGCCCTATGCACTTATGGCATTGATTTGGCATGTCAGGCAGCGCGTTTCAGCCGTGCCCCAACAGCGTATAAGCGGCCCCGCCCATCACACCCGCGCCCAGTATCACCAGTATCGGGTTAAGCTTGAGCAACCGCAGCACCAGCAGGCAGGCGGCGATGATCGCAACGACAATGTAGTCCAGCCGCCCGTAGACGCCCAGCAACGCATGGTTGATGATGGACACGCCCGCCGAGGCGATCAACCCTACCACCGCTGGCTGGAGGCTTCGCAGCACGCCTTGTACCAGCCGCATGCTATGGTACTTGCGGTAGAGAATCGCAAATATCATCACAATCACAAACGATGGAAACACGCAGCCCAGCGTGGCGACCACCGCCCCGGCCAGCCCGGCGACGCGCGTGCCCACAAACGTGGCCGCGTTGATGGCGATGGGCCCGGGCGTCATTTGCGAAATGGTCACGATATCGGCAAACTCACTCATGGTAAGCCATCCATGGGCCTGCACCGCCTGTGCCTGTATCAGCGGCAGCGCCGCATAACCGCCGCCGATGCTGAACAGCCCAATCTGGAAAAACGCCAGAAACAGCGAAAGCAGCATCACGCGGCGTCCCCCTTCCGCATGCCAAAGAGCGTTGTGCCAAGCCCCAGCAGCGCGCAGGCAATGATCACCAGCATCACGTTGATTTTCAGAATGCAGGCGCAGACGAACGCCGCGCACATCAGCACTGCCAGATACACGCTGCGCCGCCGCAAAATCGCGCCCGCCATGCTGGCTACCACATCGGCGATCACCGCGCACACGCCCGCCTCCATGCCATGGAGCACAAAGCGCACTAGCTCGTTACCGATAAAGGCCTGGTAGCCCATAGAGATGAGCGACAGCAAAATGAGCGGCGGCAGTACCGTGCCCGCCGTGGCGACCAGCGCGCCCGGCCAGCCCATCAGATGGTAACCCACCAGCACGGAGGCGTTCACCGCCATGGCCCCCGGCGTGGATTGCGCGATGGCGGTAAAGTCAAGCATGGATTGTTCGTCCAGCCAGCCCAGCCTGTCCACGAAATGTTTTTTCATCAATGGCACAATCACGTAGCCTCCGCCGAAGGTGAAGGCGCTCAGCTGAAAGGTGGCGGCGAAGAGCCGCCAGATGCTTTTCGGGTATCCCTGCACTCGCGTTCCCATCTTTCCGGTAGTCTCGCGCCACGGGGCATCCGCGTCGTGCCGCCCCAACAGCATATCATAAAACTGTGCGCCACGACAGGCGCAATCGGTAAAAAGCAGGCAAGCGTTGTGTGAACCCGGGGGAAGGCGTGCAGCGCTTTGGCGCGGCTGTGCGGGCAAACCTCAAAACCGCAGTATGTCAGGTTTCTCCGCTTTCAATCACCCGCAGCACGGCACGCATGGACGCCTGAAACTCCGCCTCGTCATTGTTGGGAAATATCAGCAGGTCGTCGTCCACTGAAGGATCGTCCAGCGTGGCGGGGATGGAGAAATCCTGCGTGGCGACATACTCGTCCCAGTTAGCCAGCTTCCACGTGTCACGGTCGCTGTTGCGCTTTATCATGCGCTGGCGCGCGACCGCCACATCCGCCTTGACCCAAACGACCGTCAGGCGCGCGCCGTGCCGGTGCAGCTTTTCGCGCAGCGCATCCATATACGCGCTGTCGCGCACCTCGCGCGTAAACGGCGCGTTGATCAGCACCACATCCTCGTACTGGAGCGCCTCCAGCGCAAGGTCGACGATCGCGTAGTACTCATAGTCGCGGATGTTCTCCTCAAAGAAGACGGAGCTGCGGTCATAGGGCTCGCCCGCCACCTTGAAAATCTGCTTGCTAAGCACGATCAGCGTATCCTTGTCCAGATACACGACATGCTGTAAATGCTTCGCAAGCTGTTTGGACACGTAGGTCTTGCCGCACGCGGGCGGCGATGTGACGAGTATCAGTCGCTTCATGTCTTTCATCCCCTCCTGCTTCGCTTCATGTTAGTCTCTTTTCAAAGCACTTTGGCCGCCATGGTTCAGACCGTGTATCCATATTCGCAAAACGCCCTGCGTATCCCTTCCTCGGTGCTGGGGAACGGTGACACAAACGCCGCCGCGGCAGTGCAGTCCATCCGCAGGTCCGCATACTTGCCGTCCGGCTCTTCCTCGGGGATCAGCAGGCGCGCCGCGCGTCGCCCCGCTCCCATCAGCGCCAGCATCAGTTTTGCGGCTTCATAGGGCGTGGTGTCCCCCGCGCTGCCGAAATTGTAGACGCCCGCGGGCGCTTCCAGCAAAGCGGGCAAGCGCTCCGCGACCTCGAACACATAGGTGATGCCGCGTCCTGTGCGCGAGGCGAGCGTAACCGGCTCGTCCGTTTCGGCGGCGCGGCGGCACAGCGCCAGCAGGTTGCGCCCCGCGCGCAGGTTGCGCTGGGGAAAGTCGTACATCCAGGTGAGCCGCACCGCGGCACAGTGGCATCCGGTTTGTGCGATGAGCGCCTCCGCTTCCTGCTTGTGCCGCCCGTACACGCTGCCGGGGCAGAGCGCTGCGCTTTCCGCGTGCGGCGCGGGCGACGGGGTGCCGCTATAGACCTGATCGGTACTGAAGTGTATCATCCGCGCCCCCGCCTCGGCGCACGCATGCGCCATGTTCTCCGCGCCCAGCACATTGTCGCGGACACTCGCCTGCGGGTCAGCTTCGCAGGCGCGCATGTCCGCAATGGCCGCGCTGTGGAGCACGGCATACGGCGCAGCCTCACGCAGCGCGCGCACGCACGCGTCGCGGTCCGTGATGTCCAGCGCCGCGCGAGGCAACGCCAGCACATCGAAACAGCCTTGCAGTAGCGCCTGCACGCGCGAGGCGCAAAAGCCGTTCGCGCCGGTCAACAGTATGGTTTTCCGTTTTGGCATTATGAAAGCCTCCTGTGGGGTGTTCGCCTGTACAGTTCGTCCGGCGCGTCGCTTTCCCCTCTTTTGCACCGGAAAACCTCGCACGCGCACAGAACCCCATCGCGCAGCACTGCCGTTTTCAAACCGCCGCAAGCGGGTATTGTTTTAATGGATGCGCTCCGGCAGGAAAGGCTTACACGCATCCCGAATTTTTTACAGCCGCACTCCGCGAAACGGGCACGGCATGAACTCACGCAAGGTTGGTGTGCATGGACGAATATCTGCAGGAAGTCTTCAACGATGCGTACGACAACGCGCTTGCCTATTTCACACTGCGCAAGCGGGAAGACCCGGCTTTTGACCGCACATTTCTGCAAGGCTTGCTGGAGAGCCTCTATGTGCGGCAGGGCAACAACTGGGACGGGCGCGGGCAGGCGAAGGACATGTCGCTCAGCGGCATGATCGCCGCCGCCGAGCTGGTGCTGGCACAGTGGGATGGCGAAACGGTGGAGTGAAGCCGCTGCGCGCCCAAGCAAACCCGCGTGATGGGGCAAAGGGCTGAAACGTACAGCTTGACGCAGGCGGCACAGGGTCCAAGGTTAACCCCAGTACGCAAACTGTCTGTGCTGCCAATTGGCAAGCCATGCACGCGGGTATTCTTGCGCTTCGGCCATCTCGCGGTGCAGGTGTGTTTTTGGCCTCCGAGCCGCAAGCGTGACCGGCAGGCCCCCTTCCACGGAACCGCCAAACAGCGAATGCGGCTGGCGCGCGCGTCAGCCGCATTCGCTGCGCTTTGCAAAACCAAGCGCCCAAGGCAATGGGGGGCAGAACCCATCCTCTGCGCTATGCGCGGCCAAGCGCATGTAACATGCCTCAAATCGCCCGCAAACCGCCCGCCGCTTCGCGTAGGCAACTTTGCGCGGCTGCAAAGCGCATCCGCCGCTTTGCGGCCGACAGCGCGCCTTGCCCCCTTCACACAACCGTGCAAGGCAAGCATGCAAGGCGTTTGGAGGCACATTGTAGCGTATGGTGACGGAGAAAGATTCCAACCGATGCTTGTGTTTTAAAAATTACTTGTATTCATTTCATCATTCTGTTATATTGTAACAAAGTAGATAGCAATTAAATGCCAATGCCCTACGCCCGGCAGCGCGGCCCGCCCTAACACGCAGGTAACTGTTCCGCGTCGAAACCTCGATAACCTGTTGCCGTGCTGTACTGACCGACGGCCTCCCGCCAACGGGCTACGGAAAGGGGGCAAGGGAAAACCGCATGTGTACGCTATCCTATGTCATCATGAACGTATTTGGCATTGTGGTGTTGCTCTTTTTCTTGCAAAACCAGCGGCAGTCCGGCAGCGTTTCGCTTGACGACAGGCTGTTCAACGGCATCTTAATTACCACCATCATCGAACAGGCGATGGACGCTGCGCAATGGATGTTGGACGGGGTGATATTTCCGGGTTCTTACCAATTGCAAATGTTCGCCTATACCGTGGGGCATGCCGTCGCGCCTTCGATCATCTGCCTGTGGGCGATGTACTGCGACCTGCGCACCAACATGGACGAGCGCCGCCTGAAAAAGCGCTTGCCGCTCTATCTGCTGCCCATCGCGCTGCACGTCCTCCTGCTGCTTGCAAACCTGTTCACGCCGCTGGTGTTCCGCATAGACGCGGCGCATATGTACCACCGAGACCGGTTCTTCCCGGTCTACATGGTGCTGATGTTCCTCTACGGCATCCTGTCGCTGTTGCTGGTCGCGCGCAAGGCGATGCAGCCAGCGCCCTCGCAGGAGCGATCGGAGTTTCGCTTCATGGCTCTCTTCTTGATTCCGCCATTCGCCGCAGGCGTATTGCAGTGGATGTTCTACGGGCTGTCGATCATCTGGCTGTGCTCGGTGCTGTCAATCATCATGGTATATACCAATGTGTTAAGCCGCCAAATTTCCATCGACTCGCTCACGGGGCTCAACAACCGCCGCAAGCTGAGCCGCTACCTTGATGTCAAAATCAAATCCGCAGAGGCGGATCCGACAATGTTCCTCATGATGCTGGATGCCGATCATTTCAAATCAATCAACGACAGTCAGGGCCACTCTGTGGGCGACCGCGCGCTGGTGGCCATCGCGGAAATCCTCAAAGGGCTTGACCTTGGCAAGGATTGCTTTCTTGCGCGGCTGGGCGGCGACGAGTTTGTGATTTTGAGCCACAGGCGCGAAGGTAACAGTCCCGAGGCCATCGCGGAGCGCATCCAGCAGCGTATCGACGCATTCAATGGCGAACCCGGGCATCAATTCCGGCTTTCGTTAAGTATCGGCTGGGCGCACTTTGACCCGGCACACATCAATACCACCGACGCGCTGCTCAACGCAGCGGATCAATCCATGTATAGGACGAAAGCGCTGCGGCGGAAATAAGCCCGCACGGATGCCCTGGGCGCGCTATGCGCCTGCGACATTCGCCTTGTCGGCGGAGTGCCTGAGCAGCAGTTAAAACACCCGCGTAACGAATATCGTGAGAACCCCCTATCGCAGGGTGCACAGCCCAGTGAAAACACACATTGAAAGATAGCCTCCCAGCGTAGGATTATCAACTACGAAGGGAGGTTCTTTCTATGCCGTGAAGGCTCACAAAGATGCTGGAATAAAAGGAATTCATTATGAGAATGCTTTCCGAGGGCAAAACACAGCGAGACGCCGCGCAGTCACTGGGCGTCAAGGACAAGCAGGTTATGAAAGGGTCTAATAAAAAGAGAACATCGAAGGGAAGCAACGCAGCAACACCGTTTTGAGAACCAAGTGTGCTGCGCCGGTCAAACAAGTGGTCTCCTTGGGGTAGCAGCACCACAGTATCCTAGGATTACGGCACAGTTCACAAGCTCACAGTAACTGAACAAAGCGCGGTGCATTGCCCGCGATATGGCGGGAAGCGGCAACTGCTGCGGCAATGAGATTACATAACACTTCTTTGCCGTGGTCGGCATGGTGTGCGTTTTACTGACAACGGCTGTGGCCCTTTGAACCGGCGCGTCTGCTCACCGCTGCTTACCTTTTGGGTTTCCCGATGGCCGTGATGCCCTGCGCCGCCCACGCCAACACGAACACCAGCCCGTACAGGATGACGGGTATCCAGATAATCTGGTGGATCCACGCAAAGGTGACATATGTGCCGGTCAGGGTATCCTGAAACAGCCCGCCATAGGTCAGCAGCACCAGCATGGCATAGGACGCGAGGATCCCGGCAATTGCCAGCCGGTTGCGGATCACGCCATAGAGCTGCGTAACGATAAACATCATCATGAAACCGAAAAAGAACATCGGCCACATGCCGTTGCCCGCGACAATTGCCACCACCGCGCCGTGCAGGGCAACGAACACCTCCAGAAAGGTGATCCATTTGATATTGGTATGCCAGCTGGTTTTCGCCAGCGAGAGTTGCGTCATGAGCATGAACAGGTAGAAGAAGCCGATCACATGGCCCAGCGTGCCTTCCATGGGGTGGAACCAAAAAGTATAGATCACGGCCCAGGCGATAAAGTAGCCATGAATATTGGATAACGCGGCCACTCCGCGCTCCGGCAAGCGCACCTTCCTGCCGAAAAACAGCCCCCTGCGGCGGTTGAGCATCATAAGTATCAGCACCAGCATGACAATTATCGAACCCTGAGACGACATGACCGGCACATACTGCGCCAGCGCGTCATAGAAGAAAACGGTCTGAAGCTGGTGCAGGGCGATGAACACCGTGTTGACGACCAGCAGCCACACATTGACCGACCCGGCAGTACCCGCAGGCAAAACAGGCTGCTTCTTCAGGCGGCTGATGAGCCACCACACCAGCGCCTGATGGGCGGCATAGCCCACCCACATGGTGATGCCGGCCCACACTTCGGCGTGTGGCAGCTTCCATACATACCAGTCCGCACCGCGGTCAGGCAGCAATGTGGCGCGGAAGGGTTCCAGCGTAAGAGACAGCAGATAGGAGAGAACCGTGAAACCAATGGAAACCAGAACCGCATACCCCACAACGTTTTTCAGTCGGTACCGCTTTTGTACATCCATGCCGTCATGTCTCCTTTTGCCTGTTCGTGTGTTCAGAAAGGCACTGCGCGGGCGCAAAACAGCGTCCGAGGCTACCCGCCGCACCACCGGAGCGCGCGTTGCCAAAGCCGCGTCTGCACGCGCGCGGCAGAAAAACACCCGCACCGTATTCAATGCCAGGCAACTACACTGCCGCACAAGCACTAAACAAGGCTGCTGGCGTTACGCGACCCGCAGTCTCCCCCGTCGCGGCATGTCGCCGCGCGCCGCCTGCGAATGCAAGATGCGGCCATACAACCGTCAGGCGGAGTTGGAAGCATCCGTCCCGCCTAGGACGTGCAGGAACACATTCACAATCGTCGGGTCGAACTGCGTCCCCGCGCACCGCGTGATTTCCCCGATTGCCTCCTGATGTGGGATGGCCTTATGATAGGGGCGGTCCTGCGTCATGGCGTCGTATGCGTCCACCACCGCCAGTATGCGGGAGAGCAGCGGGATGGCTTCCCCAGCGAGCTTTTGCGGATACCCGCTGCCGTCCCACCGCTCGTGGTGGCACAGGATATACTCCGCAATGGGCGCAAGGTTAGAAGTGGAAAGCGCGATGCGGTAGCCGATCTCCGGATGCTTCTTCATCTCGACCCACTCGTTGGCGTCCAGCCTATCCGGCTTGTTGAGGATATGCTCGCTGATGCCGATCTTCCCAATGTCGTGCAGCGTCGCCAGCAGCTCCAGATGATCCAGCTCGTTTTGCGACAGGGAGAGGTTCAGGCCCACCTTTCGCGCCAGCTTCACAAGCCGTTCGGAGTGTGCTTCCGTCTCATGGCTCTTTTCGAGCATGGCGGCCTGTATGGATGCGATAATCGCGCTTTGCGAGCTACGCTTTTCCAGCAATTTGTGCTGGTTCATGTTGTCCTCGGCTTGCCTGTAGACGTCGATCATCTTTTCGTCCGCGTCTTGCTTGGTGCCTGCGCCAAACGAAATGCTGATCTGATAGGGCTCGTTGTCGCTATTGAAACGGTGCCCCTGACAGGCGGCCTGAATGCGGTCAATCAGCGCAACGGCTTCTTCATAGCTCGTTTTAGGCAGCAGCAGAGTGAACTCGTCGCCGCTGGTCTTGGCCAGAACGTCACCAGCGCGACAAAAGCGCCGTAAAATGCCGGCCGTTTCCACAATGATGGCATCCCCCGCCTTGCGGCCGAACGAATTGTTGATGAGCTTGAGCCCGTTGATATCCCCGATGATGACCGACAGCGGCAGATGCTCGGGTGTGTTCAGCAGTTCTTCCTGTTCGTTGAAGTGCCTGCGGTTCACAAGGCCAGTCAGGTAGTCGTGCGTGCTGGTGTAGATCAGGCTTTCTTCCGCTGCCTTCTGCGCCGTGATGTCGCTGAGGAAGCAAAGGTACCTGTTCTCAGACAGCAGCGTAGCGCCGACCTGCGCCCAGCGGATCGATCCGTTATGATGCCTGTACTGCACCTCGCCGCGCCCTGAGCCTGTTTTTTC
>Ga0351853_1238_pt1 | contig 12971 bp, 10 predicted proteins | sample BONcelHFGM3001C8_FD_206799 | JGI IMG/M metagenome (GOLD analysis project Ga0351853, IMG submission 206799) | Enriched cells from coal bed in the Powder River Basin, Montana, United States - BONCAT cells FGM rep2 HSBNCT.FGM.300.1.C8 ... | reverse complement strand
AAATGCGCGCTCGTAGCTCAGCTGGATAGAGCGCAGCCCTGCGGAGGCTGAGGTCTCAGGTTCGAATCCTGTCGAGCGCATACCCGTTAAGATTCACCCAATATACGGCAAGCAGTTTTCTCCTTGTTTATTCAACTTTTTATTTTTCCGCGTATCTGTACCAACAGAAAAACCTGGGCGCCCGCCAGCATGGCGAAAACAGGCAACCCCAGTAAAAACAAAAGATCCGACGTGAAGTCAATATTTATTGCGGGAAGGCCGCCCATCGCGGCGGTGTTGGTTCCCGAGGCGGATGCGTCGCTTTTTAACGCCACGGCCTGGTCCATCATTACCAGCCCCAGCACGATAAGCAGCGACAAGGCTGCGCCTCCCATAATCAACGCCCTGGATTTTCTCTTTCTCTGCCGCCGCGTCTTCAGAACAAAACCTTCTGATTTATGTGGATGCACATGTCTCGTGCGTAAAACGAGCAGCCCTTGATCATTCTTTCTGATGGTCACTCTTTGCCCGGACAGTTTTTTTATGCTGTATGCAATGATTTGTCTTGTATTGTGCAGAATCATAATTCGCCCTCCATATTCAAACTCTTTGATTGCATTGAGCAGTCATCTTATATATTGAGCAAACCCGTTAATGGATTGCCCGGTTTCCTGTGAGAGAAAATCAACATGTCAAGTCTTATATCGAAGATACCCGTTCCGCGCGCAATATAAACACAAGCCGTGACAAATAACAAAACGAAGGCCATGACATTTTATTGCACGGTGGCGTTTGCCGAATAATTCAATGAGGCAATGGCCCGTGCGTTTTGTGCCGGGTCATTGGCTGCTGAAATTCTTGTGAGGATTTTTAAGGAACTGTTTTTAAGGGTTTCTTTATACCGTGGAAGACGTGGAAGACATTGAAACGCCGTGCGCCAAAGTCAGCATTCCACCCGGTTGCGGCCGCCTTCTTTGGCGCGGTACAGCGCCTGATCTGTAAATTCGATGAGTTCTTCTTTGACCGTGTGTTCCGGGAATGAGCCCACGCCAATGCTTACGGTAATATGAATGGGATCCCCTTCATCGCGCGGGAAGAGATGATCCTGAATTGTTTCACGCAGGCGCTCGGCAAGTTCCATGGCGCCTGGTTTCGGGGTTTCCGGCAGGATTGCCATGAATTCTTCACCGCCGTATCGCGCGAGAACATCCAGGTTTCGCAATTTTCCACTCACAACTTTAGCCAGTTCCATGAGCACGGCGTCACCCGTGCGGTGCCCGTATGTGTCGTTCACGTTCTTGAAATGATCGATGTCGAACAAAAGCACGGACAAAGGGCGCTTATAGCGCTGTGAACGTGCAAGTTCCTGGTTCAGCCGATTTTGCAGGAACCGGTGGTTATAGAGGCCTGTGAGCCCGTCTGTTTCCGCCATTTCCTGCAGCCGGAACCTGAGTTTGAGGTTCTGTATGGCCACGCCAAGGTGGTTGCACAGGATTCGTGTCTCTTCCATAATATCCTGGTCAAACATACATGGTTCGGAATGTGAGATTACAAAAACCCCTTCGCTGACCCGGCCGCCGAGAAGGGGTTCCGCGCGCACCACAGCGGGCTCGTAATCGATGAGCACAACATTCTTTGGCACGGACTGATTGTGTTCGTCCACACGCCACTCGGCTGTGTGGGCGGGGCTCTTGATCACGGCGTCCAGGATGGGATGATCCGCGGGCACGCGTTTTTTCTGAATTGTTTTTCCGTTGGGCTGATACAGCGCATAATCGTCCTCTTCCGTAGAGGCCATCACGGATATATCGTCCACGGACATGAGCTGGCCGATGTAGCGTGAAAAAAGCTGGATGGTTTCTTCAATGGTGTTCTTCGCATTTAATTCCTTGGAAAATGCGATGTGGGACCGGCGGCGTTCCGTAATATCGTTCTTGAGTTGAATGAGCGCATCCTTTGCCGAATTGGCTTCGATAATGGATTGCTTTTCTTCCATAAGTTCGGCAAAGCTGCGCTCAAGCCGCCGGTTCAGGTCGTCAATTTTCTTTCGGTCATGCTTGATGGCTGTGTTGGCGTCGCGCAGCGCCCTGTTTTTTTCCACAAGTTCGGACAGATTGCGCTCCAGGTGCGCATTGAGTTCATCGATCTTTTTTCGGTCCTGCTCCATGCGCAGCCGGTCTTTGCGCTCGTTTTCCGCCAGAGAAGCTATCACGAAATACACGAGAAACATGAACCCGGTGCGCACGGCGAAGTCGCTGATAAAAAACCGGTCCGGGTTTTGGAAGTACAGGCCCATATATAACACGGCCGAAATCACCGTGGCCGCTGCGCCGCCGAACATTCCGAACGCCATGGTGTGGGCCGCGATGAACAGATAATAACCCAAAAAGAATTCGCTGTTTCCAAGGCCCGTGTTGTTGACCATGATTGTGACGAAAACCGTGTCCAGCACCATCATGAAATGAAAGGATGCGGAACGAAAATCCGGAAACTTTGATATGAGCACAAAAAACAGCAGGGAATAGAGAAAAAACCAGAGCAGGGGCGGGGCGGCGCCTTTGAGCATGGCCTGGGCCAGGGCGGGCAGGGCCTGAATCTGCGCGGCCGTGGAGATCACCCACGCCACGGCCCCGATTAAATAGAAAGCGCGCAGCACGAAAAAATATCGGTCAAAAGAATCGTGCCGGGGCGGACGTATGCTGTGGTGTGTGTTGCCGGAAACCATGTGTGTGTTACAGCGCCTTGCCCCGTCCGCAGCCGTCAGAGAAAATCAAAATGCTTTTTGTCGAATTTTACGCGGTATTCCTGGGCCGTTGTAATGCCGAGATGTGTTTCCTCGATGGGAGAGGAATCGCTGTGCAGGATTGAGCCGTTTTCCAGGAAAGTGTAAATGAGCGGTAAGAGCGCAGCATTGGTTTTTGCTTCGGGTGCTTCGAGGTAAGCTGTGTTGTTGGATTCGCTGTAGTAAATCCCGGTTCGGGCCAGGCCCATGAACAGAGGCGTGTATTCCTTAAGAAAAGCGGAAAGCATGTTGAACAGGGCGCGGCGGTTTGCTGACACCTTTTCATTCTTGGAAGAAATAAGCCCGGCCTGGTTCATGTTCCATGATGCATTGGGTTCCTTCTCAACCAGGGCGTCGGTTTTGAACAGGGGCTTGCACTGCAGGTCGAACCAGTGCTGGGGTTTGAACAAAGTGCCGCGCATGGCGATGAGATTATCCGATTGCGCTTCATATGTTATGGAAATGCCTGTGGGCATGTGCGTGTCTGCAATCTGATATGGATTTTTCCACCGGCCCACAAATCCCATATCGATCATCTTGCATGAATATTTTTCAATGCGAAGAACGACTTCTTTGACGGTTTCATAGTGATTGGCGCATGTGATCTCATCTTTAAGGGTTTCGAATTTTGTTGTGTCCCAGGCGGCTTCGTTGTAAATAACTTTGCCAAAGCGGCTGATTTGATCGGAGTGCGCCACGGCCTCGCGCACGTCTCCAAAATAAATGTGCAGAAAGCTCACGGATTTTTCCAGAAAATGAATGAACCCATCCGGATCTTTTATATAGACTTCCCAGTGCAAATTTTCCACCGTGGTCCCTCCCTTTGTTTAATAATATCCTCAGAGGTTTCAAAATCTGTAACATTATAGATTATTTGGCCGGTCTGTAACAGATGATACGCGATTTTAACGTTTTTGCATATTTGGGGCGCTTGTGAGATTTGGACGCCTGGGGCCAAGCCTTGCTATAATTACATAAGGAAGTGAACCGGTCAAAACGGCGTGCTTCCGGTGCATGCGGCATCACATAAGTGCCACGGGAGGGCGCCATGACAAATTCGGTAGCCATTATCTACACGGAAGAGTACAGCGGCCACGACACCGGGGCGCATGTGGAAAGCCCGGAGCGCGGGCCGGCAATCAAGGACGCCCTGGAACAAGCGCCCTTTGCCGGGGCTCTGGAATGGGTGGCCCCGCGCCAGGCGTCTGTGCAGCAGATTGCCGGCATCCATGATTCCTCATACATCAATTTTGTAAAGAAAAGCTGCGATGGAGCGGGCCGGGGAATGCGCCACCTGAACCCGGACACGGCAATCTGCGCGCGCAGCTATGACGTGGCCCTGCTGGCCGCAGGCGGCGTGCTCGAAGGCATCGACCGGGTGCTCGACGGCCGCAACGCCCACTTTTTCGCCGTGGTGCGCCCGCCCGGACATCACGCCGAATATTCCGAATCCCTGGGGTTTTGCCTGTTCAACAACATCGCCATCGGCGCACGCTACGCCATTGAGGAAAAAGGGCTGGATCGCGTGTTCATCCTGGACTGGGATGTGCACCACGGCAACGGCACCCAGCATTCCCTGGAATCAGACCCCACGGTGTTTTTCTGCTCATTCCACCAGTGTCCCCATTACCCGGGCACGGGCAGAGCCCAGGAATACGGGCGCGGAGACGGCCTCGGCTATACCATGAATTTCCCCATGCCCGCGGGATCGGGCAATGCGGATTACCTGCACCTGATGCGCGACATCGTGGCGCCGGCCATGGAAAAATTCAAACCCCAACTCGTTCTGGTGTCCGCAGGCTTCGACGCGCACAGCGCAGACCCCCTGAGCAGCATCGAACTCACCGAAAGCGCGTACGCGGATATGGTGCGGATCATGCTGGACGCCGCGCCCGGCGCGCCCATGGGCCTGGTTCTGGAGGGCGGCTACAATCTCCGCACACTGGCCTCCTCAGCCGCCGCTGCAACAGGCGTGCTTGCCGGAGACGATTCCCATACCGGGCCGCAGGGCGACCCATCGGCCGCGGCCCTCAAACTGGCGCAAGCGCACAGGGAAGATCACCCGTTTTTAAAACGGTAACTACGATTTTATACCGTTTCTAATCGGCAATTGAGCTGTTGCTTAAAATCAACAAAAAAAAGTGTCGATTGCGATTTTTTCTTTTATAATAGAAAAATTCAACGGCGAATATTCCGGTTCACAAAAAGCAGGGAACGAGCGGCATTAACTTATGAGAGTAGTCTTTTTAGGGACAAGCGGAGGCATCCCCACCCCCAGGCGCAGCCTGCCTTCATTATGCATGGTTCGCGACGGGGAAATGATGCTGTTTGACTGCGGTGAAGGAACCCAGATGCGGCTTATGCGCAAAGCCATGGGCTTCGCGCGGCTCTCGAAAATATTTATCACCCACATCCACGGGGACCATATGGCCGGGCTGCCGGGCCTGATCATGACCCTCAACCTGCTCGGGCACGAAACACCCATGACCATCTGGGGCCCCCCGGAAATCGGTCCGTTTATTAAATCCCTGGAAAGAGACATCAAGCTGCGCTGCCATTTCCCCCTGCAAGTCAAAATCATCAAGCCCGGCGTTTTCCACAGCGAGGACGATTACCACATGGAAGCCGTGCCGCTTGATCATTCCGCACCGTGCTGGGGCCTGGCGCTGCAGGAAAAGCCGCGCCCCGGCCGATTCCACATCGAGCGCGCCACGGAATTGGGCGTGCCCGCGGGTCCTCTTTTCGGCCAGTTGCAGAACGGATATTCCGTGACCCTGGAAGACGGCCGCGTGGTGTCCCCCGCAGACGTGCTCGGGCCAACACGGGCCGGACGGCGTTTTGTGTATATTACGGACACCCTGTATCAGCCGGGTCTGGTCCCGTTCTGCCGGGACGCCGACCTGCTGGTGCATGAAGGCATGTTCACTCAGGACATGGAACACGAGGCCCGCGAACGCAAACACTGCACCGCGGCCCAGGCCGCTACGCTGGCCCGCGATGCTGCCGTCAAGCGCCTGGTGCTCACACACATCAGCGCGCGCTATGCCGATGCCTCTGTGCTCACAGAAGAAGCCAGAGCCGTGTTCCCGGAATCAACCGTGGCCCATGATCTCATGGAAGTTGACGTGCCCCTCTCGGATTAACATGCGCCGGATGCAGTTCGCCAGCCAATACCTTGGAACGAAATTCCCCGCCTCATATTATTCCTGTCCGCTGATTTGACCCGAAACCATTTCCCTTAATTTCTCCACCATCTCTTCGCGCGTGTGCCATTCGTCAATTTTCGTGACATTGAGCCGTTCAAGGTCCGCGGCAAATTTTTCAAGGCGCGCAAACTGATCCTGGGACGCGCCGGGCTTAAGTTCGTCGGCGACCCAGCCGTAGAGATGCGGGGCTGTGAGTTTAACATAGGTAAGCCCCAGCCGGTCCCGCTGAATGCGCGTCAGAAGCGCCTCATCACCGGCTGCCGCAGCCTCGGCCCGGTCAAAGCAATCACCGGCTGCCGCAGCCTCGGCCCGGTCAAAGCAATCATCGGCATACAGCAGCACGTCCCGGGGCAGGAACAGGGCGATTGGTCCGGTGTACAGGTGCGCATGCGCATTGGGGTCGCTCACAGTCTTGTGCAGCGCCTGGAAATAATCCATCATGGGCTGTGCAGCCGGCCCGTAATATCCCTGAAAAAATTCCTCAATAAGCGCTTTTGCATCCTGTTCCGGATCCCAAAGCAGCCTGGCAATGAGCCAGGCTTTCAATTCCGCGAAATTCCCGCCCTGGCTCTGGTAGCTTCCCTGCGCGAATATGCCGTCCACACCGTACTTGTAGTATGTGGGAATATCGCGTGCAATGGCTTTGACATCCGGGAAGGGCATGAGGTAGTGGCTGAAATTTGTCACATAATGCCACACGTAAACGTGCTTGCTGATGTCTGTCCACGCGCGCAGATTCTTCATGTATTTGGCGTTCCAGAAACACTTGTCCAGGGGATGCGTATCGCATGAAGGCGCCATGTGGCACAGGCGGACAACCACGTTGTCCCGGGGCCGCACGTTTTCGGGCGCGTTTTCCGTGTACTGGTAGGCGAGTGTGTCCACAAGCTTGTCCGGGTGTTTTTCGGCAACATAATCCGCAACGGCATTTACGAAATGAAGCAAGGGCCCGGCCGGGGAACCTTCCTGCTTTTCCAGGGCCGCGTCCCCGTCCCTCTTGCAGTAGTTGATATTGTCATTCTGGGACACCGAGAAGATGGTGGCGTCCGGGGCGTCGTCCATCCACTTCATGACTTCCCGCCTGGAAATGTCCAGCACATCGGGATTGGTTACGCACAGTTGCGTTTTGTCCCTAACATTCGGATCCGTGATTTCCGTGAAATACTCGGGATGTTCATCGAAATACATTGAGGGCGGAACCAGTGCATTGTAGGTATGCACGAAATGCGAGTAAGAGATTTTCCCGCCGTGCTTTTCCTTGAGATCGGGAGTGGCGCCGTTGGCCTTGTTGCGCGCGGCCCAGTCCGCATCGAACGCATGATAGAAAAAGGGCTCGCGGTACTCGAACGCCGGGGCCTGTGTCACGTTGATATCCGGGAATTGAATGGTATCCGCCGCAGGAATTCTGCTCACGCCGGGCGCGTACCAGCGGCACCCGAGAACATCTTCAAGAAATGAATACACGCCATACAAAGCGCCCCGGGGCCGTCCGCCAACGATGAACAGTATCCCGGATTCTTGGTCGGAATGAATAACGAATTCCTCGGCGCCCAGGGGCGCGGGGTGCGCCCGGGCTGCGAATTGATTCGCAGCGATCGTGAGGCCAACATGCACGGCCGGGCCCTGGGGCGCCCGGGACTCGGCGACAATGGGCAGCAGCGCGCCGCTGATTTGCTTCAAAAAACTTTGCAACTCTTCAGCCGCGTAGCGTTCGGATTCCGTGGCTTGATCCGGAACAACAATCTGAAAATCACTGGTCCCGTTTTCAGCCAGGGGCGGGGCCGCGGCCAGTGCCGGGTTCGCGAATATGCAAAATGATAAAAACAACAGGGTTAATGCGTGCGGGAAAATCCTTTTGCGTCTGATTTTTCTGGTTATCATACTCGTCTCCACATCGCGTTTATTTTAATGAGTAATGCAATTATACTATTCTGCACATGGGAGGATACACCATGAAGCGCATAATGCCAATTTTATTCACTGTTTGCATGGCCGCTGCATTTGCGCAGGAAATCACGACAAGATTGCGGAGCCGAACAGTATCCTTCACGCGCGAAACGCTTGCATTCAATGAAACAAACTCGACTGCGCAGGTTCCATATTTTGTATCGGAATGTATTTCATGGTATAGTATTTTGCTGTGAACCAGAAACGGAGACCAAACAATGAAAGTACACGAATACCAGGCGCGGGAGATTTATAAACAATACGGCATCGCGGTGTCCGAAGGGTATGTGGCCGAGACAGCGGACCAGGCGCACGAGCTGGCGGCAAAGATTGACGCGCCGGTTGTGATCAAGGCGCAGGTGCATGTGGGCGGGCGCGGCAAGGCCGGGGGCGTCAAGGTGGTACAGAAACTCGAGGACGTCAAAGGCGTTGCCGAAAAGATACTCGGCATGGAGATCAAGGGACTGCCCGTAAAAAAGGTGGGCGTTGTGCGCGCCGTGGATATCGATCACGAGTATTACCTGGGCGTCACCCTGGCCACCGGGTGCTATCCCAAAACCCACGGCATTGTGAATAATGTGTGGCTGGACCGCGCGCGCGAACCCTTCGGGGGCCGCGCCTACCTCAGCGAGCTGGACCAGACTCTGGCCTGCTTTGACCGCAAAATCATGGGTTTGCCGACCGGCCTGCTGCCGGACCTCAACACCGGCGGCATGCTCAACAATGATATTGACCCGGATGCGAAAACCATTTACGAGGTGCTGGGCGAAAACGGGCTCAACTCTTTCGCTGTGTTCAATTACGTGGGCCGCGGGGCCACGGTGTGGCGCAGGCCCGGGCGCGGCGATATGCTGCACTACGCGGAAATCGACAAGCGCTCGCACGATTACCCGCGCTGGGACCGCCTTATGATTAACGCGGCCATGAAACTCACCGCCAGGCACGGACTGCCCAACCTGCTCAACCTCTACTTCGGCGGGCACGACGGCCAGAGCCACCACCTGGGCGTGGGCGCGCAGAGCGATTACCTGCGCAAAGTTGTGGACCTGCAAATGGGCCGCCTGTTCAACCAGCTCCAGAAGAAATTCACACTCACGGACCTGTACATGGTCGTGAGCGCGGACCACGGCCAGACCGGATTTCCGCGCGCGGGCGCGCACCGCTTTATATGGAAAGAACAGATTGTGCCCATGCTGCGGGACACGGGTCCGGGCACTCTGGTGGACGGGGGCGAAAAATCCGAAATCGACCCCACCGCCAATGTGGCTTACGCCATCGGCAACGGCGCCGCGCTTTTCATTTATGTGAAAAACCGCGAAACCGGGTCCTGGCGCACGCCCCCGCGTTTTGACGAGGATGTGCGGCCCGTGGCCCACGCCGTGCTGCGCGCCGCGGACCCGGCATGCGCGGACCGCCCCTCGTATATCGGACCTTTCCTGGACTCCCTGCTCGTGCGCACGGCCCCGGATCAGCCTTACATGGTGTACGCCAACGCAAGCCCTCACCAGGGCCCCGGCCAATTCATGACGCCGCGGGAACATTACGCGTTCCGGCGTGATCGCTACCCCGAAGCAGCCGCGCTTATCCAGGGCATGGAGCACCCGAACCGCGGCCCGGACCTGGCCGCCATCCTGGATTACGATCAGGGCGGCTGGTACTTCAGCGACGGCGCGCACCTGGGCAACCACGGCTCCTTCACCGCCGAGGATATCCACGTGCCCCTGGCGTTCTCGGGCCCTGGCGTGCCCGCGTCCACCCTGCCCTCGGGCCGCATCATTGACATCGCACCCACCATCGCTTCCATCTTTGAACTTTCCATGCCTTCGGCCGACGGAAACGCGCTCGATATCTTTTCACATTGAAATCCCGCGGCATTTCCATACAATAGCTCCGGGGGGCGGCCCGAACCATGGACTCATTCGAGCACAACGGTTTTCTCAATATCTTCAAGCCCGTGGGCATGACGTCGCACGATGTGGTGTCTTATGTGAAGCGCCGCATCCATGCGCATAAAGTCGGGCACGGCGGCACCCTGGACCCCGCGGCCTGCGGCGTGCTCGTAATCCTGATTAACAAGGGCGCCAAGCTCAGCGACCGCGTGATGCACGGTCGCAAGCACTACCGGTTCGAAATGACTTTCGGCCTGCAAACCGACACCGGCGATGTGCAGGGAAATCTGCTTAAAAGCGATACTGTTATTATCCCAGAATCCGATATAACCGGCGTGCTGTCCCGCTTTGTAGGTGAGATTCAACAGATGCCGCCCATGGCGTCCGCGATTAAAATCAACGGCCGCCGCCTGTACAAGTCCGCGCACAAAGGGGAAACCGTGGAACGCCCGCCCCGCAACGTTACTATTCATGAATTGCACCTCGTGGACTCGCATGTGCGCAATGGCCGCACCGCGGCTTTGCTGGATATGCAATGCAGCCGCGGAACCTATGTGCGCTCCCTGGTTGAAGATGTGGCGGCCGCGCTCGGCGCGCAGGCCACGACCACGTTTCTCATGCGATCCGCCTCGGGCCCGTTTCATGCGCACGCCGCGGTTCCCCTTCAAAAAATCACCCCCGAAACAGCACGGCACTTTCTGCTGGCGCCCGAATTTCTGGACGGGGCCTCGGATCCGGTTTTATACTAATTCGGACAATAAACGGATATTCGGAGAAGCGGCCGCATCCAGACTTCGCGGCATATTATGGAAGTATACGAAACCATTGATCAGATACCGCGGCCCGGGCCGCGGCCCGCGGCCCTGTCCCTGGGCTGCTTCGACGGCCTGCATGTGGCGCACCGCAAGATTATCAGCAAGGTCGTGGAGCGCCGCGGCGCGGATTGCCACACGGCCGGGCTGATCACGTTCTCGCCCTGCCCCGTGCTCGCGTTTGCGGATCATTCCAATGGGCGCTGCCTCATTACCCCGCTTCAGGAAAAACTTGAACTGCTCGAAGAAACCGGCCTGGACTGGGTGCTGCTGATTCCATTCAATGAAGAATTCCGGCGCATTGAAGCCGAAGATTTTGTGAGCACCATTTTAGTGGAAAAGCTGAATGCCGGGGCCGTGGTCGTAGGCCACGACGTGGGGTTCGGGCACCAGAGGCGCGGGGACGCGTCCCTGCTGCGCGCCCAGGGCAAGCGCCACACATTCAAGGTGCAGGTGCTCGACCCTGTGACCATGGGCGGCGAAGTGGTAAGCAGCACGGCTGTGCGCCGTAAAATCATTGAATGCGATTTCCAGGGCGCTTCCGATATGCTGGGACGGCGCTTCCGCATCCGCGGCCCCGTGGTGCGCGGCAACCGTTTGGGACGCACCATCGGCGTGCCCACGGCCAATGTGGATGTGCATGACAACAAGCTGCTGCCCCCCGAGGGCGTGTACGCCGCGCGCGTGCGATACAAAGACGGTGTGCATCCCGCTGTGCTCAGCATCGGCGTGCGGCCCACTGTGGATAATTCCGGCGCGCTCACCGTGGAAGCCCACATCCTCGACGCATCCCCTGATCTCTACGGACGCACCATCACCGTGGAGCCCATGGCCTTTATCCGTGGCCAGAAAAAGTTTCGCTCCATTGATGTGCTCAAGGAAAATATCGCCAAAGATATCGCCCGCGCACGCAGCATCCTGTCACAACCGCAAGGCCCCAACACCGATCATTGACGCCGTCCCCATTTGATGCTTAAAAACGTTATCGACGAATTGAGAAACCTTTTGATAAAAGGGGTTCTTGATAATCCCACCAAATCTTTCACGGGCAATTTTTCGGCGAAAGCCGCTCGGCAATCGGCTTTTTGAACGATTCAGATAACATCTGTTGGATTTTTTTTAAAAACATGTTTTAAATCTATTGGGAACGGGTAAGCGTTATTTAATGTTATATGTGGAAACTTAAGGTGTGTGGCGTTACAGCATGACTCAAAACACTTATAAAATACTTGTAGTCGACGATGATCCGGATATCGTAGAACTCGTGCGGGAAACCCTGGAAACCGAAGGTTATCTGGTGGACAGCGCTTTGAGTTACAAAGAAGCCGAGCAGTACCTCTCGGAAAAGATACCGGACCTGATCGTGCTGGATCTCATCCTGCCCGACGGCGACGGGTACGACCTGTGCCGCATGATTACCCAGAACCGCAAAACCCGCAATACGCCCGTGCTTATGCTCACCGGAAAAAGCAGCCTGGACGACAGGCTCCGCGGTTTCGTGGACGGCGCCCGCAAATATATCACCAAACCTTTTGAACTCGATCACCTTACGAATTCCGTGCTCAAGCTTCTGCAGCGTGAGGGCCCCTGCACAACAAGCTGAACGCGTGACGGACTGATCCCCACACAGCAAGCATTTAAATATATTCTGGAATCCCTGAATGCCGCCTGCAAAATTGTTTGTTACGCAGCGCCGATCAATTCCACGATTTTGCGGGCCGCTTCCATGCCGCTGTCAGAGAACGTGTAGCCCTCTTTTTCCAGCAGGTCCTTGCCCTCTTTTTCATTGGTGCCTTTGAGGCGGATGACCATGGGCACATTGATGTCCAGCTTGCCTGCGCCTTCGATGATGCCTTTGGCCACCTCGTCGCAGCGTGTGATGCCGCCGAACACATTGATCAGAATGCCTTTGACATTGGGGTCTTTGAGCAGGATGGACAGGGAATTGGCGACCACATCCGCGCGCGCGCCGCCGCCGATATCCAGGAAATTCGCGGGCTTGCGCCCGGCCGCGGCGGCCATGTCCAGGGTGGCCATGACCAGTCCCGCGCCATTGCCGATCACGCCCACTTCTCCGCTGAGCCGCACATAGGCCAGGCCCAGGGCGTGCGCTTCGGATTCCAACGCATCGGTTTCACTTTCTTCTTTGAACGCGTCCAGTTCCTTGTGCCGGAACATCGCGCTGTCGTCGAAATCGATCTTGGCGTCAATGGCCATGAATTCGCCGTCTGCCGTGCGCACCAGGGGGTTGATTTCCGCAAGCTGCGCATCCATGTCCAGGTAGCATTTGCAAAGCTTGACCAGAATTGGCGTTATGCCCTTGACTTCCTCGGCTGTGAATCCGCCTGAATACAGT
>Ga0351853_1237_pt1 | contig 12977 bp, 8 predicted proteins | sample BONcelHFGM3001C8_FD_206799 | JGI IMG/M metagenome (GOLD analysis project Ga0351853, IMG submission 206799) | Enriched cells from coal bed in the Powder River Basin, Montana, United States - BONCAT cells FGM rep2 HSBNCT.FGM.300.1.C8 ... | reverse complement strand
AAGTGCTTCGAAGTCGGGATAGGCCGTGAAGATGAAAATCGACCAGGTCTTCAGTCGCCGCAGCACGCCGGGCATGTCGCGATAGAGTTTTTCAACTTCAGCCGCCGTTCCCAGCCGTTCGGCGTAAGGCGGGTTGGTGATCAGGCAGCCGAACTGGCGTTTGCTGAGCAGGTCGTGGAAGTCGCGCTGCTGGAAATGGATGTCGCCGGCCACCCCTGCCTGCCCGGCATGATAACGGGCCAGGTCGAGTGCCGTCGCATCCATGTCGGTGCCGATGAGTCGCTCTTCCAGTTTCGGGAGGGCGAGATCTCGTGCTTGTTCACGAGTGTCTTCCCACAGGGAGGCAGGCAACGTCGGCCAGTCCTCGGCGGCAAAGCGGCGGTTGAGTCCGGGCGCCATATTGCGCCCGATCATGGCGGCTTCGATGGGGATGGTGCCGGTGCCGCAGAAGGGATCGAGGAAGGGTCGCCCGGGTCTCCAGAAGCTGAGCAGGATCAGCCCGGCCGCCAGGGTCTCGCGCAAGGGGGCGCGGCCGATGACAGGGCGGTATCCGCGTTTGTGCAGTCCCGAACCGGAAGTGTCGATCGTCAGCGTGGCCTCGTCCTTGAGAAGGGACACCTCGATTTGGCAGGCGGCACCCGTCTCGTCGAGTCGCGCCACGTTGTGGGCTTTGAGAAGTCTTTCGGCAACGGCCTTCTTGACCATTCGCTGGCAGGCCGGAACGCTGGAGAGCTGAGATTTCAGGGCGCGGCCGTCAACGGGGAAGGCTCCGTCGGGCGGGATCCAGCGTTCCCAGGGCAAGGCGTAGGTCTGATCGAAGAGTCGCCCGAAATCGGTTACCTGGAAGGCCCCCATTTTGAGGAGCACGCGCCCCGACGTGCGCAACCACAGGTTGGCATGGCAGATGGCCACTTCGTCGGCGGAGAATGCGACCCGGCCCAGGCCGACGATACGATTCTCGTAGCCGAGCTGGGTCAGTTCGCGGGAAACGACCGCTTCGAGGCCCATGGTTGATGTGGCGATCAGATCCACCGGCATGCGTGTTTCCTGTCCAAGAAAGTGGTCCAAGAGCAACCCTTCAGTCTACTTGGGGGTTGGTGGGGCGGCAACGGGCGGAGGCGTGAGGCTGGAGCAGGCAGGAAGTGGTGGAGAGAGGGCTGGTGTGTTAGTCTGGAGGTTTGCTTGACGTAAAACTGTTTTCTCGAGGAGAGACACCATGACTCGCATAATTCCGAATCCAATGACTCGACGCGACGTGCTCAAAGCCGGTGCCGCCGGCGCGTTGGCGATCAGCCTGCCCGGTTTCGCGACGGCCAAGGGCCAAGGTGCCCCGAAGGCGGGCATTGCCTTGCAGCTCTATTCGGTTCGCAACGACTGCGCCAAGGATTTTGATGCGGTTCTGACTTGGGTGGCAGGAACAGGTTTCAGCGCCGTCGAGTTCGCCGGCTACCACAACTACGCGAATAATCCCCAGGGTTTGCGCAAGAAGCTCGACGAGCTGGGGCTGAAGGTCGCCGCCACCCATATCGGAACCGGCACCCTGGCCGGCGACAACCTGGCGCAGACGATCGACTTTCACAAAGTGATCGGCTGCAAGTACCTGGTTGTGCCGGGCGACGGCCGGTTCTCCAAACCGGACGGCAACAAGGAACTCGCCGAAATCTTCAACAAGGCGGCCGAGGAACTCAAGAAGGTGGGCATGGCGACCGGCTACCACAACCATACCCACGAGTTCCAGAAGGACGGCGAGAAGACCTACTGGGAGCTCTTCGCCGAACGGACAACCGAGGACGTGATCCTCCAGCAGGACGTCGGCTGGACAACGGTGGCCGGCTACGATCCGGCCGAGATGATCCGCAAGTACCCGGGCCGGAGCCAGGTCATCCACTGCAAACCGTCGATGGTCAAAGGCGACGAAGGCCGGGCGATTATCGGCGAGGATTCCGTCAAATGGGTGCCGGTTTTCGAGGCCTGCCGCGATGCCGGCGGAACCGAATGGCTGACGATCGAGCAGGAATCCTATCCCGGCGGCATGTCGCCGATGGAATGCACCGAATTGTCGCTGGCCGGCATGAAGAAGATTCTTGCCGCAATGTAGCAGGCGTGAGGAGAGCAATCACCACACCCATCACTATGCTCTGGACGTGCCACCCGAACTCTCCGAAAGCCGGGCTTCTTTGGCTGAACCAACTGACAAAGAACTACCTTACCAGAGGTGGAAGGTTCAGAAGCCCGGCTGAGTTCGGGATTCATTCACGACGGATCGGCCGCCGATGCCTGTTCCACGGCACCGGCTGCACCTCGCCGGGCGGCGGGGTAGAACAGTTCGACTGCGATGCGGAACTGGTCCAGCGAACTGCCGGCCGGTGTTTCTGTTTCCAATCGCTCCAGCAGGCGGTAAGTCTGCCATCGCCCCAGAGGCCATCGGATGGAGAGGATGTCGTTGATTTCGTTCAGGAGCTGATAGACTCGCGCCCGAGTCAGGTCCATCCGGCGTGCCGTTTGACGCACGCTTGTCAGGGGCCCTCGGATACCGAGGCGGGACTCTGCAAGCCCGACGATCTGCCGAGAAGAGTCGTGGTGCAATTGTGCCAGTAGCGGGGTGATGAAGCACTCCGCGATTTCGTCCGCCCGGGGCAGTTTCGCACGCTGCAGTTGGTGGCCGATCCATCGTTCGGCCTGATCGATGTGCCGGGGGACAAGCCGGACCGCCAATTCCTTATGCATGCCGAGATTGCCAATGAGCCGATGCAGCCCGAAGAAGACTTCGAGGATGGCCCGCACGCGTTTCTCGCCGTAGGTTCGCCTTTCTCGCAGTTGGGCCAGGGACACGTCCAGATAGTCGGCCAGGGGCGTCCGCCAGATGACGCGTGTCACGTTCCGGAGCGTCGGGGCGACCTGGCCGAGCGGCTCGCGGGCCAGTCCGCAACGTCGCACCGTTTCCTGCCACTGGTTCCAGACGACATCCGAGACGTCATCGGGATTGAAGGCGCGGGGAGTCGAGATTTGAAGAGAAGAATCAAGTTCGTGCTCTTTTCCGTTGCCTTTTCCGTTGCCGTCGCCCGTGGAGTCGGCGACGCGGATCAATAGATCGAGGAAGGATCGAATCTTCGTCCTGCCGACACCGGGGGTTGAGGCCAACTCGTCGAAACCAGCTTCGAGCAAGTCACCCAGAGGGCGTCCGAGGAACGCCAAGGGCAGGCGCCGATCGGCAGGGAGGACCCAGTGAGCCAGCGGTTTCTCCAGGTAATCGCCACCTCCGTTTTGGAGAATCGCTTTTCGAATCTCCTCGTAACGAGTGACTGCCCGAAGGTGCTCGATCGAAGATCTCTTCCCTCGCATGATGCCCATCCAACTGTCTTCGCTGCGTCGGTCGCAAACGTACATTTTCATTGCCCAAAAGACCGGCCGCAACAAGAATCCGGTCGCGGCGGCAGACGGGTGACGCAATGCTTTGCGAGATCAGGAGATAGGTCAGTCGAAGGCTCGTGCCAATTCGTCGAGCACGGCCTGTTCGGATTTGGAAATTTTGCTCCCCAACCCGAGCAGGCCGCCGGTGGCCTCCGCCACGGCTCGCGTTCGGCCGAGCAGGTCTTCGTAGAGTTCGGCTTTGGCTTCGGGGCTGAGGATCTGGCAGAGGGCGCTAATGTATTCGTACCAGACGCCGGCGAGTTTCTTGTCGGGTTTCTGTTGGAGCCACGCTTCCAGGAGTTGGTAGCCCGGATGGCCGTCGTTCAGGCCGATCTGTTGGGCGGAAGCGAGGACGGCGGCGCGTTCCTTGTCGTCGAGTCGTCCGTCGGCCCAGGCCACGGCGACCAACGGGAAGAGGGAGAGGGCGGCCAGGTTTTCTGCAGAGATTTCGAGCTGGTCGAGCTGCTCGAGCAGTTTCTCGTGTTCGATTCCGGACGCGTCGGCCAGGGCCTTCTTCCGTTCCAGAGTCGCCGTTTTTTCCCGAAGGGCGCGGATCAACTCCATGTCCTTCTCGCGAAAGAACTTCTCTTCGAGTTCATTGCGTCGTCCGGCGAAATTACCCCTTCCCATCATCACTCCCTCAATAGGCTTGTGCTCTCGAGAATACCCATAGAAACCCTATCAAATCCGAGAGGAGTAGCCAAGTGATCCCCACGGAGAGACGGGGCGGAGATGACAGATTGAAGGCACGTGCGCGGCCATTTTGCGGATGACGACGGCGGCGCGACACTTGGGGCGCAGGAAGGCGAAGCGGCTCCCTCTGCGGGAACACTGCACTCGGGGGCGGCTGAATTGAATGATTGCGGCAGACAGTCGCTCTTGGCTCCGCGAAGAGACGCCTGTCCGCGGAGCAAACAACGAAACGCGTTTATTTGCCGAGTCTTAGCGCACTTCCTACCCAAGCTTCCGCGTCCCGTCTCAGTAGCTCCGCGGCCGCACCTTCCCCTGGACACGGCTCGGCAGGCATTGGATCCGCAGGAAACCTTCGGCGTCGGACTGGTTGTAGGCCCCACCGCCTTCCATGGTGGCGATCCCCTCGTCGTACAGGCTGTTGGGGCTGGTGCGGCCGGCGACCTGGATGTTGCCTTTGTAGAGATTGAGGGTAACCTCGCCGGTGACCGGTTTCTGCGCCTCGCGGATCAGTGCGAACAGGGCGTCCATCTTGGCATGGTACCAGTAGCCGTAGTAGACCATCTCCGCCACTTCCGGGGCCAGCCGGTCGCGCAGGTGCATGAGGTCGCGGTCCATGGTGAGTTGCTCGACGACGCGGTGGGCGGTGTAGAGCACCGTCATGCCGGGCGCCTCGTAGACGCCGCGGCTCTTCATGCCGACGAAACGGTTTTCGACCATGTCGACCTGCCCGATTCCGTTGCGGCCGCCGATCTCATTCAGCGTTTTCACCATCTCGAACGCGGTGAGTTTCTTGCCGTCCAACGCGACGGGCACACCGGACTCGAAGGCGATCGTCACGGTTTCGATCTTGTCCGGCGCGTTCTGGGGCAACACGGACATGCCGAAGTCGACGGTCTCCACGCCGTTGGCCGTGAGATCCTCGAGCTGGCCCGCCTCGTAGCTGATGTGCAGACAGTTCTCGTCGGAACTGTACGGCTTGGCAACCGACGCTTTGACCGGGATGTTTTTCGACTGGCAGTAGGCGATCATCTCGCTTCGGCCGGGGAACAGCTTGCGGAAGTCTTCGTTCCGCCAGGGGGCGATCACTTTGACCTCGGGATCGAGAGCCTCGGCGGCCAACTGGAAGCGGCACTGGTCGTTGCCCTTGCCGGTGGCGCCGTGAACGTAAGCTTCGGCGCCGACCTCGCGGGCAACCTGCAGGCACACCTTCGAAATCAGGGGCCGGGCGATCGATGTGCCCAGCAGATAGACACCTTCGTACTTGGCCTGCCACTGCATCACGGGAAAGGCGAAGTCGCGGCACAGTTCTTCCTGCACGTCGAGCAGCCGGGCGGACGCGGCGCCGATGTCCTTGGCTTTTTTCATGATCGCGTCCCGATCCTCGCAAGGCTGGCCCAGGTCGACGTAGACTGCGTGGACGTCGTAGCCTCCGTCCTTGAGCCAAGCGAGGATGACCGATGTATCCAAACCACCCGAATAGGCCAAAACACAACTAGGCATAGCAGCACTCCGCCCGACATAGAGAACTGGGTTGGGACTTCCGCAAACCATTTATTTTGACCCTCTCGGGACCCCCTGGCAAGTGCCCCAACTGTGGCTGACGATAACGCTCGGATACCTTACAATGCTGATCGCAGAATGACCGGGAAAAGTAGCGGCGGAGGTTACGTTTCGAGTCCAATTCGTTGAAGGAACCCCTCATGGGAAGCTTCGCCAATAGCCTGCATGTGCGGTCGGACGACGCGGAGGCCGTGGTCGAGGAAATCCGCGAGATTCTGAAGAATCGCGGGTATCAGGCCAGCCGCGACACGTCGAAACTCGACTCCGAGGATATCGATCCGACCGTGCGGGCGCTGCACGTGGCCGAGGCACGAGACGGCTGGGTGGGGGTTCTGGACAACGATCTGATGGGACTGCTCACGCTGGCGCAGGACTTGTCGTCGCGGCTCCAGACCCACGCGCTTTGTGTGATGGTCAACGACAGCGATTCGTGGCATTACGAGCTTTTTCACAAGGGTCGCGAAGTGGACGGATTCGACTCGCCCGGCTCCTCACCGCTCCTCGATCTGAATGAGTTACCGGAAGACATGCTGGAATTGCCGAACGCGGAGGAGCTGGCCGAAGCGATGGAGGCAGTCATGGACCAGATGCCCGCTCTTGCCGAACTCCTCCAGTCTCTGCTGCCGTCTGAAATGCGTGAAATCCATCAGAAGATCACCGACGGCACGGCCACCCCGGAAGAGGCCGGGCAGTTTTCCGAGTGGAGCCGCCAGTTGGCGAGCGGGGTCGCGGCGGAGTTTGGCGATGCAACGAAGAAGCCCGCAGAGAGCGATTTGCCCGTGGCCGCGACCGATTCGAGCGGTAACGGTCGGGCGGCGTCGAGGAAAGAGCTGGAAGGCCATCTCCACCATCTTCGTCCTCTGCTGGCCACGGGCGTTCGTCCCGAGCGTGTACGCGAGATTCTTGCCGAGAAGGCAACGTTTGCCGAAGAACCCATGGCCGACTTCCTCGAGACGCTCGGCGTCAGCCGTTTCTATGCCCAATTGAGTTTCCAGTACCTGGCAGGGTTCAATCGCGAGGATATCGAGGACGAAGGGATCGGTTTCCGGGAACCGCTCATCTTCGTGAAAGTGTAATCGCACCATTTCGAGCTACCCGCCCCATGTCAACCCTCGATTCGCTCCAGATTATTTCCGCCACGCCCGAGAGTCTGGGCGAGGTGCTTTCACTTGTCTTCAGCAATCACGAACCGCAGGATGCCCTGAACCGGGTTCGTGCGGCCCTGGCGGAGTACAGGTCCGGCAGACTGCCGCTCGCCGGGCTCCTGGCCGCTCGCCGTGCGGGGGATCTCGTCGGCGCCTCTTTCGCCCAGGTGCTCCCCGGCCGAATGGCAACGTTCTGGCTGCCTCGGCTCGTGCCTCAGGAACCGGAGGAAACGGCGGAAAAGCTGGTGTCGGTAGCGGTTGGGCATGCGAGAGACGCCGGTGTGAGGGTCGTTCATGCCCTGCTCGACGGCCAGAGGGACGCAGGAGACGTCGAGAGACTTGAGCGGGCGGGTTTCAGCCGGCTGGCCGAGTTGTACTACCTGGTGGCAGAGAGCCACGAATTTCCTGCGATGCCGCCCGCGCACGCGTTGACCTTCGAACCCTGCACTCCGGAGAAACACGAACGGCTTTGCACGGTAGTCGAGGCAACCTACGAAGAGACTCTCGATTGCCCCGATCTCGACGGGATCCGTTCGGCGGAGGAAGTCCTCGAGGGATACGGAGCGAGCCGCGGGAATTATCCGCCTCATTGGTTTTTCATCCGCCACGAGCAGCGCGACGTGGGTTGCCTGCTCTTGGCCGACTATGGGGAGTACGGCAATTGCGAGTTAACTTACATGGGGCTTGTCCCCTCGGCCCGGGGGAATGGTTGGGGGCTCGTGGTAACGCGCTATGCGGAGTGGGTCGCGCGGTCATTGCAGCGGGATCGTGTTGTGCTTGCCGTCGATTCGGCCAATCAGCCCGCTCGGAACATGTATGCGGCCGCCGGTTTCCGCGGCTGGGACCGGCGTCAGGTTTACATGCTCGCGTTACAGCGGCAGACAGGTGGCGCGGAATCGGCTGAAGGTGGAAATCCCGCCAACGGTTAGCGAAGTGCTTCCGGCGGAAGCGTTTGTTATGTAATGAGTTAGAGAGTGCGTTTCAAATCTCAGTCGAGTGCGCCGGCGGAATCTTCGACAAGTTTTCCACGATGTCGTGGGTTGGAGTCTGGAAGATTTTTCCATATTTCCGGCGAACAGTTGCCGCGATTCTTCCGCGGATTCCGGCCTGTTTTAAGAGGGTTCAAGATTTCTCAGGGGGATGGCCGCAAGGGCTGTTTGACAGCAACGCTAGCACCGCTACAATCAACGTCTCGTTGGTTGAAGCAAGAGGAGCGAGACGGCTCTTCGAGTCGAGATGAGGGTCATTCCAAGCGGGGTTTCGCGTGCTTGGGCCACGTTCGTTGGCGGTCCTTGATTCGGCTCTTACCCGTCGAAGATCGCGGCTCCTTTTCCGCAGTCTCCTGCCTGGTTCGGGGGACGAAATCTGCACTGATGGAAGTGTGTGTTGAGCGGGGAAGGTGCGCGCCGGAGGCGCCTTGGAAGTGACCAAGGACGATATGGACATCGTGTCAGCTTTTCGAACCGCATTGGCTGGCAAGGTCGGACAAGAACGATTCGAGATGTGGTTCGGCGGGAGAACCCAGCTCGAGGTGATCGACGGTACTCTTACCGTCGGCGCTTCGAATGAGTTCCTGCGGAACTGGCTGCGCACTAGTTTGCACGAACCGATCGAAGCCGCTTGTCGAGAGGTCCTCGGGCCGGCCGCGTCCGTTGGTTTTGTCCTGGCTTCTCCTCCTGTAAATTTACAGCCTGCCTTGCTGCCGCAGCCTCCAGAAACATCCCACCCAGCGGAGTCGCATGACTCGGCGCCCACGCCGAGCCTCAAGGTGGCAGCCACACCTGAAGGGTCGTCAAACGGCAAGCCCTCCAGGTCGGATCGGCGCAGCCGAGTTGAAGCAGCGCTTGATTTCCGTTCTTTTGTGCGCGGGGAAACCAACAAGCTCGCACGGGCTGCCGCGGAGATGGTGGCCGGGCAGCCCGGCGAGTTTTCTCCCCTGTTGATTCACGGTCCCACGAGCGTGGGCAAGACCCATCTCCTTCAGGCGATCTGCACGGAGACGCGGCGAAACGCCCACAAGCTTTCGGCCGTTTATCTGTCGGCCGAACAATTCACTTCGGAGTTCCTCCAGGCGTTGCGAGTCGGCGGCTTGCCGAGTTTCCGCGCAAAGTACCGCGGTTTGGATCTGCTGGCCATCGACGACCTGCATTTTTTCGCCGGCAAGCGGGCAACCCTCGTCGAATTGCTCTACACGATCGACACCTTGATCCGGCGCCGGCGGCAAGTGGTCTTCGCCGCCGATCGGGCCCCCAACGACTTGCGGGCGCTCGGCGGCGAGTTGCTCTCCCGTCTGGAAGCGGGGATGGCCTGCCGGATCGAACCGGCCGACTACCCGACGCGGTTGGGAATCCTCGGCCGAATGGGAATGAAGATGGGCATTGTCCTCTCCCCGGAGGTCAGCGAGTTCGTTGCGGCGCGATTGAACAATCATGCCCGGGAGTTGTCCGGGGCCCTTTGCCGCCTCCATGCCTTGAGCCGCGTGACGGGCCGGCCGGTCACTCTTGACATGGCCCAGGAGGCGCTTGCCGAGATGATCCGCGACGGCAGCCGCGTGATCCGCCTGGCCGATATCGAGAAGGCGATCTGCGACACCTTCGGGCTCGAACCCGAGTCGCTCCAATCCAGCCGCAAAGCCAAATCGGTCAGCCACCCGCGAATGCTCGCCATGTGGCTCGCCCGGAAGTACACGCGGGCCGCTCTCTCCGAGATCGGCCAGTACTTCGGCCGCCGCAGCCACAGCACGGTCGTCTCCGCCCAGAAGCGGGTCGATCGTTGGATCGCCGACGATGCGACCCTCGATCTGGCCGAGCAGTCGCGAAAGATCTCCGAGGCCATCCGGCAAGTCGAGCAGCGGATTCGCGTGAGCTAGCTCGTTCAGTTCTCGGTACGTGTCTGCAAGGCGAGCCAGGCCTGCATCTGGTAACTGCACGCGCACTTGGCCGACCCGTCGGGCACGAGGACCAGTCCGCCGGCGGGGATGGCGTTGAACCAGCAGCTTGGTCGCATGCCGCCAAAATTCTCGGTGCCGGCATCGCGCGACAGGTCCAGATAGCCGAGTGTGGCCGAGCGAAAGAGCATCAGATGTCGGCTGCCGGCCATCTGACCGCAACCGTAGGATCGCCGAAAGTCCCACGGGACCTGTTCTCCGGTTTCCAGATTCCAGGCGCCGCCTTCCGCATAGAGGGTATTGCCGTTGATGATCGGCCGGGTCTTGTAGACGGCCTCGCGGTCCCAGATTCGCTTGCCGGTTTTGTTGGAGAAGGCGGCGAGCCGCCCGCCGACTTCCGACGGCAATTTGAAGAAATTGTGTTTGACCGCCTGGTAGGTCATGAGCAGCTTTCCGTGTTCGGAACTGACGGCCAATTGGGTCCCCCAGATGTCCTGATCGTTCTTCCACAAGACGGTGCCGGTGCGAGCATCCAGGGCGATCAGCGTTCCGCCGGGCTGGTCGCCGGGCGCCAGCGCCGGGCGGTGTTTGCCGTTGGGCTGGGGAGCGTCGATCCGGTCGGCCGGTGCCAGGGGACGATCGATCAGGTAAACCCGGCCATCGGCAATCGCAATCGCATTACTTCGCAAAGAGCCTTCAGGCTCATATCGCCAGCGAATCTCGCCGGTTTTCGCGTCCACGGCGAAGAGCAGCACCGATTCGGTCCGCAGCCGGATGTTGCCGTAGCGGGGACTGACGGTGTGGGCATCATTGAGCACCGTTCCAAAGACCAGTCCGTCGGCGTGGGCGACGTAACCCCAGTTACGACTGGCCGCATCGGGGGCCGTGGGCGTTGTGAACTCCGCCAATTTGCTGCCCGTCTGGAGATCGATTTTCAGGCAATGGGTGCCGGTCCGGACGAAGACGGCCTCGTCGCTCAGGCAGAAATTGCTGCCCGTGTCGCCGACGCCGACGTCGTGATGGACACCGTCCCAGTCGGCGAGGACGTCTTCAAGCGGATAGATCCATCGCGTGCGGCCGTTGTAGGCATCCAGACCGCAGATGCCGTGAACGCCTTCGACCACGAGAATGCCGCGGTTGTAGAGGGGAGCCGGTCCCTGGGCGTGGCGATCGACGATTTCCAAGGCGCCGTCGCGATACCAGGCCGTTTCGAGGGGCCCGCGGATCAGCGTGTCGTCGGAACAGAGGGTATTGGCGGCGCTGGAGTTCTGGTGTGTCCAGAGTCCCGCTCCCTCCAGGGGGCCGCGCCGCTGGATCTGCAGATTTCCGGGCGTTCCGAGGCAGAGGACCCCGCCGTGGGGACGCTGCAGTCTCTCGATTGCGCTCGTGTCGAGCGCAATCGAGGGGTTTTCCAACTGTGCCGACGAAACAATCAGATCGGCGAAATAGTCGGGATAGAGAGCCTTTTCCAGGGTTCCGTGATGGATGGCGGCTCGAACTCCGTAGACGCCCGCCTCGGCCAGCATCTCTCTTGCCGCTGCGACCTTGCCGGCATCGGACTCGATTCCGATCACCTGCAGATCGGACTGGCGAACCAGTTCCAGGACGAGCCGGCCGTCGCCGCAGCCCACGTCGAGGCAGTAGCCTTCTCGAATTCCGGTCTGGCGAAGAATCTCGGCTGCAAGCTGCTCGGTCTTCTTCTCATTCGAGGTCATTTCCGAAGCCCTGGGCGACTCGGATGATGCGGCGGTTCGAGGTGCGGCCACGTCATTCGCGAAGCACAGGAGTTGGCCTTCCGTGGTCGAGACCAGCAGTCTGCCCCCCGCGGCCGCCAGGCCAGTTGCATGGCCGTCGACGGTATGGGACCAGCGAACCTGGCCATTCTTCATGTCGACGACGGCAACCGAACCACCCGCGCCGCAGACGGCCTCGTCGCCCGCTGTGATGACTTCGCACGTTTGCTCATAGGCACCGGTTTGAAACGGCGCCACCTGCCCGCCGAGCCGTTCGACGTCGGGGCGGGATTGAGCCAAACCTCGCTCCAACCCGGTCTGCTGGGCCACCGCGGCGTCGACGTCCTTGAAGACCACATCGGTACGGAACAGCGGCTTCAAGCCCGGCAGGCTCTCGGCCACCTGTGCGGCCCGCTCGACGTTGCTTGACGATTCCGCCAACGTGACGTCGGCCACTTGTTCCAGCCCGCGGTAGCGAACGGGTTCGCCCTTACGATTGTGGGTTTCGATATCGTTCCAGCGATAGGCGGTCAGATTGCTACCGGTGAACCGGACCACACCGTCGGCCGTCGCGCCGAACACACCGCGTCCCGCCCGGGCGGCCAGCTTGCCGGTTGCCTGCTCCAGAAAGCAGCCGCCGTTGATGAGGAACCGATCGGCCGCCAGTGCCCGCGAGCCTCCGATCGAACCGTTCTCCTGAAGCAGGTAGTGCTCCAGTTGCCCGTTGTCGCGGCGAAAGGCGGCCGGTACGGCGCGGCCCGTGGGCACGAACAGGTGTTCTTGGGTGGCGACCAGATACCCCTGGGGTGCCACGCCACTACGGGCTTCGGCTCCGCCGTGCGGTTGCGGCATCAGCAGCCCGCCGGTCTCGCCGTTGGTCCAGACGACGTCGCCCGTTGCGGCGTCGAGTGCGTGGAGGAACACCCCGCCGCTGGGCCAGATTCCGGCCGCATAGTAAACGGTATCGTCAACGACCACGGGGCCGCCCCGTGCCGGCCAACGGGAGATCATCCGCTCGTTGCCGAGGCACATCCTGTCGTCGGGGCCGCCGCGGTGTTTCCAGAGGAGCCGGCCGTCGTCGATCGAGAGGGCATGCAGGTAACCGTCGTCGCCGGCCAAAAACAGGCGATCCTGCCAGGCGGCCGGAGCGAAGCGAACGGGGCCGCCCGTGAAATATTTCCAGCGCACCTGGCCGTTGGTCGCGTTCACCGCCGCCACGGAATCGTCCACGGTGCTGCCGATGACAACCGTGTCGCCGACCAGGATCGGTTGGTGGGCGGAATCGTAGGAGGTTCTTTCGGAGCTGGGCCAGGCGGGTCGCGGCGCGGGGGTGCGGTATTCCCAGCACACCCTCAACGTCGCCGGCAAGGGGTCGGTCGAATGGCCGCTACGGGCGGCATCGGCCCGATACATGGACCAATCGCCGGCCGAGGCGAGGGGGACAGCAAACGTGTATATTCCTAAGAGAAGAGGAAGCCTGAAATCGCGCATGATTCTCACCGATTGATATGCCAAGGGTTAAGCCGACTGTAAAACGGGCAGATTATT
>Ga0351853_1236_pt1 | contig 12982 bp, 11 predicted proteins | sample BONcelHFGM3001C8_FD_206799 | JGI IMG/M metagenome (GOLD analysis project Ga0351853, IMG submission 206799) | Enriched cells from coal bed in the Powder River Basin, Montana, United States - BONCAT cells FGM rep2 HSBNCT.FGM.300.1.C8 ... | reverse complement strand
GGCAAAACCACTCTGACCGAGAAATTGTTACTTTATGGTAACGCCATCGATCTGGCGGGGAGCGTGCGTGCCAGGCGTAGCCAACGCAATACCACTTCGGACTGGATGGAAATGGAACGCCAGCGCGGTATTTCGATCACCTCCACTGTGCTTCAATTTCCCTATCAGGGTCATGTGATCAATTTGCTGGATACACCGGGTCACCAGGATTTTTCGGAAGATACTTATCGCACCCTGTCTGCAGTGGATAGCGCTGTGATGGTGCTGGATGCTGCCAAAGGGATCGAACCACAGACCCGCAAGTTATTTGAAGTTTGTCGTCAGAGAGGTATCCCGATCTTCACTTTTATCAATAAAATGGATCGACCTGCGAGATCGCCGTTGGAATTAATGGATGAGATTGAAAATGTGCTGGGGATGCAACCGGTACCGATCAACTGGCCATTGGGTGATGGAATTGATTTCAAAGGTGTATATGACCGCAAACGGGTTGGAATTTATCTGTTTGAGCGCACCGAGCGCAATGAACGCATGGCACCGGAGAAATTCTTTACTTTTAAATCATTGCTGGACGCAAAATTGATGAATCGGAATCATATCGATAAAGTGCAATCCGATATTGAATTGCTGGATGGTCTGGGGATTGATTTTAACCAGCAACGCATGTTAAATGAAGAACAGACCCCGGTTTATTTTGGCAGCGCCCTGACCAACTTTGGGGTGCGTTTATTTCTGGAATCCTTTATTCAATTGGCCCCTGCTCCTCAGCCGTACGAGAGTGATCAGGGCATGGTGCATCCTTCTGATGCAGGCTTTACAGGCTTTGTGTTCAAGATTCAGGCCAATATGAACCCCAAACATCGCGATAGTGTGGCCTTCCTGCGCATCTGCTCCGGAAAATTTACACGCGGCATGGATGTGATTCACGCTCAGACTGGCAAGACCCTAAAGCTACAACGCCCCTATAAATTATTTGCGAACGAACGGGAGATCATCGAAGAAGCCTATCCAGGCGATGTACTGGGTATTCCCAATACCGGTGATTTGGGGATTGGCGATACGTTGAGTGAGCTCAAACCCATCAAATTTGCACCTATTCCGCGCTTCCATCCGGAGCATTTTGCCATTTTACGCCTGATGGACCTGGGCAAGCAGAAACAATTTATCAAAGGTCTGCGGCAAATGGAGATGGAAGGGGCTGTGCAGGTGCTTTACAATGTGGATGCCTTCAAACGGGAACCGATCCTGGCAGTGGTGGGTGAATTGCAGTTTGATGTAGTTCAGGCACGCCTGGATAATGAATACAATGTTCCCACCAACCTGGAAAGGCTAGGCATTGACATTGCCCGCTGGGTGACCGGTCCGGAAGAAGATATCAAACGCATCAATGAGCGCAGCAATAATCTGGTCTGTCTGGATTCAGAGAAAAAATACGTCGCGCTATTCCACGAAACCTACCACATGAATATGGTCAAGCAGAAATTTCCATCTTTGGTGTTTGAGATGAAGAATTAGATTTTCTATGCAAATTACTACTGGGCTTATAGTTGTAAAGTTGATAAGCTCATAAGTTCATAAGGATGAAAAGAAAATCTGACCATCAGGTATCCTAAATCCTCATATAACTTTTCCCACAGGTTATCATGTATAAAAAAACCTGTCGACTTTAAACGGTCAACTATTCCATTTTCTTTTCTTGCAGAATCTTTTTGATATCCGTCAGGGTTTCGTTGATGCGGAAGAAGAGGATGAGCAACTCGCAGTAAATTCTGACGATCAGAATGCCTAGAATCATAGCCAATGGACCACCAAAAAAAGCCCCAATGATGGTGCCAAATTCACTGTTGGAGATACCCGTGATAATCCCGCCGAAAAATATGACGAGACCAGCGATGATACTGGCGATCATGCCAATCCAGAACAGCACTTTGATGATCACCGGCGTGACCATACGTTCAAAACTAAAAAAGCTTTTCAAATTCATGTAAACCTCCCGGGAGAATTAAACGGTAACAGGTAATAAGGTTAATTATCTGATTACTTTAATATGTTGAATAAAGTTGGGATCCAAAATAGACATGCCGCTTTGAAGGGGGGATGGTCTCCATTTAATTATAAAGGATTTGGTAAAAATTATTTGCAAAACACTTGTATTTTCGGAATATTTGCTCTAAAATAGAACAATAATTCTACAATAATGGAGGTGTGTAATGAATAATCAAATAGACCAGGATAGAAATGTCCCGTCGGACAATAGAAATAACAAGAAGTCTCAAGGTTCGACCAATGGAAATTTACCACCTTCGGAATTGGTACCAGATTGGATGAAAGAAGTCTGGACGAGATTGTTAAATTTTCAAAATTTGGTTGTTGAAAGTTATAAATTGGTTTATATCAGTTTTCGAAAAAATAATATTGATTGTTTTTCCCCGATCGTACCCTATTTCATCTCCACTTATAATACCTCCGTGCGAGATATTTGTTATCCGCAAATACCCGAAAAGTCCATGTTGTATGATGAAAAGGAATTACGTTTCTGGTATGATCAGCGGGAAGAAGAATTCATCCCATTCGAAATCATGGCTCCAAAATTGCCTTCGAAGTCGTATATCACCAAAATCTTTAAGCTCCTGCTGGAGGATGAATCTGTCAAAGCTGATCAATTAACGGAGTTACTCAAATCAATCAATCGTGATGTTTCAGGTGATGAATAATGAAATTTTCCATCCACTCGTGCCGGAATAAGGACTGAAAACGGATGCATAACTATGATCGGGGGGTATAATCATTTTTATGTTACGCAGGCGCTATTATCGTATTTTGCTTTTCTTCGCTCGCACAATTTTTGGGATCATCTGGTGGGAAATGATTCTCCCCAAATTGGGGCTGAGAAGACTCTCCCGAGCGACTCGTTCAGATCGAATCACCCGAATAGCCAGGCGATTTCGGGCATTAGCGGTACAGATGGGCGGTGTGATGATCAAGGTGGGGCAGTTTTTATCAGCCCGCCTGGATGTTTTGCCGCGGGAAGTCACCGATGAACTGATGGGTTTGCAGGATGAAGTACAACCTGAGCCCTTCGAGCCGATAAAAGCTTTGATTGAAGAAGAATTTGGCAAGCCTCTTGAGCAGATTTTCGATGAATTCGATCCCATCCCATTTGCTTCTGCCTCGATCGGGCAGGTGCATATTGCCCGGTTACACCTGAATGATTCACAGATCTCAGAATATCCAGATGTGGTGATCAAAGTGCAACGCCCTCATATCGAAGAGATTGTAAAAATTGACCTGTCCGCCCTTCAGATCGTTGGTGGTTGGGTGCAAAAATATAAACCGATCCGCAAGCATGCGGATGTCCCCAAGCTGCTGAATGAATTCAGCACGACCCTGTATGAAGAAATCGACTACATCCATGAGGGAAAAAATGCTGAAATCTTTAAAGAAAACTTCAAAGAATTGACCTATGTGAGGGTACCCAATGTGATCTGGAGTCACACCACGAAACGGGTATTGACCCTGGAAAATGTCCTGGCAATCAAAATCACAGATTATGAACTGATTGAAAAAGCTGGAATCGATCGCAGCGCAGTGGCTAAACGGTTATTTAACACCTACCTCAAGCAGATTTTTGAAGACCGCTTTTTCCATGCTGATCCACATCCCGGGAATCTGTTTGTACAGCCAGCGAATGACGGAGAAGACCCAGAAAATTGGAAATTGACCTTCGTTGATTTTGGCATGGCGGATACATTGGAGGATAAGACCTACGAGGGGTTGAAAGAAGCTGTTCTGGCAGTCGGGACACAGGATGCCAGCCGGCTGCTGAAGTCATACCAGATTCTGGAAGTGTTGTTGCCAGATGCGGATCTGGAATTGTTGGAACGCGCCAGTCAACGCGTATTTGATCGCTTCTGGGGGAAATCCACAACCGAATTAATGAGTATGCATGCCCGGGAAGCTCACGAGTTCATGAAGGATTTCGAGGATTTGTTGTATGAGATGCCCTTCCAGGCACCTGAAAACATAATACTACTGGGTAGATGTGTGAGCATTCTTTCCGGAATCTGTACTGGGTTGGATCCGAACTTCAATGTGTTTGAAAACCTGGTTCCTTATACCGGGAAATTGGCTGGCACAGAGGGGGAAGGTCGCTGGTCGATTATCTGGAGCGAAATTACGCGCATGTTCCAACTGGTGCTACGTTTACCAACCCGAGCAGACAATTTAATCACCCGAATGGAACAGGGGCGTCTGGATGTAAGGGTGCCGGCATTATCACGGGAAATGGATCGGATGAGACGATCTCAGCGAAAAACGACCACTGCCATCATCTTTACAGCATTTCTTTTGAGCGGGGTGCAATTCTACCTGGCAGGGGAGGTACTGTTTTCATCCGTATCTGCAGGTGTTGCCCTCATACTTCTGATATGGATTATGCTGAGCCGGTAGAGATTCTAATGAATTTCAATTAAAAAGAGCATGTCGCCATTAAAGGACATGCTCTTTTGTGTTCTTCAGGTAGAGTGATTTATTCGAAACTATTTACTTGGTTTTTCGGTGTGCTCGATTGCTGCATCCAGTAAACTGCGTAAACCCATTAAAAATTCTTTGCGAGCAGCACGTTGATGATCGCGAGTTCCCTCCGGTAGAAAGGATTCTGCTACTTTATGCATATTCTCACGGGCAGCCCGCATGTGTTCACGCGCTTCTTTAATATTTGGATTTTGTGGTCTTTCAGTCGTTTTCTCATCCATATCTGCCTCCATCCAGACATTCACTTCATTTTGATGAATGCTGTTGATTGCATTATAAGACATTTTAAGCGCCCGTCAAGAGGAGGTAGGATCTATGGAGTTAGGGAGAAGTGATAAATATTTCCTGACAGGCTTTTAAGTTGACTTTAAGTATCGACGGATGTACTATAAAAAAATACGGTTTTCTTTTGAGAGGAGGTGATAGCGCTAAGCTGATAAGACTCTTCACAAACAATCATCATCACTGTATTCCAACCCTTTCCCAATCAGAAATTCAAACGGAGGAAATTGAAATGAAGAAAATTGCCTTGATTTTAGGCGTTATTTTGATTTTAAGTATGGTGCTAAGCGCGTGTGGCGGAACAAGTAGCCAGGCTGACACCATCAAAGTCGGTGTTGTCGCAGAATTAACCGGCGATATTCCGGCTGTTGGCGCATCCTGTAAGAATGCTGCTGAAATGGCTGTTCAGCAAATTAATGATGCTGGCGGTCTGGAAGTTGGTGGCAAGAAATATATGATCGAATTATTCATCGAAGACAATGCCGGGAAAGCAGACCAATCAGCTTCTGCTGCTCAAAAACTGATCACCCAGCAGAATGTAGTAGCGATTATTGGCCCCAATGCCAGTCGTTATGCCATTCCTGCTTCAGAAATTGCTGAAAGTTCCAAAGTGGTCTTAATCAGCCCCTGGTCTACCAACCCAAAAACGACTCTGGATGCTAATACGGATGTTCCTAAGCAATATGTATTTAGAGCTGCTTTCATCGATCCCTTCCAGGGGCGTGTGGTGGCAAAATTCGCTCTTGAAAACCTGAAAGCGACCAAAGCGGCTGTGTTATTTGATGTGGCATCAGATTACAACAAAGGAATTGCAGAATTCTTTAAAGCTACCTATGAGGAAAATGGTGGTACGATCGTTGCGTATGAAACCTACACCACCGGTGATAAAGATTTTTCTGCCCAACTGACCAAGATCAAAGAAGCTGGTCCGGAAGTAATCTTCTTACCAAATTATTACAGTGAAGTTCCTTTGCAGATTCAACAGGCACACCGTCTTGGTATTGATGTGCCTTTCCTTGGCTCAGACTCCTGGGGTAGCTCTGAACTGATTACCCTGTGTGGTGCAGACTGCGAAGGCTATTATTTTAGCACCCATTATGCAGCGGATGCAGCCACTCCCACAGCGACCAAATTTATTGAAACCTACACAACAAAATATGGATCGACACCAGATGATGTGGCAGCCCTGACATTTGATTCATTTGGTTTATTATGGCAAGCCCTCCAGGCTGCTGGTAAGGTCGATCGCGAAGCAGTACGGGAAGGGATGTCTATGATTTCCAACTTTGAAGGTGTGACCGGAAATATGGCCTTCGAAGCTGGTTCAGGAGATCCGGTCAAGAGTGCTGTGATCCTTCAGGTGAAAGGCGATAAATTTGTCTGGTTCGCAAACGCGAATCCATAATCTCCAATCGATCAACATCCGCAGGTGTGAAACAAATACCTGCGGATGATTTATTTCCCAGGGGTAGCCAATGACATATCTATTTCAACAAATTCTGAATGCCCTACAGCTGGGTAGTATTTATGCGCTGATCGCTTTGGGCTATACCATGGTTTACGGTATTCTGACCATGATTAACTTTGCCCATGGTGATCTGTTCATGGTTGGAGCATTTTTCTGTTTCCTGGCAGCCACAGCTCTGGGTTTGCCATTTGTTCCGACACTCTTGATTTCTATGATCGGTGTTGCCATCATCGGCGTACTGATTGAGCGATTTGCCTACAAACCGTTACGCCATGCTCCGCGTGTCTCAGCCATCATCACAGCCTTAGGAGTAGGTATATTCCTCGAAAATTTCACATTAGTGTTTGCGCCTTACCCACAACATGTCCCAACCTTAATCAAAAACACGACCTGGGTCATCGCTGGTGTATCCATATCCTCCTTGCAAATCCTGATCATCGTTTTATCCATTGTTCTATTGATTCTCCTGGATTACATTGTGCGCAAGACGATGGTTGGAATGGCCATGCGTGCCATATCATGGGATAAAACCATTGTTCCCTTGATGGGTGTTCCATTGAATCTGGTCATATCTGCAACATTTGCTTTAGGGACCAGTTTAGGTGGTGCTGCTGGTGTGATGTATGCACTTGCTTTTCCAGTCATCGATCCGTATATGGGCATTCTGATTGGTTGGAAAGCATTTATTGCAGCTGTTGTGGGAGGGATTGGCAATATTCGGGGAGCAATGATTGGTGGTTTTATCCTGGGAGGGGTTGAGATCATGGTAGCAGCCTTTTTGCCTTCTACCTACCGTGATTTTGTTGCATTTACCCTGTTGTTGATCTTGCTGATCTTCCGGCCTTATGGCATTTTGGGTAAACCTAGACCACAGAAGGTATAAACCATGAAAACCAATACCTCACCAAAAGAAACCTGGTTCAACCGGCTCAAAATGCAATGGGAAAAGATTGCAACCAACCGGAAACTGCTACCCATATTTCTGGTAGTAGGATTATTGTTATCCTTTGCGATTCCGCAATTTAATTTATTAAATGACTATGTAATTTTGATCATCGTCTACATTGGGATCAATATCATTCTCAGTACCAGTCTTAATTTAATCAATGGGTACATGGGAGAATTTTCTGTTGGACATGCAGGCTTTATGGCTGTCGGCGCTTACATATCAGCCTTGCTCACCACAAAGATCATCCCGGAAGAACTTGCTCCCTGGATCTTTCCACTGGTTGTGTTGGCAGCGGGTGCAGGCGCTGCATTGATCGGATTACTGGTGGCATTGCCATCCTTTAAAACACGGGGTGATTATCTGGCGATTGTTACACTGGCTTTTCTGATGATCGTCAAATCTGTGATTGAAAATATTGAAGCCATTGGAGGACCACGTGGTATCCCTGGTATCAGCAAATTAACAACCTTACCCTGGACGTTCATCTGGGTGGTTATTGCTGTGGCTGTGATTCGCAACTTTGTCTACTCAAAATATGGCCGTGGTGTGCTTTCCATTCGGGAAGATGAAATTGCCAGTGATCTGATGAGTGTCAACACTCGCCAGACGAAGTTACTTGCCTTCATCATTTCGTCTTTCTTTGCAGGAGTGGCAGGAGCATTATTTGCTCATATCCTGCAATTCATCAGCCCGCGTGTCTTCGATATCATTAAATCAACGGATATCCTGATTATGGTCTATCTGGGAGGTATCGGATCGATTGCTGGCTCCATCATTGGGGCAGTGATCTTTACAGTACTTCTGGAAGTTTTACGTCCTTTGGGAATGTGGCGTATGGTGCTCATGCCGTTGGTGTTGGTCATTCTGATGATTTACAGACCACGGGGCATCATGGGGTTGAAGGAATTTCGCTGGTTCGTGCCAGGATATGATCTGATTGCCAGCAAACTCTGGAGAAAAAAGAAGGAGGTTGAAGATGTTGCTGCAAGCTAAAGAAGTCACTCATTACTTTGGCGGACTGTGCGCAGTATCCGATTTCAACCTGGATCTGCAACCGCATGAATTAGTCGGTATTATTGGCCCGAATGGTGCTGGAAAGACAACAGTATTCAACCTGATTACCGGGGTGTACAAAGCTACACGTGGCAGTATTACCATGGAAGGTGTCGAATTGGTTGGCAAAACGTCCAATCAAATCACAGCTTTGGGAATCGCTAGAACGTTTCAGAACATTCGCCTCTTTCGTGACCTGTCGGTTTTAAACAATGTGCGCATCGCCTGTTATTCTCAAACGGATTACAACCCTTTTGAAGGCATGCTCCACATGGGCAGATACAATAAAGAAGAACATCGCATCACTGAATATTCAATGGATCTTCTTTCTGTTTTCAAATTACAGGATTTCGCCGATGAAGATGCCAAAAATTTGCCCTATGGATTGCAACGTCGATTAGAAATTGCCCGGGCACTGGCTACCCATCCAAAAGTTCTATTATTGGACGAACCAGCTGCGGGTATGAATCCAAATGAGATTGGGTTATTGATGGACTTCATCACCTGGATTCGCAAAGAGTTCAACCTGACCATCATACTGATCGAACACCAAATGCGTCTGGTCATGGGCATTTGTGAACGCTTGAAAGTTTTGGATTTTGGTGCTACGTTGGCAGAAGGATTGCCTCATGAAATTCAAAATAACCCCAAAGTGCTCGAAGCTTACCTGGGTGAAGGAGGTGATCTATGAGCCCGGAAAATGTTTTACTTTCGGTTAATGATCTGACCATTTCTTACGGAAACATCAAAGCGATCAAAGGCATCACCTTTGAAGTAAAAGAAGGAGAAATTGTGACCTTAATTGGCGCAAATGGCGCTGGCAAATCATCCACACTGCGAGGGATCTCTGGACTTGTTCCTTACAAAGGAACTATTACATTCAATGGACAGGATCTGAAAACAGTTGCCGCTGACAAGATCGTCGGGTTGGGCATCGCACAGGTACCAGAAGGCAGAGGTATCTTTGGCAATCTGACTGTCTATGAAAACCTCAAGCTGGCAACCTGGAGCCGGAAGGATAAATCTGAACTGGACAAAGATTATCAGCGAGTTTTTGATATTTTTCCACGTCTGGCAGAACGGCGAGGCCAACTGGGAGGAACGCTCTCGGGTGGTGAACAACAAATGCTGGCGGTGGGACGTGCTCTGATGAGCCGTGGCAAAATGATGTTGTTGGATGAACCATCCATGGGTCTGGCACCTGTTTTGGTTCGAGAAATTTTTTCGGTGATCAAAGAGATCAATCAAGCCGGTACTACCATCCTGTTGGTGGAACAAAATGCTAATATGGCATTACGTGTTGCTGCACGCGGATACGTTCTTGAAACAGGCACAATTGCCTACACTGGCACCGGCCATGATCTGCTGGGTAATCCGAAAGTGAAGGAAGCTTATCTCGGAGGTTAATTCGTAAAAAATCTCTGTTGATGAGATTATTACTTATCGAAACAATCAGTATCACTCCCCCAAAAGTGATACTGATTTATTTTTCTACATACTGACCCTTTGTAAACTGATCCTTATTTGATGAATATCGTTAAAGTTTTACAGAGAGAACTTTTGTATGATCTCAATAAATCGGGGCAAGTGGGTGTTTTTGGCGTGCGGCTGCACGCCAAAAACACCCTAGCCACTAATTATTAAAAGGATACGAACTTTTCTAAAAGAAAATTATTAATGGCGGAAATGCCTTACACCGGTGAAAAGCATGGCAATTCCCAGGCGATTACAGGCATCGATTGATTCCTGATCGCGCAGCGATCCGCCTGGCTGTACAATAGCCACAATCCCAGCTGTAGCCGCTTTTTCAACCGAATCCGGGAAGGGGAAGAAGGCATCGGATGCCATCACTGCTCCTCTGGCTTTCTCTCCTGTGCGCTGGGCAGCCATGACCACACAATCCACCCGGTTGGGTTGACCTCCCCCAATACCGATGGTGGCTTCGTCTTTAACAAACACGATCGCATTGGATTTGACGTGCTGGCAGGCTTTCCAGGCGAATTTCAGATCAGCCAATTGCGCTGGTGTCGGTTCTTTCTCGGTCACCACGCGCCATTGCGTGCCTTCGGGGTCACCCAGGTCAACCAATTGTTGCAGCACCCCGCGGGTGATCGATCGATATTCAACAAGAGGTTCAATCATCAGATCGGGCATTTCCAACAGACGCAAGTTCTTTTTCTTTGCCAGCTTCTCGAGTGCTCCGGAGCTGAATCCCGGGGCGACAATGCATTCCACAAACAGCAGGCTGACGCTCTCAGCAGTTTCCTCATCCAATAGACGGTTGAAAGCGACAATGCCACCAAAAGCTGAGACAGGATCACTGGCCAGAGCACGCTGGTAGGCATCTATTTGCCGATCCGCTGAAGCAATACCGCAGGGGGAAAGATGCTTGACAATCGCCACACTGCATTTTTCAAAACTGACCACGGCGCGCCAGGCGGCATCCAGATCGAGCAAGTTGTTATACGAAAGTTCTTTGCCCTGCAATACCCGTCCACCGAGTGGACCCTGCCCGGACTGATAGCCAAATACCTGGGCCGATTGATGGGGGTTCTCACCATAGCGCAGAGATTGCAAAGGATATAGCTGCAAGGTATGAGATTCTGTTCCTCCCAGATATTCTGCAATCATGGCATCATAATGGGTGGTCATCCGAAAGCCTTTGACCGCCAGCTCCTTACGAAATTCTTCACTTACCCCTCTGTTTTGTAATGCCTGCAGCACCTGCTCATAATCCTGCGGGTCACAAACCAGGGTGACACGCTGGTGGTTCTTGGCTGCTGCCCGGATGAGCGTCACACCGCCGATATCGATCTGTTCGATGGCTTCTGCCATGGTGACATCAGGATGCGCAATGGTTTCTTCGAAGGGGTACAGATTGACCACCACCATATCGATCAAGTGCCAACCCAATTTTGTTAATTCTTCTACATGCTCGGCAGTGTCTCGTGCCAGAATGCCACCATGGATCGCTGGGTGCAACGTCTTGACTCGACCACCCAGAATCTCCGGCGAGCCGGTATAATCCGCCACCTCTGTCACCGGTAACAGGTTCTCGCGCAGCATTCGGGCAGTCCCACCGCTGGCAATCAACGCCCAACCCAGGTTATGTAATCCACGGGCAAAATCAACCAGCCCCGTTTTGTCATGAACAGATAAAAGTGCTTCAGGCATGTTAGTTCTCCTTGGAGATTAATTGTACTAAGGTATCGACCAAAAGACGGTGTTCGGTCTGATGGATTCTTGTTTCCAGATCTGCGAGCGTATCACCAGGTAGAATTTTAATCTGTGTTTGTGCCAATACCGGACCGGCATCCACCCCCTCATCAGGGACGAGGTGCACCATGACGCCGGTTTCCTGGATTTCACCCCGCTGGTAGGCGTCATAAGCACGTTCGATGGCATGAGTTCCTGGAAATGTTCCTGGCAGGGCGGGATGCAAATTTACTACACGGTTGGGAAATTGGCTTAGAAAATTCATGCTCAGGATGCGCATCCAACCTGCCAGAACGACCCAATCCGGGGCGTAGAGTTGGACAGCTTGCGCAAGTTGAGCATCATACTCCTCACGGGTTTGCTCTTTCATTTTCGGCAACACCACCACCGGGATACCCGCTTTCCTGGCGCGTTCCAATCCATAGGCATCGCGTTTATTGGAGATCACCGCAGAGATTTCTGCTTTTAAAGTTCCAGCATGAATGGCACCTATCATCGCCTGCAGGTTGGAGCCATTCCCGGAGATTAGCACCACCAAACGCACTTTTGGATGGGACATCATTTCAACACTACCCGCTGGGTTTGGCGTTCACTGACAAATCCAATTACATAAATAGGTTCCGCAATCTGAGATCGCAATGTATCCCACTCGACTGGATCAATAATAGCCACCATGCCGATCCCCATATTGAAAACCCGGTACATTTCGGCGTCAGAAACCTGCCCTTTTTGCTGCAGCCAGCGGTATAGCGCCGGTACCTGCCAGGCTTTCCGTTCAATCACCACCTGCAGATGATCTGGTAGCACCCGGGGAATATTCTCAATAAATCCGCCACCGGTGATATGCGCCAATGCCTTGATCTGTTTAAGGTGCGGTTGTAATAATTTTTGATAGGAACGGTGCGGTGCCAGTAAGAGATCAGCCAGACTACCGCCCAGTTCTGCTCGCTCAAGTTGCAAATCTTCCCCTTCACACAACTTGCGGATCAAAGAATAGCCGTTGGTATGCGGGCTATTGGAGATGAACCCCACCAGCAAATCCCCGGGTTGTATGCTGGCTTTACGCGGGAGGATGGCAGAATGCTGCACCACCCCGACGATGGTACCGGCCACGTCGAATGCACCCGGCACATAAACACCAGGCATCTCAGCCGTCTCACCCCCCAGCAAGGCACAGCCATTTTCACGGCAGGCAGATGCCATGCCACTGACAATCTCTGCCACCAATTCAGGCTGCAGCTGCGCAGTGGCGAAATAATCCAGAAAGAAGAGCGGACGTGCTCCCTGCACCAGAATGTCATTGACACAATGGTTAACGATGTCCTCTCCAATCCCATGATAGCGACCCAACCGGGCAGCCAGCTCCACTTTGGTTCCAACCCCATCGGTGGAAGCAACCAGGACCGCCTCCTGTTTGAGATGGGAGATGTCAAAAAGCCCGCCAAAACTCCCTACATGCGAGAGCACCTGTGGGGTAAAAG